>Ga0315277_10002061_pt1 | contig 28288 bp, 33 predicted proteins | sample YL17G05_15_MG_FD_203695 | JGI IMG/M metagenome (GOLD analysis project Ga0315277, IMG submission 203695) | Sediment microbial communities from Yellowstone Lake, YNP, Wyoming, USA - YL17G05_15 | ecosystem: Environmental > Aquatic > Freshwater > Lake > Sediment | place: USA: Wyoming | collected... | reverse complement strand
CCTGTCAAAGGATTTGTCAGATGCAATAATCATGGTATTCGTGGATAATGTCTATGTTACCAAGGCGATAATGTCCTCTTTTAAAAATCACAAAGATTGGAACGATGAAATGAAAGGATTGTTTTCCGATACTGTTTACGATATCGTTAGGTATTGGCGACTTCTTTGGTATCTACTTAAGAAGAAACCATCTCTAGAGCGAAGAGACCTTCAGCATCTTATCAGCGTATACATATTTTACAAAGAAAGAAGAACTTCTGAAACAGAAGTGATTAATTATAATGAGTTGGCAAAAACGCTAAGTTATGCAAAAGATGTTAGAGTTTTAAGAGAGTCTATCCCCGATTGGCTTGATCGAGTTGGAGTGAATGAAATCGGAAAAAGATGGGATTCGGTGATAAAATCACTGAATCAAAGACCGAATACCGTCGTAAGAACAAACACCTTGAAGGTTACAAAAGACGAACTCGTAGAAATTCTAAAAGACGAGGGAGTACGATCTGAGAAAATCGATTGGGCTCCAGATGCTCTATTACTTAGAGATAGAACCAACGTTTTCAAATTACAGAGTTTCAGAGATGGATTTTTTGAGGTACAGAATGCTGCGTCACAAATAGTTTCTAGATTCTTAGAACCAAAATCTAGAATGCGTGTCGTGGATGCATGCGCCGGAGAAGGAAGTAAGACTATCCACCTTGCCGCACTTATGAATAACCGAGGGAAGATTATCGCTATGGATACTCAGGAATGGAGATTGAAGGAGTTGAGAATAAGAGCTGCTAGGGCGGGGGCGGATAATATAGAAATTAGATTCATAGATTCATCAAAGGCTTACAAACGACTAGATGAAACGGCCGATAGATTACTCCTCGATGTACCTTGCTCAGGGTTGGGAACACTTAGAAGAAATCCAGACATTAAGTGGAAACTCAATCTTTCTGATTTACAAAGACTGAAAGAGGTTCAGAGAGATTTGCTTGACAAATATTGTACGATACTAAAAGCGGGGGGACGGATAGTATATTCTGTTTGTAGTATTCTTCCATCTGAGGGTGAAGAACAAATAAGAGATTTCATTAAAAGACAAAATGATAAATTCCAACTTGTTGAAGAGCGAAGATACTGGCCTGATGTCGAAGATGCTGATGGATTCTACATGGCCTTGGTTGAACGTAAAGGATATAGCAAATAAAGAGATTGCAGAGTGAATATATGCGACTTCTTTCGTGGAATGTAAACGGCATTCGGGCTGCTGATAAAAAAGGACTTTTTGAATTGCTCAGAAAAGAGTCACCAGATATCTTGTGTCTTCAAGAGATAAAGGCCATGCCCGAGCAGGTGCCTCCTTATCTCAGAAATTACCCGGGATACTACATACACTGGAAGCCAGCCGAAAGGAAAGGATACAGTGGAGTTGCCACCTATACGAAAGTAAAACCAATCGAAGTTAAAACAGGTTTTGGCATAGAAAAATTTGATGTTGAAGGAAGAATTCTCATTACTACGTTTCCATCATTCATTCTGTTTAACATTTATTTTCCAAATGGCAAACAAAGCCAAGAGAGACTGGATTATAAGCTCAAATTCTATGAAACCTTTTTAGACTATGCTGACGAGCTGAAAGCCAAACGTAATAATATAGTCGTATGCGGTGATTTTAATACGGCTCATGAAGAAATCGATATAGCTAGACCAAAGGAAAATGAAAAAATCTCAGGATTTTTACCAGTTGAAAGAGCATGGATTGATACGTTTATCGATCACGGTTATGTTGATACATTCAGGCATTTCAATAAGGAACCTAACCAATATTCATGGTGGGATATGAAAACCAGAGCTAGAGAAAGGAACATAGGCTGGAGGATAGACTACTTTTTTGTAAACAAGGAATTTATGCCGCACGTCAAAAAGGCATTTATTCAGCAGAGCGTTATAGGTTCTGATCATTGTCCTGTTGGAATTGAAATTAATGTTTAATTTGAGGAGATTAAATGAAAGAAGCGCTTGAGTTTATTTACAAGGAGCAAAAAGAGATATCGACACTTGGAGGAGTCGCGGCATTGCTCGGCTGGGATCAGATGACTTATATGCCACCCATGGGGGCCGAAGAGCGTTCTGACCAAACTGCAATGATTTCAAGAATTACCCATGAAAGAATAATTTCAGATCAACTGTGGCATCACATAGAAAGTTTATCAAAACTAGAGACTTTCGAAAAGCTTGCGGATAAAGACAAATCGGTTGTTGCAAGATTGAAGAAGGATCTGGAAAAAGCCCGCAAAGTTCCGCCAGAGTTCGTGGAGAAAATGGCAAAGACCACAACACTCGCGTATCCCGCCTGGCAAATGGCTAGAGAGAAAAATGATTTTTCTATATTTTCCCCCCACCTTGAAAAAATAGTCGGACTGGAGAAAGAATATTGTGACTTAGTCAACATTCCTGGGCCTAAGTATAACAGTCTTCTCGACGACTACGAGGAAGGTATGACCGTTGATAAGTTGAAGACGGAATTCGAGTATCTAAAATCTCAGCTTGTTGAAACACTTCAAAGAATCAAATCCACGGAGATTTACAATAAACAAGAGAATTTCGATAAGAAATTTAGCATAAAGATGCAGAGGGACATTTGCGATATTATAATTGATAAAATAGGCCTACCAAAAAATAGGGTCCGTCTTGATATTTCAACTCATCCTTTTACTACTTCTATGGGCTACGATGATGTAAGATTTACTACAAATTTTGATCACGAAAATCCTCTGTTTTCGCTTTTTTCTACTGTGCATGAATCAGGTCATGCTTTGTATGAGTTGGGTATGCCTAAAGACGAATTCAAAGATACAGTTATTTCCGATGCTCCTTCTCTCGGGCTCCATGAATCTCAGTCACGATTCTGGGAAAACATGATCGCTCGTAGCAAACCTTTCTGGAACTATTTTTACCCGATTTTTAAAGAATTTTCTCCCACTCAGTTCAAAGATTTGGATCTTGAAGTCTGGTATAGATATGTGAATCAGGTTAGACCTTCGCTTATACGTGTAGATGCAGATGAATTGACGTATTGTTTGCACGTTATACTTCGTTTTGAACTTGAAAGTGCGCTCATTGATGATAAAATAAAGGTTTCAGAATTGCCTGGATTGTGGAACGAAAAGATGAACGAGATGCTAGGCATTAAACCAACAACAGACAAGGAAGGTGTTTTACAGGACATGCATTGGAGTGGAGGCGATTTCGGATATTTCCCAACCTATGCAATTGGAACGGTCTATGCAGCTCAGTTATTCAAAAAACTTTCTGAGGATAACCCAAGAGTTAACGAAGAAATCGAAAAAGGAGAATTTGGTAACATTCTGACTTGGCTAGGGGAACATGTTCACAAATATGGTAGACTGATGGATTCTGATGAGATAATAAAAAAGTGCTGCGGGGACGGATTAAATTCCAAAGTTTATGTAAGTTATCTAAAAGATAAATACTACAATTTGTATGGAGTGTAAGGAGTTGGTGTTATGTCGACTTTGGTATTGGTAAGACATGGGCAGTCTCAATGGAACTTAGAAAATCGTTTCACCGGTTGGGTGGACGTTCCTCTGTCGAAAAAGGGTATCGAAGAGGCTGTCTCTGCCGGTAAGAAACTAAAGAATTTCGAATTCGATACAATGTACGTTTCGCACATGCTTAGAGCGATACAGACTCTCAATTATATTTTAGTAGAATCTTCTAGCAACAAAACGCCAATTTTTAAGCACGAGGAAAAAAGGATAAAAAATTGGGAGATGAACTACACAAGTGAGCCTAAAAAAGAGATTCCGGTTTATCAGTCCCCTGATCTTGCGGAGAGGTACTATGGTGATTTGCAAGGTCTAAATAAACAAGAGACTAGGGATAAGTACGGTGAAGGGCAGGTTCACGTTTGGAGGCGTAGCTATGATATTAGACCGCCGAACGGCGAAAGCCTGAAAGATACTTCCGATCGTACTATTCCTTATTTTAAAAAATATATTTTGAAGGATTTAACAGATGGTAAAACCGTTCTTGTTTCTGCTCATGGGAACAGTCTGCGCTCGATTGCGATGTACGTAGAGAATATTTCAAAAGAGGAGATACCTAATCTGGAGATACCAACGGGAGTTCCTATTGTCTATAAATTTGATGAAAATATGAATTTAATAGAAAAAAAGCTCCTCTAACCCCTAAAAATAAATACTACTTTTTATATTTCCCTTCCGCTAAAAGAGTTTTTATATGATGGAAAAAACAGTTCAATGTCCTAAATGCAGTAATATAATTACCTGTTCTGGTAATCCTGGCGATATCATAAAAATTACATGCCCTCAATGTGGTAACGAAGGTAAGGTCACTTTCAAAAAAATTACCCCTGAAGATGGCATAGCTATAGAAGTATCTAATTTGAGGAAGTTGTACGGTGATCTTGTCGCCGTAGACAACATATCTTTTACCGTTAAGCAAGGAGAGGTTTTTGCTTTTCTGGGTCCAAACGGTGCAGGTAAAACAACTACCGTTGAAATGATTGAATCTATAAGAAGTGCTACGGCAGGTACTGTAAAGATATTTGGTAAGGATATTTCGACTTCCTTTAACGAAGTAAAGGCAAAAATCGGTATACTTCCTCAGGAGTTTCATTCGTTTGAGCGACTCACGGTTAGAGAGACGCTAAATTATTTTTCAAAACTTTATGACAAGAGGGCAGATATCGACGAGATCATACAGATAATGGATCTTACATCTTATAAAAACATGTTATACAAGAACCTTTCAGGTGGTTTGAAACAAAGAGTCGGTGTGGCGATCTCTTTAGTTAACGATCCTGAAATTGTTTTCCTTGATGAACCTACTACGGGATTGGACCCGAAAGCACGACGTGAAGTCTGGGGTGTAATTGCTGGATTAAAGAAAAAGGGGAAAACCGTTTTTCTGACAACCCATTATATGGAAGAAGCAGAGTATCTCGCAGATCATATTGCCATCATACACAAGGGTAAAATTATAGCCGAAGGCACGCTTGAAGAGCTTATTAAAAAATACGGAACTGGAAGCATGCTTCATATCAGAAAATGCAAGGATGCCAACGCTGTTGAGATGCTTAGAGAAAGAGGATACAATGTGATCCATGAGGGAAATGGCGATATTTCTATTAAAATCGATTACAATGATCGGGTGCTCGAGATATTATCGGTCCTTCGACATGACTGTATTGAGTACGATAGTATAGATATAAGGCAATCCAACTTGGAAGAAGTCTTCCTAAATCTCACCGGTGCAAAACTGTCGGAGGAACCAGCATGAAGCCACGCATTATTGTCACGGATTTTGTCGCAAGTATGAAGGGATGGTCAAGAAGTCGTGGGACTATCTTCTGGTCGATTGTATTTCCTGTTATGTTGATTTTGATCTTTGGTGCTATTTTTTCTGGTACGGATAATCCAACCTATACTCTCTACGTCCAAGATTTAGATAATTCTACTTGGTCTCACACCTATATTGACAATCTTAAGAATATCTCGGTTCTAAAGATAGAAATAATACCTGCGGACAAGAATATTACTGATTATATCAAAGACAATGACCTTCGAGGGGCTTTGGTGATACCCGAAGGATTTGGAGACGAGGTCAACCAGTCATTCTATGATGAAAACGCATCTGTCAACCTTTCATTCTATTACGATCCATCCGATCAAGGTTCTACGTCGGTTGTTCGTAGCATACTCTCTAGTAGTCTTCAGGAAACCAATTTATTCCTCACTGGAGGTCACCACGTTATAGGTATGAATCAGGTCAGTACAATTACGAAGAAATTCAAGTACATAGATTTTTTCATTCCTGGGATGATTGGTTTTACCGTCATGCAATTATGCATCTATGGAAGCATAGAACGTAATACAAAATACAGGAAGGACGGAATTCTCAGGAAATTACAGACAACGCCAATTACCAGAACAGAATGGATACTTGCAAAAATGCTGTTCATGTTGTTCCTCTCGTTTTTCTCTACTGCCATCGCTGTCGTCATTGGGATTCTTGCATGGGGTGTAGTCTTTAACATCAATATTTGGATGATCGGCATCATTATTGCTAGTAGCTTCCTCTTTTCAGGTCTAGGAATGATCATTGGGCGTTTTGTTAAAGAGGAAGAAACGGCAGATACAGCCGCTGGTGCGATTTCTTTCCCCATGATGTTTCTAGCTGGTACATTCTTCCCTCTTGAGCAGATGCCAGCAGCTCTACAAACAGTTTCCAAGATACTTCCGCTGTACTATGTGAATGAGGGGTTGCGTAATTCCATGATTAACATGGATTTTGGTAAAGCAGCCTTAAACGGCGGTATCGTCTTCATCTTTGCCGCTGTGTTTTTCATTGCAGGTGTACTCTTAACAAAGTGGAAAGAAGATTAATTTTTTGCTATCTTTCGACCTTTTTCTCCTTATTTTTAGTTTTTAAACTTATTGAAATCTAAAATATATAATATTTTTGAATAAATAGAAATCTATATATACTAATGAACGACAAATAATATATTGTGATTCGTGTTATCACGTAACACGAATTTAACGAAATGAAGGGAAGGAAAAGAAATGTTGATCGTAGGGCAGATATCGGACGAAGAAGAAAGATACGAGATCCAACTAATTGCACAAATTTTTGCAATTGAAGAAAGATTCAGGTATCTTGCCCGTAAACAAAGAAAGAAATAACTTATATCTCTCCGGATAAACTCTTTGTTCCAATCAGCGTTTTTGTGTCAACTACACCTTTTAATGATCTTATCTTTTTTATCACTACTTCGCCGATTGCGTCGATATCAGCACCATCGATTTTTACTAATATGTCGTATTCCCCAAATAACGGATGAATTTCTGTTATTTCAGGTATGTTTCTTAGAGACTCAAATACAGTTTTCTCATATAGCGGGCTTATAGATAAAAGTGCAAATCCTGTGGCCATGAAATACCAAATGTAACTTGTGTGTCTTATATTTTTCTTTAAATTTGGTGAGAAGTTCAACCGCGGTTAGTAAAAAATATATATTGGTAATGCATTATGTTAACAAGTAACAGGAGGTATTTAATTGGCAACAAAAGCAAACACTAGGTCTACCATCACCAATGTTGCTGAAAAAGAATTGGATCTTCTTGGCAGACATTTGGATGTCTTAAAAACAGTTAGGGACCATGGCCCTATTGGTATCATAAGACTTTCTCAAATGACGGGCCAACCACAACATATGATTAGATATTCGTTAAGAACCCTCGAAAAAGATGGAATAATTACACCATCATCTCACGGTGCTGTGGTAACTGACAAGGTACATAACACGTTGGGCACTCTAGAATCGACATTGAATGAAATTTCAGTTCTTGTGCAAGACCTAAAAAAGAAATTAAAATAATGAATGTTTGTAAAGAAAGAATGTCTTCTATATTTTTGCTAAAGTAAATACTTCATATTTCTTAAAAAATGTTATAAACCAGATTTTACATAGCTTGAAGAAATTATTCGGAAATAAGACGTGATAAAATGATGAAAAAAGTAGTGATTGTTGGGTTAATATTTGCTGGTTTTCTTTTTGCTTCGACGTTCTCTGTCACTGCAGCAAATCAACTATCTTATGAAGATGCTACAGGCGATGTGTGTAAGACGGTCGATCAAAATTGTGTTGAACATGTAGGTATGCCGAATATTGATATATACAAACTATCCAGCACAAAAAGTGGAGCGGAAGTTCAATTGAGTTTACAGTTATTTACTGGTGGAAAAATTCAAAACTCGGAAGATTATAATTATCTAATACTCTTGGGGACAGATTCGAACAATTATTCGGTGTGGTATTCTTCCGAAGGACTTTTTGTCTATGATGACGAATATAATGATATAGCTGTAAATACGTATTCTGGTGTCGGAACAACTACGTTGACAGCTTCGTTTGATTTATATAACGCCGGTGAAGAGTTGTTGGATTTATCAGCAGCTACTGATTATATCTCCCCTACATCTGGAGATGAATATTCTGACACGTATCCCAGCGTAGAAATTTTGGTCGATGTAGGCGGTCCATATAGTGGTTATGAAGATGAACCGATTCATTTCTCTGGAAGTGTTGAGGGCAGCGATTCTGGGTATGTGTGGGAGTGGGATTTTGGTGACGGAAATAATGCAACTGGACAAGACCAAACATATACATATGATGAACCAGGAACTTATGACGTGCTTTTATATGTGCATAGTGCTGACGAAACAAAAATAGGTTACGACAACACCACCGTTACTATAAAACCTAAAGGTTCTACTGGTGCAGGCGATAAGGATAGCAAAGGCTCAGGTTTACTTCTATTCGTTGTACTTATCGTAGTAATCGTTGTGGCAGGAGTTGCAGTCGTAGTCTACGTTATGCGACGTTAAATCTCTTTTTCTTTTCTTAGTTATCTTTTTATTTGAAAATCATATCCCTATCCATGAGGCTATTTTATGGCAAAGAAGGAGAAAGAGAGTAAATACACATATAAAAAGAAATCAGCATGGGACATTTTATCCAAGGATCAAATAAAGAAAGCGTTTGATTTTTGTGAGGATTATAAGAAATTCTTAGATTCAGCAAAAACTGAGAGAGAGACTATTCAAAGGATAAATGAGGTTGCAAAATCCGGTAAGAAAAAAATTGTGATAAACAGGGAGAAAGAGGCCGCGATAATCGTTCCTGGTAAAAAACCGATTGCAGACGGTCTTAGAATAGTCATATCCCACGTAGATTGCCCGAGACTAGATTTGAAACAGATTCCATTGTATGAGGATACATCTTGTAATGTCGCTCTTTTTGAGACCCATTACTATGGCGGGATCAAAAAATTCCACTGGGTTACTATACCATTAACCTTACATGGTGTTGTTTGTAAGAAAGACGGTAAAAAAGTTACTTTTACTCTCGGCGAAAAGGAATCAGACCCAATATTTGCCGTTCCTGATTTGTTACCGCATCTGTCTCATAAGGTTCAGGATGAAAAAAAGATAGACGATGCCATAACCGGGGAAAGTTTAGATATTTTGGTTGGGAGTCAACCTCTTAAAGGCGATGTTGCCGAGAAGATTAAGGCAGCGATTCTGGAGAAATTACACAAGGATTACGGCATGACTGAGGAGGATTTCGTCTCTGCTGAACTCGAGGCTGTTCCTGCTTACAAGGCTAGAGACATGGGTTTCGACAGGTCGCTCATTGGTGCGTACGGTCAGGACGATAGGGCATGTGCGTACACTTCGCTTAAGGCAATTATGGATCTGCAGAATCCGACTCATACCTCGTTAACGATATTCGTAGACAAAGAAGAGATTGGTAGCGAAGGAAATACAACGGCGCAGGTTACGTCGTTCTTGCGATCGGTTATTAAAGAGTTGGACCCAAAGGCTGATGTCGATAGCGTGATGCTAAAATCCAAGGTTGTTTCGGCTGATGTGAATGCCGCTGTAACGCCTAACTACACAGAAGTTTTTGAACTTAAAAACTCCTCTACGCTCGGCTACGGCATAGTTATGTCCAAGTTTACAGGTCACGGCGGAAAATATTCTGCGCACGACGCATCCGCAGAGTACGTTTCTGAAATTAGAAGCCTGTTGAACAAAGAAAAGATTCCATGGCAGACGGCCGAACTCGGGAAGGTAGATAACGGTGGTGGGGGAACAGTTGCAAAATACTTCTCAAGGCTCGGAATGGAAGTTATTGACTTGGGTCCAGCAGTGATGAGCATGCATTCGCCGTTTGAAATTACTAGCAAAGCCGATATCTATTGTGCTTACTTGGCGTACAAGGCGTTTCTAAAAAGCTAATTCTTCTTTTATTTTTTTTAAATTATTCATTTTCACGTAAAAAATTTTGAAAATAGGTGCAAGGTTAATTTTGTACATTGCGAGAAGATTGGACCATAAAATATATATATAGTACCATATAATATCATATGAAAGGCAAAATACGTCGCCGGTATCAAATTAATCTTCTGTTTATAAAAACAGGCGAGGGAGGATGAAAAAAAGATGAGGAAAAACATTTTCGTAATTGGAATAATCTCCTTGTTTATAGGAATAGCTGCCCTACCAACATGCAGTGCCTCAACATCGTCCACTGTTTTATCAACAAGCAAGAATGATCAACCTCCTTCTATTCACTATTTCTTCATAAAAGCTCAAATCGAGGGAACTGTGAGTGGACTGGGGAGTCACGGAATCTTTCAGAATTGGGTTACCGCACATGGTCCGATAGATTTAACAGTGACTGCTCCTAGTGGAACATTCCATCAATATTTTTATGGATCAAGTTGGATTTTTTCTGCCAGAGCTGCTGGTTTAGATATTGTTTGGAAAGGTGGCAATACATACTATATCGAAGGAACCGTATATCTTTGCCGTTTCCACCTGCCAGGTTAACAGTGTAGATGAATAACTCAAATCCATCTAAATAAAAAACTTCTCTTTTTTTATTTTTATAGGTATCTTTCTTTTATCTGCTCTTCTCTACAATACTCAGGGTTGCACTGCTTGTCTATCTTTCCGGCTACCGGGAAACCCGCGAGGTGCATCATGGGTCTTGTCGCTTTTTTACCGTGTTTCCATCTTCCATAGAACCAATGGGCAAAGAAAAACCCGGGTCCAATGTATTTTTGCATGTCTGGTGCCCAGAAATCTATATTGTTTCTCCAGGATCTGGCTATTACTTCCCATTGCAGTTCTGTCAGATTGTTCAGATTCGTCCTCATGCAGTTGCCTAGAACCGCTTCTTTTAATGGAATGAACAGCACAGGCGTGTAAAACATCTTTGCGTTATGAGCTCTTAGGTCGTCAATTAGGTTCAATGTGGCAATTACGTCTTCCTCTGTTTCATCCGGCTGGCCAGTCATGATAGTGCATAGTGGCCACCAGTCGTAATCATTCAAACGACCTACAGCTTCTACGACTAGTTCGGGCCAGTTATCAACCTTGTATGGCAGCGCTTTTCCCTTCATGTATTTCTTCATCAGTTTGACACTGCCTGTTTCGATCCCCATCTCTATGGAAATGAACGGCTTCTTGTACGTCTTGCTTGTACTTGGATTCCATTTTGTTTTTTCAATCAAAATAGGGGTTAGTTCTTCTAACAATTTTTTATCATATAAGATAGGTGCAAAAGAAGCATGGGAAAGTAAAATGTAATCAACACCAGGATAAGATGCGATTGTTTTGTATAATTTTACAACTTCTTCTCTGTTTGGTATAAAGTTATTCTTTGATTTGTATAAGAATATGTCCTCTGTGACAGTAAAAATGGACCTTGCCCCCTCTTTAACATTGATTTCAACTTCCTTCATTATGTGGTCTATTGGAAAAGAATACTTCGTCCTCATCGTAGGACTGCAGAACTGGCAACCTCTGCCGCATCCCCTCATTATCTCAACCATTCCGTAGGAAGCGGCGTGCTTTATCAAAGGCACTTTTTCTCTGTCAGGTTTTTTCGCCTCAAAATATTTCGGGACTTTTTTTCCATTCATCAATTTTTTAAAAATTTCAACGAGATTGCTTTCTCCCTCACCTTGAAATATGACGTCTACTCCAAATTTTTCCTGGGCGTTTGCTTCACTGATCTGCCACGAGCCCTGCCCGCCTACGATTACCTTCGGTCTGTATTTTTGAATCGATGGATGTGTTACAAGTTTTTCAAACTCTGATGCATTTAGAGCTTCTCCTCCAAAGCCTATGAGTGAGTTATACGTAGTAGAAACATAAGCGAGACCCATTGGATCCATGGTCGAGATGCCTACGACTTTGGTTTTTTTACCTATGAATTTATCTAGATTGGCATAGTGAGATACCACTACATTTTCTTTTCCAAATGTATCTATAAGCATAGATTCTACTTTTCTGAGACCGTAGATTGTACGTTTGGCAGTTCCGTCTTTGTTGTTATCCAGTTTCGAGAGTTGTTCTCTTAACATGTATCCTGATAGTTTCTTTGGAAAAGTGCATATGAACGCATTGAATGGATTGTTATCGTACTCGTTAGCTTCCGCTCTTGAAGCAGCGAGAACTATCGGTACTCCATCTATCTCACGGTCGTTGTTCATTTAGTCTCCTTCTATGGTATTGCTAGTATCGTTTTGAAAACGGGATCCTTTAGTGTTTTCTGGATTTTAATTAAAAAGTCTTCCCAGGACAAGGTGTCCCATGACCATTTTATCATATCTTTTTTATGAAGTGCTAGTATCTTTAGGAAACTCTGCCAATTGTATCCTTCTTCTTTTAGAGGTATTGCCCAACCTCCTTCTTTCCATAGATAGCTTGGAAGCCTGTTTCCAAACCATAATGTGAGTGTTTCGATTTTCATTTCTATTTTGTCCATTTCCTTGTTGAATTGCTTTTTTATCATCATTGGTTCTGGAGGAATTGGTAACCTCATAAATGATACCCCCTGTACTATGTATATAGCACATCGAATCTAGAAGTGGTTCTTTAATTTTTTCATACTGTAGGAAACTTTCTTAAACGGGGTTCTAAATATCGTGATATGGATGAATAGTATGCCAGTAGTTCATGTAGATGTTTGGAAGGGTTTCGGAGAGGAAAAAACTAAGATCCTAATTAAAGGAATGACCAAGGTCTTTGTTGATCTAGGTATCCCTGCTCGTGCTGTAGAAGTTATTGTTCATGAAATTCCTAAATCACATTGGGGAATCGAAGGGGAACCCGCTTCAGAAAAATTCAAAGATATCCCTTAATCAGTTTGATTTTACTTTTTCGCAAGAACCTGAATGCTTAGAATTTTTCCAGCCAATCGTTCATCCAGCCACTCTTGAGGATACTTATTTTGGCCGACGATTTCCACATTTCTAAAACCAGCTTTTTTTATAATGTCAAGATACCTGTTTTTTTCTAACGCCCCTGCAACGCATTCGCTCCACGCAGCAGAACTTTTTTTGATATCCTCCGGTAGCTCGCCCTCAGTGACTATATCCGAGACCATCATTCTGCCGCCCGACTTTAAAACTCGGTGTGCCTCTTTGAACGTCTTTAACTTATCTGGGGAGAGATTGATGACACAATTACTTATGATAACGTCTACAGAATTATCCTCGACCGGAAGATTTTCGATTTCGCCATGCCTAAACTCTACGTTTTTGTAACCGTATTCTTTTGCTAATTTCTCACCTTTTCTAATCATTTCTTCGGTCATATCAACGCCTATGACACGGCCGCTTTTACCAACTTTTTCAGCAGCTAAAAATACATCTACACCGGCACCAGAACCCAAATCCAAAACAGTTTCGCCTTCGTTTAAATCCGCCAATGCAGTTGGGTTGCCGCAACCCAAGCCCAGAAAAGCCTCCTTTGGTAGTTTCTGCAGTTCGTCCTCTGAATAACCAATCGACTCTGCCGTTTTACTGATACTTTTTCTGCAAGTTGGGCAACAGGAACTTCCTTCCTTGGCTATCTTTGAGTATCGTTTCTTCACTTCGCTTTTGATTTTCTTTTCGTCCATGTAGATCTTTTTTTGATAAAGTACGTAAGACTATTATAATTTGTGGCAGAACCTATCTGTTTAATGAGTTATCATTTCGTTTTCCAAACGATAGAGGCAATATGGATCACAGTGCCTTTTTCCAGTTGACGATGTTGACTGTGACAGACATCCGCCTTTGCAACTTTTTCCATGTCTGCAATCTCTACAATCGTTGTTCAAATCCTCGACCGTGAATTTTCTATTATATGAAAAAGCATCTGGATTGTTCCACATGTCCGCAAGTTGATTCTCTTTTACGTTGCCCTCAATAAGATCATCGGGTAAAGATAAACAACCTTTTACACCGCCGTTACTCTGGATACTTATAACGTTGATACCTGCATGGCAACCGCTCCACGGTGACAGCGTTACATTGGGGAGAATTTTAGAGTGGTAACCAATGCAATGTGCGCCAGTTATTGGTATCTCCTTGTACGAATACTGTTTTCTGGTTGATGCTATGAACATTGCAACCGCATAAAACTCCTCGTAAGACAATACAAGGTCTTTTTGGAAACGTCCCATGGGATTTCCTATTTGGATCTGCCATGCAATCCCTCTGTTTAAGAGGAGTTCTCTTATCTGAGGCAGCTCTTTAAAATTCATTTTATGGGCGGTAGTTACAACCGAAGCAGGAATACCTGCTGTTTGCAAGAGATTTAGTGCCTCTTTACATTTTTGAAAAGATCCAGGAACTTTTCTTATAGCGTCATGTGTCTCAGGTTTTGCTCCATCTATACTTATTGCAACGCCATATGGATTCAACTTACGCAAACGATTGACAGTATCTTCGTTAATAGCTAGTCCATTAGACAAGATGGAAAACTTCATGTTCAGGTCTGTTACGCACTGTGCAATTTCATACCAATCGCTTCGCAGAAGTGGTTCTCCTCCGCTAAAGATTATGCTACCACAATCTAGATCCGCTAGTTGCCTGCAGACGTCCATCCACTCGTTTGTGGATAGCTCGTTTTCTCGCCTGTTTCCCGCTGAGGAGCCGCAGTGGATACATCTCATGTTACACTGCAAGGTAAGTTCCAGTAAAGCTGAGCAAAGTTTGTGTCTTTTCCTAAATATGTTATTCACCCCATGTTTTTTTTAAAAAATAAAGAAGAGTACCGCCCTCTTTTGAGGTGCGGTAGCTCCCTGGTCAACTAAACCATTCTCCAAGGCCAGGAAAAGTCTTCTGTAGTGACGAATCCATATTTCATTGGAATTGGACCACCAATTGCCGTTAAAGCACTTATAACAAAGATTATGGCTGTTGCGATAAGTGCGTATTTTCTCGCTCTCATTATTGGCGTTATTTCGTTTCTACCTATTTCTACCAACTGGCCTATTCTGCTTAGATTGTCTTCTATATTTTCCCTTGTCATTTTATATCGAACAGTGCGATAACAAAAAGTTATATAAATACATTATGTGACTATAATCACAAAATAATTTTTTGTTTGTGATTTATAATCATCAAGCAAAGACGTCGTAGTTACTTTTTTTTATAGTGTAAGTAAGTGATAATTATTCCAATGAGTAGTAATATTATACCAAAGATCGCGAAAGGCCAGCCCCATTCACTTGGCGATATCTTACTGCCCATTATTTCCCATGTTGCTCCTGGTAAGGCCCCTAATGCTGCAGCCAATCCCAACGCTGTAATAATTATACCAGCGATTATAAAACCTATACACACATCTAGTCTTAGACGCATTTTTTTCTCCTCCAGTACAAATATAGAGCCATTATTCTTTATTAAAGTTATCAATTTTGTTAAACTATTTAACAGAATTAACGCAAAGCAGGTATTTATTGTGCAGTTTAACGATTAGCATGGTTTATTGTGCAAAGCCATTATATAGCAAACATTTATAAGGCAGAAAATACACTATTATTTAGTGGCCTAATTATATGGAAAAAAATATGGTTAGAAAAACCACTGTTTTTGCGGTAATTATATTATTTTTAAGCCTAGCATTAACACCGGCCATAAACTCAGGAAACATAAAGGAATCGGCACAAACAAGCGATGATGATTCAAATTATAAACTTCTAATAATAACACCAATAAAATTTGTTAGATCACTAAAACCTCTTGTTAAACATAAAAACAACGTAGATGTACCAACGAAGCTTGTCACACTAAATGAGGTATACAAAAAGATAGGATCTCAAGGACGTGATAAACCAGAGAAAATCAAATACTTTATAAAATACGCCATTGAAACATGGGGCATAAAATACGTTCTTTTAGTTGGTAATTTTAGACAGATGCCTATAAGGTATTGTTACAATAATGAACCACGGGAAGGTTTTCCTGAGCCGTATTTCATATCAGAGCTATATTATGCTGATATCTACGACAAGAATGGTGATTTCTCAAGCTGGAATTCAAACGACAATGATAAATTTGGAGAATGGACGGGAGATGAGGCGCAAGACAAAGACATAGATTTATACCCAGATGTTTACGTCGGCAGATTTGCATGCAGAACAAACATGGAAGTAAAAATCATGGTAAATAAAATAATAACATACGAGACAACAACCTACGGCAAAGAATGGTTTAAGACGATGGTTGTCGCCGCAGGTGATACCTACCCACCAGGCCATTATGACTTTCCAACACCAGATTTTGAAGGTGAAGAAAATACTAAAACCGCTTTAAGCTATATGCCTGGTTTTAAAAATGTTACACTCTGGACATCAGATGGTACTCTAACCGGTCAAAAGGATGTGATTAACGCTATAAACAATGGTTGTGGTTTCCTGTTTTTTGATGGACATGGAAGCCCTTTGATATGGAGTACACATCCACCAAATGATGAGAAAAACTGGACAGATGGATTATTAATAACTAATATGAGCAAACTGAAAAACAAAAACATGTACCCAATCTGTGTTGTTGGTGGATGCCATAACAGCCAGTTTGATGTATCATTAATAAACTTGCTGAAAAACCCAAAAGATGCCTATTACTACTCGACCTGGGTACCGGAATGCTGGAGCTGGATGCTTACAAGAAAAATTGGTGGCGGCTCTATAGCAACTATTGGAAACACAGGACTTGGCATGACAAAAGAAGATAAAAGCACAAAAGAGGGAGCGTCAGATTTCCTAAACTCACAGTTATTCTATGAATATGGCACCAATGGAACCGATATTCTTGGTGAGGCATGGGGAAACGCAATAACAAATTACCTAGATAATTACCCGATAAACTGGTCTACAAAAGCTGGCTGGGATTATTCATATGATGCGAAAACAGTACAAGAATGGGCACTACTTGGTGATCCTAGTTTAAAAATAGGCGGATACCAAAATTAAAAAAATGTTTTTTAACTTTTTTTCTATCGTAAGTCTATAATAAGTAGCCGATTTACTGTATACAGTAAATGTGCTGGGTGTAGGCCGTAAGCCTCTTTCGGTTCCAAAGCTACATCGATGCTTCTTGCTTTAACCATAAATATACCAATAGCATCCTTTTTCAAGTACCGATATGTGTTAGAAATGAAAATTACCAACCCATTTTACTAACGCTTAACTAGAACACTGCAAAGCCGCGCAAATTGCAAATTTTAAACAACTTGCCTTTCAACATTATAACAAACAAAGTAGTTCATTTTCTTTGTAGGTTCTATATCTTTTTCTTTTGCAGCAGGTTTTATTTCAAGAATCCTAGGATCATTCTGATTAGTGCATATAATCCTAGTCCGCCTGCTGGTACTTCCGCTGAGGGCATTTTTATATCACCTAACATATATAAATGATTTCACAAATATAAATACTTTGTGTTATCATTGTAGAAAATCCCATCTGAAAAAGTTATAATGATAAAATTTTGTTATATACGTAACAAAATAATGCTAAATGTTACGATTTATCTCGATAATAAAATCTGATAATGTCCATTATTTTTCCATAAAAATCAACAGTCAATACTATACCAATAAAAACACCGATGTATATAATCATTGCAAGGATGGTCAATGAAAAAGGCTCGATTTGATATTATTACTAAAAAGCATATCGTATCAGAAAAATCATATCCTGGGCAATAACATCATATACTTGGCTTTTTTATGCAATTTTCTTAATTCACGTGGGGTAAAACCAGGTACTTTCATAACGGAATTAGTTGAGAGATATTTAGACCAATCTCTAGTAAGCAAAAGGTTGTTTTTTTCTGCGATCTCATAAATTTCCGTACCGGGAAATGGAACAAGTATAGAAAAATTAGTAAAATTCAGATTAAGATTCCTAACAAAACTAATGTTTTCATTAATCGTTTCTCTTGTTTCGCCAGGTACACCAATTATGAAGGTGCCTGCTACTTTCAAGCCTGTTTCTTTTGCGATTTGTACAGCCCTCTTAGAATCCTCAACTGTAAAACCCTTTTTAAGAAAATCCAAAGTCTTTTGGACACCAGATTCAAAACCAAAAGTGACTGCAAAACATCCTGCTTTTTTCAACGAAGATGCTATTTCCTTAGTAAATAGATTAACACGTGACAAACACATCCATGAAATGTCAAGACCTTCCTCTTTGATTAGTTCACAGATCCTCATTGTTCGTTTTTTATCTACTGTCAATGTATCATCTAAGAAGTCAATGACTTTTTTTCCGTATTTGTACCTTAAAATCTTCAATTCTTCAACTACGTTCTCAGGGCTTCTAGTTCTCCACTTTTTTCCCCACAATGCACAAGTTGAACAAAAAATACAGTTATTAGGGCATCCTCTGGATGTAATAATACTACTCATGGGTTGCCCTGGTTTTCCATATATCTCTCTATCAATTACTTTAGTCTTATACCTCTCCATGGGAAAAAGATGATATGCTGGGAAAGGTATGCTATCCAAATCCGCGATTGGTTCTCTATTTTCGTTTTCAATGATTCTTCCATTTTGTTTGAAGGAAATTCCTTTAACTTTTTCAAAATCTTTTTCCTTTGTTTTTTCAAGCAATTCTACAAGTGTTTTTTCCCCTTCACCTCTAACTATAAAATCTACATATGGATTCTCACTTAATATCTCCTTGGTGGTCATAGTTGCATGAGGGCCACCTAGTATCGTCATGCAATTGGGATTGTTTTCTTTTGCCATTTCTACCAGGGATAAAGCATTACCAATATTGTGAGTCACAGAAGAAACGCCAACGACATCAGGATCAAATTGTCGAATTTCTTTTTTAATTTTACGTTTTCTTAGATTTAGAATTGGGGCATCTAGGATTTTTACTTTATGACCCACATCTTCAAGGCAAGCTGCAAGGTAACCAAATCCTAATGGCGGACCCGTTGTCTGTCCAAGATATGCTCGGGGTTGAATAAACATTACTTTCATTTTTGCATCAATAGTATCTTAACTTTGATTAAATATTTTTTTCTTTGGTTGGGTTTTGCACATTATTTGTTCAATATCGTTTTTGATTTTTATGAGCGCTTTTTATCTTGCTTTCACTAACGGTTGGTTTTTTAAAGAAAGAGATGATTTGAAAATGGGGGTAGAAAAGATGGATATGATATTTGGAATAGACCTTGTTGATCTTATTACTATAATTATTGCTTCAGTAGCAATTGTGATTTCAATCCCTGCATTTTTGGTATCAAGAAGATCTCTACATCATCAAGCTCTGCTTGATATTCATAAAGATTATCGTTCGCCAGAAATGTTGTCCGCATTAGATGGTATTTGGAAATTTTATATAAATTTTAGAAAAAATCATCCTAATCTAAAAATAGATTCAAAAGATTTCAAAGAAGGTCTTAAAGCAGAATATAAAAATATTCGTAAAAAGCAAAACAAAAGTATTGCCAATAGAAAATTAAATGTTGAAGAATCTTTGAATTATAAAAGAAGGTTGGTCACACATTTCTACATTCACCTAGCCTCAATCCATAAACATAAAATATTGCCTGATAAAATGATTTTTGACTGGTGGACTCCCTCCGATTTTAAAACCTTTGAAATTATTATGACTCTCGAAAAAGCGATGTTAGAAACTAGTGAAATAAATCCGGAAAATGCTCGTTTTGCCTTTGAACCTCTTTTAGAATTAGAGGCTGATTGCAAATTATATTTTGATAAAAATAAAGAATCAGTATTATCTAAATATAACTCTTATGAAAACTCAAAAAATTTTTGAACTTTGGGCGAGTTTGCATTTAAAATAGCTAAAACTGTTGAATAAAAGTGCAAAGGGACTGTTAGAATAAACTTTTTATCAATGAAGTAATATCAAGTTTCGGTTTGTATTATGAAAATACAAATTACAGTTGTTATTTCTAGAAAGGAAATAACATATGTCCTTGCAATGATACCACTATTGGTATCATTAGTGATGAACATGGTGTAGATGGAGGGGCAACCCTCCGTCTGTCATTCGTTATTTTTGGATTTTAAGTGCAACAAAAAGAATTAAAGTGCAAAACCGATTAAACGTGCAAAGCTCCCGTCACCAAAACTTATAAGAACCTTACGCATGAATTTTTCTACATTTACTCCATATTCTATCTTAAAAACGATGATTTTCACCCAAATCATAACAATAGAAATCTATTTATACAAGTTCTATCATGTCCTTTAAAATTGTATCGAAAAGTATAAAAAATAAAATGGGGGAATAGATTAAAATGATGCCATCTTCAAAAAAGAAAAAAGAAAAACCAAGCATTGAAGAAATTACAAGATGTCCAAAATGTGATAGCACACATTTAACAAAAGACTACTCTAGAGCCGAGTTAGTTTGTGAAGATTGTGGACTTGTTATTGATGAAGATTTTATTGATCACGGTCCTGAGTGGCGTGCATTTGATTCTGACCAAAGAGAAAAGAGAGCCCGTGTCGGAGCTCCAATGACTTACACAATTCACGATAAGGGATTATCAACCATGATCGGTTGGAAAAACCGTGACTCATACGGTAAATCAATTCCGACCAGAAACAGAGCACAACTATACAGATTAAGAAAATGGCAACGAAGAATCAGAATATCTGACGCAACTGAGAGAAACTTAGCATTCGCTTTATCAGAACTAGACAGAATGGCTTCTGGTATGGGTTTACCAAGAAACGTGAGAGAAACGGCAGCCATGATTTACAGAAAAGCTGTTTTAAAGAATCTAATCCGCGGAAGAAGCATTGAAGGAGTATCCGCAGCAGCTTTGTACGCGGCATGCAGACAATGTAACGTTCCAAGAACCTTAGACGAAATTGCAGGCTCTTCAAGAGTTTCAAGAAAAGAGATCGGAAGAACATACCGTTTCATAGCAAGAGAACTCGGATTAAAACTGATGCCTACATCACCGCAGGATTACATATCAAGATTCTGCAGTGAACTAAAACTATCTGGAGATGTTCAATCAAAGGCAATAGAAATTTTGAAAGACGCGGCAGACAAAGAACTGACAAGCGGACGTGGACCAACCGGTGTCGCAGCAGCATCTATCTACATAGCTTCTATTCTCTGCGGCGAAAGAAGAACCCAGAGAGAAGTAGCTGATGTAGCAGGTGTCACAGAAGTTACAATAAGAAACAGATACAAGGAACTTGCAGAGAGACTGGATATAGATATCATCCTGTAATCCATATGACTAGATGGTATAGTGAAAAAAAGAAAGAGCATTTTTATAACGAGGCAAAGCGGGTAGGTTATAGGGCCCGCTCTGCATTTAAATTAATTCAAATTCAAGAGAAATTTAGGATTTTTAGAGAAGGCAGTACCGTCATCGATCTAGGTGCAGCTCCAGGTGGTTGGAGTCAGGTTGCAAAAGAGATAGTCGGCGAGAAAGGTACGGTTATCGGCATAGATCTTCTGCCCATTAGATCGCTTGGCAGTGTGATTTTTTTCCAAGGCGATATGACCGAGGAAGCTTCTTTGAAAGAAATTGAGAACGTTCTTCGTGACAAAAAGGCAGATGCTGTTATTTCTGACATGTCCCCTGATATCTCTGGTAACTATTCTGTTGACCAAGCGAAAAGCATATATCTTTGCGAGCAGGCTCTGAAAACAGCGGAATATTTCCTTAGGCCTGGTGGAAATTTTACATGCAAGGCATTTAGCGGCGAAGATTTTCAGGCCTTCCTAAATAAGGTTAAAAGGAAGTTCGGATCGGTTAACTGTTATTCCCCACCTGCATCGCGTAAGAGTAGCTCGGAGGTTTACGTAATAGCAAAATCATTCAAAAAATAGGTTTGCAACGGCTTGCCTGGAAAATCACTTTTAAGGCAAGGTTATTTGCAACAAAACATTTAAAAACAAGTTTGACAATGTTAATTTGTAAGTAGAGAAAGTTAACTTTAATCTGAAAATTGACAAAATGTCACCAAAGGTATTGTAATATATGTGGTATAATAGTATAAGATACAGAATGCTGGTTGGACCCTGTTCCATGTTCTCATTGAACTGATTGGGGAAGGTAGTGCCTTATGCTTAAAGAAAAATCAACGAACTTAGACGTATTCTTCGATTCAACAAGAATTGACATTGAAAAAAAGATAATATCCACTATAAAAGACGAGCAGATAGTTAGAATTCTAAACGGCGGCAAAAGATTGAGATCATTGCTGTCTGCCCTTGCATTCAAGACATGCACTGGCGGGAAAGAAACTCAGGAAAAATATCAAGAATCTTTGGAGGGCGCGGTAGGTATCGAGCTTGCTCACGGTGCGTCACTTGTTCACGATGATATAATCGATAAGAATTTAGAGCGCAGAGGCAAAGCATCTTTTCACGCTGAAGAAGGCATCGGCAAGGCAATTCTAACTGGTCACAAGATGCTTATCCAAGGTTTTGACATTGCATTAAGGCATGGTAAAGATTGGGCTAGGTTATACGTAGACTCCTGGAACGAAGTCGTTAACGGTGAGATTGACGAATTTGATTTCAATAAAAATGATAAATCAAAAAAAATTTCTACCAAATCACAAATGTTGGAGGCTTACTACAAAATAATAGATATGAAAACTGCAAGCTTGTTTTCTTCCGCTTGTAAAGCCGGTGCTCTAGGAGCAGATATGACCGGAGATGTTCTAGAAGTATTTGGGGATTACGGCAGAGAGATAGGCATTGCGTATCAACTGGCAGACGATCTCGTTGATCTGTCAAACGGAGAAACCATAGACAGCGTTGTAATTCCATTGTTAAACCGGCTTAATGGCAAGACCACCAAAGTCGGAGTTTTAAAAAAGGGAGAAATTAAAAGAAAATTCGCGGATAACAGAGATAAAATCTTGGAGATATACTTGGAAGAAATACGTAAGCACGTCGAAAACGCTGTGGAGTTAGGCAGATCTAATCTGATTCCTTCATCGAACTACAAAGACATGCTCATAGATGCCCCGAAGCACATAATCAACAAGATGCTAAGGGAGATAAGTGTGGCGATATAAAGTCATAGTTCTCTAACAGCATAAACTATTTTTATTACGTTATTCATTTCAACAGGAATAAAACATGAAAATATTATTTATTAACCCTTGGTCACTTAAATCTTCCAATTCACCTCTAATCAAAAATTTAGATAGAGTCAATGGCGATAATCTGGTTTGTCTGATTCTAGTTTCCGTGACCCCAAAAAATCACTTGATCCAAATGGTTAACGATGGTGTAGGAAAGATAGATTTCGATTCAGATGTTGATTTAGTTGCTATGACCACTCTAACAATGACTGCTAAAAGAGCTTATGAGATAGCTGATGAGTTTAGACGAAGAGGAAAAAAAGTTGTGTTGGGCGGATGGCACGCCTCTGCATTACCACATGAAGCAAAACAGCACGCAGATAGTGTAATAATCGGCGAAGGAGAAGAGCTTTGGCCACAGTTATTAAAAGATTTAGAAAGAAATAAATTAAAACCGTTTTACGAGCAACAAAAGCCCGTGGATCTTAACTCGGTTCCAATTCTTACAAGGGAAGAAAGGGATTTATACAAATTAAGTTCTTTCTTCCAAAGCATTGAGCTAACGAAAGGATGTCCGACCGGATGTAATTTTTGTTCCATTTCATATAGAAAATTTGGTAACCTGCATCGTACCAGATCCATAGAAAGAGCCATTGGAGAACTGAGGAATACACCTCAAAGGTTTATCGTATTTTCTGATCCATCTTTAACTATTAATCCTAAGTATACAAAGGAACTTTTCAGAGAAATGAAAGGACTGAACAAAAAATTTCTTTGTGAGGGAAATGCAAATATTTTGGCGAGAGACGACGAACTCTTAAAATTAGCAGCAGAGGCTGGTTGTCTTTATTGGTATGTAGGTTTTGAGTCAGTTAATCAAGAAACTGTTAACAGTATCGGTAAAACAACGAACAAAGTTGAAAATTATAAGAATGTGATAAAGAAGGTACATGATTATGGTATGTGTCTAGAAGCGGCACTTATGTTTGGATTTGACACAGACAAACCTGACGTTTTTGATAATACTATAGAAGCTATGCAAAATTGGGAAATAGATCTATTAGATTTTAGTGTGTTGACACCTTACCCAGGTACGCCATTATTTAGCCAGCTGGATAAAGAAGGAAGAATTTTAACAAGAGATTGGGAAAAATACGACTGTCATAATGTTGTGTTTAAGCCAAAACAAATGACGCCTGAAGAACTGACCAGCGGAGTTCAGAGAATGTGGGAGGAGTTCTATACGCCCTTAAAAATTTTAAAGAGATCAGCTAAAAGTATAAAATTGGGTTTGTATCCTTTTGTAACTACATCCTTACGAAATTATGATTTTTATACGAAGGTGCATTAAAACGATACGGCAATCGCAGCGTGGTCCTTTTCGTAAGGGGCCAAATCTATCCTATCCCTGATTTTTAATCCACTGCTCTCAAGTTTAGAGCAAACCAGATCATACGCCTTTTTTGGATTTAAAGAAACGTCTATACTCCTTGCTTTAATCATCAATATACCTACAGCATTTTTCTTTAAGTATCGATCAACATTAGAAATAAAAATCTCAGCTTGAGCTCTTTGGGATACATCCTGATAAACAAGATCGACGGTCGGTACGATGGAGCTGTACCGTTCCGGATGGCTCGCATCCTCTAAAATTGGGATTATATTTTTTCTTTTTTCGCTTAACTGCATTAGACTTTTGATGGCAACTGGCGAGATTTCTACAGAAAAGATAGACCCGTTTTTAACAACATCTGAAATGTGACTAACGGTTGTACCGGTCGCGGCGCCAAGATAAAGAACCTTCGAGTCAGGTTTTATCTCAAAATCAAGGCCTTTCAGGATTGCTGCAGCCAGTTTACTTCTGTACGGGTTCCATGACCTGAATTCCTTACCTTCGTGTTTCACTAATCTTTCGTTGTAAACCCTTTCTCCTATGCAGCACTCCAGATTTTCTGTGAATAACTTATTTTTTTCTCTGAGGATTCCTTCCATTGTTTTATGTGGTATGGCGTCTATTTGATAAATGTTTTGTTGAATTAATTAAGAAAAAAAGAGAAGATCGAGGGTTTTATTTGTTGGTTGAGCTGCTTTGTTGATTACATCGGCCGATAATTAATCAATACTGCCACCCCATTTATCACAAAACCTGTAGGGATAAAATTACCACTAGGAAAAGCGACGCGAATTCCTATGGCGTTTCCCTCAATATCATAATCGATAAATTTACCACCAATAGTAATTTGAGGATATAGAGTTGGTACAATACCCCCGGCATCTTGATAACATGCCCTGAAATGGAGACAAGCAAAAGGCCCAACTATTAAACACAAACAAAGAGGTCGCCTTAGAGAATTCATCCAACCACCAGAACAATGATCACCAGTTTCTATGCTACCAGAAGTTATGGTACCTACTTCTATATCCGGATGATCACTCAGAATCTTTTCTATATCACTACTGTCTACAGGCCCTTTCTTTTTAATTATTTCTTCTAATAGTGTACGGAGACCCGGGTCATCTACATCCTTTAATGCAGCTCTCAAAATTCTTTTTTGTATTACGTTGATATGAATACCAGGCTCAACACAATTGGTGACACCAGGCCCTGAACTTGAGTTTTCATTTGACTGTGGCATGGTCACAGCGGTTGCGCTTGAGACCATGATTAATGCGATTGCAACAGCTCCTAAAATGATTCCATATTTCTTTCTATTCATTTTTTTATCACCCTGTTTTTAAAATACCTATGCCCTGACCATCAATTTCAAATTGGCCACTGGGCATACCACCTGGATAAGTCGGATCATAACCGTGCACTTTGCCGATAAAAAACCCTACTAAAAATGTTCCAGAAGTATAATGGGACGCACCGATATCAATTGAACCGCCGCTTGTAATTTTTATTATCAAAGCACTCTTAAAAAAACGTAAACCCATGACATCAACCTCTCCATAAGTTCTCCCACTAGTAGTAATATGTCTTGCACTTGCATTTACAGATATTATGCTAAATATCATCAGCAATGTGATTGCAACAGCTCCAAAAATCATTATACTTCTTTTTATGTTTTTCATCTTATTCTTTCTCCTTTAATTCAACCAGATGTCACTATGATTAGTGCACCTGTTCCAAGTACCCTCTCGTACCAACATGTAGGGAAGGGAAAACAAACTAGTCCAAGAAAGCCTATTATAACTCCTGAATGAGCTCCTTCGTATCTGGGAATAAGATTAATTCTTGTGTATCCATCGCTACCAGTACAGTCCCAAGTAACAACAATTGCGGGTCCCCAACGCATAAAGATTATTTGACCAAAAGTAAAACCTGGGAATTCAAAAGCGTCACCCGGGCCCCAGTTATTTATGCGTCCTGCATGAATTGGGAAAAATATACCTAGTTTTTCTTCGATTTGTTGTATGTCTTTGCTGGTTGCTATTCCATCTCTTTTTATTTCATCTATGATGCTTTGTACTAAGTTACGTACGTCTTGATTGTCTATGTATTGTAGTGATTTTTCTAGTGTAGATAGTTTATTTACACCAATTTTTACATTCTTGTCGACATAGTTTGTGCTTCCTACTGCGGTTGAGGTGGAGATCATCAGCAATATGATTGCAGTAGCTCCTAAAGTGATTCCATATTTTTTTCCTTTCATATTTTTTCCTTCGTTAATTTTGTTATAGTTTCATCTTCAGCTAACAAAGATTAGAAAACCAAATCCAGCCAACGTAAAGTCGCACTGTGGATGGCCGTTACCAAACCCTGCACCGTTAAGTCCAACACCAAAATAGCTGACAGCAAGACCTTTGTGTGCATAATTATATGTATCAGGTCCAACTCGAACATTAATTCCTGAGGGGTACTCAGGGAAATAGCTGCGGTCAGCGATCCAATATAAAAACATGCCCCAATATAACCTTATAATATGTGGACCACAACATCCTGCGCTATCTGCACTAATGCTTCTTGAGAAATAAACTCCACTCACAGCAAGATTGTTATCCTCGATGATTTTTTGGATATCACCACTGTTTACTACTTTTTTTGTTTTTAAAAGATCAATGATTCCTCCAAGTAGTGTTTTGAAATCTGCGTCATCTATATTGTTGTATGCATCTGTCAATTTTTGTTCGTATTTTTTTGTGATTTTTATGTTTGTGTCGATGTGTTGTAGTACTGCGGTTGCGCTTGAGGTCATGAGTAGTACGATTACAATAGCTCCGATACTCCCCAATATCATTTTTTTCTTCATGATTCTTCCTTCATTAATTTTTTATAATTTCATATTCAACTAACAAAAATCAGAAAACCAAACCCGCCAATCCCAAATCTGATTCTTTCACCATGTGTCATATCAAACGTCCAATCACAAGAGCTCCAACCAAAATAACTGAGAGCCAGACCGTCGTGATCCGAGGTATATGTATAAGGCCCAACATGGACACTAATGCCTTGCCCTGGCCAATCACTAGCGCAGGCAGACCAGGTTAAAAAACCACCCCAATGAAATGGGCGTATCACATGTGGCCCGCAACTTCCTGAGCAGCGACCATCCGTACTAATGCCTCTCGCGCCATAAATTTCACTGATAGCAAGATCGTTATCGTTTATGATTTTTTTGATGTCATTGCTGTTTACTGTGCCTTTTGTTTTTACAAGTTGTATGATCTGTCCGAGTAGTGTTTTGAAATCTTGGTTGTCGATTTCGTTGCTGTTGTATGCGTCTTCTAGCATTTTTAGGTGTTTTTCTTTTATTTTGATATTTGAGTCAATGTGTTGTAGCACTGCGGTAGCACTCGAGGCCATCATCAACGCGATTGCAACAGCTCCAAAAAACATTATACCTTTTTTTATGTTTTCCATCTTACGTTCTTTCCCCCTAAATCTTATATCCAAAATTATATTTTGTAGCCAAATATAAATATCCTATGTTATTATGATAAAAAAAGTGCCTCAGATTTTTACAATAGTAAAATTTTGTTATTATTGTAACAAAACAACTCCAAACAGTTTTTCTAATGCTTATTTTTGGTTTAAGTAAATCCTTTTTTGTGAATGTTCTTCTAATAAAACACTATAAAATTGGCGTGAAAAACAGTCGAAATCTTAAATTACAGTTATTGTATTCACCAGCCGGGGAAAGGTATGGTAAATAGGTCACCATTATATGAATTGCAAAAGAAACATGGAGCGCGTTTCACAGAATTTGCTGGTTTTGAAATGCCAATACAATATTCATCAATAATTGATGAGCACTTAGCTGTTAGAAAGTCTGTCGGTCTTTTCGACGTCTCTCACATGAGCAATGTGTGGATTTCCGGAAAAGATGCTATAAAACTGCTTAGTTTGACCACGGTG
>Ga0315277_10002059_pt1 | contig 28297 bp, 22 predicted proteins | sample YL17G05_15_MG_FD_203695 | JGI IMG/M metagenome (GOLD analysis project Ga0315277, IMG submission 203695) | Sediment microbial communities from Yellowstone Lake, YNP, Wyoming, USA - YL17G05_15 | ecosystem: Environmental > Aquatic > Freshwater > Lake > Sediment | place: USA: Wyoming | collected... | reverse complement strand
CGATCGCCATCTCCCCCGGCGACGGCACCGGGTTGCTGTACGGCGTCGACTGATAATGCGTGTGCGTCGTGTCCCCAAAACCATCGATCTTGGCCCAGTGATTGGCTTCGGTCCCATCGACGCGAATGCCAAAGAAGTAGTTGCCGGTTCCACCCGGGTCGGGAATGATCTTCACCGTGTACTCGCCCGGCTGGATGTTGGTGATCGTCACCCGGTCATCCAATGTCCCGGGAATCCCGTCCGGACCGGGACCGTAGTCATGCGTGTCGTCGTAGGACGCGTTTGAACCGAACGTGTTGAATCCCGGCCCGATTGAATCCTGACCGGAGGGCGACGTTACGATCATGTACACCGGACAGTAGGCCGTGTAGATCAGCGAGTCGGGAACCAACCGGCGGTTCAACGCGAACTCCGATGTATTGCCCAGCGTGTCCGTGGCCGTGGCGGTCACATACGACCAGGCGCGACTGTTGACCGCCGGAATGAACCAATGCCCGGTGACGTCGTCGGCCGTGTCCGAACCCAGATACAGCCACGCCTCCCCATGCCCGGTCGGGTCCTGCACCGTGTCCTTGCCCAGGTAGCGCTCGGCGAGGAACAACTCGACAGTCGCCTTCTTGGCGGCCGTCCCGGCGACATAGAAGACAGAGTCGGAACCGGCCAAGGACACCGTGTCGATGCTGACCGCCGGGGCACTACTGGACACGCCGATCCCCGAGGCACCGTTGTCATAGATCAGGTTCTGGCTGATCGTGTTGAACTGAGCGGCTGGATTGGAGAGTGCCACCCCGGCTCCGGGGAACTTCCGGATCAAGAGCCCACGGACCAAGTTTCCTGATGACGTGATCTCGATTCCCGATCCGAAGCTGGCCGAAGATCCGTCGAGGATGATCGTCGGATGCCCCACGGTGGCTCCCGGTGCAGACAAACCGTCAATCACAGTGCCCCCGGTGGCGTCGGACAGGTACGGCAGCGGCGTCGTCGGCTGAATGGTCCCGGCGACGGCGAAGCGGATGGTGTCGGGACCGGGGCGGGAGTTCGCATAGCCAATGATAGTACGCAGTGAACCAGGACCGGCATCGTTCGACGTAGTAACATAACTATGGCTAAGGCACGCAAGTCGCACCGATACGGTACCATCGCCATTATTGGCGACCACCAGATCGGGATGTCCATCCCCGTTCAGATCGGCCGCACAAATGGATTGGGGATTGGCCCCTGCGGAGTACTGCACCCACCCGGCGAAAGTTCCGTTCCCTTTGTTCTTCAGGAGAGAAATGTCATTGCTGCCGTCATTGGCGGTTGCCAGATCGAGAGCACCATCCCCGTTGAGATCGGCGGCAGCGACGGACTTAGGGTTAGTCCCTACGGGACTGCTCGTCGGGCCCGCGAAGGTGCCGTACCCATTGTTCTTGCGTACGTGCACGTCGTGACTGCTGGCACGGTGAGCGTACGCCAAGTCGGCATCCCCGTCCCGGTCCAAATCCACTGCAACGATGGAGTACGGGAATAGGAAAGTGGGATATTGCACAGGGGCGGCGAACATTCCGTCGCCGTTATTCATCAGAATCGAGATATCAAAGGAGCCGAAATTGATGACGGCCAGGTCGAGATCACCGTCCCGGTCCAAGTCGGCGACAGCGACATCCCACGGATTGACCCCCGCAACATAGTTCCTCGCGGCGGCAAAGGTCCCGTCACCGTTGTTCTTCAGGATCGAGACACTGTCCGGGCCAGCATTGTCGCTGTGGTAGTTGGCGACCGCCAGATCGCTGTCACCGTCCGCATCGAGATCGGCCGCAACAATGGAGCAGGGATCAACTCCCGCGGTATAGCTCACAGCCGCGGCGAAGGTCCCGTCGCCGTTGTTCTTCAGGATTGAGACATCATCGCTACCCCAGCTGGCGACCGCCAAATCAAGATCACCATCGCCATCCAGATCGACCGCAACAACTGAGCGGGAGGCGTATCCTGCGGTGTAGCCGACTGCAGCGGCGAACGTCCCATCCCCATTATTCATAAGCACCGAAATAAGGCTGCCACCGGTGTTGGCGACTACCAAGTCAAGATCACCATCTCGATCCAGATCGCCCGCAACGACATCCACGGGCTCACCCGCGACCGGGTAGACCGCAGCCGACTGGAAACAGAAATCTGCAGCCTTTCCCGTGGTGGCCACGGCAATTGTCAAGGCGACCAGCACCAAAATCCCCACACCGCGCACAAGCTTCATGGCCTTCATTAGCACCTCCCCAGATGTGACGCCGCGCCCGCCGCGGGCGGGCACCGTAAGGATGGACTTGTCATCGGCCCCAGCGGACCGGACCCGAGGACTGCGAACCTCGATGATAATCTACATCATGTGCGGGAAGTCACAACGACTTTCACGGGGGCGAGGATACTGGCCCCGGAAGCAAGAAGCCCGCGAGGCGCGAACCTCACGGGCTTCGGTATCACTCTCCTGCTGCCGGCCTCTACGGCGCGCAGGGGTCGCAGAATTCCGTCGCTGGGTTCGCGCCGCGGAAGGCGACGTTGACGACCTTCACGACATCGACCACGGTCGTGACACCGTCGCAATTCACGTCGGAGCGTTGCTTGGGACACTGCGGATCGAACACCGGCGCGTAACCGCGGAATGCCACGTTCACCGTCTGCACGACGTCCTGAACGTTGTGGACGCCATCACACTGCGGGTCGCCGTGGCAGGGGCACAGGCACGTGCTGACGCCATACCAGAATCCGATGCCCATTTTGTAAGATGCCGATGACGTTTCTCCCGCCGCGGATTGGCCCACCGACATTCCCATCTGTAGGTTGGTCGAGGCCGCTTCGATTGCACCACCGCTGTTGACCGAGCACCAGTCGATGACGTAGTTGGGCAAGGCTGCGATAGATATTGAACCTGGTGCTGCTGGCGCGTGTGGATTCGCCCGCGGTTGGTTCGCTGCCGTTTCAGCTCCAGCGAGCGCACTGCTAAGAACGAGAAGTTCACACAGCAGACCGCACAACAAGACCTGTGATCGCCTCATAGTTGTCTCCTGTCATCTGAATTCCGCCGCCAGGGCCTCGATCTGCTTTTGCAGGGTGGCAATCTCCTTCCGCCCCGCAAAACACCACCCTCAGCGTGTCAACGGAAATCCGAAGTTCCGCACGTTGGGCACAAGCGAGCAATCCGCCGCATGAGTCTCGTCCTGAACCGAAGAGCACTCCTACTCGACTGAGGTGGGAAGAGCTGCAACGTCTCCTCTCCGGTTGGCCGACACATGCACGGCGAGTACACCGGATTTGGGTTTCAACTCACAGTAGAGAACATCAACAGGCAGCGTTGTCACCAACCTACGCCTGAGAAAGATCTCGTCGCGCTCGATCAGGAACTTCGCCCAGTACGGAGTCGGGATTCTGCGTAAGATCTCACCGGGCTTGTCCCCGTACTCGTCAATCTCAACGATCTCCCGCGGCCGGTACTGAGGTCGCGACTGTAGGTCGACCTCATAATCCTCCATCACGACTTCTAACAGACTCTTCCTCGAAGTGACCTGCGACTTCAACTCCGGCAGAATGGAGTTGTCAACTAACACGACTTGGCACCTCCCCCGATCGAAGCTCAAGAACGGGTGTGGAATGTCGTGCTCATCGCCACTCGAACCGCAGCACGGATGATCAGGGGCCTGGTAACCAGCCACAATCTGCTTCGTGTTCTTGTCCACCAGCAGGAATATCCAGTGGTCCTTGCCGGACGATGTAACATAGCGTTGGCGGGCGTAGATCGTTGTGTTTTCTGCCCTCAGACTGATATTGGTCGTGTACGATGTCGGCGGCACCTGCGGATCCATACCTGCAGTGCCCAGGATCGTCGCGCTGTGACGACCGCTCGCGGACGACGCCCCCCGTATCTGCGGGTAGAATCCATACTCGCCACCTGGAAGCGTGAAGAGTTGGTCTGACGCATAAGAGTTCGTTGACACTTCCCCGCTTGATGTCTTGAGTTTTATTTGGGCGACCGAGTTGTCAGAAGGGGCGGGAAGATCAGACGCTATCCACGCACTCCCACTCCACTTTATCACTTGGTCTACTGCCGCACCGTTTTGGCCGATGTCCTCGAAGCGAACCGTGCCATTGACTATCTCGTTCGTCGTCACGGTGTGCGTGTGTGTGCTTGATGCGAAATCTGTCTCGTCCTTGCCATTCAAACGATTCGCGTCGAGGGCATAAGGAACCGACACCAACGCGACCCGCGGAAACATCTCACCTTGTCCGTTGGGTTGGACCCCCAGATAGCGAGTTGAGCCGTCGAAGCCAGCGGCAGGGAGTGGAGTATGCTGGCCGAGTATTATGGTGAAGAGGCCTGCGACGGTCTGCAGCGTGTCTGTCTCCTCCCACAGCATCGTTCCACCTGTCGGGAAATCGTATATGCGAACAGTCACGACGTAGCTGGAATCAGACACGGGCTTGCCGGTGACACCGTCTCTTAGGATTCCCTGGTAGTTCATCTTCGGCGGGACGCCCGCACTGGCGGGCATGAGCAGACCGATCAACAGACCGCCTGCCAGCATGGATACGTTGCGGCGACGCATGAAGCACCTCCTCTGGTAAGCAGGGCTGGTGACCGTCAACGGGACTCCCAACCCCATCTGTGGACGAGAACGAGACGCGAGTGTCGAACCTCACACGAACGCGCCCTGATCATCAACAAGAAGAAAGAGCGTAATCGAGGGGATGTCAAGTGTCGTGCGGATCGGGTTGTGTCAACAGAAATGAAACAAACCTCGCTTCTGGTCGAGCCGCTTTGGTGGCTTAATCCGGCCTAATGATCCACACCTCGCCCGACAGTTCCGGCGGTACGAGGCCGCCCGGTACAAAGCGCTTCGGGTGCTGTTCATGGAGTGTACATCGTCAGAAAAAATCGGACACTCTGATACTCCAAGCGAAGACCGGTTCGCCGGGTGGCAGCCATTTTGCTGTGCTCGGAACTCTTCCTGATCCACCCCTGTGTTCGCGGCCAGCCTTGGGCTGGTGCATTACCAGTGACCCCACGCAATCACTATCCCCGGAACGCCTGCCGGCCACCACGGCTAGCGAGCGTCCCAATGGTGAGAATCAGTCTGTTTGAGTGCTTTGGTCGCCCGGCTTCCGGTGTACCCGTCAGCCGGCGCAAGAACCCGTGAAACCAATCACAATCTTGTGTACGGTCGGGCAAATGTCAAGCAGAACGGGACTGCGTGGCCACTAATCCACGCTTGCGATACCCGGGCACGCAACGTGATCCCTATGCGATCTCCCCGCAGCATGCCAGCGACCTCATGACGGACTGCACCAGCCGGACGCGTTCAGCGGGGTACATCGCGTCTCACATCCGGTCGAACTCGGCGAGGGCGGCGGCAGAAGCCAGAAGCCCGCGAGGCGCGAACCCCGCGGGCTTCGCTGTCATCCTCGTCTCGCCGGCCTCACGGCGCGCAGGGATTGCAGAACTGGGTCGCCGGGCTGTAGCCGCGAAATGCCACGTTCACCATCTTGACCACATCGACCACGGTCGTGACGTTGTCGCAATTGACGTCGGTTCGCTGCCGCGGGCACTGCGGATCGAACACCGGTGCATAACCCCGAAATGCCACGTTCACGGTCTGCACCACATCCTGAACGTTGCGGACTCCGTCGCATTGCGGGTCGCCATGGCAAGGGCAAGAGCAAGCACCCGCGCCATACGTGAATCCGATTCCCATCTGGTACGACGGCGACGATGCTTCACCGACGATCGCCTGTGCGGCCAGGGCATCCAACCTATACGTCGGTGAGGTGGCATTGACGGCGCCGCCGCCGTTGATTGAATACCAATCGAGAACATAGCTGGCACTGCTGCTTCCTTCTGTTGTACCGGTGGAATGCGATTCCGCCGGCGGGCTCGCACGCAGCGTGGGCGCCGCCACGCTGCTGTCGCCGCTGGGTTGCGATAAAGGCGCATTCTCCGACGCCGCCAAGAGAGTGATGGCTGCTGCAAACGCGACCCCGGCACAGAGAAAGGTCGTTCTGATTTGCTTCATGATTCCCTCCGAGGATTCTCGTGAGCTCCTGTTACATCTGGGTTGTGTACGCACGGATGGCTCCACATCATTTCCCCACAATGTACCAGTGGTTCACGCCATCGCTGACCAGGACAACAAAGTCGTATTGCGCGGCCAACGGGTAGGGCGCAGGGATCGGGGGGCCATCGATGGAATCCCCCCCGGCGGCCTGGACGTTGACAGGACCGGCAGCGGAGATCCTCTTGACGGTGACCTGCCGGCCCTTGCAGGAGGACGCTGAGGGCAGAGTCACAGTGGTCCCGGCGCCACTCGCCAGGACGACGCTGGCGTCTTGCGTAAGGGTGACGCTGCCTATCACGGTCGAGACAGCGGTGGATATCGCGCCATTCACCTGCAGCCTAGTGTAATCAGTGCCGGTCGCTCCCGTCCCGATGCCCACAGTTGGGCCCGGCCCGATCCTCATTCTCTCGGTGCTTTGCGTGGCAAAGGCCATGACATGTGCCGAGGGCCGATAGATGCCGTTTCCAACTCCACCACCATCGTCCACGCCATTGGTGCTGAAGAAGCCGATGGCAGGCCTCTCCGGGGTGTTGCCCTGTGTCCCGAGGATCCGCGCACCACCCCAGGCTCCGGATTGCAGACGTATCGGTAATCCGCCCGGGTCATCACCATCGTGGAGCGTGGCGACCCCCTTGAGGTAGGTTGTTCCCTCAACGTGGAGTGCCGCGAGCGGGGTGTTGGTGTTGATGCCGACGCCTCCCGCGGCGCGAATCAAGAATTGGCCAGGACTGTCGGAAGTGAACGGGGCGGCAGTATAGTCGGCCCACACGAACGAACCGATCGCGTTGCTGGTAGTGATTGCTTGGCGTCCGGCCGCAAAGGACCCATTCCCCGCCGCGCTGTTCCCATAGCCGCCTGGGACGGTCGAGAAGTAGCCGTCGACTGAATTCCCTTGACCGCCCCCGATGGTGGTAACTCTCCCGTGTGCCTCGTTGAGGTAGCCGCCGCCAATTGACGCGAGGCGGCCATCATCGTTGTCTGGGGGGCGGGAAGTGCCGATCACGTTCCCGTAACCACCGAGAATTGATGAATAATGGCCATTCGCAATATCAGCGTGGCCTCCGCCAACCGTTGAGCCTACCCCCTCCGCAGTATTACCGTCTCCGCCACTGACTGTCGCATAGTCGCCGGTCTCCTTGATCGTGTTCTCGTAGCCTCCGCCAACCGTTGACCCGTACCCATCCGCGGTATTACTCTTTCCGCCACTGACTGTCGCAAGATCGCCGTCCGCAGAGATCGTGTTGTTGCACCCCGCGACGAACCCGAAGTCGCCGTCGTTCACATGTCCCGGCCCCAGCGTTGCCTTGCCGCAAGCTCTGATGTTTCCGCTCCCACCATCCAACTGGATGTACGGTTCGTAACCATTTGTCACACAGAGCCGCCCGCACGTGTGCGTGGTGGGGTTCCAGGTAAGATCGCCAACGCGCCAGATCTTCGGGAAGGTGCACTGCGTTTGGGGTGTGCAGGTCGTTGACTGGCACATGGGTGTGGGCTGGTCACCGCCTTCGGCAGCAGGCGCGAGGCACTCCACCATGTACACGTCGCTCAGCACCCCGCCGCCCGCCGCTCCATCCAGCGTACCCACGCGCCTCGAGAAGAAGACAGAGCTCAGCGGAATTCTGGGCGTCATTTCCGGATCAGGGCTCACTTGAATACCGAGGAACCGGTTCGGATTCACAAGGACCGAATCCGGTATGGGCGTGATCTTCCCCAGCATGCAGGCGAATTGCCCACCGGTGGTGGTCACGCTCTGGGTCTCGGACCAGAGTGCCGTGCCGCCGGTCGCGGTGCTGCAAATCTGAAACGTGACGGAGTAGGACCCGTTGGGAACCGGGTTTCCCGCGCTGTTCTTGAGAATGCCCTGGAAGTTGGTTGAATCCGGCACGGTTCCGAAAGCGCTCACTGTCCCGATCGTTGACAATGCTCCGACCATTAGCGCGGCGCTGAGTGCCATAATCACAATGCGACTACGCATAATCCCCTCCTCAAGGAGTGAACAGAGTTGATCGCCGATAATCCTCGTTCATGCGTCCGACGAAAACACGCGGCAGTACAGGGCATCGATCGGGCCTCCTTCATTGATGGACGGTGTTATGCATCCTTGGTTGGGACTCGGTTGCTATCGGGATGTGATGGTTGCCTGCCATGACTCGTTGTTGTCGGGGTTCGTGCCACAACCGTGGCGAACCCGGCATTTGGTAAGAATTCCTGAGCCTGACCTGCGATAGGGTCGCTGAGCGGGGGCACTCGACCGATCCCCAGTCAGATGCCCCACCTCCGAACCCAGCGAATCAAGCGAGATTATCGCACCCGCAGGTCCGTTGCGGCAGCTCGCGATCTGCCGGCGGACATACTCAGCGCTTCAGGCATGTCGTTCATGCCGCCGCACAAGGGCTCTTCAGCGCACTCGACTTCGCTTGCGCACCACTCACAAGAGGCGTGACGCGGTGGAAGTAATACTACACTTCAAGCACAAGAGTATCCCTTGCCTGCCCGATGTCAAGAACAATCTAATCCCCGCTACGGAATCCCTGTCGCAGTTTGTGAGCGGGGTCGTGGGGCAAGGATAGTGACGACGACACACATGACGAATACTAAACACATCCTCTTTCAAGTGCTGGGTGAAGCCAGCCTACGATCCCGTTTTGTGGCAACGGAATGAGACTGACGCCCGAACGCTGGGGTGTTCGTTACTGCTGCAGGATGCCCGGAGGCCGAATGGCTGGTGGAGTTGGAGGGGAGCGCTGGCAGAACAGGTCAGCGGCTGGCGGGCATTGACGGCGAGCGGTCGGCCCAGGCTCAGAACCCGAATCGACCCCGACGACGTATCGGGGAGCATTGATCGAGTGGGCCGGTTGTGGGACCTGTTATACCCGCTGGGGAGGCTGGGATCGTCAGGCTGTCGGTCGAGGAGAGTCGTCCCGATGCCGGCCCACTCGCAATGCGACCGCGGAGCTCCGAAGCTCCTTAGATAGGGGCGGCGTCTGATCCGGTGGCGAGGTGCACCTTCACCCAAACTTGCAACGGTTCAGAGCTCTCGAGCATACCGCCGCCCGGTCGGGGACCGCTTCCTTTTCCATCCATGCCGCCTGGCATTCCCCCTCCCGGGGGAGATCCGCCACCGAATCCGCCCGGCGGCCCACCGCCGGATCCGTCGCCGGGTCTTCCGCTGGGCAGGGAACGATCGGCCTTGCGCGTCTCCAGCCGCATGCCGATCTGCCCTCCGGGTGCGGTGCCGATGGCACAGGGGTGGCCATCGCCGGCCGTGAGTGGGATTCTCAGCTCGTACACGAACCAATCACCTTCGCCACTGACGCGGGCTTCAAGACCACCTGCGGAGCCCACCGAGAGACGGTGACGTTCATCTTTGCCGGGGCCGATGATCTCCATTTGTGACATCGCCTGTGCGAACTCCCCGGCCGCCTGCTGGCGCTGCTTGGCTGAATCCGCGTCGAAGCTGCGCATTCTCGACAACACGCCGCCCTCGGCAAGCCCCATCGGATACTGGATGCCGAGCAATGGGTTCTTGCCGCCTTCGGGATCAAACCAGACGGTGAATCCCGATCCCATAATCTGCCGCTGCAGTTGACGGTCCACAGTCGTCAGGCAGACGTAGACATACTCCGAGTCGTTGATCAGTCCGACCCACGCCTTCCCTTTGGCGATTGACGTCAGCGTGCCCTGCCATTCGTCCGCGATGCCGTCCACTCGTACCGCTCGGGTCTGCCAGTGGCTGGCGATATCCAACGGTGCGCACCCGGTCACTATGAGGACACCAAAAGCAGCGCCGAGCACAGCGGCCGCCAATCTCGGGCCACAATGAGGCAAGGCCGTTCGCTGTCCGTCTGCCGTCATACGCAACCTCCGATCCGAGTCAATGCCGAAGGGCTCGTGCTTCCGGCGCCAGGACCGGATGGCCCGCTGTTCACTCCCCGCCGGTCAGCAGATCGTACACGCGCCGGAAATCAACGGGGGTCTCTACACGCGTGTCGTCCATGTGCGTCACAATGACCAGTTGCTGCCCATCCGCCGAGCGCGAGATTGTCTCAGTCATTGTCCCGCCCCCCTTGTGACTATGCTCGATCACGAGTGCGTCCGATTCATTCCAGTATGTCCGCAGCTCGGCGTGGTGCATTGTGTCCCCGGGTGTCGTGACGCGGCCATCGGTGTAGAGTGTCATCGTCCGGCTGCTGTCGCTGGCGAAGGTGATCGCGGAATCAGTCTGCGTGATCGTGAACTGCGGCGATGCCAGCGGGGGTCGGCCCCTGTGGTCGCGGGGACCAGGATGGCCTCCGGTTGAATCGCCCGGCGGCGGACCGTGCCGTTGCCATCCACTGTCGGGAGGCGGACCTGGGCATTGTGATCCACTATCGGGGGGCGGGCCGCCGTGCCAGCCGCTGTCGGGACGCGGGCCGGGTGGTGAGTCGCTCTGTTCCACATTGAGCTTCCATGTTCCGGTCAAATCCGCCTGTCCGGCAATCGACGACACAGCAGCGACCACGCCGGTTGCGCCTGAAGCGCTATCATCTGCACCCTTCTGGCTGCACCCGGCTACCAGAGCCAACACGCCGACCACCGTGAGGGAGAAGGCGAACAGGAATCTGGCGTGTTTCACATGGGACATAAGTCCTCCTTTCAATGTAGTGTCAGTTTCATGACCAAACCCGCCGGCTGACCGTCCCGGTGGCGTCGGGTCACTCCACCTGCAAGACAGCCAGCGGGCCATTATTGTTAGGAACGAATGTGGGGCAACCGGGAGTCCCCCGAATCTCGCGGCGTGACCCTCGCCTGACCACGAGTCCAGGACCATGTCTTTGAAGGGGAATCTGCGCCCAAGGTCACGAGATTCGTGCTAACGCCACCCGCCACTCGGCTGTCATATTCATGGGAGCCATGGCCCAGCCGCACGCCCCGAACACAGATGTTGAGCTCGTCGTACGAGCCCGTGGAGGCGATGCGGCGGCGTTCGAATGGCTGGTGCGTCGCCACTTCCGTGCGGCCTTTGCTGTTGCGCTGGCGGTTTGCGGCAATCGAATGGATGCAGAGGATGTCTGTCAGGAGGCGTTTGTGCGATCACTGGAGAAACTCGACTCCTGCCGGTTCCCCGACCGGTTCGCGGCCTGGCTGTGTGAGATTGTGCGCAATCAGGCACTCAACTGGCTGGAGCAACGCCGCGTCCGCGCGACAGAACCCCTGGAAGAGGCGGACAGGACCGATCCCTCGACGCCCGCAAGCGGACAGGAACGGCGCGAGCTGCGCGGACTCCTTGAAAGGGCCCTGGCACAACTATCGCACACGCAAAGAGAGGTTGTTCTTCTGCATGATCTCGACGGCCGGACACATCGCGACATCGCCGCGATTCTGGGCGTCTCCGAAGTGATGTCGCGCCAGCATTTGTTCATGGCCCACACCGCTCTGAGGGGCATCCTCGGTGCACATACCGTGAAGGAGTGAACGATGAGTGATGATGCAATCGATTTTTCCCCGCTCGATCCCACGGCGGACACGGGGCATTTTGAGAGCCTTGTGGCCCGGATCACCGCCGCCGCCAGGCCGGAACTGGAACGGCGCCGGCTGCAGTCTTCCGTGTGGTGGCAGATGGTTCGGTGGCGGCGGCCGATGTTGGCGGCCGCTGCCATGATCGTCCTCGTGTCGTTGACGATGGCACAGATCGTTCGGTCACCCGCGGGCAACCTTGAGGGGACAGGCCAAATCGCGGGGACACTGGGGATCCCGACCGCGCTGGCGGGCTGGCTGGCCAGCGACACCCTCCCGGCGCCATCGCAGATGCTGTTTCTCATCGAGGAGGAGTGATGCAAGAAGTCATCGAGTCGCTGGGACGAATTCGCCTTCAGGGAATCACACTGCTTGCCGTAGCATTCCTTGTTGGGGGGGTGGTCGGAGTCGTCTTTGAGAAGATTCGCAGCGAGCCGGGGGGCCGGCCCGTGTTTGGTCGGATGGCTGACTTACACGGACGGCTGGGTGAACTGCCTCCCTTTCTTGATGAGTTGGGATTGTCCGAGCAGCAGGAGGCACGGATACGGGAGATCCTGGAGAAGCGCCGGCCCATGACCGATTCGATACTCCAGCAGACCATGCCGCACTTGCGTGCGATTCTCGATTCGACTCGGAATGACATCCGAAAGCTCCTCACGCCTGAACAGTGTGTCCGCCTAGATCGCCAGCTCCCGCGCCGAGATGAGGCGGGCCAGTCGTGGCCGCCCCCGGGTCCCGGTGATACGAGTGGACACCCCCCTCGCCCCCCCTTTGGCGGGCCCCGATAGGTGATGGTCGGCCCCGGGTAGGGACCGCCGCTGGCGAGACGCTGTTCACGTTACTGATGAGGCGGCGCCCGGAACCGTTCCTCGCCCGGCTCCAGCTGACACAGATTCCGCGCGTCGTCCTGCCGAGCCGCCGCCGACATCTCTTCCGCTCTGTCGCCGTTCGATTGCAACCATCTCTTGTCAAGAGGCCCGGGCGGTCCCTTTCTTGCTGACAGCAAGCCGCACGAATGGGAGAATGACGCAATAGACCACACACGCGGAGGATAACAGAGCGATGCCCGTGGTTGAGTCCCAAACCATCCGATTCGATGATGTCCACGCCGCCGGAGTGGTGGCGACGTCGAAAGCCAGCGTCATCGGCCCACGCGAGGGCTGGCCCGATCACGCGCTGCGCGTGTTCCGCATCCGCCCGGGAGGGCGCACCCCGTACCATCAGCACGACTGGGAGCACGTCAACTACTTCATCAAGGGTAAAGGCGTGCTCACCATCGGTGATCAGACGCGGGGAGTTGCCGCCGGGGATTACGCTTACGTCCCGCCGAACACGATGCATCAATTCAAGAACGAGTCCCATGAGGATTTTGAGTTCATCTGCATTGTGCCCAATCGCGGCGCTTGATGACCGCGCGCAGCCGCCAACGCACGCACACGCACGCGCGTGCGCGGTTCATCACGAACTCACTACGAGTGGCACGCGGCGCCGACTCCCTATGTTTCTGAACGGGGGGTGCACAAGCAGAAGTGCCGGAGGTCGGAATCGAACCGACACGGGATTTTGGTCCCACCGGATTTTGAGTCCGGCGCGTCTACCAATTCCACCACTCCGGCAATTGTGGCGCGGCCATCAGGGGGCAGTGCAAGACTGTCCCGCCGATGGCTTGCCAAGACGACGATAACCGGACGCCGGGAGTTTGTCAATCCCAGGACAAGGCGCTCTGCGACCAGGTCGGCGAACAAGGGGCTTAAGCCCTTGTTCGCCCGTTAGGGCCGCGGTCAGGGCGGGTTGCCAAGCCGGTTCTGCCTGATGAGAGGCAGCGGCGGGCAGGGTGACCAGAAACGTCGAACCCTCCGATCCGGTTGAGTCGAGCGTCATCGTGCCGCCGTGAAAGCCCACGATTTTCTTGGCCAGTGGCAGGCCGAGTCCTGTCCCGGCTTCCTTGGTCGTGAAGAAGGGTTGGAAGATGTGAGCGCGGTCTTCCAGCGGCACGCCGGGGCCATTGTCGATCACGGCAACCTGCCAGCGACATGTCTTCTCATCGGCGCCAGCGCGGTCAACGTGGATCCGGATCTCCTCATCTGCGGGTGAGGCCTCCGCCGCGTTCTGGATCAGGTTGACGAACACCTGCTTCAAGAGGAGCGCGTCACCGAGGATGTAAGCCGGGGCGTCGGGCTTCTGAGCCGCGCGGACGCGCACGTGTTGGCGCTCCAAAGTCGGCTGCGCCGTATCGATTGCCTCGGCGATAACGTCGTACAAGTCAACGCGGTGGCGTTCGCCCTGCAGGGGTCGTGCGAAATCGAGAAAGCGCGTCAGCATTTGCGAAGTCTCTTCCGTTTCACCGAGAATCTCCTCGATCCACCGGCGGGAGTTCTCATCCGCCGGCGCGGCAGATCGCAGCAGTCTCCCGTAGCCGAAGATTGCCGCAATGGAATTGCGCAACTGATGCGCCAAACCGGCAGCCAGCTCGCCAAGGTCGGCGAGACGCTGATTCTCGGCGACTTCATCCTGCAGCCGCTTGATCAGGGTCAGATCGGTGAGCAGGAGACTCAGGCCGACCACCTCGCCTTCGTCGGTGCGAATGCAGGACGTATTGATGCCCAGGAAGATCGGGTCGGCGGCGTTGCGGTCAATGCGCAGCTCGTGACGCGAGAAGACTCGTCCCTCGGCGAGTCCCGCTTCCAGGATCGACACCAGGCCGGGGGAGAGGCCCGATTGCGCGAAGTGCTGCCCCTGAGCCGCCGCCGCCGGGATGTGAAGGATTTGCTCGGCCGTGCGATTGAAACGGAGGATCCGGCCCTGACAATCGAGGATGATCACACCGGTTGTGAGCGAACTGAGGATGTAGTCATTGAACTGCTCCAGACTGCGGGCCTGGCGCTCGGAATAAAGCGCGCGCGTCTCCAGACGCTTTGCCTCTTTCAACAACTGCTGAACGAGGATATCAAACGTCGCCATGACGTATTCGGGGTCCCTATCGGCTTGTCCCGGCGCCGGCGGCAAGAGCCCGGTCTCCACCAGAGCGGTGGCGCGGCGCCGCATGTCATGAAAGGGCCGCAGCACGCTCTGATAGAACAGCCAGGCAAACAGCCCGAATGCCAGCAGCACGGCGCCACGCAGCCAGAGCTCACTGCGCAACTGCCGTCGCAGGCCGGCCGCCAGCGGTGCGGCGATGGTGGCGCGGGCGCGGATCGACTGACGCCCCCACATCTCCGCAATCTCCAGACTTCGGGTCGGGCCGCCTGCGTCTCCGGAAGCCGCCACTGCGGGAAGAACGATGACCGTATCCCAGGCGCGCCCATCCCGTGAGTCGCGATCAGCGACCGACAGCCAGAGGTGCGCCAGATGGTGGGTGCGCACCAGTGCCAACAGGTCCAGGGAGTCGGGCGCGCCGGCGGGTGAGGATGACCACAGGCGCCGCAGGTCGGCCAGCGCACCGTCCAGCCGTGCCGTGAGCAAGCGGTCTTCCTGACCGATCAGGCCGGTCAAGAGCACCAAGGGCGAGATCTGGCTGATGCCGATCAGGGCGATGAGAAAGAAGAACAGCCCCTTGAGGTGGCGTGAAAAGGGCTTCGCCTTCTTGCGCGAGATGTCGTCCCGGGATCGATCCTGTCTCACCGTCCTCCTATCCGTTTCTCCGATTGTGCAAGAGGACCCTGATCATCATACTGTATCGGCAATGGAGCAGGGCATCCTGACATCGATGCGGGTTCGACGGTCGGCGCGTTGGGTGGCGGCCATCCTGTCATTGCTCGTCGCGCTGCCGCTGAGCTCATGTCAACGAGAGCCCTCCGGCGGCTTCGCACGCGTGATTGCGGTGCGCGATGGCGACACGATCGAGCTCGATGACGGCCGCGTGGTGCGGTACATCGGCATCAACACGCCCGAATGGGGCAAACCGGGCGCCGATTCCGCGACGGCGCTGAATGTGCGGCTGGTGATGGGACAGCAGGTGCGGCTAGAATTCGGCCATGAGTTGACCGACCGGTATGGCCGGACGCTGGCATTCGTCTATGCCGGCGATCGCATGGTCAACCGCGAACTGGTCCGGGCAGGGTGGGCACCGTGCTACTTCTTTGAACAGAATCTGCAGCACGCACCGGAACTGGTGCGCGACCTGCAGGAGGCGATGCGGGCCAAGCGCGGGCTATGGCATGACCCCACACCCGAGACAGCCGACCACTACGTCGCGTCATTCACGAGCTTCCGCTTCCACCGTCCCGATTGTCCCAGCGTGATACAAATCGACCGCGACGATGAAGTGATCTTCCGCGTGCGCGACTCGGCGCTGTTTGCGGGTTACTCTCCCTGCGGCCGCTGCCAGCCGTAGACGCGGCACTCAGACCGGCTCTCAATGGAGTTGCAGAAACGGACAGACAGGAATGTCTGTCCTCCTGGTGCTGAGAGTCCCCGTCCGAGGACAAGGGGCTTCAGCCCCTTGCTGCACCCGTGTCAGCCGGGCGATCAGACGATGCACTATTGTGCGCTATGGGGGATCAGGTAGACTGCCAACAGGAGCACCGCGGCAACGATCACGGCGATCCGGCGACGGGGATGCTTGCGCACGCGCAGCCAGGCGAAGAGCCACAGGACGAAGGCGACGGCCGTCTTGTTGTCGGTCAGGTCGCTTCCCACCGGCCAGCCGGTCCACCAGGCGTCGAAGGCGTACTTCACGACGATCGGACCCAGCACCAGACCACCAAAGAAGAGCATGACGACGGTCCAGAAGGCCAGCCGTGCGATCCGACGTCCGCGGAATACGGCTGCCAATCCGGCCTGCGTGGAGAAGAGCATCGCGCCGAACATCAGGACGATGTGCGGCAATAGCACCCACAGCGGTGTGTGCCCCTTGAAGCGTATCGTGATCGGCTGCTCCGTCAGCTTGGCACGCTCCGGCGGTGCCACGTGCAAGAACACCTGGTATGCCAGACTCTGCGCCGGCGGCTGATGCGGCAGTGTGCCGATGAGGGAGTCACCCTGCCGGAGCAGCCGCCCCATTGTCCAACTGCTGTCGGAGTCGGCTTTGCGATAGAGGAACTCGCCGCGGATGCGCGAGCCCGGCGCCAGGATTACGTACCGCGCGTCAGAATCTCCCGCATGGCTGCGGGGGAGCTTGAAACCCACGTCCTGTGATCCGATCGTAACATGGCCGCGCACGGGCCACGTCGGCCCGGTTGTGCGCTGGTAGTACGCCGAGGCCAGGGTGATGATCAGAGCAAGGAGCCAGAGGTAAAGCGAGCGCGACAGTATCATCGGTAAAGGGGTCCGTCTCATGCGAGATTCGATGACGCAACCGGGCGTGTGGTAGCTTGTTCCCTTTCGGCAGGGGGATATAGCTGATTGGAGAACTCGCGAAGAACTTCAACGTTGGCAGCCTCATATCTCCTGCAGTAGTGGGCAATGAAACTACATGCCATTGCCATTACGAGTGCGGTTATGTCGATCAGCAGAATGCGAACGATGTCCTCGGCCGTGAGGTGCAGCAGCCCGACGGCAACGTGGCCACTACGGAAGGCGGAGTGGAGAAGTACGATGGACAGAATGTCACATACCATGATCCACGCGATCGTCATGGCGGGCAGGTAGAACAAAGCCGTGTAGGCAGCCCGCGCGCCGTAGAGCTTTGACTCATCTTGTGAAAATCTGAGACTGCGGATCGGCTCGTCATTCCTGGACACGGTAGTGAAGACGTTCGACGCCGTGATGCCGTAGTAGACGTACTCTTGGATGTTGCGGGGTGCACTCTGAGCAAGGCGCAGCGTCTTGCCGATCAGGTGGTTTTGCCGCCGCACTGAGTAGAAGAGCCAGAGGGTGAGAGTTGTCAACGCGATGGCTCCAATAAACCCTGCGTCCGTGACATGCAGCTTAATGCCTAGTAAGGGCACGGACATGAACCCGCTGTCCACCCAGCCGGTAAGCAGTCGCTCTTGGAGATCCTTCACGATGTTCTCTGATGCCCACGCCGGCAAGAGTGCCACCGTTCTCAGCCATGAGAAATAGAGGTTCCACGTGGCACCGAAGATGGCAAGCGCAGATATTGACAGCACGGAGAGAATCCATCGGCAGCGTCGCATGGCGTCCCGCGAGGCGTCCACCAACAGCTTAGCGAAGTCATAATCCATGGTACACGCCTCCACAGGGTTCAAGTCAGCCTGGGTAGATACGGGCCTATCCTCGCATGTCGCTTGTCACAAGCGTCGTTGGCGCTAAGTGCGCAGCCAGTTATTATGCCCTATACACGGATAAGTCAAGACTCAATTTCGTCCCACGAGCGGGTGTCTTGTCGGCCTCGTCGCGCCTGTTAGCTGTCCACACAGCAGCCATGCGTGACCGTCGCTCCCGGCCCTCTGTCACGTTCTGACAAAACACTTCGATTTTCTCTTGACCACTCTCGATGTACTTGCGTATGTGCTAGTGCCATAGGGCCTTCGGGGCGAGGCGCGATTCCTCGACCGGCGGTCAGAGCCCGCGACCCATCCCACACGAGACAAACGGGATGGCTGAGCCGGTGGAATTCCGGCGCCGACGGTACAGTCCGGATGGGAGAAGGCACCCGGTTGGCCACCGCGCATGATGCGGCGGCCAACGCAATGCGCAGCCGTTCATTGGCTTACGCGAGCCAGTTGAACCCGCGCTTCACCCCGAAGGTCTTGGTGGAACGCGGGTTGTCGTTTTGTACGTCGCGTAGGGGCGGTTCGTGAACCGCCCGCCTGTACTGGGACAGACATGGACCAAAACGCAATTGACCAACACTGGATGGCTCAAGCTATCGCGCTGGCCGAGAAGGGGGCTGGTCGAACCAGTCCAAATCCGCTGGTCGGGGCGATTGTGGTGAAGAACGGTGTCGAACTGGGGCGCGGGTATCATCACCGCGCCGGTGGGCCGCACGCGGAAACCCTCGCTCTGAAACAGGCGGGGATAAACTCGGCCGGGGCGACACTCTATGCCAATCTTGAACCATGCTGCCACTGGGGTAAGACGCCACCGTGCGTTGACGCCATTCTCGAAGCGGGAATCGCTACGGTCGTCTGCGCGGTGGAAGACCCCAACCCGCAGATGAATGGCGCCGGGATTCGCCACCTGCGGGCGAATGGCATTGGCGTGCGTACTGGCGTGTTGCAGAGAGAGGCGATGCGCCAGAATGAAGCGCACATCAAGTTCATGGTCACCGGCCGCCCCCTGGTGGTCGTGAAGATCGCGCAGACGCTCGACGGCAAGATCGCGACGGTTGGCGGCGGCTCCGAATCGATCACGGGCGCGTCGGCGCGCAAGTTCGTGCATTCGCTACGGGCGCGCTATGACGCGGTCCTGGTCGGCAAGAACACGATCCTCAAAGATGATCCGCAATTGACCGTGCGCGCAGTCAGGGGACGCGATCCCCTGCGTCTAGTTCTGGATTCCTGGGGCAAAATCCCGTCGTCGGCCACAGTGTTCGCGCAGAATGGCGACCGCAAGACGGTTCGCATTAGCCTGTCGATTGGACGGCGCCCAGCGACCGCGCCGCATCCCGATTGCTTCGACTGGTACGTCGAACCCGATGACCGTCACCAGGTCAGTCTGCCGGAGGTGCTGGACAAGGCGGCGAAGAACAACATAACCAGCATCCTCGTGGAAGGGGGCGGTGAGGTTTTCGGCTCGTTTCTTCGGGAGCGGCTGGTCGACAAGGTGCACCTGATCGTCGCGACTCGTTTCCTCGGCGCCGGTGTCGGCGCCTTGGGGCATTGGAAAGCGCCGTCATTGGCCGAGGCGGTACGCTTAGTTGACTCTGGCGTGCGCTGGCTGGGCCATGATTTGCTCATCACCGGTTATCCCGACTATGAGCCGGAGCCGACGCCCGAAACGGAGACTGCCGATGAAACGGCCGAGGTGGAGGGCGGAGACGTCCAAGAAGATAACGGTCTCCAGATTGAACGGCGGAGCATAGAGAATCCGACGAATTGAGGAACCGTGCGGTGGAAGCAGCCCGCAACGTGGTAGGAACATGTTTACCGGTCTAATCGCAGAAATCGGGACGATCAGACAACTCCGGCGTCTTGCCGCCGGGGTTGAATGGACGATTGTCGCCCCCACGTTGGCTTCGCAACTGAAAGTCGGCGATTCGATCAATGTCGCCGGCGCGTGTCAGACGGTGGAATCGATTGGCTCCGAGCGCTTCTCCGGGACAGCGATCCGCGAGACCCTCAAGGTCACAACCTTCGCGCGGTGGGGCGTTGGTCACCGCGTGAATCTGGAATTGGCGCTGCGTGCCGATGATCGCTTGGGCGGTCATCTCGTCAGTGGACACGTGGACACCATCGGTTATGTGCGCGCATCCCGTCGCGATGCCCACGGGCACTGGCTGGACGTCAGTTTCCCACGGCAGTTCGACCGATGGGCTGTCCCCAAGGGCTCGATTGCGCTGGATGGTGTCAGCTTGACGATCGCGGCAAAGCAGCCGGGATCGATCACGGTGGCGCTGATCCCTGAGACTCTGGCGCGGACCACGCTGGACGCGCTGCGCGTCGGCGACCCGGTGAATGTCGAGTTCGATCAGTTGGTGAAGGCGGCGGCGCCGGACCTGTCTGCCCCGCGCGTCGATGAGCAGATGTTGGCGCGCTCCGGGTGGTGAGGGGTTGTGTCGGCGCGTACCGCCCGAACCTCAGGACAAAGCGCTGCATTTCTTACGCGATAGTCGATTAGGAGGCAGTCATGAGTGATAAATTGACACTGGTGGGTGGCGGCTCACGGGAAGAGGGCGCGATTCGCTTCGATCCGATCGAGACCGGGATCGCCGCTATTGGCCGGGGCCGCATCGTGATTGTGGTCGACGACGAGAATCGCGAGAATGAGGGGGATCTGGTGATGGCGGCGCAGCACGCGACGCCGGAGGCGGTCAATCTTCTTGTCACGCACGGCCGCGGCCTCGTCTGTGCGGCACTCGATTCAGCCCGGCTGGCGGCGCTTGATCTGCATCCGATGGTCGCGAACAACACGGCCAAGATGCAGACGGCGTTTCTCGAATCGGTCGACGCCATCGCGGGGACCACGACCGGGATTTCGGCGGCTGACCGCGCGCGCACGATTCAGGCGCTGGTCGATCCCGCGACCAAGCCCGGCGATCTGGCCCGTCCCGGTCACATTTTCCCGTTGGCGGCGCGTGATGGCGGCGTGCTGGCTCGTGCCGGACACACGGAGGCCTCAGTCGATCTGGCGCGCCTGGCGGGACTGACGCCTGCGGGTGTTGTCTGTGAGGTGATGGACGATGACGGCGCGATGGCGCGTCTCCCGAAGCTGCGCGTGTTGGCGGATCGTCTGGGATTGCCGTTGATCTCAATCGCTGATCTGATCGCTTATCGACGTCGCAACGAGAAGCTCATCCGCAAGATCGAAGAGGTCGACCTGCCCAGCCGCAATGGGCATTTCCGTCTGCACCTGTACGAATCGACCGTCGACGGCGACCACCATGTGGCTCTGGTGCGCGGCGAAGTCGCCGGGAAGGAGAGTGTGCTGGTGCGGGTGCACTCGCAGTGTCTCACGGGCGATGTCTTCGGCTCCGAGCGTTGCGATTGCGGCACCCAGTTGGTCACTGCGCTGCGGGTGATCGACGAGGCCGGCTGCGGTGTTTTCCTTTACATGCGGCAAGAGGGGCGTGGGATCGGCCTGGCGAACAAGATGCACGCCTACCACCTGCAGGAGAAGGGGCTGGACACCGTGGAGGCGAACGCCCGTCTCGGCTTCCCTCCCGATCTGCGTGACTATGGCATCGGTGCGCAGATTCTCAAGGATCTTGGTCTGTCGTCCATCCGTCTCCTGACCAATAATCCCCGCAAGCTCGTGGGACTGTCAGGGTACGGGTTGACGATGGTTGACCGTGTGCCGATTGAGATTCGCCCATCAGAGCGGAATCGCCGCTATCTGGCCACCAAACGCGACAAACTGGGGCACTTGTTGAGTGCATTAGATTGATCGTGACTGTAGGGGCGTATTGCGATACGCCCCTACACGGGAATCCTGTCATGCTGAGCGAAGCGAAGCATCTCTATAGGTGGCCAATCGCGACCTCATCGCTACGAGCGCTTGACCGAGAAGACGGTATCTACAGGGAGCACATATGCCAACCATGATCGCAGGCCAACTGAACGCGACGGGGATGAAATTCGCCCTCGTCGTCTCCCGCTTCAATCACTTCATCACCGACCGGCTGGTGGAAGGATGCGTCGACGCGCTCCTGCGCCACGGCGCCGGCGACAGTGACCTCACCATCGTGCGCGTACCGGGTGCGTTCGAACTGCCGACAGTCGCCAACCGTCTGGCACGGGCGGCGCGGTTCGATGCGGTGATCGCCTTGGGGGCGGTGATTCGTGGTGACACACCGCACTTTGACTACATCGCCGCCGAGGTCACCAAGGGAATCGCCCAAGCGGGGATGCAGAACGACGTGCCGGTGATCTATGGTGTGATCACCACCGACACGCTCGAGCAGGCCATCGAACGCGCCGGCACCAAGGCGGGGAACAAGGGCGCCGATGCCGCCCTTACCGCGATCGAGTTGGCCGACCTACGCCGCCGGCTGTGAGCGCCTGGTCGGCGCGCAGGCGTGGGTGACCTTCGGTCAATCCTCCCCAGGGACAGACAGGAATGTCTGTCCTACGCACGTGATTGCAGACAAGGAGGACAGGCATTCTTGCCTGTCCAGCGTCGCCCCCTCACGGCCCGAAAAAGGGTAGGGGCGTATTGCGACACGCCCCTACGGTTGCCGGATCAACTGTAGCAGTTGTTACTCACAACGGGCGGGGCACGGCAACAACGGCGGGCCGCCGCGAAACGCCACATCAACCTCTTTCACGACATCCTGCACGTTGATGACCCCATCGCAGTTGAGGTCGTTGGCCGGCCACGAACTGCAGAGTATCGGCTGATAACACACATCATCGAAGTAGTTCGGTGAATCCGTCGTGTTACCGGTGCAAGTTCCGACGTAGAATCGGCCTGGTGCCTTAAACGGCTGCGGATCATGACACACGATGGAATCGACCACTCCGTTCCGTTCGTATCCCCCGACAAGCGTCCCGCCGGGAAGCACGCGAAGGAACACGCGAACCCATTCGCCTAGGGCGAACCCAGGTGTGAAGCTGCAGAGGTCGGTGTAGTTGCCGCCGCCTGTGTTATGCCGGATTATGAACGACGCTGGATCCGTCCCTCCTGTGCCGTGCGCCCACACGCCGTACCCCGGACGGTAAGTGGGGTGTTCATTCGGATCGGGTTGGACCATGACCATCATGGTCAAATCCGATAACGAGACCGGACTCTCCTGCCTGAACCACGCACTGTATTCCCCGGTGCAGGCCTCGAAATCGGTCCGATACATGGAGGAAATGCACAGGTCAGGCCGACCTTGGAAGGCCAACGCCGTGTCACCGCTGTGCACCGGAGAAGCCACAGGCGTCTGCGATGTGTTTTCGACGGTCGTCCAGCGCGTCTGGAAGCCCCAGCCATCCTCAAACCCATCGCAGAACGGATTCGAAGACGGCGTCTGAGCCGACAGCGACAACGGTACGAGCAGAGGTAGAATCAGGACAATGAGACGCACGTAACGGAGTCTCATGAGACCTCCTTTTGATCCCTACGGGACCAGGTGTGTTACTGAGTCAAACCACGTGCAGTACGACGGTGGACTAACTACAACTCCGTGAGATCATAACCCTGAGGGGGGGCAAGTCAAGAGAAGTGCGTAAAGTAAATCGCAAGATGCGGGGTAGGGGCGGGATTCATCGCGCCCTTTGGGATCCCCCATACAGAGTTCCGGGCGCAATGAATTGCGCCCCTACAGGGGGGTGAAATTCGTTTGCCTGCTTGATCTTAGCTGTTAGATTCCCTAACGTCCCGTGATGGGACTGGAAGGGTCTTATCCATGAGTCGGCGACGGCAGGGAAGAGAATTGGTGCTGGGGTGCCTGTACGCCCACTTCTCCACGGGGCAGGAGCCGGAGGCGGTCTTCGATGCGCAGGCAGCACGGGTCACGTATGATGCCGACACTGTGGCCTATGCCCGTCGCATCTACGCGAAGGCGATTGCGGAAGGGGAGAAGATCGACCGCACGATCCGCGAGGCCGCGACCCACTGGGACTTCGCGCGCATCGGCGCAGTTGAGAAGAACGTTCTGCGGGCAGCAATTGCCGAGCTTTGGTTCTGTCCCGAGACCCCGGCGCGGGTGATCATGGATGAGGCGGTCGAACTGACCAAACAGTACGCCGGGGCCGAGTCGGGCGCCTTTGTCAATGGAATCCTCGACTCGGTGTATAAGCGATCAGACGCGACGCCCCCGACGGCCGGCAGAAGCGCCGAGCGGCGCCCGCGTCAGGAGAAGAACCCCGGCAGGAAGCCCGCTCGGAAAACGGTCGGCCGTACCGGCTCAGGACGCACATAGAGCATGCCTGATACATCCGACACCTGGCGCCGTTCCCCGCGCGCGATGGCCGCGCGCCTGTTCCCCGATCCGGTTCTCGGCATTCTCGGCCTGGTGGTCCTGATCTTCACCGCGCTTGTGTACATAAGGACCGTCCAGCCCACGGTGCCGTTCTGGGACTGCGGCGAGTTCATCGCCTGCTCCTGGACCCTCGGCATTCCCCACCCGCCGGGCACACCGCTGTTCGTTCTGATCGGCCGTGTCTTCTCGCTTCTGCCGATCGCCTCCGACATCTCGCACCGTATCAATCTGCTCTCAGCGTTTTCCAGCGCGGCGGCGGCGACGATGGCGTTTTTCCTCTTGGCGCGTCTGATTACATCCTGGTACTCCGACCGGTATCCCGACCCGGCCTTGAATCTCACGCAACGTCTCTCGGTCTACTCGGGCTCGCTGACGGGAGCATTGTTCGTAGCCTTCTCGAACACCAATTGGTCGAATTCGGTCGAGGCCGAAGTCTATGGCTTCTCGATGTTCCTGATGATGGTGCTGCTCTGGCTGGCTTTGGTCTGGGCCGCGCACCGCGACGATCCCGCCGCCGACCGCTACCTGGTGGCGCTGTCGTTCATTGCCTTCCTCTCAGTCGGTGTGCATCTGACCGTGTTCCTGGTGATGCCGCCGATCTTTCTGGCCGTTGTCATTCTGTCCGAGCGCCTGCGCCGCGACTGGCGCTTCTGGCTCGCTAGTGTCGCTCTCCTCCTGGTCACGTGGGAATTGTCGCCGTTCCTCTGGACAATCACAGGGCTTCTGGCGGTTGTGGGCGGCGCGGCGGCGTGGCGGCGACTGCGGCTCATCGGCTGGGTTTGGACCATATTGGTGTGGGTTGTCGGCGTATCCTGGGCGATCCAGCGGGGCGAGCCCTGGCCAGTGTTCCTGGCGGCCCTCATCTGGGGGCTGGGCATACTCCCGTGGGCGGTCCTGAATCCGCGCTGGCGGCTGCCGTTTGCCATTCTGCTGGCCGCCTATCTGGGATATTCGGTTCATCTGTATATCCCGATTCGCGCCGCCAACAGGCCGTCCATCAATCAGAATGACCCCACGACTTGGGCGGCCTTTCGCGGTTTCCTCGAGCGCAAGCAGTATGGTTCGGAATCCATGTTCCACCGGGCGCTGACGCGACGCGGAGCGTGGATCAATCAACTTGGGCAGCACGAGCGCATGGGGTTCTGGGGGTTCTTTGATCAGCAGTACGGGTTCAACGATCGCGCCTTCACTCCCATCTTCCTTCTGGGCCTCGCGGGCCTGTATCAACTGGCGCGCCGGCGCCGCGTCCTCGGCCTGCTGTTCATTGTGTTACTGTTGGTGACATCGCTCGGCCTGATCTGGTACATGAACTTCGCCGACGGGACGAGGTATAACCCGGCCACCCAGGACGCCTATCTCGAGGTGCGTGATCGCGACTACTTCTTCACGCCCTGTTTCATTCTCTTTGCGATGGCAATCGGCATGGGCGGTGCGGCTCTGGTGCGGTGGCTGGCTGGGGGTTCACGGCTCTGGCCGGCGGTCGGCGCCGTTGTGGTCGTGCTTCTGCCCTTGCGCGCGCTGCAGGCCAACTACTTTATCAACGATCGCTCGAACAACTATATCGCCTATGATTACGCCTACAATCTTCTGATGTCCGCCGATCCCAAGGCGGTGCTGTTCACCAATGGCGACAACGATACGTTCCCGGTCTGGTGCCTGCAGGAAACGTATGGCATCCGCCGCGATGTGCGGATCGCCAACCTGAGCCTGCTCAACACGAACTGGTACATCAAACAGTTGAAGAACGAACACGACGTACCCATTGATCTGGCCGATGGCGAGATTGACCGTCTGGAGCACTACCGTACGCCCGACAACAAGGTTCATCGGGTACAGGATCAGATGACCGACGTCATCCTCTCCTCCAACAAGGGGAAGTATCCGATCAACTTCGCGGTGACCGTGAGCGGTTCCTCCCGCCAGTTTCAGGAGAAACCCCTGGATAGGCACCTGGTCATGACCGGCATGGCCTATCGCCTTGTCTCGGAGGAGGGCGAGGCGATGGTCGATCTCGATTTGGTGCTGGATCGTTTGTGGCGCGTGTTCCAGTTCCGCGGCGTCAACGATCCGGCAGTCTACAAGGATTTCAATGCGCATCGGATGATTCCGAATTACTCGGCGGGGTTCTTTCATGCGGCTGATTCGCTGCGGCGCGCGGGGCGGCAGGAGGAAGCGGCGAAGGTGATGCGGCGGTCCCTCGAGCTGTTCCCCGACCAGTGGGAGCCCTATGTGTACCTGGCGCAACTCTACACTGAGATGAACCGCCCCGAAGAGCTGGAGTCGCTTCTGGCTCGTGCCGGCGGCCTGACCGATCAGCCGGAGCGCGCCTTCGTCAACATCGGGTACTCCTTTAGCCGCCTCGGGAACAACGCCCGTGCCGAACAGATCTTGCGGGCCATGATGGCGCGGTGGCCGAGATCCGAGTCGGCGTTCAAGACGCTGGTGAAGATCTACTACGACACCGGCCGCTATGACTCCCTGTTGTCCCTGGCCCAGACTTGGGTGAAGGACAATCCCAGCGATGAGCAAGGCCGGAAACTGCTCGAGCAAGTGCGCGCGCTGGCCGCCGAGTCAACCAAGGCACGGAGCGAGGCGGCCGGGACGTCGCCGCGCTGAGCAGGGGCCGCCGGCTCTCGGCCATCCGGGTGAATCATCGTGCGGATTCTGGCGATCAACTGGCAGGACCGCAAGAACCCCCTGGCGGGTGGGGCCGAGGTTCATCTCCACGAAATCCTCTCCCGTCTCGGCGCCCAGGGGCACCAGATTACGCTTCTGTGTTCGCGATTTGCCGGCGCAGCATCAGCCGAGGAATACGACTGTCTGCGCGTCGTCCGTCGCGGCGGACGTGAGACGTTCAACTGGGGCGTGCACCACTGGACGCGGGAATTGCTGCGCGCGCAATCCTACGACGTGATCATCGACGACATCAACAAGATTCCCTTCTACACGCCCCGCTACAGTCCGCTGCCGGTCCTGGGCATCGTGCATCACCTGTTCGGCGCCGCCATCTTCCGCCAGATCAATCCACTCGCGGCGGCCTATGTCTGCTTCATGGAATCGCTGGTGCCGCGTTACTATCGGAACTCATCGCTGATGGTTGTTTCCGCGAGTACCCGGGATGACCTGGTGCGGCGGGGCATGGCGGCCCAGCGGATCGCCGTCGTGCACAACGGCATCGATCAAGGACGCTACTGCCCCGATCCGGCCGTGGAGAAGGCGGCGGAGCCGTTGGTCGCCTACGTCGGCCGGTTGAAAAAGTACAAGTCGATCGAGCATCTGTTCATGGCGCTGACAAGAATCACCGGTGAGTTCCCCACCGTGACCGTGCAGATCGTCGGTGCGGGTGATGACGAGCCGCGTCTGCGACGGGCCGCGGCCACACTGGGTGTGGCGAATCGCGTGGTCTTCACCGGTTTTGCCGACTTCGATCGCAAAATAGACATCATGCGCCGTGCTTGGGTGGTCGTCTGCCCGTCCATGAAGGAGGGCTGGGGCCTGACCAACATCGAGGCCAATGCCTGCGGCACGCCGGTTGTCTGCGCAGATGTTCCCGGGTTGCGCGATTCGGTGCGCGCCGGTGAAACAGGACTGCTGTACCCCTATGGCGACATCGCCGCGCTCGCGGAACGGATGGCGCGCGTACTGTCCGATCACAGCTTGCGCGCGCATCTCAGTCAGGGCGCTCTGGATTGGGCGCAGCATTTCAGTTGGGACAATGCCGCTCGTCTGACAGAAGGCATCCTCGAACGCGTGGTGGCCGGTGATCCGGCCGTGGGTGTGACGGCGGCGCCGATGACAGGGGAAACCGATGCGTCGTAAGGCAATCATCGGGACCGTCATCAGCCTGGTCTTCCTCTATCTGGCCTTTCGCAAGGTCGATTACGGCGATCTGTGGCGGGCGCTGCAAGGTGTCCGCTGGGTCTATCTCATTCCCAATATCGTGTTGGTCGTGGCGGTGATGTGGTTGCGGGCCTGGCGCTGGCAACTCATCCTCAAGCCGGTGGGACGGGTCACTTACAGCCGTGTTTACGCCTCGACCATGGTTGGTTTCATGGCCAACAACGTGCTGCCGGCCCGTCTGGGAGAGATTGCGCGCGCCGTGTCGCTCGGCCTGAAGACCGGCCTGTCCCGTTCGGCGGCGCTGGCGACGATCATCGTCGAGCGGATCTATGACTCATTCACGTTGCTGTTGTTCCTCTGGCTGGTGTTCGCGTTTTCGCGCATCTCCGAGCTGACCGAGGTGGAACGCATA
>Ga0315277_10002056_pt1 | contig 28342 bp, 27 predicted proteins | sample YL17G05_15_MG_FD_203695 | JGI IMG/M metagenome (GOLD analysis project Ga0315277, IMG submission 203695) | Sediment microbial communities from Yellowstone Lake, YNP, Wyoming, USA - YL17G05_15 | ecosystem: Environmental > Aquatic > Freshwater > Lake > Sediment | place: USA: Wyoming | collected... | reverse complement strand
CCGCGACACTGAGCCAGAGGACATCAGGGAAGCACTGGATGCGTGGATGGCAGCAAATAACCACAGCATAGAGAAACTTATGTCGCAGCCGACAACTCTTTCCCTCAAGTATCGGGCTGCTGCCAAATCTGCGCTGGACCTGAAATTGGGTGATGAAATAGTCTGCGCCCAAGCAGCATTGGCAAGGTCCTTCGGGATGAACCTTGCTAGTCCATTTTCGCTTCATCCGCCATTCATCTGTTTTGAAGCTGTCTATGATATAGATCCACGTTCACAGGCCAAAGACCTTGTGGGAAGTCGAATGCATTACCACGTCAGGGACATGCTCTCGGCAATGTGGTGGATGGCCTTTGGTGATGTTACGATGGGATGGTCGCAGCGGGACTGTGAGAATGGCTGTGGTCGCGTATTCGTGCCCGAGCGAAGCAATCAACGGTTTTGTTCGCCTAGATGCCGTGGTCAGCACAGATCGAAGAAGCACTACTTGAAGAAATCTGGCAAGGCATAAGTGATGTGGACCCTGCCGTGCCGCTCCCTGCGCCGGGAATCCAGGGGGGGATAGGCGCACACGGGCAGGCGTCTGCCAGTAAGTGAGGAAATGTCAGTTTTTGCGAGCGGTTGTTCCTGGCCTGTTCCATCCCCCCAGCTTCGATCTCCGAATCCCTCCGTAAAACCTGTTTCATCGGGTCGCATGAGCGGGGCTGCGACCATCGACAAGGGTTCCTCCACAAACGCGGCTCAGAAAGGCGTATACAAGCCGCAGCGGCCATCCTGCGCGACATGCCAGGACTGGGAATTGCAGCACGCGGGCGCACGAACACGCGGACGCCCAGGTGCCGGGATGTCTACTTTCGCAGATTTGGCCCGTTGCACCGCCCAACCGGAAAGGTACCGGTTCCGAAGCTCGCACCCGACGTTTGTCTGGCTGTCATCGGGCATGGTCTATTGGCGGCTGGTTGTGTGGGGCACGCGGCTGTTGGGACAGCATCTGTCGGTACGAGCGCGATGCCGTGATAGCCTCATTTTTTCCTATATCATATACCAACCTTTTGTATCTCTCCCTTGCTTGAGACAGTGGTCAGAAAGTTTTTTGGTGGGCACTGGTGACTGGGGCGGAGGCAATATGTTTTATTTTCCAGGACGCCCGAATTTTTTTGCGCGGGTATCAACAAATCGCGGGTTTGTTTGCTGCTAGAGCAAATATTTTGTCAACCTATCATGCAAATTCAGAGTGCCTCATGCGCTGGGATTCTTCGCAGGCGGCAAGTTCGTCAAGGGGCGGATCTCAGCGTAGCTGGTGTTCATGGCGGCAACGGCGCAGGCTATGCCGACCTTATCAGGGCCAGGATGTCCATAATGCCGGGGTGAGCCCCTCCCCCACCACTCCTGAGCGCGATCGCCTGTATGCGCACGCGATGTCTCCCTGCAAGCGGGCGCATGGCCGATCCCCCCCTGTGAATGGGTTGGGTAAAAACTATTCTTTTCCGGTTCCACGAAACGGTTCTGCTAAACCGATGATCTGCTGGTCCGCACAATCCATTCCGTTGCCGGTCCAACAGGTTGGACTTTGTGAGCGTGGTTTCTGCTCTTCATGCCCGTGGTTTGGGTGGGAGGCATACAGCGTCAGGCGGCATGGGTACAAAGGATGTAGAATCGATCCTGACACCGGACATCCTCTCTGGATTCCCATGCCTCCCTCACCGGTTTTTTCCATAGTAAGGCGATCTCCCTGCCATTAGATGGGATGAATTCCGAGCAGTTTCCGGTATCGCGGGTCACAGACAAGTGGATGCCGGGGGCCAACGGCTATACGCTCCCTTGGTGGCGAATACGCCCCAGGGAGGTTTGCACAAGCGGCACGGATCATCAGGGCCGGCCTGCCAGCACCGGAAACCACGGCATTTCACCCTGGCGGCGGTGCGTGATCCGCAGGGGACGTGCCACACTACAATCCCTGCTGCCTGTCGAGAATAAAAGTTGAGGAAAAACGCGTACCGTCGGTGTCAGTGCCTATTGACGTTTGTGTCATCGTCTTGCCGTCCTTGGAAATGACCGTTATCCCATGAACATGGTACTTCCCACCGGTCTTTTTTGCATCCCAGCTCCAAGTATTGGCATCTATTCGTTGGGCGGAGATGGTGTCAAACGGTGCGCCCGTTGCCGGATATTCCTTGCCATCGTACTTCAATGTGAAGCTGTAATTGACAGGAGTACCGTCCGCCAATCGTCCCGTGACTGTTTGTTTTACTCCACCGTCAGGTGTTGACTCCCATACAATTATCGCACCTACAAGTGGGTTTGTGCTTGTGCTTGAGGTCCTCCCTCTGGTGATATTGTATTTCCAGGTTCCGAGTGAACTGTCAGCCCCAAACGCCGCAATAGCCGTGATCGCCATGATGATAAACACCTTTGCTGCGATGCTACGCATTGTTTTATCCTTTCCTACTTTGACTTCTCCCAGAAAGCTGTCTGGGCTATGGGTGAGTGAGCGTTCTCTCCCACGGTGCCAACTGCTTAAACACAGGGCTGGCGGCGGCGTGTTCGGCAGGGAATCTCGCACCTTCGGGTAGCCTATCTTATTTCAGACTCCTGGAGTTTTAGCATAATAGGGCCAACCATGCCGCCTTTGCGAATTTCAATCACATTTGGAACGGGACACAGGTAGGTACTTCGATCTGCCGATTGCCGCTGAGGGCACAGACGATAGCTTCCCGCAGGCAGATCGTTAATGGAGAATTCACCCTCCAGGCTCAGGAAGCGGCGGGCTGGTGAGATCATTCGCTCGGAATCTCGCGGAAAGACGCTGATTTCAAACGCAAATGCGGGCGTTCCCCAGGAATCCAGGACTTTGCCGTAAACGGTTCCCACCTCCTGGTTCGACTTCGGCAAAGGCTTCAACCTGACCATGAGCGGCTCAGGGTCAAAGCCGAGATGAAGGGTCAGATCCAGGTCCTCGTAGCCAGCTTTCGAGAACTGGAAATGTTTTGCAGAGGGAGCCGACCCTGGAACCGAAAAGAAACCCTGCGAACCTGTTGTTGCCTTTATGCGACGCCCGGCATCCCTGAAAGAAACCTCCACCCCTGGGAGCGGTTGACCGGCAGTGCTGAGAACTTTTCCGGTTATGGAGCGCTCTCTTTCGAGCACGACATTCAGTTGCGGCTGATTCAGATCCACCACGACCCAATGAGAGAAGTAACCCGGCGCACTGACTGTGCATTGGAGCGGCTTTTTGATTTTGTCCATGTTCAAGCGAAGTTTGCAGATTCCATCCTTGTCGGGCGAGGACATTTCCATGACGCGCAATACGTTATCAGCCAGCCTAGCAGAAGGAATAGGCGCTCCTTCAGTATCGACTACCCTAACCTTCATGAACTTGAAATTACCCTTCCTAAGTTTTAAGTTTATGTATTCCAGCCCCTTCGTGATCCCAACCCGTTGCTCCCCCCCTTTGAATTCTTCATGCCAAGCCACAACCCATCGTGACCCATCAGGCGCTACCTGAACTTCGTACCTCCCCTGCGAATCCGTTTTTGTCTTCATCCCTGAAGGTAGGATCGAATAAATTGCGGACGTTTGCGTTTTACCGAGGGAAGCGTAGACCAACGCCCCCGAAACTGGATTCCCGGCTTCATCTTCAACTCTCCCTTTGACCGTCGCTGTAGTTTCCGTCAGGACAAAATCTCTTCTGAAGGCGCAGCAGTCAAAATAGGACGAGCTGCTGATAAGCTCCTCATATCCCGGCTTGGATACCAAAAGGGCACCTTTGGGCGGCGAGTCCAGAACAAGTTTGTATGTCCCAGATTTGTCAGTGGATGCGGAGCCGATCTGCTTCTTTCCTTTCCACAAATCATCGAGTTCGGCGCAGAGCGAAATTGTAGCGCCGACAACCGGCGTGCGGTCACCGGCAACAACCCTCCCCAAGATGACATGCTGGCCCTCGCTAAAAGCTGCGGTCACGCTGGCAATCAAATCAGGTCGGCTGGAATGTGATGAGATCTGGAATAGGATGCCGAATAGCGCAACCAAAAATAGTAGATGAGGGGCCGCTTTTTTCCAACCGCACCCGGTGTATCTTTTATTAGGTTCATCAACCATTACTTGCTCCCAGAAATGGCATTTTGGATATTGTGCCGAACAGCGCAAACAGTACGGCTGCAATTACAGGCGGCATTTTTATGGTGCTCTTCCTGCAAAGCAATGAAGCCAGGAATCTTATCGACATTCAGTTACCTGTGGATTATGGCTGAACTGTTGGGCCATGACGGAATTGCCTCGCCGATTAGGCAATAAGGTGCGAGCCAGTATTTTGACGCCTATGACGTCGCTCGACCCAGGTACTGCCGAGCCAGATGAAAGCCAGAATCCAGACTGGTTCAATGAAGAAGGGCAGCTTGACAAATCCCAGTAATGGCATAGAGGTTGCGGGGTCCGTAAGTTTGAAAGCAGCCAACACATCTGAATGGTTGATTCCCCATATCACCCAGAAACCCAGATAAAAGGCTGAAAAAACCAGCCTTGTGATACGCTCATGCCCTCTGAGAAGCACCCCACAGATCATTCCAAAAGCTAGGCCCTTGAGGCCCGTGACCAAAATAACCAAAGTCAAATCCTTCGTCATAGAATCCTGAATAGGAAGCCACCGTGCAAAAGAGGCGGAGAAATACATAAACGGATTGGTTGCGGGCCTAATGAAAAGAGCAACGCAAATCAGAGGCACGCCAACCGCAGCAATCGTTGTCCAGCGAAAAGCCAGAGATATAAAATTGCGCGAGACCTCACGGCGGTACCATCGCCGCGCATCCTCAATTCCGTATTCTGATGTTCGGCATTGAAATTCCTCGCTCAGATCGCCAACGATTTGCGGATAACAGGATTCCCCTTTGAAAAACCACAAAAGGTGCAAGATCCATTTTGGGGGAGCGGAAATTTCAGGCATTGGCTAATCCTCCTGCAAAATTCAGCACGACAGTTAACCCTTGTTTTGAACGTTGCATTTCATTGAGTACCTTCGACCCTTAAGCGTCAGGCAATAGGCTCGCTTCGCACGACCTCCACGATCAGCAGTTGAATTTCCATGTTGAGATTCCACGATTCAGATTATCAGGCGATTGCTCGACGGCGTTGATGCCGCTCGACCCAGATACTGCTCACCCAGATAAAAGGAAGAATCCAGAGTGGTAATGAGTGGACAATTACTGTAGGCGAGAGGGGCCCCCACTGCCGGAGTTCTCTTATTATTGTGTCGAATTGGCTTATTCCGTAGAGCACAGTGATGCCCAGACAGTAGGCTGTGACGACAAACCTTATCATGCGCTGGTGCCCTCTCAGAAGTGCGCCGCATACCAAAGGGAATGAGAGTCCTGGAATGATCGTGGTTGGTAGCAAAAGAATCACAATGCGTATGCTAACGTAAATGAACGGCTGCGGCCCCAAAGCAGGTGGTAGAAGAGGATCTAGCACCGGTTCTAGCAGGCGTGCTAGATGCAAAAAAGGAATGGGCATTCTGGGGAATGTTGAATATCCAAAAGCAACGAAGAATAACGTTAGGACGATCACCGCAATCGTTTCCCACCGCCAAGTCAGAGACCAAAAATTCCGAAAAACCTCACGGCGGTACCACTGGCGGGCATCAGCAATGCCATTTTTTGAAACTCGAAGTTGAAATTCCTCGCTCAGATCTCCCTCAATTTGTGGATAACAGGACTCCCCCTTGAAGGGCCATAAGAGGAACAGAATCCATCTGGGAGCAACAGCAATTTCAGGCATTGAGGGTTCCTCCTGCAAAATTCAACCCGACCATCATTCCTTGTATTGCGCGTTGAGTTTCGGTAAGCGATTTCAATCCTCTGGGTGTCAGGCGATAGTACCGTTTTGCTCGACCTCCGCGAACAGCGGTGGGATTTCCGAGCCAGGATTGAACGAATCCCTTACGCTCAAGGCGTTCAAAGGCCGTATAGATTGCGCCGATGGCGACATCTTTTTGGGCGCGGGTGAGTAGCTCATGGCGTATCGAGACGCCATATGCGTCGTCACCTAATCGCAATACCGCTAACATCAGAATCGATTCGAGGCTTCCTAGATTTCGATCATTCATAAAACCTGCCTTGTAGTAATTATGTCCAAAAGCAGTATCGACCTTCGGAGGATGAGGGATTAGTGTTTTTGTGGGGGAGCATGAATTTTGGCGGTAGGAACTTACTTATCAATCAGTTATGGGAAATATGTAAACACATGAGTGTGGCATTACCGGACAAAACCGGCATCTGCCGCCCACTTTGCACCTTGCATGATCGAGAATAGCGGACGAACAGTGCATCCACTCATAACGATCGGTTCCGCGCCTGCCCGAGGGCCAGCAAACACCTGGCTATCTCCCCAGGATTATCAACTAACGCGAAAATCTTTTCGTAATAGCGACAGCAAGCAGCGAAGTGCCCTGCCCCAGCGCATTCCCCAGCAAGTAGCCAGAGCCCTTCGACGATCTCGGCGAGATTCTCCGTGCGCCCGATCAAGAATTTGAGCATTGCATCCGCATCCTCAATTGAGATTAGATCGCCGTTCGGTAAGATAAACCCATCGAAATCTTGAGGTTGGCTCATGATCGTGCCCCTCCCTTTTCACCGTCTGGTTCCCTGCCGGGCTCCGATTCCTGCGGTGAAGGCCAGGATTTCTGCTTGGAGCGCGGCACGAAGCTGATCGTCCAGCCTCGTTTGTAGATTGGGTCGTCGGGTGGCGCGGCCTTGATCCCGTAAAACCGGCAATCCGCCCCAAACATCACGTTCCATTCTTCCCTGGTCAAAGGAGCATCAGGAACAAGCCGCATGGAAGGAGACAAAGACTCTAGCGGCGGTTCGCCCTGTTCCTGCCTCTTGCCGAAGACCTCAAAAATCTCTTCCAGAACCCGTTCCTTGCTTTTCACCTTTGAATCATTTTCGTCATCCGACATTTTCAAGTCCTTTCAGCAGGATTTGGTTTGAGGTCCCTCAATAGGCCGCAGCTCGTAGCCGACCACGCGCTCCCCTGAATCGAGTAGAATCCAGCAACCGGCGAATCCTTTTCGCCGAAACGCCGCTGGTCGCAAGGGGTGCGCTTTCGTTGCCAGGATCGCGCCCCGCACGATCTTTCCGTCTGAAATGGCGGCTACGCGGGCTCCCACGAAGAGGGGCCAGTAGGGCTTTGTGTGTTTACTCAGTAACTTTTTTGCCTTGCGGCGATGCTTCAGGTTGATCTGCTCAGGCTTTGTAAACGACCGCAGCAGGCACCGCGCCGATAAATCAGATGGCGACGGAAAAGGAAGTACCAATCTTATGCTGTGATTTTCTTGATTTCGGCGCTCTGGGCCGTGATCAAGCGATTGGATCTGGGAAGCAGATTCGTCCATCGTGACTCCCCCCTCTCATTTCAGCTTGCCAGCAGCCCGCTGTCCGCGAAGCTGAAGAATGCCTCCTGGCCGACCACGACATGATCGAGCACACGGATGCCGAGGACCTTCCCTGCCTGGACGAGCCGCGATGTGCAATTGCGATCTTCCTGACTCGGCTCAGGGCAACCGCTGGGATGGTTATGGGTGAAAATCACGGCGGCGCTGTTGGCCAGTATGGCGGCTTTGTACACCTCACGGGGACACACCACCGAGCTGCTGAGTGAGCCCTGGGAGACCAGATTGACGCCGATCAGTTGATTCTCACTGTCGACCATAAGGACGTGGAATTGTTCCCGGTCAGCGTCTGCGTATAGCTCTTCCAGCGCAAAGGCAAACACTGCATGGGAACCACTGAAGCGCTTCCAGGTGGACTGAAGCGACCCGTCTCGGATCAGGGATAGGCGTTGTCGGGGGATTAAGTAGGTTTTTGCGGATTCTTGCTGTGGAGTTTCGGTGTTGTTCATGATGTGCCACCTTTCATTCATTGGATTGGCACATCAGGAATCTGGCCAAACAAAAAATGCCGTCCACATCAGGACGGCAAGCTTTGTTCGCCTGGGATTTTGTTTCTCCGAATCTCTCGGAGCACATCCCTCGAAGCACCTGCTTCAAGGAAGCCACCGTGGGCTCCCATCCCCGGTTGGCAGGTTCCCGTAGGAACCGTTCCCGATGCAGATTCATGGTAGCTCGGAATGCTGAAAAAAGCAATGAAAATCCGCCCAGTGAGCCGCTGCTTCGCGCAAAAAACTGGATTGTTCAATCGATGAAATAGCTGGTCGGCTTTCCGTAGAGCTGAGCGAGATGCCGAAGCTCGACGGGATCGATCCGCCGTTCTCCGGTCTCGAACTTGGATACAAACGACTGCGGTTTCTTCAGGCGCTTGGCAACGTCAACCTGATTAAGACCGGCCTCAAGCCGCGCCGCCTTGAGCTTCTTCAGAAACCGCCGGTACTCATCTGGATAGGCCGATCCCATGGCCTCAACGTTACAATTGAGCAGCGCGATATCCCAAAATGGGATATAATATCAGGATAAATTTCTGATACGTTGTGACGGCTTAGAACGCTATTTGCCTTCGATGCCATGGCAGTCCGGTCCGCATCTGTTTGCGCGAGCATTAGGCGGGCCAACAGGACACCCTGCTCTTTTCGGTGCTTTTAAATCGGGAGCAGCCAGGCAACTGGGGAGGCTGAGCATGATCACGGTTCGCTGTCAGTGTGGAGAAGTCTACCACGCAGACGAGCAGCACGTTGGACGCTACATTCGGTGCAAATGCGGCGAATTTCTGGAAGTGACTGCTGTACTTCAGAATCCGAATGCTTCCTCCATATTCACCCCACCCCCATCGGCACCTCCTGCACAGAACAAAGAAAACGCAAGGTCATGGTCGATTCCAATACCGCGCAATCGTGCCAAGCAGGCCATGGTGGTGCTGGCAGTTGTTTTAGCGGTGGCGTTAATGATCTGGCTGCTTATCCAAAACAATCACCCTTCCCAGAACGGTGACGCGACCACCACTTTACCCCAAGGAACGCCCGCAATTTCATATCCAGATTCCCCGACTGCCAATAATCATAAAGGAAGCCCTGCATCGGCATCATCGGTTAACCCACCGCCTGTTCCGGGTCCGACACCCGACCCTCTCCCTTGTCCAATCGAGGCAGTGGTGCGCCCTGTGTCTGGCGCAGAATTAGGAGGAAGATATCGCGGCGGTTTGGGCAGACTAACAGTGACTAATGGCGCTCAGTACGATGCCGTTTCCGTTTTACTTGATGGTGATTCCGGTGCTCCGCTTCGTGCCATTTTTATCCGCAGCGGCGAATCAGGAGTAGTTACTGAGGTGCCGGTTGGCTCATACAAGGTTTGCTTTCAATTTGGCACGGATTGGCTTAAGGAACGAAGATTCTGCAACCCCAAGGGCACCTCTGAGTTCGACGAGCTTTTTGAGTTTCAAGAACTGGAGCTGCCAGGAGAAACCCAATATTCTGTTTTTAGAGTTACGCTACATCCGGTTTTTGGCGGTAGGGCCAAAACCCATCCGGTGCCAGATTCAACATTCAAATTACCCCCTCCAGACGAAAATCCAAAAACCGTGGCAAAGCATAATCTCCAAATGAGATTTTTCGAAAATTATGATTGGTAAAGCTCTGTTATTACATTTGGTTTGTAACCGGTCCATTAACGGTCGCTCAGAAGCGGCTCACCAGCCCATGATAGCGGCCATCCAATTGCTTTCTGTCCTGAGCTTGCGGAGGGGGGGACTCCAATGAAATGATCGTTGAGTGTCCGTCCTGCGGGACAAAAAATAGGCTCTCCGACACTTTTCACGCCGAACGAATTTACCGGTGTGGTTCCTGCAAGGCCGCTATCTGCCCCCCATTATTGAAACCGGAAAGGCAGAACGCGTCGGGCGGTGATCGACCAAAACCAGGCACAGTTGTGGGACAGTCTTATCAGAATGACTCCGGGGCGAGAGAAATAAACAGTGGTCAAGAGCCGAAAGAAGGTAAAACTCCTTGTTTGATCCGGTCTCAATTTTCGGTCCCTACAAACTGAATGAGCCTGTGGGTTCTCTTGAAGGACTGACGGAATTCTCTCCTTTAGAGTATGCGGTCCTTGCGAGCAACCTGAGTAATAACATGGTATTTCATGCGCCTCCCGTGGATTTCTTGGGACATCAATGGCAAGTGACAATTGGGTCGCTCGGAGGCCGCGTTTACAGGATTGCTTCACAATTCATCACAGAACAACCGCAAATTGCCGAACGAGTATTCCATTCTGCGTATGCAGAGTGTGTCAGAAAGCTGGGGGAGCCTTCAGAACGGCATGGGCAGCGAGTGATTTGGAATACCATTAAAGGCAATGTATTGCTTAACCACGGTTCTAGATTTGGCCAGTGTTATGTCAACTTGATTCTCACATCATCTGATGCGATAAGGCAGGGAGACGCAAAGCTGAGACGCCGAAAGCATGTGATGTTCTGGAACCCCCTGCTGTACAGCGATGACGAAAATCTGAGATGGTGCTGGCTGAGAGCGGTTGAGTGGGGGCGATGGCCAATTTTCATTTCACAACCGCTGGCTCCTGTTCTCCTTTTGTTTTTGAGCTGGCAATTGGTATGCGCTGCTGTTGTTGCCGCCAACATTATCTGGGCTATATTTGTTCGATATCGGTTTGTGAGCGTACACACAGCATTTTGGGGTGCATGGGCAGCAAGGCTGAAGTGGTTTACGATACCGGGAGCGGCAATCTACCTCTTCTCGCAGGGGAATAATATTGCAGCGGTCATAGCACTTTCTTGGCCCATTATAATTTTCATACTCGGGGCATTTCCAAGCACCAGAATAGGCCGAATCCAGACAATGTTTTTGTCCAAACTTGGTATGAGGGCCGATCCTGACTGCGCTCCGCATGTTTGAGTCGAGTTTGATCTCCCTGCTCAATGCTGAATATTCAGCCACGGTCAGCCAAGGCCCATGGATGCCATGAATAATTCTACGGGCTCGCCCAAAGCACCGTCGAACGGTTGATGATGCAGGTAGGAAAACGAGTACGCCAGCTACGCCTTGCCCGTGGGCTGAAGCAGGAGGGCATGTGCCGGTTCGGCTTTGAGTACAATTACTATCAGCGCATCGAGTACGACCAGAAGAATATCTCCATCAAAACTCTCAACAAGCTCGCCAAGGCTTTCGCGGTCCCGGTCGCGGAGCTATTCCGGTTCGATTGACGATTCCGCACGGCCCGACCTTCCAGATCATTTAGCGAGTCTGCTTGAGCGTCGGCACCTCAAACCGCTCATCTCGGTGTGCGTGAATCAGTGAGCGAAATTCAGCGATAATTTCCTTCGTGTGTTTTTGGAGAGAGACAGGCGGAACAGGGCGCGAGATGTTTGCCCGAGGATTGAGCGTTTCGATGAGATCCGATTCGATGTTTTTCACGGCGGCGTCCTCCAGATGATCAGGATCGGCTACCCAGGCAATGTGGGTGGTGCCGGTCTTCTTCAAGGAGCGCGTCATGTGAGATTGATAAATGCGCCACATGGTCCCGTGGTTTTTTTCGCCAGCCTTTACGAGCGTTTCTTCGGATACGAATGCTCGCCAGATGCAAACTCGCTCGTCCTTCAGCTCCTCCAAGATTCGTGCGCGTAGGTGCGCGGTTTTCCCGAATCCGGCCTTGCCGAGATAGATGTTTTGCCACAGGCCATTGTTCTCATACCGCCCCCACAGGTAAAAACCTTGCGCCGGGGCAATCTCTGCACATATCCTTTTTGCTGTCAGACCATATCCTCGGCGCACTGGTGATCCGCGTTCGAGTCCCTTTGGATCAGGATTTGACCTGAGGAAATCGTAAAGGGGCCTGAGAGAAGTGAATCCGCTTTGCATTTTGGTTCCTCCCATACTGACGTTGTGTTCTGTATGTCCTGACAGTTTCACACTGGAAGATCAGGATCAAGACCCGAATCCGGATCAGACTGGATGACGTTAAGCATGAACGCTTTCACTCGTCAGCCGGAGCCAGGAAGAAGACCTTTACCAGCGGCAGTAATGCCTTTCCTGCCTGGCTCAGCTTGTCGTAATGCTCCTGCCAAAGCGTGATCACCCGCTCAAGGTCCATTGTTTCGATGTGCCTGTTTGATGACCGGATTTCTCGTTCCGCCTCTGATGTGAAGCCGCCCGAGGACACGATCAGCCCGATGTCACCTTCCTTGCGGAGCAAACCCTCAAGTTCTCGAACGTCTTTGGCGGCAACCTTCTGGTCGCGGTGTTTGACCTGAACCTTGATTCGGGGGGCGGTAGTGCCGAGCGGGTCCTTGTAGGCCAGGATGTCAACGCCGCCGTCCGGACCAGGAGGGGCTACATGCGACACATGGTAACCCATTGCCCTCAACAGCTCGGAAACCAGCTTCTGGAAATCGTAGGGGCCAAGGTTGTTGATATGCTCCTCGATCTCAGCACGTGCGGTTTCGATGGCCTGTTCGTAGGTTGCTGCTCGCTCGACCTCGACATCCGGTATTTGCGTGGTTTCTATCGCCGATTTGCGCGACTGCCGGTAAGCTTTTTCGGCGGTGCGGATCAATTCCCCAGCAGGTAGCTTTAGGGCCTTTTCTCCTTCGGCGGTCAAAATCCAATAGCCTTCCGATTTGGTAAGGTATCCGGCTTTTACGCAGTCGCTCGTGTAAAACCGGATATGCGTATCCCATCGGACAGCACCAGTATGGGTTTTCTCCTTCTCGTACTCCGTAAGCCCCAGGTTCGGTTCGATTGCGGCCAGAACCTCCCTGCCTCTCGCCCGTCCTCCCATGGCTTTGAGCTGAAGAAATACTGCCCTCATAATCTCGTCGATCCGGTCAATCGATAACTTCTCGGCCATGAGAACCCCCCGTTTTCCAGGAAACCGCTGACAGGCACAAGCTGGCCTGTCGGCCATGAATGGTGCCGATTATGGCCCTGGCCGAACCAAATGTCCAACAGGTTGGACGATTCGATTGGCCTTTGCCCAATGGAATCCTGTCGAAATCTGCTGGGTTCTGGCTTATATTCAGGACGCTCTTGCCGCCGAATCGGCAGGATCTTCCTGACATCACAGGGCGGGATAATGAGCCAAAACAACAATCAGATCGAGGCCCGGCTTTGGAGTGCTGCTGACGAGCTACGGGCCAACAGCAAACTGAAGTCTTCAGAGTACTCGGTTCCGGTGCTGGGACTGATCTTTCTCCGGTACGCAGATCACAAGTTTAGTGCCGCAGAGGCGCAGCTCGCCGGGAAGAGCGCAGGAAGGCGGCGGATCGGCCCAGCGGATTATCAGGCCCTCGGCGTCCTTTACCTGCCGGCAAAAGCCCGGTTCTCGAACCTGCTCCAGCTCCCAGAGGGTGGCAATGTAGGTCAGGCGATCAACGAGGCCATGAAGGCGATCGAAGCCGAGAATCCTGACTTGAAGGATGTCCTACCCAAATCCTACAACCGCCTTGAAAACGCCACGCTGGCCGAGCTGCTGAGGCTCATGAACTCCATCGCCATGGATATCGAGGGTGATGCCTTCGGGAAAATCTACGAGTATTTCTTGGGCAACTTCGCCATGAGCGAGGGGCAGAAGGGCGGCGAATTTTTCACCCCCACCTGCATCGTCAAGCTCATCGTTGGCATCATCGAACCGTTCAAGGGGCGGATTCTGGACCCAGCCTGTGGATCGGGCGGCATGTTTGCACAGAGTGCCCGTTTTGTCGAGGAGCATAAGAAGAATCCCGGCGCGGAGATCAGCATCTACGGACAGGAGCGGGTTGCTGAAACCGTTCGGCTGGCCAAGATGAATCTGGCGGTTCACGGCCTGGCAGGGGATATTCGTCAGGGAAACACCTATTACGAGGATCTTCACACCAGCACTGCGGGTGGGGGCAAGTTTGATTTTGTCATGGCAAATCCGCCCTTCAACGTGGATCGCGTGGACAAGGAGCGGCTCAGGGATGACCCGCGCTTTCCGTTTGGCATGCCTCGGACAGACAACGCCAACTATCTTTGGATTCAAATCTTCTACAGCGCACTGAACGGGACTGGCCGTGCTGGCTTTGTCATGGCCAACTCAGCCTCTGATGCCCGAGGCTCGGAACTGGAGATTCGCAAGAAGCTCATCGAAGACCGGGCCGTGGACGTAATGGTCGCGGTCGGCTCGAACTTTTTCTATACCGTAACTTTGCCCTGTACCCTCTGGTTTTTCGACCGAGGCAAGAAGAAAACCAGCCGTGCAGACAAGGTTCTTTTCATTGATGCCCGTCACATTTTCAGGCAGGTTGATCGTGCTCACCGGGACTGGACGCCCGAGCAGGTGGAGTTCTTGGCCAACATCGTACGGCTTTATCGCGGCGAGAAGCCCGAGGACTTGCATGGAGGAGCTGCGCTTCTCAAGGAACAGTTCCCGGACAGGAAATATGTTGATGTCGCCGGTCTGTGCAGGGTTGCCACGGTCGATGAAATTGAGGCACAGGGCTGGAGCCTCAATCCCGGAAGGTATGTGGGCGTCGCCGAGCTGGAAGAAGACGATAGCGACTTTTTCGAGCGGCTGGAGGCTCTGAACGAGGAGCTGGAGGCCCTCAACGCCGAGGCGCGAGAGCTGGAACATCAGATATCTAGTAATTTGAACGCCATTCTGGATGGACGGGTTTGATGTCTCAAGATTGGAATTGGATGGAGATCCAAGATATTTATTCGGCACTCTATGACGGCCCCCATGCAACCCCCAAGCCGTCCGAGACAGGACCGATTTTTCTTGGCATCAAGAATCTGACTGATGATGGCCATCTGGACCTGAGCGAAGTTCGGCACATCGATGAGGAGGAATTTCCGAGATGGACGAAGCGAGTGCTTCCACGAGCGGGTGACATCGTTTTCACATACGAAGCAACACTCAACCGATATGCAATTATTCCACAAGGTTTTAGAGGGTGCCTTGGCCGTCGGCTTGCGCTGATAAGACCTGATTCTAGTAAGATCGACACAAGATTTCTCTTCTACTACTTTTTCGGAAAGGAATGGCGGCAGATTGTCGCTAGTAAAATAAACATCGGATCTACCGTTGATCGGATTCCCCTTATCGATTTTCCAGGTTTCAAGATTCGGATTCCCAATCTCCCGACCCAGCGCAAAATCGCCGCCATCCTCTGCGCCTACGACAACCTGATCGAGAACAACCTGCGGCGGATCAAGATTCTGGAGGAGATGGCCCAGTCGCTCTACCGCGAGTGGTTCGTCAAGTTCCGCTTCCCCGGACACGAAAAAGTCCGAATGGTCGATTCGCCGCTGGGCATGATCCCGGCGGGATGGCGGGTGAACACGCTTGGCGAAGTATTGGAGCTGAAATACGGGAAAGCTCTCAAGCAGGAAGAGCGACGCCCTGGTCTTGTACCCGTTTTTGGCTCAAGCGGAATAATCGGCCATAACAACACCAGCCTTGTCAAAGGCCCGGGCATCATTGTGGGGCGTAAGGGAAACGTAGGAAGCATATTTTGGAGCAACGCAGACTTCTATCCCATCGATACTGTGTATTTCGTGACATCCGCGATGCCCCTCCGCTTCTTTTTCTATGCACTGAAAACGATGAATTTCATTAACAATGACGCCGCTGTTCCAGGCTTGAGCCGCCGTCAGGCGTATGCACTCAATATGGTGATGCCGCCGGACGGATTACTTGGCAGCTTTTGTGGTCTGGCTGATTGCTTTGAGGAGCAAGCATCAAATCTGCGCCTCCGGTGCGAAAACCTTCGAAAGACCCGCGACCTGCTCCTGCCCAGGCTGATTTCCGGTGAACTGGACGTTTCAGAACTCGATATCAAGGTTCCCGAGGAGGCGGCGTGACTCCCGGACGGAGAGACAGCTATTCCGAAGACTCGCTGGTAGAGCAACCGGCAATCGCGCTGCTGTCTTCCCTCGGCTGGGAAATCCATCAAGTCTACGACGAATTCAATACCGCCGGAGGGAGTCCCCTTGGCAGGGAAACGAAATCAGAAGTCGTCTTGCTCTCCCGTTTGCGCCCTGCCCTTGTGAAACTCAATCCCGATGCATCGCCCGAGGCAATCGATCAGGCTATTGAGGAACTGACCCGCGATCGCTCCCGCATCAGTCTGGTAGCTGCAAATCGGGAGGTCTACGAGCTGCTGAAAAATGGCATCCGCGTCCATCTTGAGGGCCGCGAGGATGAGGAGGAGCGCGTCGAGCTGATCAAGGTCATCGATTGGGATACCCCGAAAAACAACGATTTCCTCCTCTGCTCGCAGTTTTGGATAACGGGCGAGATGTACACCCGCCGCGCCGATCTGGTCGGCTTTGTCAACGGCCTGCCGCTGGTCTTTGTCGAGTTGAAAGCAGCGCATCGGCGGCTGGAAACCGCGTTCACCGGCAACCTGACCGATTACAAGGACACCATCCCGCAGCTCTTCTGGTACAACGGCCTCATCATCCTGAGCAATGGCAGTCAAAGCAAGGTCGGCAGCATGACTGCCGGGTGGGAACATTTTGCGGATTGGAAAAAGATCGGGAGTGAGTCCGAAAAAGGGCGCATTTCGCTGGACGCCTTACTGCGCGGCACCTGTGACCCCAGACGATTGCTCGATCTGGTTGAAAACTTCATGCTCTTCATGGAAATGCCGGGTGGTCTGGTCAAGCTCTTGGCCAAGAACCACCAGTACCTTGGCGTCACCAACGCGCTGGAAGCACTAACGGAGATCAGCCAGCGTGGGGGCAAGCTGGGGGTCTTCTGGCACACCCAGGGAAGCGGGAAAAGTATCTCGATGATCTACTTCGCGCAGAAGGTGCTGCGGAAGGTGCCGGGAAACTGGACGTTCGTGATTGTTACGGATCGCCGGGAACTGGATGACCAGATTTACAAGAACTTCGTTTCCACGGGCGCAATCACAGAAGCCCTGGCGCAGGCGGAGAGCGGGCGGCACCTGCGGCAGCTCTTAAGCGAAGACCACCGCTACGTTTTCACGCTCATCCAGAAGTTCCGCACGGAGCAGGGCGAGGCTCACCCTGTACTCTCGGAGCGCGGTGACATCATCGTAATCACCGATGAGGCCCACCGGACGCAATATGACACGCTGGCGCTCAATATGCGGACTGCGCTGCCGAATGCTTCGTTTATCGCATTTACCGGAACCCCTCTGATCGTCGGCGAGGAAAAAACGCGGGAGGTCTTCGGGGACTACATCAGTATCTACGATTTCCGCCAGTCAGTGGAGGACGGGGCCACAGTTCCCCTCTACTACGAAAACCGCATTCCCGAGCTGCAACTTACCAACGAAAACCTCAACGAGGACATGGAAAAGCTGCTGGAGGAGGCGGAACTGGACGAAGATCAAGAAAAGAAACTGGAGCGTGAGTTCAGCCGCGAGTACCACCTGATAACCCGCGATGACCGCCTGGAAACGGTGGCAGCGGACATCGTGAACCACTTTACGAGCCGGGGCTATCAAGGGAAGGCGATGGTGATCTGCATCGACAAAGCCACGGCGCTGCGGATGTATGACAAGGTGCAACGGTGCTGGCGAGAAAGAATCGCTCAGTTTCGCACACAACTGGAGATTGCCACAGAATCGCAGCAGTTGGGAATCGAAGGTCAGATCAGGGACATGGAAGCTACCGACATGGCGGTCGTGGTTTCGCAGTCGCAAAACGAAATCCGCGATATGGCCAGGAAAGGACTCGACATTCTCCCCCACCGGAGGCGCATGGTTCAGGAGGATCTGGACACCAAGTTTAAAAACCCAGACGATCCCTTCCGCCTTGTTTTCGTCTGCGCCATGTGGATGACCGGATTTGACGTGCCGTCCTGCTCGACCCTTTATCTCGACAAGCCGATGCGAAACCACACCCTGATGCAGACCATCGCACGGGCCAACAGAGTGTACCGTGACAAGGCCAGCGGGTTGATCGTCGATTATGTAGGGGTCTTCCGCAACCTGGAAAAGGCGCTGGCAATCTACGGGACCGGGGGAGGCACCGGAGGCGGAGAGCATCCGGTTGAAGATAAACAGGCGCTGGTCACCGCCTTGCGAGGCGTCATCGAACAGGCAAAGACCGTTTGCAGGGACAGGGGCATTGAGCTGCAACCCATTAAGGATGCCGAGGGTTTTGAGCGCATCCGGTTGCTGGACGATGCCGTGGATGCGCTGGTCGCCTTGGAGGAGCAGAAGAAACGATATCTGGATCTCGCCGCCAATGTGTTGCGGCTTTACAGGGCCATGCTTCCCGATCCTGCCGCCAGAGATTTGCAGCCCGACTGTATGCTGATCAGCGTACTGGCTGAAAAGATCCGCGCCTTGAGTCCCATCGCCGACATCTCAGAGGTAATGCAGCAGGTTGAAGAATTGCTGGATCGTTCGATTGATGCCGAAGGCTACGTCATCGATCCACAAGGCACTTACGAGAAGGCTCTGGTTGATTTAAGCCGCATTGACTTTGAGGCTCTCAAAAACCAGTTTGCCCAGGGCCGCAAGCACACCGAGATCGAGCGCCTGAAAGGAGCGGTATCCCGGCAGCTTCAGAGGATGGTGCGCCTGAACCGATCGCGCATCGATTACCTGGAGCGGTTCCAGGAGATGATCGATGCCTATAACTCCGGCAGCGTCAATACCGAGGACTTTTTCCGCCGCCTGATTGAGTTTGCTAAGAGCCTGACCGAAGAAGAACAGCGATCGGTCGGTGAGCAGCTCTCGGAGGAGGAACTGGCTGTTTTTGACATCCTGACGAAGCCGGAGATGACCCTGACCGCTGCCGAGCGCAATCAGGTCAAGAAGGTCGCCCGCGAACTGCTGGAAACCCTGAAGCAGGAAAAGCTCGTGCTTGACTGGCGCAAGCGGCAGCAATCTCGCGCTCAGGTTAGGGTAAGCATAGAAACCGTGCTGGATCACGGCTTGCCGCCGATCTATTCGCCGCAGATTTACCAACAGAAGTCCGAAGCCCTCTACCAGCACATTTACGATTCCTACTTTGGCCTCGGGCAGAGTATCTACGCCTCGACCTCTTGAGAATGGCAGGCGAGGTTTGGAGCCAAATTCGCTGCGACAATGCTGGGGCCGAACAATCGCCGAGGCAACGGCGCAGGAGCGAATATGGTATTGATAGCCCAACAGGTAAAATTGTATGGGAATGAAAATGCTGCGGAGGGCGTCCCTATGAAGGAAAAGGAGCCACCCGCCTGGACTTCGCTGGAAGAGGCCATCCCCAAGGAGTTATTGCGCTCTGAAGTCCTGGCCTGGGCGAAGCGGATCAAGGTGGTTCCCAAAGAGATCCGCATTCGTCCGATGAAGCGAAAGTGGGGAAGCCGTTCTACGGCAGGACGTGTGACCCTGAGCGGTGACCTATTTTTACAGCCTGCCGATTTCCGGAAGAAGATCATCGTCCACGAGCTGGTTCATCTGAAGGTTCCGAACCATGGGAGACTTTTTAAGCACTGGTGAGAAGCTATTTGGCGAAGCAAAGGACGATTGCCAGATGAATGGCGGGGCAGCTTTATGCAGATAGCAGATACCTCGATCGTGACCGCAAAGACGCTGCTCATTCATTCCTACCAAGACGGGCAACACTCTGTGCTGACGCCAAACCCGCAGGGACATCCATTGACGGTTTCACCGCCACCCATTCTGCGAAGGGCTGCCTATCTCACGGCATCTGGCGATATCGAATCCGAAATCATGCGTGCGAGGGGGGCATTACGGAGCAAGAGTGTGCTCCTTGCCTTCTTAAGAGTGGATGCTGGCGGCACGATTGTCACGAGCAGGGTTTTCGTCTTTCAACAGTCCCGCAGGGTGACAATTGCCGACAATCTCCACGGCAGACTTGTTGACGAGTATGTCTCTCGCCAGCGGTCGGCTGGCGATTCCTGGTGGGGAGATTGGCAGCAGGGCAATCCAGGATTCTTCATGACCGGGGAATCAAAGACAACTACCCTCTGGAAGATTATTCGGCTGGAGATGGACGCATTTGATGAGGCTTTATTTACGCTGCGAGCGGTAGGCACACCAGCGGGCTTTCCTGTCCTACGCCTCGATAGCATTGAGAGTTCCTTGATACGTCAAGAAATCGCCCAACAGTACGAGGAAATGCAGAACGCCTTCATGACACAAAGTTATCGTGCCGTAGTGACCTATGCACGAAATATCATCGAGAGCATTCTAGGATTTCTCGTGGCTGCGAGACGTGGATGCGAGGCCGGGAGGGATTTGGCAGAGCACCTGCGAATTGTTAAGAAATTGCGTGAGGAAGCTAATTGTGAGCTGGAATGGCTCTCCGATCTCAGCTACCATCTGGCTCACAAGATTCGGCTAGTTCATGCCCGAACACACATTGATCGAATGGAGGTGGAGGGGAGGCCGATCACACTGGAACTTGCACTTTCTTGTGCTGAGGATCTAAAGGAGATTCTTAAATCGACGGGGCTGATTGAATGAGGATCTAATTTGCTGAGATCTTCAAGGCCATTTTTGCGACGTCGAACAGCAAACAGTATCAGAAGTCTGCTGGAGAGGACTTATGTATCGTGGTAGCCGCAAGCACGTTCTTGACTGGACCGACCAGCCAGACTTCATTGTCCAACTGTTGGACACAATCCTTCCTGTGCGGGCTGCTGTAACCGCTGGTGGCTTATGGATGCCCCGTGGCTATCGCTTCCCTGACGAGGCCCGCCTGGAATCCTTCGGTCCGCATTTCCTGAAAGAGCATCCCGCATGGCCAACATTGCGTCGTTGGTGGTTATGCCACGAGCGCGGTGCCAACACTCCGAACTGGGATCTGGCGGTCGGTTGCCAGATTGAAGGCAGACCCGGCTTGGTCCTTGTGGAGGCAAAAGCGAACGAGCTGGAACTGAAGAGCGAGGGGAAGCCTCTGGAAAAGGATGCCTCGCGTAACAGCCAGGAGAACCATGCTCAGATAAAGGCGGCGATCGCGGAAGCAAGCGGGGTACTTAACGAGCGCGGCATTCCAAACAAGATTGACCGAGACACCCATTACCAGCTTTCGAACCGGATCGCCTTCACATGGAAACTTGCCTCGCTTGGCATTCCAACCGTACTCGTGTACCTGGGATTTGTAGGGGATTCGGGCATAGAAGATGTTTCCCCGGCGTTTGCGAGCCTGCAACACTGGACAGGCTCATTTCGCTCCTATGCGAGCGAGATTGCGCCTGAGACGATGTTCGAGCGCCGGTTGGAAATGGGAGCTGCACCCGCATGGTGCCTGGTACGTTCTCGGCCTGTCATTGAAATTTCGCCAACGGTGACCCCCTGTGCCGGATAGTAGACCTTTCCCGTGACAGCAATGAACAAGCGCCAATTGAAGGGAGAGGCCCGGCTCCTGAGCGCGAACGAAGCCGCGAAGTATCTCGGCATCAGCTACTGGACATTGCGCGAGTTGGTGTGGTCAGGCGCGTTGCCCATGGTGCGGTTACCCAACAAAAGCGGCGGCTGGTGCCGCAGGATTCTGATCGACAAGCGGGATCTTGATCAGCTCATCGAGCGGAGCAAGGAGTCGTTTTAGCGAGTCCCGGCGCGTGTCTGGTCCACGGCACGCAGAAATTACTACCAAGGCAACTGGAACGAAGAAATCAGGAGCGCCTGCACCAAAACAATTATGACCAACCGGGACTACGAGCGCTTGGACAAGCGGCTGTTGCCGGGAAGAAGTTCCAGACGGAAATCCTCGATGCCGACATCGCAAACAATTCGAAAGAGGGACTGGGCTATCCTGCCCGATGATTCCACTTGCACCAAAACATGATAACGCCCCTTTGGAAGTTCGAACCGATCCTCGGGGGGGGTGTCAGGACGCTGGATCATCCGATTATGCCATCCCCGGCAACCATCTTCGCTGGGAAGGCGCATAACTATATCTAAGGGTTCATTGTTTCCTGCTCCGATATCGACGGCATCGCGGGTTACACTCAGATCCAGAAGAAAGGTTGCAACCGGCTTTCCGGTCGAATCAGGCGTGATCGAGACGGGCCGCACAGGCTCTGGAGTGTTGGCCCATCGGCCAGCCATGCGCCGCCCTTCTGCAAAAATGGGGTCATTCATTTCATTGAGAAACGTAATCCATGCCCGCGTCTGATAGGCTGGTCGCCGATCCATAAAAAGTCTCAGCGGCCACCAGAGTACGCGATTTTCCACGATGACATGAAGAAATCGACGACCATCGGCAGATGCTGCTGGCTTCGCCTCTTTCGTAATGCGGAGCTGGGGACGAAGTTCGCTTTCAACAAAAATAGCCACCAATGCCGTAAAAAAAGCAGCATACAGGGAACCTACGAAGGCTTTCTGATCTGCTTTCACACCAAAAAATGCGAGAATTCCCAATACCGTAAAAGCCGCAAGGTAGCCAAGGATCTTGGAACGCATAGCTCATCCTTTGTCGGTATTATCAGGGCATACTATGCACACAGCAATGCCATGGCAACCATATTCTCATCTCCCATGCGACAAGAAACAACAACCAGGCACAGGAATCAGGAGCAAATAAATTGCAAAAGCGCGGACCTTGAATGGGACCCTGGAACGCGACCCCACCCTGGCCAAGGCTCGGACCTCCCTGGGGGGGGTGACGCATGATCCCGCCCACAATCCGCACTTTCATTCCAACCCGTTATACCACCCCGCGCCCCAATATTTTTTGCCTTTCCTGAAATATTCTGGCGGCGGCGAAACAACAAGGGCGGAGGAACCGACGATGAGGCAGAACGGCTGGCTCGATTGCGCCTACGGAGTCTGGCATCTGGTCCTGGAAAACGACGATCATCCGGTGCGGTACTGGAACGATAGGGACAGCGCCCTGGCAGAGCTGGCAAGCGAGGGCTGGCTGCTGCTTGTCCCTTTTCCGAGGCGATATCGGCGGCGTTGGGTCTTGGACCGAACTTACAGTCTCATCAGGTTCCATCAATGAGGTCCGCAAGCATGGTTTTGTGCCTCCTCAGCGGAATTTGTGGGTGATTTTCGGCGAGGACCTGAGGTAACGCTTTGAAAATACATAGGATTGCAGCCTTCAGTAGGCCGTTGGAATCCGAGGCCGAGATTCACGACCGGCAGGCAGGCACATGGACTCCTGTGGCGACCAAGCCTGGAGCGGACATTTCTTCTTTAGCCGCCTGCTTTTCCCCCAAAATCACCCACAAATTCTGCCGAAGACCCGGTTTTGTACGAGCCGGGTTGGCCTATCAGTATAATGTTATAGCTGGTTTAATGTCAGATAAGGCGATGTGGACATTATGACTATGGTTTGGTTTGCCACGCCATTCCGTCCAATTCGATGAAGGCATCGACCCTGTCTCGCAGCCCAGGATGCAAACCGCGTGAAAAGGAAGACAAAAACACCTGTACCCCATGACGAAGCACCTCTTCTATGAGTGGAATGTAGTCCCCATCTCCAGTAAGCAATAGGATTGCGTCAACGTTTTTCCGATAAACCTGACCAAGGACATCCACGCACAACTGAATGTCAACTCCCTTAGAATGGCGGGTGTCACTATGTCGTTTGATGACGAAGGGCGTCAGGTTATTGGGCAGAAATGACGACCGATGCTTGTTGAATTGCAATCCATTTATCTTTCGCCTAAGCGCCGCGATTTGCTCATAGCTACCTGTCATCGAGGTGTAATAGGTAACGCGCAGTATTTCGTGAAATGAGGCCAAGTGGGTGAACGATGGGTTCCACACAAGTACATCGCGCTCATGGGTTATGTTGTCGCGCGGAACGACGCCTTCTTTTTCAATCGCATCTTGATATCGACAGACAAGATTTTCTCCATCGACGAAGGCCATCAGTCTGCTCGTTGGCTTAGCCAAGTAGCTTTGCATAGCTGGATCGAGATGCGCGATGACCATGACGGTTTCTCAGGCTTCTTGTCGTATGACGAATTGGACGAGCAAGTTCGAACCCGCTCCGCGAATGCTCATTTTACCACAAATGGCGAGCGTGATGTCTTCGCAGCGAGTTTGTTAAGGCTTGCCTACAGCAGTTTCAGCGCCGATCTTGGCGACCGGCCTCGCTTGCCTTGATCAGATATCCAGGCCCGCCACCACACCGTTGGCCTTCTCGCGGTAATCCTCCGCATCGATGTACACCCGTGTGTGCGCTGTGCTCGTATGCCCAAGCCATTCCTGAGCGGTTTCGATCCTGCCTGTTTTCCGGTTAATGAGTTTGGCGATCGAGCGCCGCAGGACATGTGTCGCCGATCCCTGGACGATGCTGCCAGGGTAAATCATCGCCAGATACTTCTTGATGATCAGGTGAACCGCCGACCGCGTTAGAGGCCCTGGCGTCTGAAACTTGGTTCGCCGGGATTGACTGATAAAAAGCCATGGATGCGAGTCCTGGCGGGTGCCCAGGTAGGCTTTTATTGCTGCGCGGGAATCATCCCGCAGGGACCGCTCAACCCATTTCTCAGTCTTCTCCATCTTGACCCGCAGCACCCTCACGATCTCGCCGTCACTGTCCACGACATGATCGCAGCGGAGGCGCACGATGTCGCTGACACGAAATCCGGTGGATGCCATCAGCCTGATCAGGGCGTAATCGCGGGGCTCCTTTTGGGCCAGGGTCATCAGGGTTTTGATTTCTTGCTCGGTCATGAAAAGATGGCTCATTTCGGCCTCCATAATTCTACGTTATGTTCACAATATTGCTATAATGTAGAATATTATGCGGCAGTTGTCAAGTGAAATAAAGACTTACGCCTCATATTCAACAATACAGCAGATTGTTGAATCAATAACCAGCTCCCTTCCGCGAGAACGCAAGCATCCGCAAAGACAACAACGAATCATTATTCAATCACTAAATGATTTCTTATCTATGGGTTGGAGTTTTGCGAAATAAGAGGAATTAGCGTAGATTTGCTTGCAATCGCAATCGGATCCGCATATAAGAAGTAGATTGCCTGTTTACCCAATGTCAAAACGACCTTCTTCGCTGGGAGGAATCATGCGAAAGATAAATGCCGCTTTATTTTTCCTTCTTCTCTTGGTTCCCTTTGCTCACGCAAATGTCGAGGTGACCTTGTTTGGTCCTGCCCAATTCACTCGGACTAACGGCAAGCCAAACGTGTTTCTATCGTCCTTTCCCGCCGTAGCTGGCAAAGGGACACTCGTGGTCACCGACGGAGATTTAAAAGCACAAAACAGGATAAGCAGTGCTGTAATCAGTATCAACGGTTCGCAGATCCTCGGCCCAAGCGATTTCAGTCAAAAGGTTTCCGAGAAGCAGGTTTCCGTCGCCCTCCGAGACAGCAATTCGCTTTCCGTTGAGTTGAGGAGCGCGCCCGGAAGTTTTCTGACGATTCAGATAATCCAGCAGGTAAATGCGGACGCGGCGGCTGTAATCGGATCAAGCGGCGGGATCATTGCTACGCCAGACGATAAATCCACCATTGTAATACCTCAAGGATCCATACCTTCTGCATGTATAATACTTATAAAGGAACTGATCAATCCTTCATTTCACAAAGTATATTCCTTTTCCCCCAGTGGATTAACCTTCACGGAGCCGGTTCAGATAATTTTAAAATACGATACCACAACTCTTTCCCCTGGAATCAGCGAGACAGATTTATACATTGGGATCCTAAACGATAATTTTGAGCAGATTGAAATATTAGGAGACTCGACGGTAGATGTGGTTAATAAATTTATAACAGCCACAACTCTGCATTTTTCCAACATTGCTGTTGCGTCTCCTACGAATCTTACTCAGGTATCATCGCCCGCAGCAAGTGATTTCCTCCGTTTTAAGACTCCAGTGAACAACGCAATTTCGACGAGACCTTACAATTACAAACTGACCGATGTAGACTATCATACCGGAATAGACCTTAATGGCGACAGTACCATTCGTTCTACTGCATTCGGAAAAGTATTTGTTGTTCAGTCAAACGATCCTATCAATTGCACAGATCATGGATTGGGAAATGCCGTTATCATTGAACATTATAGGCCAGGTGGAACGAAAATCTATAGTCTTTATGGTCATATGAACTCTATTTCAGTTACGAAAGACCAATGGGTAAACCAAAAAGAAGCAATTGGTATAATGGGAGGAACGGGGAATACGTGGCAATGGCCACTAGGTATTAAGACATGTACCCCTAAAAATTGGCCCGTACATCTTCACTTTGAAATAAAGGACCTTCCAAAATTGGAGAATCCGTCTGGAACTGGGATTTACTGGGGATATACCCCCCCCAATCCGGACAATTTCGGCTACCATAATCCCGTTGATTATTTCGACAAAAAGGACGTACAGGTAGCTTTCTTAGCTAAGGCGGACGGTTCGGCGGATGTTTTCTGGGTTCAAAACGGAAAGCGCTATCATGTGTTACCCGGTATCATTGAAAAAATGTCAGGTCTTCCCACGTGGTCTTGGGACAAAGTCGCTACGTACCCATCTGGCGTAATTAGCAATTTTGAATTTCATCAAAAAGACTTCATTGTGCCGAATAGTAATTCAGACGGATTACTTATTCGAGAAATTAATACAAGCGAAGTCTATTTGATTGAAAACGGAATAAAAAGGCATATTAAAAGTATTGATGAATTCAACCAAATGGGCTTTGATTGGAATGATGTCATAATTGTCACTCATGATTTAATATCAATGTTCGATGCTCCACCGCCTGGCACTTGGCTCAGCTTCGTCGAAGGCAATCCCGGAATTCCAGGGGATGGGATTATCATAGATTCTAACAATGGGAACATCCCAGGACCGTTTTTTGAACTTGCGATTCCAATCCGCCTGTCTGATCTTGCGGGCGGTTTTAGTTGTCAAGTTTTCCCTGCGGCCGGATCCCCCCTTATCTCAGAGGTGCAGTTGGGCATTACGAACTTTCAGTCGAACGGACCCTGTCAGGTGTGGATGTCGGCCCTAGCGTCCAGTGCTGGCCCACCGCCAACAACTAATATTCTCCAAAATGGCGTTCTTGGAGTCTCAACGCGTGTATCCCCTGCATGGCTGCAAGCAATGCTCCAATGGATAAACCAGTGGAATAACCAGTATCGCCCGATGTGCCCGAATGTGTCATTGAACGACTTATACCTTATTTACATCCTTATAAATGTATGGGGTCCGCCTTATCAATGGAATACCCTTGATGCGGCAGCCATCATCAAATAATGCTGCCGCAGTCGCGTGATTTTTATTACTGCCACATATAATTTTGCGGTGCATGTCACCCCTTGACCATTTAAGATAAGATCTGTTATCCAAAGCAGTAACAATTCCGCAACCTTCGGTTACCTCCAGTGAAGGTATTGTTGTTTTAATCAGCCTTTCACCTCAGTTCAACGTTGAGCATGAGCATGAAAACTGATGGAAAAGGGCGCTCCTATGAGCACGATAAACGAGGGAAGGGGTAGTCGGACTATCATTTATCGTGATCACATTTTGGGGCATATGAATTGCTTGCGTCTTCTGATCAAGACTCGATTGTTGCGATGAGCCATCGCGGTGCATCCGCAAACCGAACTCGTTGGCGCAGCAGGAATTGTTGTCATGTTCGAGAGCATGACAATTCCTTCGTCTCATTTACAGTCTACTCTCAGGGGATTCAAGCTGAGAAATTCATATCCGACCATGCCAAAGTGAAGCATCCCCGATCCAAGAAAAGTGCTGTTCCCGGTTCCGCTCCCATAGGCCAACGTCGGGAACGGAACCGGGAACAAGGTTGTCCTGGCTGGAAATGTGGCAAAAGCGCTCAAGGAACCATCAATTATCGAGACGAAACCACTATCAATTTTCGCGCCCACGCTCAAACGTCTGTGGAGTCATGATGCAATCGGGATGTAAATCCTTATCTTTTCAGGGTTTGATCTGATTGTGACAATTCTCGCCGTCCTCGAAGGGTTGGGTGACAACAAAAGCATCGGCAGGATATCGTAAGGGACGCGGCCTCGTTATTATCTTGATTCCCTTCCCTGCCATAAATATTCTTGATGCCGAACCCTCGGCACCGATGCAGATTGGGGCAAGGTTTCGGGACATGCATTGCCGATAATTCCTACCGGCAGATCAGGGCGGCATTTATCGAAAAAACAGAGATAGAACCACAGCAAAAGGCCGTGTACCTGTAGCGTACCTGGAAGTGGGGTAAGGGCGGTTTTGGCGGTATTGGCGGTCTAATAGAATCTGTAACTTACGTGTTTTCAATAACCTGTCAAGAGGCGAATCCCACCCTCTCCGCCAGTTCCACCTTTTCATCATGAGTTGCAGGCCAATCGGACCCGATCGACGGCAGGCAGAAACACTTTTGCGGATCTCGCTTTCCGGGTAACTGTTTAGCCAATTGAGTGCGATTTTGCTGGACATATCCTCGCGATTGATGCAACGTAGGGTGGATGCTTGTAAATAGAGCTGCCCGTCAATCGGAAATTCCACCTCGGGACTTCCCCTTCCG
>Ga0315277_10002055_pt1 | contig 28346 bp, 14 predicted proteins | sample YL17G05_15_MG_FD_203695 | JGI IMG/M metagenome (GOLD analysis project Ga0315277, IMG submission 203695) | Sediment microbial communities from Yellowstone Lake, YNP, Wyoming, USA - YL17G05_15 | ecosystem: Environmental > Aquatic > Freshwater > Lake > Sediment | place: USA: Wyoming | collected... | reverse complement strand
CTCCTTGTCGGTTCCGGCGAGCTTGCGCCGTATAAGATGCACGAGCACCGCCACGTTCAGGATGCTGGGCACCTCGATTCTTTTTAGTCCGGGCTTCAAACATTCAGGCGGCACCTCAGGCAGCGCCTTTCTAAGCTCTTGCAGCGCTTCGGCCGTCAGATAGCCGTCCTTTTCATAGACGCCGCCCGGGATTCGCTTCGTGGCCTCCCGCTCGAATTCGTCGCCTTCAATGGTGACGCCGAACGTCTCTTCGATAAGAAAGCTCAAATCCAGCAGGTCTATAGACTCGGCGCCGAGGTCGTGCATAAGCCGGCTGTCCATTTGTATCTTTTCTTCGCCTATCCCGGTCACCTCGCGGACAAGCGGTCTTAGCTTCTCAAATATCTCGTTTTCAGTCATTTTGTTTACCTGTATTCAAGGACGTGCTCCAATCGTTTTCGTCTCGGCGGGTCCGGCGTTTCCGCGGGGTATCCAACTGTAATCAGGCAGGTCGGTTCGAAACCGGGGGGCATCTGCTCAAACGATTTCCAGACGTCTCCCGCCAGCAGCGGGGCGGTCATAACGCACGCGCCCAGCCCGACGGCGTGAGCCATCAGCAGCAGATTTTGAACGGCCATGGCGGCGCTTAGCGCTTCTCCCGAGGCCAGGTCGGTAGCGGCGGAGGCAAGCAGCGACGCGCCAACGGCGGGACGCTTTTTGTGAAGAGCGAGGATCACAATGGAGGACCGGTCGAACGCGCCGGCGAAATGGATCAATTCGTCGGCGCGGGCCGCGGCAAGCCGGTGAGCATCTTTCATTTTGTTCCGAACGGACTTGCGCGCCTGTTCGGCCAGCGTACGTATGCGGTCTTGATTCTCGAAGACGATGAATTTCCACCCCTGGCGGTTATGATTGGAAGGCGCCCAGCATGCCGCTTCGATTAACCGCTCAATCAGTGCCCGGTCGGGTCTGCGGTCGGTGAACCGCCGAACCGAGCGACGGGATTTCATAAGCTCACACAAGCTGTCAGGATCCATCAGCCGTATCTCCTGAAGATCAACGTTGCGTTCTGGCCCCCAAAACCGAATGAGTTGGACAAAACCGTGTCGCCGGAGAAGCTCCTTGCGCCATCGGCGACGTAGTCCAGATCGCACTGCTCATCCGGTTTGTCGATGTTTATGGTGGGCGGCACCATGCTCTTGTGGATGGTCAGCGCCGCGGCAACCGCTTCGGCCGCGCCGCTGGCCGCGACCATGTGGCCGGTCATTGATTTGACCGCGTGGACGGGAATATCATAAGCGCGTGGGCCGAGGGCCTCCTTTATTGCTGCGGTCTCCACGACATCGTTCTTGACGGTGCCCGTTCCGTGCGCGTTGACACAGTCGATCTGATCGGCTCCGAGTCCGGCCGCAGCCAGCGCCTTACTCATGCTCTGGACGGCGCCTTGGCCGGTGTTATCCGGATCGGAGACCCTGTATGCGTCCAGCGAGCTGCCGTAGCCGACCAGCTCAGCATAGACCTTCGCCCGCCGCATCAACGCATGGTCAAGCGTCTCGAGCGTGACAAAGGCGGCCCCCTCGCTCAGGACCGTGCCCTTGCGTGACGCATCGAAAGGCCGGCACGCCCGCTGTGGTGTATCGTTTTCGTCGGATAATACGCGCAGCAAGCTGAAGCCTCCCAATCCGAGCGGATTGAGCATGCTGTCCGTTGCGCCTGCCAGTGCGAATTCCGCCAAGCCCTCGCGCAGCATCTGCCAGGCTTCGCCGATCACCTGCGTCCCGGCCGCGCACGCCGAGCAGTTTGTGTATCGCCCGCCCAGGAAGCCGTACCGATCGCCGAGAATCCTGCATGTCACGTCCAGCGGCGTCTGCAGCGGCCGGCCCGTTTGGCCCTCGGCAACGGAATTCACAATGGCGCTGCCCAAATCCGGGCAGTCCGCGTAAGGCGTCAGATCGTCCAGGCAGAACGCCTCCAAACCGACGCCGACGTGCAGAAGCGCCCTGCCAAGGTCGTCGTCCGAGAGCTTCGCGTCGCAAAGCGCCTGGCTCGCGGCAGCCAGCGCGAAGAACACCTTGCGGTCGCGACAAGCGGCAGCCTCCGGGAAGGCCTCCGCCACCGATTCGAGCGCGAGGTCTTTGACTTCGCCCGCGATACGGATAGGAAATCCGCCGGCATCAAAAAGCGTAATCGGCCCGATGCCCGATTTTCCCAGGATCAGGCTGTCCCAGAAGGCCTCAACGCTGCTGCCAACCGGGCTTACGACCCCCAGGCCTGTTATCACGACTCGCCGCGGCATGGGGTCTCCAATAGAAATGAAGCTTGCTCAGTTCCGAATCCAAAACAATTAGCCAGAACCGGCCGACCTGCGTTGCGATGACTTACGAGCTCGGCAGCCAGAGCGACCTGAACCGGAGCCGCGGCGGCAAAGAGGTTTCCGACGTGTGATTTGGGCCGGAGGAACTCCACTGCATTGACGCCCGCCTGTTCAAAGGCTTGCCTTTCGCTTCCGTCGATTGCAGCATCTCCATCGCCGCCGGCAATGACTGCGCCATAGCTTGTTCTTTGCAGGGACAACATCACGGATGTCAGCGTGCTCTTTAGATCGCCGCTGCTTTCGGTCGAGCGTATAGCGTAGTCGGCTATCCTGGCATACGCGCGCTTGCCTCTTTCAGCCGCCTTTTGCTGGTCTTCGAGCACAAGAAAGCCTGCCCCTTCCGCCGGTATGCAGCCCCTCCCGTGATGCTCCCACGAGCTGAATACACCCAACTGCTGAAGATTGACCAGGGACAGCTCTCGCGTCTTGACGTCGCAGCTTCCTACCAGAGCACAGGGCACGTCGCCGCGTTGTATCGCTCTAATGCCTGATGCTATCGCCTGCGCCCCCTGGCCTTCCCAGGGGGTGTACACGGCGTTTTGCCCCCTGATATTCTCGAAAATACTGACAAAGCAAATCGGCATATTGGCCAGAATTCGAAACGACATAACGGGCCGGACTCGCTTCAAGGCGATCTGTCCGAACCGCCGAAGGTCCAGCGAGCCGTCGTCTGCGGCGGCGTATTCGATTATCCTGGACATTTCCTCGACCGCCATATTGGAGACCCCGGTCGAGCCATAAAGGGCGATCTGTTCCGAAGGATACGTATGGTCGGCGCGAACGCCGGCATCCTCCATCGCTATATGGGCGGCGACGACGGCCATCTGCGCATCGCGGTTCATCAGGCGGAGCGTCTTATTCTCCGGGAAGAATGCATCCGGATCGAACCGGCTGACGGGGGCGTAATACGGGCACAGAAGCGCACCGGCGTCATAAGGAATCTTCGAGGCGGCTGTGTTGCCCGCGGCTATGCGGTCCAGGATTTCACCCGCACTCTGCCCGAGGGGCGTCACCAATCCCACACCGGTAACAACAACGCTCCTGGTCACGCTAAACCTCCCGCCTCTCATGTCGAAGGCATCCACAGCTTCATCAGCGCCGCCCGTTTGGCCTCGAGCATTGGATCGTCGATGTACTTAAAGGCGAAGACCATGCCCGTAGTTGCAACGACCCGCCCTCCGGCGGAGGCCTGAGCGGTCGCCTTGCCGCCGGCGGTATTCACGGACAGCACCTTGACTGAGTAAACAAGACTGTCGCCCGGGCGCACAGGCTCACGAAATTTCGTTCGTTCGAGAACCGTCAAGACGGCTTTGGCGTCGCGGCTGTATTTTTCTTTGAGTGTCGCCTCCAGCAGAAGTCCTGCGAGCTGGGCCATTCCCTCAACCATCAGCACGCCCGGCATCACGGGCCGACGCGGAAAGTGGTCGTCAAAGAAATCCTCGCTCAGGGCGACGTTCTTCGTGGCCTCGGCCTCGACCCCGACCTCCCACTTGTCGATTCTATCAATCAGAAAAAATCTCATTGGCCTTCCCTGGTTTGCGGCGCATGTTTGGGCCTGTCACGTCGGCACGGCAAATATAGCTCGCGGCGCCGTTTTCTTCAAGAAGTTTCCACGCCGTCATCGGTGCGTCGGCAGAATAAATCACGCGGCCTGAACCAAATGGCCGGTCCGGCATTGACTATGGGTTAACACACCGGCTTGGAATTCTCCAACCGCACCGAATCCTCTCCCGTTGGCAACTGTGCCGATGACCTGGCGCTGTTGTTCGGCAATGTATCTATGGGCCGAAAGCCATCGATGCCGCAGGGCAGGAACAACCTTGCTGCAATGCTCACGCATCGCCCTTCTTGTCGTGCGGGCCCGGGTCTAATTCTCCATTGTATATTCGAGCGAGAACCGGCTCTTGAATGTCGTCTTCTGCTGTTTCAAGGAAGGTGAATACGTTTGCACGTCGATCTTGTTTTCCGCCGGGATGAACGTCATAATACGAAGATACGCGGCGCCGCCCTTGTCTTCGAACTCGTAATTCGCCAGGACCTGATGGACTGTGTTTCCGTTTTGCCCGACACTCGTCAGCAGACCCTCGCCCAGCATGTGCCCGCACAGGACCATGAATATATTCTCGTGGCGGCCGACAAATTTCTCCCACATAGCCTGACCACAGTTGCCCTCGATTTCACAATAAGGGTCGGTGACAAGGCGCTCGCTGCGGGTATCCAGGTAAGAGTGCGTCAAGACAATACAGCGGTGCTTTGGATGCGCACTAACCACCTCATTGGCCCATGCGATGGACTCGTCTCTCGGGTGCATCTCCAATGAAATAATCAGGAACTTCATGCCGGCCGCCTCGAACCGGCAGTAGTAGTTTTCGTCTGTTTCGCCGAGTCGCTCGCCGCGCCAGGTCTTGCTCTTGAAGCGGGAATAGCCAAGGTACTTGTTGTAATTTGCCGCATCGCGGTTTGCTGCGAACCAGAACCGGGCGGGTTTCTCCGGGTTTTCGTAGTATCCAAAATCGTGATTGCCCAAGCAGACTACATAGGGCACTACGTCGTCAATCATCGCAAAGGCTTTGTCCGCGATCTTCCACTCTTCATCGTGGTCCGCCTGGACGATATCTCCGACGTGCGCGACCATGACAATGTTCAGCTCGTCTTTATTTTCCTTAATCCACTGCATCTGCTCGAAGAATTGGTCGCGCAGGTCCGCCCCCCAGCGCTTGGCTGCGAACCCGAATCGCGCATCGGCGTAGCACTGCGTATCGGGCAGGACAATCAGGCTGAACGACTCCGGCCTGGCCTGCTTTGCCCCAGCGTGCCCCGTCAGGAGCAGGCCAAGACCCAGCAGCGCCAATACGGTACGTGTAAAATGAACATTTTTGCCATTCATGGCTCCAGTCCTTTCACTTACGGTAAGCCGCCCTTCATTCACAACGCCCAAGCCAGCTGCTGGCCAATGCAGATAAATCGAGCGTATTCACCGCGTGGTCGCCGTCGGGCGGCGGTGCAACATCAACCGAGGGCTCGTTTTGCAGCCAGAATCGGGCAAGGTCGGCAAAGTCCGCAAAATCCACAATTCCATCAAGGTCGAAATCGCCGCGCATCAGGCTGCGATCGCAGTCACGGACCGCCCCAAGGAAGAACAATTCAGGACCCGGCAGGCTGGCGCACACGGTGAACCCTTCGGTTAATTCGACGAGATCGTGAACGGGGGCGCCCACGGCAATCTGCATCACCGTCGTCGCGCTGCTGCCGTACAACTGTGCGAGCAGCGTTGACCCCGTCAGGACCCCCGTAATTTCCAAATCGGCAAAGAAACCGCCGCTCGTTGTGTTGAGCACCACGTTGCGAAGTCTTCCGCTCAGCATCGCCTGACGGGCCCCCGAGCCGATGTCCCTTGTAATTGCGACGCCCGCATCGGCGAAATTGTAACAGCCCGGCGGTGACTCATCGATATACAGCAGTGGTTCGACTTCGACGCGTTGGCCGATAGTCATCTCGACGGTCGGATCAATCGCGTAGCTGCCGTCATCGTAACGAACCATGGCAATATCAGCACCGGGCGCGAGCGTCGTGTTCTCCAGCAACAGCAGCTCTCTGCTGCACGCATTATACTGGAGCACGTGGGCGCCCATCACTCGCGGCAGATCCGTCTCAGCCAGGTCATAGGGCAAAGGAACAAGCATGGGCACATCGGCGCCTATCGAAGCGCCGGCGGTGAAATACTCGTCCACGTAGCCGCCATTGCCATTGCCGACCACTGCGCCAAACAAGCTGGCAAAGAAAAGGATCGGCCTTGTGCCATTGTACAACTCGCCCGTGAACATGCCCTCAAAGCGTATGTCGAACCTGCCCGTGTCGAAATCATACACGGCGACCATGCCTGAGCCAAATGGATTAACCACAGCACTGTTGACGCCGGTCCAGCAGCCAGGATGCGTCTCAAAAGAGTCCAGCCTGAGATCAAAACCGCCGGAGCCGCCGCAGAAATAGAACTTCACGTGCGGGTAGTCGTTGTAGAAGCTCTCATCACTGCCCCAAATCTTTACATCGCTTTTCAACCACTGTATGGAATGCCCCTCACAACCGGCGGAGGTCAGCGAAAGAACCGCGGCGATGGGGCCGTTCGGATCGTCGCCGGGGAGTTGACTGAAACTGTCGCGTATAAGCCAAGTCTCGTAATAGCTATTCCAGTTATTAGGCAGAGGCGAGACCTCGACGCGTCCGTGCAGCGATAGGAACTGGCCGCCTTCCTTTGCTTCTCTGACCTTTTGTGCCCAGGTTGTTCTTTCGTTTTTGATTCGTATCAGCTCGGTCTTGATTTGGGCACACGCCTTTTTTTGACGGTCAATCTGACTCTGGCGGTCGATGCCGGCGCCGAGAAAATCCATAACCAACTGGCGTTCGTGTTGTCCAACAGTTATTTCGAGGGTGGCCAGCGCATCGGAGTCGGCCTGTTCCGCCGCCCGCACCAGAGGGCAAATCGCAGCCGGAAGAGGCGCGATGAGGGCCAAATCGAGAACTTCATCGAAAATGTCTTCCAGCGTTTGGGCCTGTGCAGCCTGCGTCGAGACAAGGCATACAACCAACGCAGCGACGACCGAACCTGTGCGTAAATTCCGAGTTCTCATTGCATTTCTCCTACGCATACAAGCGCGAATAAGGCAGCCGCATCATTCTGAACCCACATCGCATATCTTCCCATGTTTTGCCCCTGCGGCCGCGTTTAGCAGGCTATTCGCGGCTCAGACATTCGGCATTCTATTAGCGGATGCGCGATTATAGCCGGATGTAACGCTTTTTTGCGAAAATTTTACAGTATTTCTCAGAATTATGCCAAAAAAGGACAAAATCCGGCTGATCGGGCTGCCTGAACCTACTGGTTTGTGAAGATGGGCAAGCGAAGATGGATGGGCAATTTCCCCTACCTACGGCAAACAATGCCCATTCGATCACAGGCCGCACTATCTGTGTGTACAGGAAACAACCGGATGTCTTTCCGGAAACGCGGCGATGCTGTGAAATGTCTTGAAAAAAGGTTGTTACCTCCAAAGCAGCTATTGACTCAGCCGCCTATTGTGTGCTAAAATTTAGTAAGGTTGCCTCCTCGGCCGACAACTGTAGGACCACGGCGCTTGAGAAGATGCAAAACTCAAAGCCATACTTGGTGGTGTGAAGAGTCAATGAGGAAGAGCCTTCGGATGCACTTTGCTGCGTTCGAAACTGAAAAGGGACATGGAAGATGCTCAAGTCAGCAGACATCTTGCTGCCTGTCGTACTCGTTTTGTCCTGGAGTGGCGTGGTTGACGGCGGGTCTTTCCTGCAGGGGGATCTGGACGAGAGCTGCCGAGTCGATTTTGCCGATGTGCGGTATCTTGCCCAGCGGTGGCTGGATACGAGCTGCATGGCTCCGGATTGCCGGGCAGATATAGATGGGCGCGGCGGGGTGGATTTCTTCGACTTTGCCGGCCTGGCGCGCAATTGGCGTGAAGGCTGTCCCGGGGTCACTTTACTCATCAACGAGTTTATGGCCAGCAACAACAGCGGCAGCGGCATCCGCGACGAACACGGCGACTACGATGACTGGATCGAAATCCACAACTACGGCGACGATGCCGTCAATATAGCGGGGATATACCTGATCGACGACGCGAACGAATCCGTGAGGTGGCGGGCGCCCGCCGACAATCCTACAGCCACCATTATTCCGGCCGGCGGCTTCTTGACTATCTGGGCCGATAGCGAAACGCGCGAGGGGACTTTGCACGCGAGTTTCAAGCTCAGCGCCGATAGCGGGACCGAAGATATCTGCCTGTTCGATGCCGACGGCGCGCCGATCGACAGCATTCTTGATTTCCCGGTGCAGCAGCCAAACAAATCATACGGCCGGTATCCTGACGGCGGCGCTTTGTGGCGGGTTTTTGACGGCCCTACGCCGGGCAAGGCCAACGGCGTCGCGCCTCCGGCTGTGGTCATCAGTGAAATCATGTACCACCCGTTTCACGTCACATCCGGGAGTATCGAGCCTGAGAACCGGCTGGCTGAGTACATTGAACTACTTAACACGGGCGACGACGCCGTTGATCTATCGGGATGGCGATTCAGCAACGGAGTGGATTTCGCCTTTGGGGATATATCGCTCGGTTCGGGAGAGTATCTCGTCGTGGCCGCCGACGTCGATACGTTCAGGGCTACATATCCCGGCGTCAATAACGTCATCGGCGGCTGGACGGGGCGTCTGAGCAACCAGAGCGAGACAATTGAGCTGGTTGACGGCGCGGGCATAAGAATCGATCGGATCGCCTACGCCGACGAAGGCGAGTGGGCCGTCCGCCGACTGGGTCCTTTAGACTACTACCATCGTGGATGGGAGTGGTCGGACGAGCACGACGGCGGGGGCGGGTCGCTGGAGCTGATCAACCCAGCGCTGCCCAACGAGCACGGTCAGAACTGGGCGGCCAGCCAGGTCAACGGGGGCACCCCGGGCGCCGCCAACTCCATTGCCGACAACGATATTGCGCCCTTGATCCTCGACGCGCGGCATTATCCGGTCATACCGGGTCCTGACAATCAGGTAACGGTGACGGCCCGCATCGTCGATGAGTTAGGTGCCGGCGTTAGCGTTACACTGTACTACGGTCGTGATGTTTCGATTTATGAGGATGCAACCGTCTATCCACATTACGACGCGAACAACTTTGGCGATACAGCCATGCTCGACGATGGGGCACACGGCGACGGCCCGGCCGGCGACGGGGTCTTCGGGGCACAACTGCCGGCCTATCCCCACGGCGCAATCGTGGAATTCTACGTCAAGGCGGTCGATGCCGCCGCCAATGTGCGCACGTGGCCTGCGCCGTGTTTTGTCGATGGCGTGCCGGAGCAGGTCGCCAACGCGCTCTATCAAGTGGATGGCACATTCGACCCCGACGCGCGCTGGAAGCCCGGCAGTCAGCCGATTTACTATCTCATAACGACGAACGGCGAGGCCGAGGAGCTTGCGGATATCGCGGATACCGACTACGGGGGCAATCTTTTTGCCAGCGAAGCTATGAGCAATGCGCAGGCGAACGCTACGTTTATCAGTGTGGACGGCGTCGATACGCAGATTCGATATTGTGTCGGTATTCGAAACAGAGGACACGGCAGCCGGGCTGATCCACCGATGAACTATCGCATAAACTTCCGCCATGACCAGCCGTGGAAGGATGTGACCGCGCTCAACATCGACAGCAAGTACACCCATCTCCAGTTCATGGGCGGCGCCTTATTCCAGCTTGCGGGTCTGGCGGCGATGGATACGACCATCGTGCAGGTCAGGCTCAACGGAGTGAACTTGGCGCTGGATGACTACCGCCGGATGTATGGCTCGTACGTGGCCATAGAGGCGTATGACCGCGATTGGCCTGAGAACAACTTCCCCGACGACGCCGCCGGCAACATCTACCAATGCTCCTTCTTCTACGACGGCTTCAATCCGTGGACGTTTGCCGACCTCGACTACAAGGAAGACGAGGGCGAGACTCCCGACCCGGACGACTACCGCAACAACTACCGCAAGCAGACGAACGGTGCCGAGGATGATTGGTCGGACCTTTTTACCTTGATAGACACGCTCAATAATCCCGCTATCCCGGATGCTGATTTTATCGAAGAGGTAAGCCGGGTGATCAATCTGGATAAATGGATGCGCTATCTGGCCGCCGACGTGCTTGTGGGCAATCGCGAGGGCGGATTGGGCACCGGCAGGGGCGACGACTACGCCCTGTATCGCGGCGTTGAAGACCCGCGTTTCTGGCTGCTCCCGCACGACCTTGACGCCGTGCTCGGGCAGGGCCTGCCGGGGTATCAGCCCGCGAATGGCATCTTCGGCTACGCGCGGATACCGGGCCTTAACCGATTGCTCAACCACCCGGACAGCGTAAAGCTCTATTACGAACACTGCCGCGACCTTGCCGAGACGCTTTTTCAGCCGGACAATATCTTCCCCTTCGTCGAGCGAATGCTTGGCGGCTGGGTGGCCAGGTCGGAGATCGAAGGCCCGCAGGGCATAAAGGAGTTCGTGCCGGACCGGCTCAATAACGTGCTGTATGGGGGGCAGACTTACCCCCCGCAGATTCCGCAGACCTTTGCCATTCACTGCCCTCTGCCTGTAGTCGATGGTTTCTATCGAACGGATATTGGCATCGTCGGCTTGGAGGGCACGGCGAATGCAATCGAGACTCGCTCGGTGCGCGTCGGCGACATCTCGCCTGCCGACTGCAACTGGTTGCAGCGGGATGGGACGTGGTCCGTCGAGGCCGTTGCTTTGAATCCGGGCATTAACCGAATTCCAGTGTGGACGTATGGCGGAGCGGACGGAACCGGCACTGAGCTAAGGCGTGAACACATTGATATTTGGTGCGATACCAATGATCTTACGGCAATCTCCGGCCCCCTTGCTTTCGATGTGACGCTCGATGCAGGCTCCGGCCCATATTATGTTGCCGGTGAGTTGACGGTGCCCGCCGGAACAACGCTGACCGTCGAGCCGGGAGCAACAATCTACTTCGCTCAGGGCGCCATACTTACCGTCAGAGGCCGCTTGCTGGCGGAAGGAACACCGCACCGACGCATACGCTTGACGCGCCGGCCGGGCTCATTCGACACCTGGCAGGGATTAGCCTTCGACGGCGCCACTGACAACCGATTGACCTACGCCGACATGGAGTATTCCTCATCCGGCGGCGAGTCGATCAGCCTCAGCAGCTCCACGATATTGATTGGCAATGTCGCCTGGAGCGGCACGAATGAGACCATCCTGAGCATCTTCGGCTCCTCGGTTGTGGTCCGTAACTGCGTATTTCCCGGCGCGCGGTCGTCGGCGGTTTCGGGCCGATACTTGCTTGCGTCCGATCCGTACATGCTGTTCGAGAACAACGTCTTTGGCGTGTGCAGCGGTCTCAAGCAGAACGTGCTGAACTTCTCGACGTCCGGCTCGGCGACTGTGCCTCGCTTTGCCAGCAACACGTTTCTTGGCGGCGGCGACGACGGCCTTAGCCTGGGCGGGACGAATGCCTACGTCGAAGGCAACGTCTTTATGAATTTCCACAGGAGCTTCAGTCCTGAGGAGGGCGAATCGTACGCCATAACGGCCGGTTCGGACGCCGGCCACAGCTCGAATCACGTTATCGTTCGCAACCTCTTCGTCAACTGCGACAATGCCGTGCTCGTCAAGGATCGATCATGGGCCACTCTCGCGAACAACACCATTGTAAATTGCGCCGAGGCGGGCGTCAACTTTGACGAACCCCTCAATGCCCGCGTCAATCCCGGCCTCGGGGGTCATCTGGAGGGGAACATCTTCTGGAATACGCCCGTGCCGCTGGCGCAATTCTACATTGACGACCCGGTCTGGGGCACGACGGACATCACCGTTGACTACTCGATTCTACCGCCGGCGTGGCATTATCTCGGCCGAGGCAATCTGGATGAGGACCCGCAATTTGAAGATCCTAACGGCGACTTTCACATCAGTCCAATGTCCCCGGCTCGCGGCGCCCTGCCCTGCGGTCGCGACATCGGAGCATACGGAGCCGCAGGCGCTTGTATCTGGGGCGAGCCCGACGAGATTACTTACCAAACGACGGCTGTCCTGAGCGTCGGCGGGCCCGGAATCACGCATTACCGTTACTCCGTCAACGATACGGATTCCTGGAGCGACGTGCTGCCCGTGGATGCGCCCATCGAGCTGACGGGCCTGGCCGAAAGTCAGTCCTATACCGTTTACGTTAAGGGCAGAGACTACGCCGGAACCTGGCAGAGCGACCCCTGCTATGTGCCGTCGAGAACGTGGACCGTTGACACCTCACACTCGCGGCTGGTCATCAACGAGATACTGGCTCATACACACGGAGCCGATCCCGACATTATCGAGCTGTATTATGACGGTCCCGGTTCGATTGATCTGACCGGAATGAGCCTGACGGACGACCCGATCGAGCCGAACAAGTTCGTCATAAGCGGCGCTAACGTCAGCAAAACCACGCTCGATCCGGGCGATTATCTGACGCTGTACGGCGACCTGAACGCGCACCTCAAAGACCATCTGGGCTTTGCACTATCCGCCGAGGGGGAGAGCCTTTATCTCTATGCCGCTCCGGCCGACGGCGGCGCGCTGGTTGACTGGGTGACATTCGGCCCGCAGATAAATGACTACTCCATCGGGCGCATCGGCTATGGCGGCGTCTGGAAGCTGACCCGGCCCACCTTCGGGCTGCCCAACGCGGCCCAGCCGACCGGCGACCCCCACAAGCTGAAGATCAACGAATGGCTGGCCAACGGCGACGTGCTGTTTGATGAAGACTTCATCGAGCTGTACAATCCCGGCAGCCTGCCCGTGGATTTGAGCGAGCTATATCTCACCGACAATCCGGTGACCCAGCCGGCCAAGCAGAAACTGGGCCCGCTGACATTCGCCCCTCCGGGCGGTTTTGCCGTGTTTGCAGCCGACGATGCCAACGCGCCGGGACATCTGAGTTTCAGGCTCTCTGCCGACGGGGAAATACTCGCGCTTCTTGACGCCGAGCTTAGCGCAATCGACACGGTTTTCTACGGCCCGCAGACAACGGATGTCGCCGAGGGCTGCATTCCCGACGGGCAGAAGACAATTGACTTTCAGACTCTGCCGACGCCCGGCGCGCCTAATCCGGTTCCGGCGACCGCGAGCACACTGCTTGTGCCCGAGAATGCCGACAAGCGTGTGCTCGTTCCGATATACGATATCGGCGCAGCCTGGCGGACGCTCGATTTCAACGATGCGGGCTGGACCCTTTGCACCGGCGGACCGGGGGGCGTGGGATACGAAATCGGGCCCGGCGACCCGATCAACTATGTCGATCTTATCACGCTCGACGTTCAGCCCCAGATGCGTCACCGGAATCCGACGTGCTACATTCGCGTACCGTTCACATTGAGCGTCGATCCGAGTCCCTTCAACGGGCTGCTGCTTCGGATGCGATATGACGACGGCTTCGTGGCCTACCTCAACGGCGCCGAGGTGGCCCGTGATAACTTCGACGGTGATCCGAATTGGCGCTCCAACACGGTCAGAGAGCATGCCGACGAAAATGCCGTGTTCCTCGAGGACTTCGATATCTCCGCTCACGTCGGCGCCCTGCGCCAGGGTCTTAACGTGCTGGCTATTCACGGCATGAACATCCATCGCAGCAGCTTTGATTTTTTGATCTCCGCGGGGATGACCGCTGCGGTAACGACCTGGGACTCGTCCGTGGTTGAGGCCCGTGCTCTGCTGGACGGCCTGCGAGTAACCGAGCTGATGTATCACGATTCCCGGAGCGGCGAACTTGAATTCGTCGAGCTAAAGAATATCGCCGACGCCCCTCTGAACCTCGAGGGCGTGCGATTCAGCGAGGGCGTCGAGTTCGTCTTTCCCGCCATGATGCTCGACCCGGGCCAATACGTAATCGTTGTGGACAACCTGTCGGCGTTTGCAGAGGAATATGGTCAGAAGAACGTCGCGGGGGCGTACGCGAATAACCTGAGCAATGGCGGCGAAGATATCGTGCTGCAGTTGCCCTGGCCCTATGAAGCGGCGATCATGCGATTCGAATACGACGATACGTGGCGCCCCTCGACCGACGGACAGGGAGATTCATTGGTGATTGTTGACCCTTGCGCGCATCCTGCCGCCTGGAATCACCCGGAAAACTGGCGGGCGGACTCTCCTACTCCCGGCGGAGAGTAAGAGCGATAAAGACCTTCCAATTGTTTCGGTATTGTCAGATTTGCCAGCCTTAGAAGATAAACATCCGCAAAATCCGGTTGGGAATACGTAAACCTATTGGGTATAAATCTTTATGAACGAAAGCGCTATTTTTCTTGCATACGCGGCAAGGGTTACTATACTGTGAGGTTTTCAGCTCAACGTAGGCAGATAATATGGAACGCGTAAATGAAATTAGTCAAGTGGCTGCGAAAGAATAATTCAAAGGTGATGGCCGTTGTTGTCATCGTTTGTATGTTCGGCTTCATCGGGGGCTCGTATCTGACGTACTTGTCACGATCAGGCCCCAGCCCCCGCGACGTGGTGGCCAAATACCTCGACGGCAAAAAGATCACACGATACGACCTTCAAGAGGCAACCCGCCAGCTCGATATCCTGTCAAGTCTCCGCGCCGACGTCCTGCTTCAGAACCAGGATATGCAGGGTATTTTCCTGGGCGAGCTGGTTTTTGCGGATCGCTCGAACAGAGGCGGCAGTCCGGAGGTGGTGAACTACATCAGACGGACAATCGACGAGAATAGATACAGCGTGAGCAGTAAAGACATATCGAGCATGTATGAACGCTCCGGCGTTCCGTCCACCATTTTCTGGCTGCTGCTCAAGGATGAGGCGCATCGCTCAGGGATAAGAGTCGCAGACACCGATAGCGGCAAGCTCCTGACAAACGTAATACCTCAGCTCTACCAGAACCGAGCCACGTACCAACAAGTAATCGGGACAATGGTCGCCGGCGGCACCTCAGAGAAGGAGATACTCACCACGTTCGGCGACCTGCTGGCGATACTTCAGTACTGCCACCTGATCTGCACCAATGAGAACGTTACGACAAGTCAGTCAAAATATTTGGCATCCTGCCAGGTTGAGACCATCGACGTCGATTTCGTAAGGATCGGGGCGGAGTTTTTCGCGAAGAGTCAGGCCGAGCCTTCCGAAGAGGATATTGTCGCCCATTTCGATAAGTATAAATCCGTCGAGCCGGCCACGGTTACCGAGGAGAACCCTTATGGGTTCGGATACAAGCTGCCCGACAGGCTTAGGCTCGAATATATTGCCGTGAAACTCGACGACATCGCAAAGATCATAACCCCGCCCACGCACGAAGATACTGAGAGCTATTACCAGAAAAGAAAGAATCTCTTCACCGAAAAGGTTCCGTCGGATCCCAATGACCCGAATTCCCCTAAGATAGACCGAGTCCGGGGCTATGCCGAGGTTGTGGACGTCATAACCGAGCAGATGGTCAGCGACGAAATAAGGTCGAAAGCCAAAGCCGTGCTCCAACAGGTAAAGACCCTGACCGAGCCGAATCTTGTCGGGACCGGCCTGGAGCTTGAAAAACTCACTTCCGAACAGTTCAGCAAGAATGCCCGCGATTACAAACCGGTCGTCGAGCAGTTGAGCAAAGAACATAACGTGAAGATATACACGGGTAAGACGGGCCTGCTCAGTGCCGCCGAGCTGCAAACCGACAAATACTTAGGCAGATTGTCGGTCGATGGTTACGGTTACGGCCCGGTCAACCTCACTCAGGTTGTCTTCGCGGTCGATGAATTGGGGGCAAGCCAGGTTGGTCCCTTCGATGCGCCGAAGCCGAGGATGTACGAGAATATCGGCCCTCTCGAAGAAGCCTCACAGATGCGATTCGGCGTTTCCGAGCAGATAATGGTCGTCGCTCGCATCGTCGAGGCGGTTAAGGCGACGGCGCCGAGTTCTGTGCTCGAGACTTTCAGCAGACATTCTCTCATCCTGGACCCGAACGAAGAAGAAGCCGAGGACGATATTCATTCAGTAAGGAAGAAGGTAGTCGAGGATTTGAAGAAGCTCGCCGCTATCGATACGACCAAGGCCAGGGCCGACGAGTTCATCGACGCGGCGAAGAAGACAGACTGGCAGAGCGCTATAGACAAGTTCAACGAGCTTTACGGCGCCCAGGCCAAAGAGGACCCGAACGATCCGAATGTGTTCGTCCCGAATTACCTCACGGCGATCACCAGGAATTCGAGTCTGCAGCTCAAGACGCTGGCTATCCAGGCCGAAAACAGCGCCTCGGCGAAGTATTTTCTGAATCAGGCCGAGATCGAAGGGCAGTTCACCGATAAGCTCTATTCCCTGGTTCCGCCGGACGCCAACACGCCGGATAATCTGCCGACGATCGTGGAATTCAAGCCGAATATGAGCTTCTTCTGCATAAAAAACCTCCAGGTCAGAAGACTCTGGAAGGAGGATTTCGACAGGGTCAGGCCGGTGAGCTTCTACAGGCAGGACTCCACGCAGTCGCAAAGCCTGGCGCCGGCACACTTCCAGCCCGCCAACATCTTGAAGCGTATGAAATTCAAGTTCACGGAGGAAGATAAGGAAGGCAGCGAGGCCAACGAGCCCGCACAGCCGGAGACCGCCACATAATGCCGCCTCGCTCGAAAGAGAACCACATTGTTTTCCTGCTGACTGTGGGATTGGCCGGTTGGCTTATCCCGGGCGGCGGGCACTTTATACTCAAAGAAAGAGCCCGCGCTATAATAATATTCGCCGCCATTGTCTTGACATTCGCAATGGGCCTATACATCGGCTCGATAGGCGTAGTCAACCCGGTGACGGGAAAGCTCGCCTACGCCGCTCAGATTATGAATTCGCCGGCGGTGGCCGCCATCGGGCGCTTCACCAAAGGAGGCGATTACGCGGTCTTCGGCAAGCCCAATGAAATCGGCCAAATTTATACGAGCATCGCGGGCCTGCTGAATCTCTTGTGCATCGTCAATGCGGTCTATCTGGCCCATCTGAAAGAAACGGAGCGTGCCCGAGCATAGAATGTCGCTTATCACTACCCTTATCCTTGCAGACTTCACCACGCCCGAGAGGGTCGGCGTGACGGCGCTATCAATGCTCTGGCTGCTGCCGTTGGCGTTATCCGTCGCCGTGGTCTATAAGGCGACTAAGGTCAGCGAAGTCAGAGCCGTAAGCTTCATCCGAGAATCGGTGGTGCTTTTCGCCTCGATAATCGTCTTCATGCTCGTAACCGCAGTAGCGCTGCTCGGCATCGCCTGGCTCGTCACCTGAAAACCAACCACCTCGGCGGGCCAATCCTGGCGGTCTGACTGACAACCGGGCCAACGACAGTGATACTGTCCTGAAGATTCGGCTGCGGGGGGTTAATCGTCCTGCTGGTCGTCTGCGGGGGGGTTGTCGATTACGCCGAGCTCGACTAAGGCGTTGAAGGCGGCTTTCTGCTCGGCCTCTTTTTTGTTTGATCCCCAGGCGCTCTGGAAGTGGCGGTCGGCTAAGACGACGCCCAGCTCAAAGCACTTATCGTGGTCGGGTCCTTTTTCATCAAGCAGAATATATATTGGGGCTGCATTAAAGTGCTCCTGGGCGTGCTGCTGGAGGACGGATTTGTAATTTCCCTGCGAATGTTCTGCGTCGGCCCGATCGATGAGGGGGCCGAAGCATTTCAATATGAATTTAGCGGCTGCGTCGTATCCGCCATCGAGATAGACGGCAGCGATGACCGCCTCCAAAACTCCGGCTGCAAGCGAGCCTTTCAGCGCCCGGCTCGCCGCCATTCCTTTGCCGACCTTGAGATGCCTGCTCAACCCGATCTCATTGCTCAGCCGCGCACAGGTGCCGCGCGAGACCAGCATACTCTTTATCTTCGTGAGGTTGCCTTCGAGATAATCGTCGAACCGCTCGAAGAGGACCTTGCATATCACCAGGGCCAGGATGGCGTCGCCGAGGAACTCCAGCCGTTCGTTGCTGAGCAGGCGGTTCTCGACCGATGATGCGTGCGTGAGTGCGTTGGCCAAAATGGTCCTGTCGGAGAATTGGTAACCTAATATCTGCTCTACCTGTTGCAGAGTCTCTTCATCCATACTGCTGCTTCCTGATTCTATCACAAGGCCGCGAGCAGATTACGAATACCGCTTCTTTTTTACAGCGATCTTCGTAGCCGGCTCAACGGCATAAACAACGCAACTGTACAGTAGAACAGTGCGGTCGGCAAGCGTCAAATTCGGCTAAGTGATCATTTGCAGGCTGGCCAAGGCGATGAATTTGTCGTCTGCAAGCTCGAATATGCCCTCCAGGCCGGTCACCATAAAAATACCCTTGGTCGCCGGGGCGACACTGCAGAATACAAGGCGATGCCCGCAGTCGGTCAGAAGCTTTCGCAGCTTCAGGAGCTTGGAGAGGCTGGAGGAAGTTATGATATCAACGTCGGCAAAATCGATCACAACGCCGCAATTGCCCCTGTCTCGCACCATTTCCGTGACGGCGATAAGCTCGTCGCCCATTTCCGGCTCCGCCGGTAAATCCACCAGAATAATGTCCTCAGACCAATCTTGAATCCCCATCATTATCTCCTTGCTATATTACTGAACCAAAATACTCAAGGGTTTCAATTGATTTATCGGCACGGCTTTCTCAAAGGTTAAGAGAAAAACCAGTGGTAAAAACGAATGTCTTTTCGCATCACGGCCTATAAAGACAGCGTTCGCCGTATCGCGGGCCGGTTGTCGTGGAAGAGACTATTGGCGCGGAGGCCCAATCCAGCTATAACTTGATGCATCGGATCGGCCTTTCGCCTCGTCGTGAGGCGGGGGTCGGCAAATTCATTCAAGACATTGATTGGAAAAGGAGTGACTATTATGAGAACAACCCTGTTGCTCACCCTGATCGCAAGTCTCGCGCTATTGGCCGGGTGCGGCTCGCAGCAGGCGAGCGAGAAAATCGAAGTTGAGAAGGTCGAAGTCGAGAAGATCGTGGCAGAGAATCCCAACATCCAATATGTAGAGACCGAAACAGGCCGATGGCGGATTCACGATACGAATCGCCCCGCGCCGGCCGTTATTACGCCGGATGAACCAGGCGGCCCGTGGAAGGACGCCATAGTCCTGTTCAACGGCAAGGACCTGGCCGGATGGACGGACAGTAAAGGCGAGGCGTCCAAATGGGTCGTTAGGGACGGATACATGGAATCGGTCAAGGGCTCTGGGCCGGTCAGGACGGCGCAGGAGTTCGGGTCGTGCCAGTTGCACGTCGAGTTCGCCACGCCCTCGAATGTCCAGGGATCGAGCCAGGGACGAGGCAACAGCGGCGTATTCCTCCAGGGCGAGTACGAGGTCCAGGTCCTCGATTCGTACGATAATTTCACGTATCCCGACGGCCAATGCGGCGCCCTATACGGCCGGGCCGTCCCATTGGTCAACGCCTGCCTCAGACCGGGCGAGTGGCAGTCATACGACATCATCTTCCATCGGCCCACGTTCAAAGACGGCAAGGTCGATAGGAAGGCGAGGTTCACCATTCTGCACAACGGCGTTTTAATTCACGACAACGTCGAACTCGAGGGCGGCACTCAATGGCGCGGCCCGCACAAAATCTCCGATTACAGCCCCCACGGCGACAAAGGCGCCATCATGCTGCAGGACCACGGCAACCCGGTGCGATTCCGAAACATCTGGATAAGAGAGCTAAAAGACTAATAAAAATTAACAAGCCGATTAGCCCCCGGACCCGTGCCGGGCATAATCCACAAAGAATACGTAGCGTCCGGAACGATCCCCGCAAAAGAAAACGAAGATAAGCAAGCGTCATTGCGAAGGGGCCGAAGGGGAAGGTTTGACATTCTGAGGCGCAGCCGAAGAATCTGGCTTCTGACGCGACAGACGGCTTAATAGTCAAATGGTCCGCCCGCAGCTTGGCTGGATGCTTCGTTGCACTCAGCATGACAAGGGCAGCGATGCTTGCCCGTCCTCGACTCCGTTCGACGAACGCGGAATCCAACAAACGGTTCGTCGTCATTGCGAGGAGCGTAGCGACGCGGCAATCTCCAACCCTTCGTCATTCCGCGTCACTCCGTTGTCATTCCGCACTTGATGCGGAATCCAGCAACCACCGACCAGAGTAAATCTCCCCCCCACTCAATCCTTGCCTACTTCTCAAGTAGGAAAAAGACTTTACAAAGCCCCCAAAGATATGGTACGATACATATTAGCAGACTTTGTGAAAGCACCTTTGATTCCGGTCGTTGACTGAGCAGATTATTCTGTTGGGCTTAGGAGCTGGGAAATTGACCTTGAGGGACAGGAGGTTATTAGGATGCTAAGAGCAAACCTATACCTGATGAGGATAATCGCCATACTCTTGATTATATGCTCTTTTAGCTTAGCTTGGGCGGATACCAAATACGGTGGCGGGACCGGAGAACCCAACGACCCATACCAAATATGGGATGCCAATCATATGCAAGCTATTGGAGCTGATCCTAATGATTGGGATAAGCACTTTATACTAATGGCTGATATTGATTTGGGGCAGTTCGATGGGAAGGATGGGAGGGAGAAGTTCAATGTGATAGCACTTGATGTGAATGACCTTGAATGGGGATTTCAGGGCATTCCGTTTACCGGTCTGTTTGACGGTAACAACAAAACGATCTCGAATTTCACTTACTGGTCAAGTTCTATCGACTACATAGGGCTTTGGGGATGTGTGCGTTCTGCAAGGATCAAGAATATTGGATTGATTGATCCTAATATAGATGCTGGCACAGGGAGCGGTGTTGGTTCACTTGCGGGATGTGTTTATGAAGGCGGGACCTTAACCGACTGTTATGCAAAGGGCGGCAGTGTCGTCGGTAACTCGGCGGTTGGGGGGTTAGTCGGGAGCAATAGATCAAATACCACAATTACCAAATGCTATGTAGAACGTGTGAGTGTTTCTGGAGTCGGTGGTGTCGGCGGATTGATCGGCGAGGGGAACGTTTCCAAGTGTTACGCGACCGGCAACGTCAGGGGAGAGGATTTCGTCGGAGGATTGATAGGCGTCGGCAACGTTTCCCAATGTTATGCAACAGGCAATGTTGAAGGCGTTGACGAGGTTGGTGGATTGGTGGGAATGGGCCTTGGCACTATCACAAATTCCTATGCAACGGGCAACGTTTATGGTAATTGGCGTGTTGGTGGAGTGGCTGGACACTGTGGCTGTAATGGGATGACCCGCTGCTATGCCACTGGTCAGGTAAGTGGAAACTCCCTTGTCGGCGGGCTGTATGGACAGAGATATTGCATTGTTGGCACAATACCGCCTATTCAAGATTGTTACTGGGACATCGAAACCAGTGGTGAGTTACATAGGTGCGGAGCAGATACGCGAGGCAGTTGTGGTTCCTATTATGGCAAAACCACTGCCCAAATGCACCAGCAGGCAACTTTCGAGGGCTGGGACTTCATCAACGTATGGAATATAGGCCAGAACCAGACCTACCCCTACCTGAGAACCGTCCCTGCCGGCGATATCAACAAGGATGAAACAGTCAATTTCCTCGATCTTTGCATAATAGCCCAGCACTGGTGCAACGAACAATAGCCATTATGTCTATTTCCAAGCCCTTGTTCTTTCCGAGCGTCGCTGGAATGTTGTGCTCATTGCGTGGCCCCAGAATCGCCCCTGCGTAAAACGAAGACCGCGCCTCTACGACTCGTCGCGCATCGCAATGCCTTCAAGCACCTTTAGAACTGCTCGACAGCCACATTGTCGAAATAGCTGCCGGCGTTGCCCCAGGTATATAATCCAATGCTGCCAGAGCTGATAGCGGCGTCCGTCACGGAGAACACGATAACGCCGTCAATAGAAACCCGCAGTAGCGTCCCCTGAGCTATAATCCTAATTTGATACGTCTGCCCGATATTGTAGAGAACCGAGTCCTGGGCAAGCAGGGTAAAGACCCCGCCATTGTTCTTCACCAGGCGGCGATAACCGCGGGATCTGTCCCAACTGAACCGATAGTAGTTGTTGCTGTTTTGGCAGCGGAACATCAGGCCAATAGTGTCGTCGTCCTGCGAGCGAATTGTCAGGTCGGCCTGATAGTCCGTCCAGGCCAGGCCGCCGGCGTAATAGGCATACGTGCCGAGCTTTGTCAGTTCGCTTGCCGAGGTCGAGCCGCCGTATATGTTTGAGTTCTGGACCATCGCCCCCGACGCCGCCGACCATGCGGAGGGACCTTCTATCGTGCCTTGATCAACTATAGTCCAGCCGGAGTAATCGCCATCGGAAAAATTATCGTCAAGAAGCGTCGGAGAAGCAGCATCCGTTACTGTCACATCGACCGTATCGGTAGTTGTGTCTTCCCCGTCTGAGACCTCCACAGTTATAGTGAAGACCTGCGTAGAGGCAACATCCGGCGGTGTATAGACAGGATTGGCTATAGCAGCATTGTTAAGACTGCCTTGACCCGGCTGCACAATCCAATTATAGGTCAATGGATTAGGACCGGAATCAGGATCGCTTGCGGCAACTGCCAACTGGCTTGTCTGAGCATCGGTAATAGTAGATGGAGTCGCCGTTACCGACGAAATCGCCGGCGGCAGATTCCCACAGGAGAGAGGTGCGACGACCACATCGTCAAAATAGCTGCCCTTGTTGCCCCAGGTGTACAAGCCAATGCTGCCCGAGCTAATAGCGGCGTCTGTCACGGAGAACACGATAGCGCCGTCAATAGAAACCTGCAGCAGCGTCCCCTGAGCTATAATCCTGATTTGATACGTTTGCCCGATATTGTAGAGAACCGAGTCTTGGGCAAGCAGGGTAAAGACTGCGCCATTGTTCTTCACCAAGCGGCGATAACCGCGGGACCTGTCCCAACTGAAGCGGTAGTAGTTACCGCTATCCTGGTAGCGGAACATCAGGCCGATGGTGTCATCATCCTGTGAACGCAGCGTCAGGTCAACCTGATAGTCCGTCCAGGCCAGGCCGCCGGAGTAATAGGCATACGTGCCGAGTGCGGCCAGATCGGCGGCGGAGTAGATGTTCGAGTTTTGAAGCATCACGCCTGAAGCGGCAGACCAGGCTGAGGGACCTTCGTTAGTGCCCTGATCAACTATAGCCCAGCCGGAGTAATCGCCGTCGGAAAAATCATCGTCCAGGAGCGTCGGAGAAGCTGCATCCGTCACCGTAACATCCACGGTATCCGTAGTCGTATCTTCCCCGTCCGAGACCTCTACCGTTATCGTGAAGACCTGAGCAGAGGCAACATCCGGCGGCGTATAAACAGGATTGGCAATAGCAGCATCGTTAAGACTGCCCTGGCCCGGCTGCACAATCCAATTATAGGTCAAAAAACCAGGACCGGAATCAGGGTCGCTTGCCACGACTGCCAACTGGCTGGTCTGAGCATCGGTAATAGTCGAAGGAGTCGCCGTCGCCGAGGAAATCGCCGGCGGCAAATTCCCGCCTGATAAAGGCTCAACCAGAACATCGTCAAAGTAGCTGCCTGTGTTGCCCCAGGTGTATAGGGCAATAGTTCCGCTACTTAGAGCGTTGTCCGAGACCGAGAACAAGGTAGATCCGTCAATGGAAACCTGCAGCAATGTGCCTTGAGCTATAATCCTGATTTGATATGTCTGGCCGACTATGTAAGGAGCTGCATCCTGGGCGAGGAGGGTGAAGACTCCGCCTGCGTTCTTCACTAGGCGGCGATAATTCCGCTGCCTGTCCCAACTGAACCGATAGTAGTTGTTGCTGTTTTGGTAGCGGAACATCACGCCGATGGTGTCATCGTCCTGCGAACGCAGGGTCAGGTCAACCTGATAGTCCGTCCAGGCCAGGCCGCCGGCGTAATATGCATACGTACCCAGCTTCGTAAGCTCGCTTGCCGAGGTCGAGCCGCCGTATATATTTGAGCTTTGGAGCATCGCCCCAGACGAAGCCGACCATGCGGATGGACCTTCTATGGTGCCCTGATCAACTATAGTCCAGCCGGAGTAATCGCCGTCGGAAAAATCATCGTCCAGGAGCATCGGAGAAGCGGCATCCGTTACCGTAACATCCACGGTATCCGTAGTTGTGTCCTCCCCGTCCGAGACTTCCACCGTTATCGTGAAGACCTGCGCGGAGGCAACATCCGGCGGCGTATAAACAGGATTGGCAATAGCCGCATTGTTGAGACTGCCTTGCCCCGGCTGCACAATCCAATTATAGGCCAATGAACCAGGATCGGAATCAGGGTCGCTTGCCACGACTGCCAACTGGCTGGTCTGAGCATCGGTAATAGTCGAAGGAGTCGCCGTCGCCGAGGAAATCGCCGGCGGCAAATTCCCGCCTGATAGAGGCGCAACCACCACGTCATCAAAATAGCTTCCGGCGTTGCCCCAGGTGTATAAGGCAATGCTGCCCGAGCTAATAGCGGCATCTGTCACGGAGAATATGGGCGAGCCGTCAATCGAAAGAGTCAGTAACGGCCCCTGCACTACAATCCGCACCTGATACGTCTGACCAATTGTATAAGGAACCGAATCGCCTGCAAGAAGGCTGAAAATCCCGCCCTGCTTCTTCACCAGACGACGATAACCGCGCTGCCTGTCCCAACTGAACCGATAGTAGTTGGAGCTATCCTGATAGCGGAACATCACGCCGATGGTGTCATCGTCCTGCGAGCGAATTGTCAGGTCGGCCTGATAGTCAGCCCAGGCCAGGCCGCCGGCGTAATAGGCATACGTGCCGAGCTTTGTCAGCTCGCTTGCCGAGGTCGAGCCGCCGTATATATTCGAGTTCTGGACCATCACTCCTGACGACGCCGACCACGCGGAGGGACCTTCTATCGTACCCTGATCAACTATCGTCCAGCCGGAGTAATCGCCGTCGGAAAAATCATCGTCAAGAAGAAGAACATCGGGAGATACGATGTCGAATTCTGCGGCGCCGTGCATAGCGTGTGCCCAGTTGCCGCCGAGCCCGCTTTCATGGAATGATTCCTCGGTGAGCAGGAAATCGCACTGGTAATGGCCGGAGCGCAGGCCGATTCCGCCAGTTGGAAGCCTTTCCCATTCGCCATAGACTCCTGCGCTTGCGGGGCCGTAATTGGTATCGTAGGCCGAATGGACCGCCGGATTAACGTCGAACGAGTGAGTGACGAGCGGCCCGTCGTTGACGCCGGGGCTGCCCTGCCAGGTTCCAAACAGCACGTGGTATGAGCTATCAATCGTGAAGTCCAGCGTCGCGCTGCCGAATTCGTCCGTGATGAAGTAGTCGAATACACGGTAGGCGCTGTATTTGTATTTCAGCCCCGTTGGGCTGCCTCCTATGCTATCGGCGATGTCACGCGTGGCCCAATATGTCAGGTCGTTAGGATTTGGGGATGAGCCGTTTCCTTTGTTGTTGAGATTAGCCCCGCTGTTCCAGGCGCTTCCGAGCCATTGCTGCTGCCAATATCGGCCGTTCAGGCCGATCAGCTCATTCGACCCGTAATTCGTATCGCCGAGCTGGTGAATTGGAGTGCCGCTCAGCTTGAACTGGTACGCGAAGTTGGGCTTGAGGTTGGCGGCGGTCAGCGTGCCGCTCAGCTCCGTGCCGGTCGTATTGAAGCCGACCTGCACCTGAGCATCGCCATAAGTATAGCTGGTCTGATATGCGGCGCTATATAACTGGCCGGCTACATCCTTCCACCTGAAGTTGTTGGTCGCGCCGTAGTTGCCCAGGGCAACGACCCTTTGACTCGTCGTTGCGCCCACGAGCAATGTCGCCTGCTGACCTTCCATAATGCCGTCGTGAGCTTCGACCACGACGCCCACCTTGGCCATTCGCGTGATATTGGGGGCTGCCGTCAAATAGATTGTCAGGACGGCGGATTGGCCCTGATTCAGGGTCACCGCCTGAGAATCCAATTGCATCTCGGTCCACGCTCCGCCGGCTGTTCCCGTCACGCAGAACGCCCGGACGTCCAGCGGTCCGGCGCCGCCGACATAAGCCAGGGGAATCTCGATTCTATCGAAGGGCGAGGCGTCCATATTAAGCACAGTTGCCCACTGCTCTGCGGGTCTAAGTCCGCTGGTCGGCCCTTGTCCGAGCCAGTTGGCCCCATCGGGCTTCCAGAATTCCAGCCCGGCGACGGAGTTATCGACCGGGGCTGCGAGGTCATCGACCAGGTCATAGACAATCTCAACGCCCGGCCCGGCGACATCAGTAACCGAGACGACCTGGCCGTCGAACTGCTCGCCGGGATATGTAGAGCCAGGCTGGCGATTGATGCCTTCGGCATCCACGAAGGCGGCGACAAAATCATCGCTCCATCTCCACGCGCCGGTGTAATAATCCTGCAGGATCACCTCTACGGGCTTATTCTGCGGGGTCCAGTATGGGTCGGCAAGCCCTCCGGCGTTGGGGTCCGTCTCCCAGTTCCACCAGAATGCTCCGAGCCACCAATCGCGCTGCCTGCACTGATTCAGCAGGGCTTCGTAGCAGTCGGCTTGCTCCAGAAAATCAAGCGGGTTGCTGCAAGGATCGGTGTACCAGGGGGTCTGATTCGTCCCGTCGGTGCTCTGATAGCCGACCTCTGTGAAGATGACGTCCATCGCGGGCCAGGTTGTATTGCGCCAGGCTTCAATTGAGTCGAGCCGGCTACCCCAGGCTGTCGCCAGCTCTTCGGGAGTCGGGTCGTTCGCGGCGGTCAGTGAATAGTAAGCATCGATTCCGATGTGGTCGAGCGCATCCCACCAGTCGATGCTCTGCTCGCTGCCGTGGTTGGCGGCATAGACGACCGGGCCGGAATAAACAAGCCTCGTATTGGCGATGACCGCCCGCCAGGACGCGGACCAGGACTCCGTAGCTTGCAGTTCACAGCCGACGCAGAGCATCTCGACGCTATTATCCCGGGCGATCTGAGCCCAGCGATTTGCGAATGCTTGATAGGCGGTAAACCAGCCGGTTGAAGGCTGAATCTCGCCTCGCCACGAACAGCTTTTGCAGTCTATCATCGGCTTGAGCATGACGTTCAAGCCGATCTCGTGGCAGCGGCGGATGGCATCGGCAACTGATTCGGGGGTGGCCGAATAGCTGCTGTAATCGGGCGCTATTACCGTCGAGGCGGCGGAGTCCTGGAATTCCCAAACGCAAACGGCAATCCAGCTGCACCCGTCGTCTGAAGCGGCCTCTATGGATGCGTCGGATGCCGGCGTCGAGAGGGCATTGGGCTGCCACGCCGTGTAGCTGACGCCTTTCATCGCTGTTTGTATGATCGTCGGAGGCGTATCGGTCTGGACGGCCGCGAGGGCATTAAGCAAGCCGTATCCGACCGAATTGTCGGGCGCATAGCCCGAAGAAGCGGTCGAGGTCAGCGTCTGCTTAAGCACCGCCGGGGTCAGCGACGGCTTGGCCTCCAGCACTAAGGTTGCAAGGCCCGCAGCGTGCGGACAGGCCATGCTTGTGCCGATGTTGACGTAGTAGTTTGCAGGCCCGCTGCCGTTAAGGTTCAGGCCGTCATTGTCGATGATCAGGGCATCCGTGGAGGCCAGGCCCGCACCGGAATCTCGCGCGGAAATTGTGGCTGCGCCGGGCGCGACGACGTCGGGTTTTGTCAACCCGTCGATTCGCGGCCCCAGGCTGCTGAACCACGCCAATGTGTCAACAGTCAGAGAAGGATAATAGTAGCTGCCGCCCTTGTAATTAGTCCAGATTCTGCGCTGGGTCCAGGCCCCGACGGCAATTGCATCGTCGGCCAGCGCCGGGTACGAAACGGTATATGATGGATCCGCATTGTCGAATGTCCCCTGGCCATAGACCTGGTAGAGATGCACCCTGGGAATCGAGCCGCCGGTTGCCGAATTTGTGAGCGACAGATTGTAGGTCTTGGATGAAAACGGCCCTATGTTGGGGGTAAGCACGAATCTTTTGCCTTCTGTCCCGCGGTCGCTGACCCCGCTGTATGCCTGGGTGAGCGATTCGCCGGCTCCAAGATTGGAGCAGGTCAGGGTAAGATTGCCGTCGCCCAGGCCGTCTATCCAGATGACGCGAAGCCACTCCTGGGATTTATAGCTGCCTGCTGCGCTGTTTACGATGGTGAATCCGAACGCCGGCGACATTGTCCCCGGCGGAACTTCGACAGAGTAATGATAACCGTTATCCTGCTCATTTCCCGCCGCGATGAAACAGGTCATCCCTGCTGCCGCGGCTGCATCAATGGCCTGGCATACCGGGCCTGAGCCATCCATAAAAGTGCTCGTCCCGCCGTAGCTCATAGAGAAGATATTGCAGTCCACCACAACCGCCCTGTTTATCGCCTCAATCATATCGGTATCGGATGCTGAGGCATAGACGTCGTCGCCGATCTTATAGAAATAGAGCGTAGCTGCCGGTCCGCAGCCGACATACGTTCCGCCCGAGATGGCGCCGCTGCCTACAGCCGAGCCGGTTACGTGCGTCCCGTGATCGGTTACATGGTTTCTAACA
>Ga0315277_10002054_pt1 | contig 28361 bp, 25 predicted proteins | sample YL17G05_15_MG_FD_203695 | JGI IMG/M metagenome (GOLD analysis project Ga0315277, IMG submission 203695) | Sediment microbial communities from Yellowstone Lake, YNP, Wyoming, USA - YL17G05_15 | ecosystem: Environmental > Aquatic > Freshwater > Lake > Sediment | place: USA: Wyoming | collected... | reverse complement strand
AAACCGAAGGTACCTTCAAAATTTTGTATGACATTAAGAAAATACCTGCGGAATCAACGGGTTTTAGAAATTAGACAACATCAATTCGATCGAGTGGTAATTATTGAAGTGGGGCGGCTCAGTTCTGAGCAAGAGCAGCCAGAATGTCAAAACAAACTGGTCATCGAACTCTTTGAAAGAGGCAATCTCCTTCTTCTTGATTCTGAAGGAAAGGTACTTATTGCTTTAACCTATAGAACAATGCGAGACCGGCGTATAATCCCGAACCGGGAGTTTAGCTTCGCCCCATCACGAGGCGCGGATATTAATGAGATTCAGTTAGAAGCTATCCAAGAAGTTCTGAAGAGCTCAGATCAAAATTTAATCAGGACCTTAATCTCAAATCTGAATATGAGTCCAGTTTATGCAGAGGAAATATGTTTCAGGGCGCAGCTTGATAAAGAAAGCCTAGCAAAGGAATTAACCGATGCTGATATTCAAAAAACTTTTGCTAGTTTGAAGGAGATACGAGCATGTTTTCAAGAGAACCAATTTAGCCCAACTATTTATCATGCCGATTCAAAGGATATTTTAGCTCCTATCGAACTCTCCCAATTAGCATCTGCTAATAAAGAACAAAACTTTAAGAGTTTTAATGAGGCGTCTGATAGGTTTTTTAGTTCAAAAGAAGAAATTAAAACACAGGTGCTTGAATTAAAGGAGAAGAAGACGGAGTTAAGTAAAAAAGATAAAATATTAAAGAAACAACAAACCGCAATCAAAGAACTCGAGGAAAATTCCATTCGATATAAAAAGTTAGGCGATACAATTTATCAGAACTTTCAAAATATTCAAGAGCTATTGACATCCATTAAAACCGCACGAGATAACGGACATTCATGGGATGATATTGAAGAAACTTTGGAGAGTGCCAAGAAGAAAAATATTGCAGCTGCGCAACTAGTTAAAAAAATCGATTATGCTAATGCAAATTTAATTTTAAAGATCGGAGATGACGAATTCGCAATTGATTTTAGGCAATCCGTTCAAGAAAATGCGAATGCTCTTTATACAAAGGGCAAAAAGGCGGAATCTAAGTTAAAGGGTGCCATATATGCATCTCAGCAGATGTTGAAACAGAAGGGTGCGGTCGAAATTGAGGCAAATAGTATCGAGAAAAAGGAAAGAAAACTTATTGAGAAAAGGAAAAAGCACTGGTATGAGAAATTCCATTGGTTTTTCTCTTCGGATAACATTTTAATAATAGGCGGGCGCGATATAAAAACAAATGAAATGATTTTTAAAAAATACATGGAGGAGAAGGATCTCTTTTTCCATGCATCATTTCAAGGTGCGCCTGTCGTGGTTATCAAAACTGAAGGAAAGGAAGTGCCTGAACAAACTTTAATTGAGTCCGCACAATTTGCAGTCACATTTTCAAGTGCCTGGAAATCTCAATTGGGTCAAGCAGACGTCTTTTGCGTAGATGCAAACCAAGTATCACAAACTCCGCCCTCTGGGGAATTTCTACGGAAAGGGTCCTTTATGGTGAAAGGGAAAAAAAGGGAGTTTAAAAATATTCCACTTAAACTTTTAATCGGAGTTAAATTCGAGGATAAATCTGCAATTGTTATTTCAGGGCCACCAACTGCGATCGAAAAATATGCTAATTTCTTTGTTGAAATAAAATTTGGTAATAAAAACAGCACGCAGCTTGCGAAAATTATTAAAGATCGATTTTTAAAGGCGAGCTCGGATGAGAATCAAACAGTAATGCTTCAGACCCTCCCCTTAGATGAGATACAACGATGCATTCCTGGAGGTACTGGAGAAATTACTGATTAATAAAATTTTTTTTATACAAAAAAAACCTAAATTTTCGTAATTGGAACTAATTTTTACAGATTTTTTATAAAAGGAATTTACCGAAACCATTAAAAAAAAGGACTGTGTTGTAAATTAATTGAATTCTATTACATTAGGTGGAAATTATGGCAGATGCGCAAAAATTAACGGTTCGGGACATAATGAATGAGGAAGTAATTACTTTATCTGGAACGGCAACAGCACAAGAAGCCGCGCAATTAATGCGGGATAACAGTATCGGATCAATTATCATTGTTGGAGATAGTTCTAAACCAATTGGAATAATAACAGAACGGGATATGAATAATAGACTTGTGGCGGAAAATAAAATACCTGCAGAAGTGCAAGTGAAAGAGATTATGTCTTCACCAGTTCATACAATTCCGCCCAAGGTGCTCTTAACGGATGCAATGCACCAAATGAGCACTAAACATATTAAACGATTAATAGTTGTTGAAAATCAGAAGATGATAGGAATAATATCCCAAAGCGATATTCTTGAAATTGCGCCATATATGATAGAGATATTGCAGGAAAGGGCGCGTGGCTTAAAAGCGGATTATAAAGCAGAGTATACGGAGGGATATTGCCAATTATGCGGGAATTGGACTGAGTATCTTGAAGATTTCGAGGGAATTTTCGTTTGTGACGAATGTAAAGCAGCAAAAGAGCATCATGAATTATAAAAAGGAAGGTGAACTCATTGAAGGTTGCAGAAATACTGCAAGGTGAAGTAAGAAAATTAACCATCGATAAAAATCAATCAATAACTGATGCGTTAAATTTAATGGACAAACATAATTTATCTATGCTTCTTTGTGTCAGTAATGAGCAATTGGTAGGAATGATTTGTGAAAGGGATATTGCGGACCGTCTTGGAAGTAGTAAGGCCAAGCAATTAAGTCCTTCACAAATCCATGTCTCAGGGGTTATGATTAATAATCCAAAGGTAATATCGCCCGAGACCTCTATAGAAGAGGCAGCAGAATTGATGGACAAATTCAAAATCACAGGGTTACCGGTGATGGATGGTAAAAATTTAGTGGGGTTTGTCTCCCAAAACGAATTAATCGCTCTCTGCGCGAAATTCACCACTATTCCGATAGTAAATATAATGTCCAAAATAAAGGTGGAAGTTACGCCAGAGGATAGACTGATACATGCTAGGAAAATTATGTTTGACGAAAAATTTGGGAGTTTGCTTGTTACAGACGGAGGACAGGTGGTAGGTGTAATCTCTGAAGGAAGTTTAGCTAGGTATTTTGCCAATTTTCGTATATCCGTACCAGCCCGTCATCAAGAAGAGCGGATACGATCTATCTTGGTTAAAGATGCAATGAAACAGTTGGATGCCCATTTGAACCCTCAATCTACTATAGCAGATGCTGCAAATATGATGTTAGAAAAAGGAGTACGTGCATTACCAGTGACGGAGGAAAATGGCACTCTAGTCGGTCTTATAACTAAGGGTGATTTGACGAGGTTCATTGCTAAAGGCTTCAAATAAGAATTAAAAAAGTGGATCGAAAATCAGTGGATCTCATAATCAAAAACGCGAAAATTTATGTTGAGGGACAGATCCATACTGGGGGCGTTGCGATTGCTAATGGAAAGATCGTTAACGTTAGTAAAGATGCTAATTTACCCTCTGGAGAAATCATCATCGATGGAAAAGGGCAATTAGTGATTCCTGGAGCAATCGATTGTCACGCTCATTTAAGGGATTTAAATTATAGCAATAAAGAGGACTTCTTCACTGGAACTTGTGCAGCAGCAGTTGGAGGATTTACCACAGTTATTGATATGCCAAATACGAACCCCCCAACAATTTCATCTGAATTATTGCAACAGAAGACAGAAATTGCACGGAAAAAAATAGTAACTAACGTAGGGTTTTATGCAGGAATTCCAAATTCATTACACGAATTAGAACCCTTTAAAAAAAGAGGAGTATTTGGTTTCAAATTATATTTAACAAATTCCTTAAGCCAATTCAATATTGATGACCCAAATCAACTGAAAAATCTTTTCTCAAACCTCAAAAAGTTGGGAATGCCAATCCTAATACATGCTGAAAGGAAAAAGGATATTGAAGAACTCTTAAATCTGAAAAAACAAATCAGCTTATCTCCCGAAGACTTGTATCTAGAAAGCCATTCAGAGGAGGTGGAGAAAAGAGCTATCAAATTTGTTTTTGACTTAAATGCGAATATCGGAACCGAAATCCATCTTTGCCATGTAACCACTGCTACAGGGATAGATCTTCTAAGAAAGGCAAAACAAGAAGGTCAGCCTGTTTCTGCAGAAGTTACACCCCATCATTTATTTCTTACTTTAAAAGATTTAAGGACACACGGAACTTTCGCTAAAATGCTCCCCCCCTTACGAAATCCAGGTGATTTATCAGCCCTATGGGAAGGATTAAATACGGGAATAATCGATACTATTGCAACCGATCATGCCCCGCATACGTTATCCGAAAAAACATGTGGCTTTTCGGAGGCGGCAAATGGAATTCCAGGGTTTGAGACGACGTTACCTCTCTTATTTACCGCCCTGCACGAAGGAAAGATTACCTTAGCTAGGTTAGTTCAGGCCATCGCTGAGAATCCTGCCACTTTTCTGCGATTATCTAAAAAAGGAAAGATCAAGCCCGGATATGATGCGGACTTGGCAATTATTGATCTTCACAGAGAACAAAAAATTGAAGCGCAACGATTCCTTTCCAAGGCGAAATTCTCACCTTTTGATGGATGGGAAATTAAAGGGCTTCCAACTATGACAATCGTAAAAGGGAAAGTAATTATGCGGGAGGGGCAAATTATGGTTCCAGAAGGATCGGGAACTATAATTAAGAGGCAATTCCAATAAAGGTGAGTTCGAGTTGTTATTCCTTTGCGATGCTATGCTGGGACGCACTGCTCGATTCCTACGATTACTTGGATATGATACAAGTTACAACATTGATTATTCTGATGATGATCTCCTCAGAGTCGCTGCGGAGGAACATCGGATTCTCCTTACACGTGACGTAAGGTTGTATGAGAGAGCCGTAAAACTACACCTTTCGGCATTCTTAATTCGCGATAAATCTTACAAAGAAGGTATTGCCGATTTAGTCTTAAATACTAAGATAGAACTAAATTTGGATTCGGCTACTTCCCGCTGTGCCACATGCAATGCTGAAATTACGAGAATTCCCAAAGAAGAAGTTAAAGGGAAAATTCCAGACAAGACTTTTGCGAGATTCGATGAGTTCTGGATTTGCACCAATAAAACCTGTGGGAAAATTTATTATTTTGGTGCCCATTGGGATAACATCAATAAAACCTATGAGGATATCCAAAAAAGGATTGCCGATAAAAGAAATAAATGAGTTAAGAGAGATATTAAATTAAAATGGTATTAAAAAGGTGAGGAATATTTACTCATTAGAAGATGGTCGTTTCGCTGTTAAATTAGCCCGAGATGCCGTGAAAACTTTCATTGAAACAGGAGAAACCCTAAGTCCACCTGAAGAATTCCCCCAAAAGTTTCAAGAGAAATCGGGTGTATTTGTGACTTTAAAAACTATTGCCAAAAAAGGTGAAAAAACCGAAAAAAACTTGCGGGGGTGTATTGGATATCCATATCCCCATTTACCTTTAATTGAGGCGATCATCGATTCGGCGATCAATTCCGCGACAAGAGATTCTCGCTTTTATCCGCCTTTTGGACCAGGGCCCGTAGTACCGGAGGAACTACTGAAAATAGTGTTCGAGGTGAGTATTCTCACGCCTCCGGAACTCCTCAAAGTTGATACTCCCAATGATTATTTGAAAAAGATAAAAATCGGGCGGGATGGATTGATAGTGGAACGAGAATTTATCCGTGGACTTCTTTTACCACAAGTGCCCATTGAATGGAAATGGAATATAAAAGAATTTCTAGAGCACACCTGTAATAAAGCGGGTCTTCCGGCAGACTGCTGGAAAAAACCAGATGTGAAAATTTATAATTTTCAAGCGATTATTTTTGAAGAAGTAGAACCGCAGGGTGAAATTCGGCGCAAGGAAATTGGCGAAGACTGAACATAGAATCACGGTGAACGAAGATGGAACTACCCGATACTGTTTTAAAGAAAAAACTCAAGAAATTTCTAAATGAAGATATCGGATACGGCGATATCACAACTAACAGTATTATAGAAGGCGCAGGTCCGAATGGCAAGGCGAACATATTTACGAGGCAAGAGGGAGTTGTTTCAGGTCTTAAAGAAGCCTCTTGTTTATTCGAATTTTTCGACGTGAGCGCCAGTCTACAGAAAGAAGAGGGGGCAAAGGTTCAGAAAAATGATATACTTATGGAACTTGAAGGGCCTGTAAAAGGGATTTTAGCATGCGAAAGAACTGCGTTAAACTTGCTTATGCGAATGAGCGGGATTGCTACTGCTACGTATAAAGTCATCAAGAAGGTAAGGGAAGTTAATTCAAAGGTCAGAATTGCATGTACCCGAAAAACGACTCCTGGTTTTCGGTATTTTGAGAAAAAAGCAGTCCAGTCAGCTGGCGGCGATCCACACCGGTATCGGTTAGATGACATGGTTTTGATTAAAGATAATCATCTTAAAATTAATCCAAACATCCAGGAAATCATTACGACCGTTCGCAAACGAGTGAGTTTCAGTAAGAAAATCGAAATCGAGGTGACTTCAGCTGAGCAAGCCTTAGAGGCTGCTAAAGCAAAAGTCGATATTTTGATGCTAGACAATTTTAAACCGTTAGAAATCCAGAAAACTATTGATTTATTGAAAAAAGCTAATTTGCGCAACGTAGTTCTGGAAGTATCCGGGAATATTACCCAGGAAAATATAGTGGAATATGCAAAATTAGACATCGACGTGATTTCAATGGGAGCGCTGACGCATTCTGCTCCAGCTTTAGATATTACCCTAGATTTGCAATAAGAGAAAGGAAAGTTTTATTAATTTCCTTATATTTTGTATTGTAAAAATTGAAGCCCATTAGCCGAGATAGCTTAGGGGCGAAGCGGCGGACTGCAGAAGGCTTCATTAGAAGCGTCGTAGCAGAAATCCGCTACACGGGGGTTCAAATCCCTCTCTCGGCTCCATTTTTTCTTTTGACCTAGGAGGAAAGCGAAACTTTTATTTTCTTGATTTTCTCGAATTGTTCAGCTGATATTCTATCGAAATCGTGCTCTTGTTCAATTTTCAGAATCTGTTCCAGAATACCATGGGTTTCAGGATATTTCGGGACTGCTGTACAGCTCGGAACTTGCATTATGGAAGGTGTGTATAGATCAAGTTTTCTGCTTAAATCCGTTATTTCATTTTTATCAAATCCAATTAACGGACGAAAGACTGGGAGTTGTATTGCCTGATCCAATATGAAGAGATTATCTAACGTTTGTGATGCGACCTGTCCTAAATTCTCGCCGGTTACGATTGCTTTGGCGCTCAACGAAAGAGCCAATCTTTCAGCAACCTTATACATCATCCGTTTACAAAAAATACAGGTCAATTTCGGCGGGATAAACTCCTTAACCTGCTCTAAATATTCCCCATGAGGAAATTGATAGAAAGTAATCTGCTGATGGGGGGTGTATTCATATAATTTTCGGAGTACTTGAATAAGACGATTGGTTGCAGCAGTGGTGGTATAGGGAGCCAAATCGGCGAAAATGGGAAAGATTTTACACCCGCGTTTCATCATTAACCATGATGCAACAGGACTATCAATTCCACCTGAGATTAACGTCACCGCTTTTCCTTGAGATCCGTAGGGCAACCCGCCAGTCCCATATACGATCTTATCAAATAAGAATGCGTCTTTATCCCGGATTTCGATATAAATCGTATGGTCTGGATTTGTTAAATTTACTTTGATCTTTCTCTCGGCTAAATTCTTTAAAATATAAGCCCCTACTTCGACGGATATATCTTGTGAAGTGAATGGGTGCTGTCCCGTGCGTTTTGTTTGGATTGCAAAACTTGCATTCATTGCTAAATTTGCTTCAGCCATTTTGAGGGCGGCTTCTTGAATTGCTTTTCGGTCAGTCTCGATTTGGAATGCAGGACTCAGGGACACAATGCCAACGCATTTTTTTAAGACCTCCATTGCACGAGTTAATTCTTCTGTATATAAGAAAAGGCGTCCCCTCGTCGGAATTAATTTCAACTTTTCATATCCAATTTTCTCTCGCTGTAACATTTGCAGAATACAATTTGATAGAATATTTTCTAGATTACGCCTTACCTTCGTGCTTTTTAACCCAATTTCCCCATATCGTATTATAAGGAAATCAAAATGGCTCTGCTGCATCTAGGATTGACTCCTACTATCATCGAAAATTACTTAGATTTTAATACAATTTAGGTTTTATAATGAATTGCTAAAGACACTGATAAATTTAGGGTGCGTTTATTTGGTAAAATTAAGTGAGGCAGAGAAGCAACGATATGCACGCCAATTAATTATTAAGAATTGGGGTGAAGCAACTCAAGAGAAATTGAAGCAATCAACTATGGCAATTATTGGCATTGGCGGTTTGGGAAGTCCCGTCTCGCTTTACGCTGCTGCTGCTGGGGTTGGAACCATCAAAATCATCGATGATGACGTAGTGGATCTATCTAATTTGAATCGCCAAATCATCCACTTCACCCCGGATATTTCAAAAAAGAAAGTCGAGTCTGCTCATGCGAAACTAACAGCGTTAAATCCTGATATAAAGATCGAACCCCTTTCGATTAAACTTACCAAAGACAATATTCAAAGTGTTATTAAAGGGTGTAATATTGTTTTGGATTGCTTAGATAATTTTCAGACTCGGTTTTTATTGAATGAAACGTGTGTAAAACTTGGGATTCCCTCCGTTCATGCCGCAGTCTACGCGTTTGAAGGGCGAGTTTTAACTATTATCCCCCATAAAGGCCCTTGTCTCCAATGCTTCTATCCGAAGGAACCGAAGGTGTTAAAACCATTTCCCGTGGTTGGAGCCGCTGTTGGCATCACGGCTTCCATTGAAATAACAGAAGCCATCAAGGTTCTCACAGGAATCGGCACTCCGCTGGTCGGCCGTCTTTTAATTATTGATGGGGAAAACATGAAGTTTGACATAATAGAAATTAAACAGGATCCCCAATGTCCAGTCTGCGGGAAAGCTTCTGGAAAGAGATGATATTAAGTTAAATCGCCGCACGAGCAAAAGACTTCATGGATCAAATCGTAGAGCTTATCGAACCCCGAATTATCCTTTATTTTGGCAGAAGTAGTGATGATTCGCATTGAGGGAGCCAATTCTGCAAATGCGCGCTGGGATATTAAAGCAAGATCCGTGAGTGCCCCTCGCTTTTCCGCAATGATGCACTTCTTGAAATAATCGGGGTTTTGAAGCATTTTCACCAATTTGGAATTCCCTGAGATTAAATCAGCTTTATGAAGAACGTAAATCATATTGATACCAAGTTGAATTTGCACGCTGATAGCCAAAAGGAGACCCACAATCAGATTCGATGCATACCGGGTTAATTCGGCGTCAATGAGAAATATCGCGACCGAATGTGACTGCTTTTCGAGCTTTTGTAAAAACAAGGGCCCAGCTTCCTTAAAAACAAAAGCTTCTAATTGACCGGGCGTATCTATCAGAATGAATTCACTATTAAATGAAGAAATTTTTTCGGCAATACTATCAATTTGGTTTAGTATCAGTTCATTGGCGCGAAGCATTGCTCCATTGGGTCCCAGCTTCTCCATTTTCATTATCTGAGAGACGGTGAAATAAGATCGAATGTCAAAGTGGGGTATATACGGCAAATCTTCTGCGCCGGCATCTAGATTCACAAAACTGACGGTCTTACCCTGTTCTTTCAGCCAATGCCCAAAAGCGCGACATAAAGTCGTTTTTCCACTACCAGCGGTCCCTAAGAAAATGAGATTCATACAATTCACCTTATGTATATTATTACATTTTAACCCTAATTTAAGTTTTAAATAGGGTTGGGCTTTATCTTTCTTTGTGGAAAAATTGAATATAGTAATCGAAGAACTCATCGGAGCCCTTGGCAAGGCAAAAGTAAAAACCGAGGATTTTCAATTGATTCCCTATTCGAGGGACTGGTCCCCTCGTGATGCGTCGGATACGCAGATGCCTCAGATAGTCGTGCGTCCGACTTCAACTGAAGAAGTTTCCCAGGTAGTGACAATTGCGAATAAGCATCTTTGCCCTGTCACGACAATCGGCGGCCTCACAGGCATACCATAAGACACGATGATCTTGTGGGCCTAAGGGTGGAGGCGCGGTTCCTACTCAGGGCGGGATTGCACTTGATACGAAAGGGCTAAACAAAGTCCTGGAAATTGATAAAAAAAATCTAACGGTAACCACCCAAACGGGGATCACGGTTCTCAAGTTGAATGAGGCACTAAAGAAAGAAAATTTGTGGTGGCCTCATGATCCGGAATCCAAACCCTCCAGCACCGTAGGGGCGGCGATAGCCTGTGATAATGATTCGACCTTTGGCATTAAATATGGGAAAATAGGAGATTTTTTGCTAAATGCGAAAGTCGTGCTTGGCACTGGCGAAATCCTGCGGGTTGGGCATCGAAAGGCTCTCTGCACCTCGACCGGCTATAAACTTCATTGGCTTTTAATAGCATCAGAAGGAACGTTAGGAGTCATCACGGAGGCAACGCTCAAAATATTTCTGATCCCAGAGACGAGGACCATTTTGGGAATCGTCTTCAAATCCATTTCCAATGCCGTTGAGGGCTTAGAACGCTTGCTTCAGGCAGGATTAGGCATTGAAAGTGCACACATCAACTGTAAAAACCGGCTTGGCTTCTACACGCATGCCTATCGGGAGAAGCATGGACGAGATCCCGATATCCCAGCATGGGCTAGTGCAGTGCTATTTGTAACCATTAACGGAGATAAGCCATTAGTGGATTTTTCGAGGACTTATGCCATTAACCAACTCGAAAAGATGGGCGGCGTAATAATTAAGGAGCAGGATATCCTGGATAGCTGGTGGGCGAGTAAACATACCCTGCAATTTGTCCCTATGAAGCAGAAATGGCCTGACTCCCAACGGCAAAAAAAATTTGGGGCAGCGGACTTAGGGATTCCTATAGGGCGTATCGAGGAAGCGTATGGGTACTATCAAAAACTCGCTAAAAAATTCAGTCTCGAGATTCTAGGCATGTGCGTGTATAATGAACGCCCCAACCGCACCAGTCCCAGCATTAGTTTTGCGGTGTTTGTGGATGATTCAAATCCCGAAGAAGTAAGAAACTTTTATAGTTATGTCCGTGAGATGTCAAAAATGGCGATTGAGCTGGAAGGCACAATGAGCACTTATATCGGAGATGGAGATCGCCTGGGTGGGTTTAATCGGTTGGAGCATGGAGAAGCGCTTGATTATATGAAAAAAGTGAAGGCACTTTTCGACCCAAATAACATTCTAAACCCCGGCAAAAAGTTTGAAAGCAAATGGATCACTTAAAAAGAAATAGTTCTAATCAAAGAAAGATATCTAAAAAGAAAGAGAAAAAATCAAAGAGGATTTACTTGATCTCAGTTCCACATGAAGTATAATCTCTCTAGCTAGAAATTCAGTCCTACAGACCCACCAGAATCTAGTCCGATCAAAAAAATAGAAAAATAAAAAAGTTCAATTTTTCCCCTCTCCCTTATCCAAGGGTTCAGGGGGGCTTATTTTTTCCCTTTTTTAGATAGTTTGGATTGATTTACTCGGTCTCGCTTCCGCAGTTTGTACAGAAGCGCGCGCCGGGCGTTATCTCTTCGCCACAAGCCGGACACATTTTCTGCGTGGCGAGATTAGTCTCGGTTTTTTGACCTGATGAGGGGGGTGGAGAGGCAAGCTGCGACCCTTCTATTTTAGGGGGAGAAATCGTTCCGGGAGGGGGAGCCGAAGGGGAATAAGCTCCGGGGGGTGGAGGCGTCGAATAAGCGCTAGGTGGTGGAGGATAAGCTGAAGGGGGCGGGGATGATGTAGCAGTAGTGGCTTGATAGGTTGTTGGATATGGTGCAGGAGGATAGGTTGCAGGATAGGGAGCAGGATAGCCGGGGGGATATGCGGGCTTCGCAGCAAGTTGTTTTCTCAAGGCATCCATTGCATACCAGAAGGATGTGGAAACGATCTTCCGTATTTTTGAATGAGTTGCACAATTTAACAGCAATACAGTACCGTCGCCTTCGGTTTTTTGTTTTAAATCAGTTAAGTTAGCTCCACATCTTGGGCAGCTATACAGATGTTTAATAACGATAGGCATCCATTCATTTTGATGTTGCATATCTAATTTGCGTTTGCCCTCATGCCTTTTTGAACATACCACATCAAGTAGCGCAAATCCTTTTTTACTCACTAGAATTCGTAGCACGCTTAAAGGGGTTTGACATTTCCGACAGATGAATTCTCCTTCAATCGGATCCATTCTTCTAAATCTCCTAATAACTAGTTGTTACATTAATAAAATTATACTCGTTTTAATACTTTTTTAAAAACTAACTATTTGATTAACGCAATTTTTCTATTTAAATTTTAATTCAAAAGGATAATAATGGGTAAAAGGGAAATCCAAAGAATCTTAGAAAGAAATCGAGGATAGTTATTTTAGAAAAGCATCCATTTAGACTTGGAATGGAAAGAAAACTCAAAATAAAAGTAGTTCTAAAAGTTCTACTACATACAAATCGTTTTTCTATTCGATCCCCTAAATTTAAATTTAAATATAAAAATGTTCTTTAAGTAAAACTATCAGTTAATTGAACTGAAATTTACGCGTAAGATGAGATTTAAGGAATCCTTTCTATAAATGGGTTGATCAAATGTCTTCGACACCTGAAACGATATTGGCGAAAATATTACGAAGCTCCCAGAGCATAAAACAAGTTTTAATTTGTGATAAAGTTGGCTTGGTTATCAGTAAGGTTCTCAGGATAAAGCCAATCGAGGGGATCGGCGCCTTAGAATCATCGATATTCCGGGCAGCGGAGGATGTGTGTGAATTTTTATCGTTAGGAAAGACTGTGATTCATCTCTCGGTCTTCTCTGATAAAACAGTAGTTGGCATTGATATTGGATTAGGTTACCTGGTAATAGTGCTGGAACACAAAGTGGGTTGGGTGCTTGATGCAAAAGTGATAGATGGGTGCTTAAATGAATTAATTAATATTTGGGTTTCAGAATTAGGCTTACAAGGATACGACTTTTCTGTTATTACGGGAGTGGGCCGCATCCTAAAGTCTATATATGCCGGTAAAAAAGCAACTCCACGAACATTTCAATCTAAAGGTGGAGATATCATCCAAGATATTCTAACAATTAACAATCCGATACTTCTCGCAAACTGTATAACAAATGAATTAGGACTTCCAATTGGTTTCAGCGCAAGCCCATCAATCAATATTGGTTCCGAGGAATTCGGAGGCACGCTCTTATCTCTAGATGCCGTAGCTAAAGAGAAAGGAGAAAATCTAGCCTTAGGATCTCCGGTTTTTTCGGCGGTATTTACAGATCAGAATAAAGGGGTTTTCATCTGTCATGCGGGGGTTTTAGAAGGGGTTGAACCGCTTGTCTTTCAATCCCTGTTTGAGCTAAATGAAGGATTCATTCCAATTATGACTGAAATTTATAACATGATAGTAGCGATCTCGAAAGAATACGGCGATGAGAAAATCCAATATTTCATTGAAACGGTTAATAATTTCATTAAACAAGTGTTTCCGGCTGAAGAGAAAGTCTCAGTGCCAACTTCGGTTCAAGATGATCAGCGCCTGAAATTAGTAATGGCTGAAATGGGCAAGAATATCGAAGAATCGATTAATTACTATATGAGTATGTTGGGAGACCTGATGGAACTGATTTCCTCTCGGGCGCTCGAAATCCGAAAATCCCTCGAAGGCTACGATAAAGATTTTAAAAAATGGTTAGATGAAAATATTGGCGCGAGCCATCCTCGAATCCAGGGCGAACTGAAGAAGTGGGATGAGGCTAAGAACCTCATTGATGCCAAATTGAAACAATTAACGGAGCAATAGTTGTAACTTTTTAAATTTTTTTTCAATCGGATTGATCCGCAATATCTCGCATACTGAGCGCTTGATAAAAAAAAGGTGAAAAAAAGTAACGGTCACCAAGTAGCAAATTGATAGATTCTCGTTGGATAGACTATAATCCATGAGATTGCGATGTCCCAAATACCTTGCAGCGTATTAATTACTATTACTACGGCCAGGACGACCCACATTCCTTCGAGACCCCACATAGGGGGGGCACCACCGAAACCTCCGAACATCAGAATGAAAACCGCAAAATTTGCAGGAATCATGATTAGTAGACGAACACCAATAGAACCCAGCGTTAGCGGAATAATCTTCTTCCCTTTTAGGGAAAGACTTGAATAATCCCAACTTTTTTTCAATTTTAAAACTATGAGGGGTATCAGGATCATTGGAAGTGTAGCTATCAATTTCATTATAGGGCCTACTGGAACAAAGGGATCTACGAACATCAACGCAACTGTACCGACAAAGCAACATAGAATTCCCGCAGCGGCTCCGAAAATAAAGAAACAGGTAACCCAAATAATACTTACTGGATCAATCCACGCTATACCCCATGCGAGTCTAGGCAGGTATGGAGCAGTCATAAAGGCAACAACGGCAGCTAAAGCGCCGAAAATTGCGGCGCCGACCATTCCAGTAACCGAAAGCAATGGTTTTTCTAATGGTTTTTCTGTTGAACTCATAGAATCATCTTCTAACTATTAGGCTTAAACTACTCGAAAATGAGTAATTCATTTTTTTCTATTGTTTCAGAATTTAAGGCAGATTTAACCTTATTTTTAAAAATAAATATTCTTAATTAAAAAACATTTTTACTTAAAAATGAGTAGATTTGCTATATCAAAGAATATGAGATAAAACGGGTTATGCCTAAATAAAAGGGCGGATAGTAAAAGGAGTAAATTTTTAATGAAAAAAAAGGTATTTAGACTGTCAAGGTGAAAGTAATAGCGCTTTGGGGAATAATAAAGGAATACTGTTTCCGAACCACTACTGTATGGTAATAATCAGCAAGACCAAGGAATCCCTTTATGACGGATTCATCGCCATCGTATTTGAAGAGAATATCAACGGTCGATCTTCCTTTCATTACTACACAATTCGTATAGACGCGGTCATCGATGAGAGGTATTTTCATTTCGTTTACTATTTCGTAGACTCTTTTGATGAATGCTTCCTTATCAATTTTTGGCAAACTCTTTCATTCCTCCATTTTTACACTTTTTCTTTGGTCAGTCTCCAATTTTTTAAAGTATAATTATCATTATGAATAATTCACGCGTAATTTTTTCATTTGTGAAATAAATATTTAATGATTGTGTTAAGGGATTCGTTCTTTTATTTTTAAAGATACTAGATACAAAAATGAAAAGCGTGTGAATTCAATTCAATTCAAAAGAAAAGAAAGAAATTTTTTAAAATAAGTAAAAAAAATGAATCTATTTTTCGCCTTTCATAATGCTTTTTAGCCTTTTTAATTCTTTCAACATTTCATCTCGGAGGCCTGAAATTGTGGGAGCCCCTCCTGCTGGAACAGGACCTGCTGGACCCGCAGCACCTGCGGTAGGCGCTGGAACAGCTGGACGAGGTGGCCCTGCCATTGGTAATGTCGGAGGCGCCATAGCGGGAGCTGCGGCGGGTGGTCCGGCGGCTGGTGGTCGGGGTGGCATCGCGGCCGGTGGTCCGGCGGCTGGCGGTCGGGGTGGCATCGCGGCCGGTGGTCCGGCGGCTGGCGGTCGGGGTGGCATCGCGGCCGGTGGTCCGGCGGCTGGCGGTCGGGGTGGCATCGCGCTAGGCGGTGGCATGGCAGGCGCTCGCGGAGCTGCTGAAGCTGGGATTGGCGGACGCCCTACGGCTCCAGGGGGAGCAGCAGGGGCAGCTGGCGCAGGTCTCGGAGGAGCAATGCCTTTTCCAGATAAAAGAGCAATTAATTTCTCTCGAGAACCGGCAGAATCTTGAGGACCTTTCGTAATTGCGGCTGCTACAGCAGATCTATCAATAGTAGCGCGCTGGAGACCAGTTCCTGTGAGGTCACCTTGCGCTTTCTTCAAACCATCCATCAGAGAGGCGATACTCGCATTCAGTTCCCCTACAGTGTCTTGAAAACGGTCTAGTGCATCATAAAGGAAATTTATTACGCGCTGTATTATTGTTTCTCTATCTTCCACCATGATTGTTGCCTTCTTAACCCATATGAGAGGTAATCATAAATTTTCTTATTGAGCTCTTAACTTACCAGCTATTTTTAACTTATGAAATATTACGAGAACGTGATTATATAAAGGCGTAACTATTATAAATTTTTTTACACTATCAACTATAAATTTCATCTAGAGGAAATTTGGTCGTATTTGGGAAGAATTTTTCAGACCATATTTAAATGAAATTCAATTCCCCCATTCACGTTTTATTCTTGTGAGATCAGTGGTGAAACCCAATTATAGGGGAATAGAAAATAACCTTTTAAATTTAAAGTGCCACAGTTTAAATAACATAATAGGAAAATTGAAGTTCAACTTCTGAAAGAACTTCGACTATAGAACCGGTAAGAGGCTCCAATTATTTCAATAAGAGTTGAGCAAAATGAGTGATGATCACAATAACTCTAAGGAAATGAAGACATTAGATACGCTCCAAGATCACCTAAGATATGTTCTGGATTCAATCAAAGAATTACGGAGCTTGATTGAGAATTGGCTTAAAGGGAACAAAGCAAGCATTAAGATTCATATTGAGAAGCTGCAAAATATCGAAGATCAAGCAAATAAGATAAAATGGAAGCTTTTAGATGACATATCAGAAGCGGAGACAATGCTTCATCAGCAGGATTATATGCGCTTAATTTTAACAATTGATGAGATTGTGGATTACGCGGAAGGCACCGGTCATCGAGTCGCAATGTTGGAAGCGTGGCAGCCCGATCCCACGAGTGCTACTTTCATTCGAGATATGATGGAGGCGCTCTCCAAGATGATTTCGACTTTACGAGAGGTGACATTTGTTTTAACGCAAAATACGGAAAAGTCGCAGAAAATATCGCGGACGATCTATGATATCGAGCGTGATATAGATAGGTTGCATCGGGGTATGTTAAAACATATCTTTAGTTTGAATTTGGATTACAAAACATTTTATATTGCGACAAATCTCACCGATCATCTGGAGCAGATGGCGGATATTGTGGAGAGTGTTACGGATGCCATCCGTATTATCGCCGTGGCGCGTAGAGGAGGTCTGTAACCGGTCTGCCTGCTTCGATATTGCTAAGAACTATTGATTCCTTTTATTTTTAGTCTAAAATTTCAGGAAAGAGGATTTTAGGATTGAGTACGAAAGTTGTTCATGCGGAATTATTGCGGAGCCGGGTTGTTGTCTGGAATCACGAGGAGGGGTCTTCACTTTACAAAGAAGGATTCTATGGTAAACCCTTAGGGATTCGGAAACCGAAAACCTTTGAATTTGACCGTCCTTTAGAGCTCTCTCTGTTCGAATCGCTTTACCTCTTAACAAAGAATAAAATTGAGTTAGTGGATAACATCAATAGTACGCAATTGGATCCTCAGGGTTTTTTGGCGATTGCGAAACAGAATTTCTCGGAATTCGAAGAAAAGTATCGGGTTTATTTTGATTTGAGGGAACGGGGTTACATCGTGAGACCGGGGTTAAAATTTGGGGCGGATTTTGCAGTCTATCAACATGGGCCCGGAATTGACCATGCGCCCTTTATCGTCCATGTTTTACAGAATAACACCGCAATCTCCAGTATTGAAATGGTTCGCGCTGGGCGGTTGGCTACCACCGTCCGAAAACGATTCATCATCGCTACTATTGCGAAGGAGAAAGTAGTTTATTATATGTTTACCTGGTTTAAACCATAATTTATGGCTGAATTTTCAAGATTTATTCGGTGGATTGAATAAAAGTGATTCCTTCATTCAACAGAACTTTTTTTTTCTATCTAATTTGAGAAAACTGCTTAAAGCCAAAGTAATTACCAAAAGTTATATTTATATTAGTGAGATAAGTGAGATAGTTCTGAATTGATTAATAATTCGACTTTATTATCTGATTCATCTAATGAAAGAAGATTGAATAAAATAGTGTGATGATAAATGAGCGAAGAATTAACGAAACAAATAAAAGAGCTCGTACTGAATTTAGGGGCTGATAAAGTGGGGATTGCTGATGCAACATTGGCAGAAGATGCCCCACACGGGCACGCGCACCCAAATAATATTCTTAAAGGCGCGAAGGCAGCCATCTCAATTGTCCTGGCATATCCTGACGGTGCAATTGATTGTGACCACACAGATGATTTAATTCATGCAGGAGTCTTTGTAACAGTCCAGCACAATATGAATGCGGAATTGACGCATATCGCATTAGGAGTCGCCAAATTTCTTGAAAAGAAAGGCTATAACGCAACCCCAATTGCGCCAGATGTCCCTGGTCGGGATGAGAAGCGATGGGCAGGAACAATTTCCCATCGGTATATTGGACAACTAGCCGGGGTGGGTGAAATTGGTCAAAATAACTTATTACTGACTCCAGAATGGGGTCCTCGCATCCAACTTGCAACTGTTATAACGGATGCGCCGCTGGTTGAAGATGGCCCGCAATTAATTGATAAGGTATGCAAGAAATGTTATGAGTGCTGCGAAAAATGTCCGCCTCGTGCGCTCGCCCGCGAAAATTATCCGCCGTACAACTTCAATTTGAATCGGTGCTTTTGGGGCGTTGATGGCTGGGCGAGACTTACTAAGGTTGAGGAACCACCGAAGGATTGGGTGGACGCTAGACCGACCGCCCTAATCATGGTTTCGAAGTATGCGCAAAAGTATCCCCAGATCCAGGAGTATCAGGAATTGGCTACTAGAATGGGATTTTTCCCGTTCTGCAATGAATGCCAGCGCGTCTGCAAGGTTGGATTAAACGCCAAAGCGAAAAAAGTTGAACAAAGAGAATCTTAAATTATCTTCTTTTTTATAATTTTTTTGATTGTTGTAATCTCTGAGATTCCTTTAGAGAGATTTTATTATTTTTTTAATTCTTTCTTCAGTTCTTTAAGATCAATGGGCTTTTTACAGCTCGGGCATTTTGAAGACATTCTAACGTAAGAAATGAAATGGGCCTTATGGGAGAGTTCCCCGCATTTGGGACATTTAATCAGGGTTTCGACCTTTTCTGTGCTCTTTATCTCAAGCCCGCAGACGGCGCAGGCAACTTTAGCGACTTCCTGTTCGTATAATTTATTCTGACACACCGGGCAGGACCCTGTTTTTTTCACCCATTCTAGAAAATGCTGTTCATGGGCGGTTGCGTTGCATTTGGGACATCTAACGAGTTCAGTCGGCTTAATGAAGCGAAAGCAAATGGCGCATTTATATATAGCATTCGTGCATTTCTCGCAATAGGTCGCGTCTTTCTTCACTTCAACACCACAATGAGGACAAAGAAATAGTGCCCCAGGTGGTTCATAGGCGAAAACCTGCGTGGTGTAATCCATTTTTCCCGAGATTTCCCGGTTTTTAGTCATCAAATCCAGAACCTTGATAATGACTTCAAGGCTGGTTCCTACAGCACTGAGGATATCAACGAAAGGAATGTAGGTCGTGTTCAATTGCGAGTAATAATTTTCAATATAAGTTTTAATGCCGACTTTCAATTGAGCGGTGATAGCATTATAAGGTTCACGAATATACATCTGGACATTATTCATATTCATCTCTATAATGGGATCGTTGATCCCCTCTGTGAGAACTAAATAAGGCAAGAGGGGAGCGAGAACATTCGGATTTGCTTTAGCTAGTTCCAGAATCAATTCGGATGCCATATTTTTGTCTGTGGTGGCTTTTGGATCTCGAAGAATATTGATAAGTGTTTTCACAGTTTTATCGTAATCCCGAATGTCTAGATAGAATTTAGCGCCCTGAAAATCCGGATAGGCATTTGGATCGTTCATATCCGGGGCAAAGGGAAATAAAGTTTGCGATACAGCTTCCGTTGCGGGAGTCACTCCCATTTGAGTAGGCGATTCTTTACCTTTAGGCGTGGAATCCATGGCATCCAGAAGATCACTGAACATTGATTCCCTCTTTTCATCTTTTTTTTCTTTATCGGATCGTTTTTGATCACTCATCGGAGGTCCGCTCTTTTGTAATTTTATAATTTTATGCCCATTTATTTTATGACCATTTATTAGATTTTATATCCATTTAATTTTATGGACATTTGCGTAACATTTTAGAAGGTGAGGAAAAGAGTTATTTACAAGAAGACAGTCGAGGGAGCGAGGCATGCCGGACATTTCCGAGTTAGCTTTATGGCGGAACTCCAGCAGCAACTGTGGAAAGTTGTGTGGCAGGAAGAACATTGATGCTTGCATTCATTCTGACCAGAAATTCCCTTTACCTTTGTTTCTAATAAAGGCTTTCTGCAGGTTGGACATTTATATTCATGACAAATCTGGCAAATATTCTTGGATTTCTTCCTTAGAAAGTTTCTTACGTCATCGAGAACTTCTATTAATGTACTAGCGTTTTGCCATTCATTATAACTCGATACAAGGAACTCGGAGAGCTCATCTCGTAGCGCCTCTGGATTGACTCGTTTTAATTCGATATCTGGTGGCGCTACGGGAAATTCTTCAGTTAATCTCATTTCCAATTCGCAATTTTCACCAGTTTCTATTTCAATTTGGGCAAAGAGAACTAGTTCCTCCTGATCCCATTTTAAAATCGTTTTTCGGTACTCTTTTTTCAAGTCCAATTGCTTCAATTCGTCGAGGATTCGGGTGCGGTGATCAATTTTTTTAGACAACTCTCGACAGATATCAATTAGGCGATATTCCGGCCACTTCGTAGAAAGTTCTTGGAGTTTGATTATTTGCTCTAATTCCTTACTTAGATAGAGCGTAGGTGGATTGGGCTTCTTATGCAGGATTTCAAATTCATACACTTTCATTTTGTATGAGTAAAGATTGACTTGGAGCCGATAGGGACCAACCATATGGGCTGTAAATTCCATCATTAGTTCTTCCATCTCATCGTTAGGGTAAATGACGCGTTGGAGCAGCTCTTCCAATTCATGGATGATTTCTGCAATATGAGAGGGGCTACGACTCCATTCTCGCAGATGGAATAGGAAGTTAGAGGGATCCCCTAATTCATTGAATAATTCGGGTGGAATGATTAGTTCCGGTTTTTCAGGATAATTCGCAAAATTAATTTGAATAGGATAATGAATTTCAGGGGTGATTGACAAGTAAACGGTCACCTGCCCGGGAGTTTCTTCCGAATAATCAGCACTATATTCCCTCAGGACCAAGTCCAGCTCTTTTTCAAAATCTTTGCCCATGATTATCGCCTCTTTGAGAAGTCCGTTTCAATTTGAAAATCTTATGTTTAAATTGATTTTTTACTCATTTTTAGAAGGAAAAAACAAATGTTTTATTAAATACAATTACAATTACAATTCTATAAAAAAAGATCATCAGATAAGAAAAGAATGTAGTATAGGAATAAACGCATCAGCGGGGAGTCCTCTTTGCCCAGACCTATTGACGTACTTGCTGGAGAAATAATGGCTGAGATGGAAAAACTTCTGCTCGAGAGAGTCTATATAGCCTTGATAAAATCGGGAATTATTCTTTATGCAAGCACGGCGTTAGATAATCATTTGGAATTAATGAAGTTATTCTCAATAACAGAATTTAACCAGATGAGAGATTTGGATCATGCCTTTCCGCTTGCTGGGACCAATTTAGCGCTTTTTAAAGCAAAGGATATTTTAATTGGACTTTATACTAAGAAGGGATATCAAGGGCAATTGCTTGCTTTCAAAACGAAGATGGCGAAATACATCGATGACCTTAACATGGCATCTGAAGCATCTTTGATGAAACCCATTGAGATAGAATCCAAAGGGCAGATACTCCCAAAACTGGTAGAAACCATTTCTTTAACGGTCGGATTATCCGAAGATGAATCGTCCGTATTGAAATTGTGTGATGGGAGTCATACCTTAGGAGAGATTCAGATCAAAACCCGCATTCCTCGGAAGAATGTGGTAGATATTATTCGGCATTTTGAGGGTAAGGGCTGGCTAAGGCTCGACCACAAAGGGGAGGTCGGGGTTTTGCCTATTTCCATTAAGAAATTCCCAGAGACGGCTGTGCGTTTAGGTATGATTTCGAAGAAGACTTACGATATAAATGAATTATGCGACGGAAACAACTCAATTCAGGATATTTGTGACAAATTATCCATGCCAGATAAGGAACTTAGAAAAATTTTAGAGAAAATGGAAGAAAACAAAATCATAAAAATGACCGTGAAAATTCCGGAAGAAGAACGGACCACGGAAAGAGTGGAAGTCGCAGAGCCTAAGGCTGTGGAAAATCCAGAATTGGATATAAAACCGGGCTTAAGTGCAAATATATCATTTTCAATGGGATTTGATGATAACGAGAAAAGGGTGTTGCAATTATTGGATGGAGCTCATACTATCAGTGATATCCATACTGTTACGCAAATCCCATTCGTTGAGATTTTTGGAATTGTTATCAAATATGAAGAAAAGGGTTGGGTGCGCGTTCCAATTGAAACGTTCAAGTATATTGTTGCGATTAAAGGGAAATTGAAGTCGGAACTTCTAACTCAAGAGTTAGAGGCAAAATACACAAAACTAATGGGAGAGAAAGTCCCAGTTCCTGAGAACTTAGTAGAGACTTCGATAAAGATTTTAGATGAAGCCACAGGTTTGGCCAAGCCTCAAATTCTTGCGCCCAGTTTAGATCAGGAGAAGGACTATTTATTAAAGCGAATTAAAGCGGAGTTACCCCTGATGCCTGCAAATATTCAAGCGCAGGTGATTGATAAACTTATAAAAGTCCCAAAAACTGCTCGAGAAGGCATGCTAGCAAAACTGCTGAATTCTGAATCGTCTCTGAAATTTAAAAAGAAAGCACCTGAAGCGATTAGACTCCCGCCGCCCATACCGGAACCGCCGCCGCCTCCTGTAATAATAAAACCAGCTAAGCCTGTTGAGCAACCAGCGATAACTATAGAAGAACCCGAACTTGTGAAGCCCTCAGAGCTCTTCAAGGAAAGTCTGCCTGAATCAGCACCAACGCCAGAAATTCCCCCCGCTGCAACCTCGAGTGAAACTATGGAACCGGAAGTTAGTAAACCAGTCGGTTTAGAAAAGCCTTCCAGTCAGGTAGCTTTGAGAAAGGAAATAGCACTAGATGAAGAGCAGGTTTCTGAAGTTTTAAATTTTATTGATAGTTTATTGGGAATTCCAGAGGTTCTATATCTCGCGTTAGTCGATTCTGGCGGCAATATCTTTTATCAAACAACTAAAGAATCAGAATTATGGGATATCAGCAAAGATACCAACAAATTAATACAGAACTGGAATTCGCAAGCCCCCTCCATCTTTCTAGGGAAAGACGTGAAGTATGCGACCATTAAGGCATCACCTGACATATTGATCGCCACCAATATCAAAGGATCCGGTCATATCGTAGCGATCCCAATTAATGATACTCTTTTTATTCTAACAAAAGTAAGTAAAGACGGCGATGCACCTTTAATTGCGGATGATATTGCCATAGTTGCGAAGCAAATAAATCAGATGCTTCAAAAGAAAAAGTGATTCGGAATCTTTTGAGGTCCAAGTTTTGATTTTTGGAGTTTGGATTATCCATAAAGATGGGAAATGCCTTCTTTTTCGAGAATATGCTAAGCTTAATATTGATGAACAGCTATTTTCAGGTTTTTTGGTGGCAATTCTAGCGTTCTCAAAAGAAATAAGCAATCGCCAGCTAAAAAGCCTCAATCTTGAAGATTTAACGCTTTATTATAAACATAATCAAAGCAACAAATTAATTTTTGTAATTGCCGCTGATTCAAAGGAACGTGAACCGAGAGTTCGAGAGAAAATCGATAGAATTGAAGAGAAATTTATGCTTAAATATGGAGAAATTTTACCTGAATGGACTGGAGATATCTCTATTTTTAATAATTTTGAACCAGAATTGGACTCCATTTTAAATACAAACGGAATTCAATTCCCCCCTTTTGACCTTAATTTCCTCAATATTAGTTCTTTTGAGAATTTACTTGAGAAATTTTCTCAGTTATTAGGGAAAAAACAAAAAAAGGACATCGATAAAAAAGAATCAGAGAAAATAATTAATACCTTCGGAATTTTAGAAAAATTACCTCTCATAATAGAGGTTCCCCAAAAAATCAAGAATGCTCTCCAGTCTTTGATTAAGAAAAAAGAAGAAAAAAAGGAATAATCTATGTCCCCGGATGAAAAAGAAGTTAAAACCACCTATGTAACAATTTACATACATGAAGAAAAGCCCATTAAAGAAGCAACAAGTAACGTGATCTCGAATAGCGGAATAATCCGCGTAAGAGGTTTTCTCAAGAAAGACTCAAAAGACAAGGAGAAGAAGGAAAAGACCTTAACAACGTTATCCTACAAAATTCCGATTAAAAGTCTCGGCATTGAGGAAAATGCCGATAAGAAAACTATTCTAGATAAATTATTAAATCCGGTTTCTATTCTTAATAAAGATACTAAGGCAGTATTGATGAAATTGCTTGACCAATATGGTGACATCAAAGAAAAGGGCAGAGATCGACTCGAGTATAAAACTGAACGCTTCAAAAAGAAGTGGAAAATGAAAACTCGGCGAGTGGGGGGCGTTTAAGACCTTTTTTGTGAGATATCATAAAGGGTTTGTGAATTAATTATTTAATTTTCCCAGAATTTTAGGAATATCTGCTGTAATGTCCTAAGATTCCTCTTCTCAATTCTTATATTAGTATCAATTCCCTCAGGACTTTCATTCTTAGGCAATCTATAGAATTTTTAGATGACTTGTAAGGGAGTCAATAAGTTAAAATGAAAGAATTTTATTAAGATTTTTCAAGATTAAAATAAAATTAGTGCTGGGTGCTATGCCGAAACTATTTCGTGTCTGTAAAAATGTCTATACGCTATTACCTCGAAGAAGTACGTTCTCGAATGCAAATGTGAACATCATAAAAGCAAAGGAAAATATATTAATTGATACAGGTTCGGCTAATGACCCTAATTTTAATTATCTCAGTAAGATATTATCTGATTTAAAAATTAAGACCATTGACAAGATAATAATTACGCATTCACACACAGATCATTGCCAGAATTTAGGGCAGTTTGCGGATCGATTCGGCGCAGAAGTGTTTGCGCATAAAAATGCAATCCCCATTTTAAAACATGAAAGATCTATAGAAGGCTTTGAGTTTTGGGAATTGTTTAAGGAGGCATATCCGAGAATTCACCAAAGCTATTTGATCCGGCGCCTAATAGCAATGGGGTATAATTATTTCTCTAGATCCGAAAAAAAGATTGACAAAATAATACCGCTAGAGGAGGGGGATAGGATAGGAGAGTTAGAAGTGCTGTTTGTCCCAGGACACAGTAACGACAGCATCTCGCTGATGGACAAAACGAAAAAAATCGCTTTCACCGGAGATATGATCCCTTGGACGCCGTATATTCATACCAGCATTGATGATTTCCGGAATTCTATTCGGAAAATATTGGATTACGCACAGCGTTATGAGATCAAGACCATGATCCGGGGGCATCAAAGACCAATTGATGCGAAAATTGAAACGAATAATTATCGCTTATTTTTAGAGGACATGGATAAAGCGGAATGGCGTATCCTTAAGTTGCTTAAACTAAAAAAGGAACTAACGGCGCGTAATATGCTTCCGTATGTATTTACACGAACGCATTTCATCCATAATCTTATATATCGTGTTCTGATGCGAACACAGCTGTTTTGGATTATAAAATATTTACAAAATTTAGAGGATAAGCATTTAATCCAATCGTACGAAAAGGAGAATAAGAGATGGTATTCTTTGAATGAAAACCGGAGTTGAATTGAATGGGACGAACAATAATTTTTACGGGGAAAGGAGGCGTCGGGAAAACGACGTGTGCGGCGGCTACCGCAATACAATGTGCAAAAATTGGTAAAAAGACGTTAGTACTGTCAAGTGACCCGGCGCAAGCGCTCTCAGATTGTTTTAATCTGGAATTAGGAATTGAGGCGCCGAAGGAAATCAGGAAAAATCTCTATGGATTACAAATTGATTTAGAACGGGAAATAGACAAGCATTACGGGGTTGTGCGGGATTTTTTATTGCGACTCTTCCAATCCAGAGGAATTGAAGCCTCCGTGGCAAGCGAAATGGTTGCCTTACCGGGGTTTGATGAACTATTTTCCATCTTGAAAATTGCTGAGTACATGAATCTCTTCGAGGTTATTGTATTAGATACCGCACCAACAGGGCATACCTTTCGGCTCTTAAGTTTTCCGCAGGTATTCAGTATGTTCGGGAAATCTCTTTTACGCGTACAACAGGGCATTATGCGTATTTTTGAACCGCTGAGAGAGACAACCGAACAGGTGGTTCGGACTCCAATTCCAGATGAAATTTTCTTCTCCGAAACGCGTGGTTTGATAGATCGTGTGAATAATATGCGGGAACTTCTCATTGAATCAAAAACGACAGTCCGTATTGTCACTAATCTTGAAAAAATGCCCATTCTAGAGAGCGAACGGGCTTTAACTTTTATGAACCTCTATGGTTTGAATGTAGATGCGCTATGTATAAATAAGGTAATTCCTGAGGAAATTAAAGATCCTTATTTCCGAAAATGGAAAGAAACGCAAAATGAGTATATGAAAAGGATAGAAAATTCCTTTTACCCATTAAAACTCATAAAGATTTATTTACGGGAAGAAGAGGTAATTGGATTTAATTTACTGGAAAAAATAGCAAATGATATGTATGGGGCTAAGGGCGATCCAACTGAAGTTTATTCACAGGAAAAACCATTTACAATTGAAACCGATGTTGAAGGTAAGGTCATTATGACCATCAGCCTGCCTTTCACTAAGAAAGGGAAAACGCAAATCCGAAAGAAAGGTGAAGAGTTAATCATTGAAATTGACGAATATAAACGCATCCTATTGCTTCCTACTATCGCACAAAATATGAAGATCGGCAGCGCTCGATTTGAAGGGAATAAGTTGATTGTTACCTTTACTCAAAAAAGTGAAGTTAAAAACGAGTAACAATTAATCATAATTTATTCTCTTTTTTCAATTTATAATAACAGAAATGGCAAATGGGAGTGGTTTTACCATCGGTGATGCGCTCAATATACATAGAGCCGCGTTCGGTGACCTTTTTGCACATATCACAGGTGACTGTCTCTGTAGCTTTCTTATTCATGTATGCAGTTGGCATAGAGTTCACTCTTCATTCATTGTATTCTTTGAAGTTGAGATAAAAAGATTTTATTTAAAGCTTATTCTAACTGGAATTCAAGGGCGTATCTAAAAATTTACAGGGTTCCCGTGATCCTTTTCTTGTTCAAGACGTCCAATAGAGCGGGCATAAAGAGGCTGACCAATTTTTTATAAGTTTTTGCATTATCGTTATTGGGATTTTTAACCGTTGTAAAGCGAACCATTTTTTTAATTGCATATTCGGGCTTGGAGTATAGTCTGCATCCGCAGAAACCTAGAATTGCAGCCCCGAGTGCGGCTCCATCCTTATTTTCGGCGACAAGAATTGGTTTTTTAATGACATCTGCATAGATTTGAGACCACAAATCGCTGTTCATCGCGCCTCCATCAACGCGCAATTCCTGTGCTTTTTGCTTGGCCATACCCTCTAATAATCCCAGATACATCTGCGCCGACAATGCTGCCGATTCCATGAGGGCTCGAATGAAATGACCCCGGGTATGCCCGAATCCGAGCCCATAGATGGTGGCTTTCTTGAAAATGTAAAGCGGGATGAATAGGAGCCCTTCGCTCCCCGGAGGGACTTTTTCGGCTTCTGCCATCAAAAGATCATAGATATTAACGTTCTGTTCTTCACATTCTTTGGTCTGTAACTGCGAAAAATTATCTCTGAACCATTTTAAGGCAGTTCCAGTCCCGGGCATAGTCCCTTCAATCACCCATTTGTTTTTAACTACGTGGGGTAATGAGAATATCGGAAAGTCACCCATGGGAGGAATGGGATGTTCCACAACCATATCTACGAAGGTTCCTGTTCCTGTGGTGACTTTAGCTTGCCCAATGTCTGTGACCCCTAACCCTAACGCGCTGCACTGCTGATCGCCGCCGCCCGCAATAATGGGAAGCCCTTTTTTAAGGCCTAATTCTTCTGCAGCCTCACCTGAAAGGTCACCAATGGTTTCCCCAGGCATAGATAGCTCAGGCCACAAGTCCAACGGTATTTGGAAGGCTTCTGATAGTTTTTCATCCCACTGCAAGGTATCCATGTTTAAACTGCCGTAAATGGCATTGGACGGATCCGTAATAATTCGCCCGCACA
>Ga0315277_10002053_pt1 | contig 28361 bp, 29 predicted proteins | sample YL17G05_15_MG_FD_203695 | JGI IMG/M metagenome (GOLD analysis project Ga0315277, IMG submission 203695) | Sediment microbial communities from Yellowstone Lake, YNP, Wyoming, USA - YL17G05_15 | ecosystem: Environmental > Aquatic > Freshwater > Lake > Sediment | place: USA: Wyoming | collected... | reverse complement strand
ATCAAGGAAAGGGTTCTATTTCTGAACTCAATAACTCTACATCGGGGTAGTTCTGGACAACGAACTTTACGACATTAGACAAAGTTTCATCCGCATGTCTTCTGTGGTTGCTAACGCAAGCTATGCCTAAAGTGGCTAATTGCCATAAGTCCTGATTATCCACCTCAGCTACGGAAATATTGAACTTATTTTGTAGTCGTGTAATGATGGACTTAATTACCTGTCTCTTACCTTTAAGGGAATGGTTCTCAGGGAGGCGAAGCTCAAGTTGACACACACCGACGTGCATTATTTGTTCCCTCCTTATTTCTCTCCCTTCAGGGGAGAGCTTAAATGGGAGTTATAATCCCTTTCTGATGAGATAAGCAACGAGGTCAGCAAGACGACAACTATAGCCCCATTCGTTATCATACCAGGCTAATACCTTTATCAGGTTGCCATCAATGACCATAGTGCTTAGGGCATCGAATATAGCACTGGCGGGATTGCCCTTAAAATCCGAGCTCACCAGTGGCTCGTCACAGTATTCCAGAATTTCCTTAAGCTCTCCGTCAGCAGCCTTGCGAAAGGCAGCGTTGACCTCTTCAGCGCTTACTTTTCTCTTCAAATCGGCGACAAAGTCAACGACAGATACCACCGGAATGGGTACCCTGAGGGCAATACCGTGTAACTTCCCCTGAAGTTCTGGAATGACCACGCCCACAACCTTAGCAGCACCGGTAGTAGTCGGGATGATGTTGGTACCGGCAGACCTGGCTCGGCGCAGGTCGCGGTGAAACACATCCAGTATTTTTTGGTCGTTAGTATAAGCGTGGACAGTAGTCATTAACCCGTGAACAATGCCAAAGTTTTGGTGAAGGACTTTGACTACAGGGGCAATGCAATTAGTGGTGCAAGAGCCGTTGGATATAATGCGGTGCTTAGCCGGGTCATATTGCCCTTCATTGACACCGAGGACAATAGATATATCCTCTTCTTCCGCTGGTGCTGAAATAATTACTTTCTTGGCACCACCTTGAAGATGGGCAGCAGCCTTGCTCGCCTTGGTGAAAAGCCCGGTAGATTCGATCACAATATCCACCCCGTAGTCTCGCCAGGGAATTTTCGCCGGGTCACGCTCAGCTAAGACCTTTATTTTCCTCCCGTCAACTACAATGCCATCGTCTTTAGCTTCCACCTTACCGGGATAGGTGCCATAATTGCTATCGTACTTAAAAAGATGGGCATTGGTTTTAGCATCGGTAAGGTCATTCACCGCCGCCACCTCTGCCTTACCGCCACAACGCTGGATAATTGCCTTCAGAGCTAACCTGCCGATACGCCCGAAGCCGTTGATTCCTACTTTTGTTGCCATTTTTACCTCCTCTTTTCTTGCTAGTCTTTAGCTATATACATAGAAGCACCATCCATAGCAACATTGCTCACCCTATCTTCCGCCATCAGGAGCTTAAGATGAGCAAGGGTCTCGGTAACAGCCATTCGCTTGTCCCAAACTGGCAAATCCCGAAAAGCGGTGCCTCCTTGGTCGGTCATCCAGGGGATTTTCTGAGCTATCTCGTAGGCTGTCTTCAAGCCGTCGCGCAAAGAGTTCATGATGGCTCTCTTCCTTTGCTCGTGATGCTGGAGTATCTTTTCTATTCTCAGTCCTAAAGCATTGAACAGCGGCCCGTGTCCCGGGAGGATAAAGTTAGCCTTAAGGCTCTCCAGTTTCTTAAGGGAAGAAATATAGTCGCCCAGGGGGTTATCGCCGGAGAGGGGATTGAAACCAACGTGGGGAGTGGTCTCATACAAGACATGGTCACCAGTGAGAATAAACTTCTTCTCTTTTTCATAAAGGCAGATATGGCCTGGCGAGTGCCCCGGCGTCCATAATACCTTCAATTCGAAAGAGTCGTTAGAAATTATGTCGCCATCCTCTAGCATAACTTCAGGTAAGTCCGGGGTGACATATTTATTCATCCATAGCGAAGCCTCTTTTAACTGAGGCAGTTCGTTCTGAGGGACACCATTCTGCCGAAGCAGCTCTTCAGTCTTTTGAATCAGGTCAGCAAAATCTTTATATCTGGGAGAGATAAAACCTGCATCAATCCTGTGAATAGCTACCTGGGCCCCGCAGATTTGTTTTATCTTGCTTGACAACCCATAATGGTCGGGATGTATATGGGTGATAACCACTTTTTTGACGTCTCGAAGTTTGAGATTTGACAGTCTCATCCCTTCCTGGAGAGCCCAGAGGGATTCCTGGCTATCCCATCCGCTATCAACCAGTATATGCCCATCACCGCCTTCAATTACATAAACATTGGTAGACCATGAGGCACTTCCAGGACCAGGAGTTTTTATTTGATGAACACCGTTTAATATCCGCATTATTTCATCCTCTCTAAATTATACAACGCCCTTTTACCAGGGTATTGTGCAGCCTTGCCTAATTCCTCCTCTATCCTGAGGAGGCGATTGTACTTAGCCAGTCTCTCGCTGCGACAGGGGGCACCGGCTTTAATGAATCCGGCATTGCTGGCTACCGCGAGGTCGGCAATAGTAGTATTCTCGGTCTCACCAGACCTGTGGCTGATGATGGTTGTCCACCCCACCTGCTGAGCTCTTTTGATAACAGCCAGAGTTTCACTGAGCGTGCCTATCTGATTTGGCTTAATAAGGATTGAGTTGGAGGCCTTCTGGGCAATGCCCTTTTCCAGGCGCTTCATGTTGGTAGCATAAAGGTCATCGCCCACAATTTGAACCTGCTTTCCTAGTCGAGCAGTGAGCAATGACCAGTTTGCCCAATCATCTTCAGCCAGCCCATCCTCAATGCTGATGACAGGGTAATTCGAAACTAACTTGACATAGTAGTCAATCATTTCTGTGGAATCGAGTGTAACATCTTCCCGGGAGAGGACATATTTCCCATGAACACTGTGATGCTCCCCTCCCTGGTAGAAGGTGCTGGCGGCTGGGTCCAGGGCGATAAATAAGTCCTGGCCAGCTTTATAGCCAGCCATGTCGATGGCTGCTAGTATCAGCTCCAGTGCATCTTTATTAGAAGGGAGCTGAGGAGCAAAGCCACCCTCGTCTCCCACATTGGTGCTTAATCCCTTATTTTCAAGCACTTTACGCAGGGAATGATATACTTCGCTGCTTATTTGCATGGCTTTGTGGAAATTGGCAGCGCCCACTGGCGCTATCATAAATTCCTGAAAATCGACAGAGTTCGAGGCATGCTTACCCCCATTGAGAATATTTAACATAGGGACAGGCAATTGTTTAGCTCTTGCTCCTCCTAAATAGCGGTATAAAGGAACACCCCGGAGGCTAGCTCCGGCCTTGGCTACGGCAAGAGATGTCGCCAGTAGGGCATTAGCTCCAAGCCGGGCTTTGTTAGCAGTGCCATCAAGTTTAATTAGTCGCTCGTCAATAGCCACCTGCTCTAAAGCGGACATACCCATTATTGTTGAAGCAATTTCAGTATTAACATGTTCTATGGCTTTTAGGACGCCGAGCCCTCTATATCTACTTTTATCACCATCCCGAAGCTCCACAGCCTCATATTTTCCGGTGCTTGCCCCTGAGGGGACAGACGCAATACCCGCGTTGCCATCAACCAATACCACCTTTGCCTCTATGGTAGGATTGCCCCGAGAATCGAGAATCTCTCTGGCGTTTACGCTTTTAATACTTGCCATTTCCATTCTCGTCATTGCGAGTGTAGCGAAGCAATCTCATAATTTTTGCGCCTCTTAGCCAAAGAAATTGCTTTATCCACTGCCTCGGCAGCACTCTGAACTCTTATTATGGAATCGTCCTCTTGCCCGTTATGGGACAGTGACCAGGTATTCAAGCCAATGACCGGGATTCTACTCTTTAAAGCATAAGCAATTTCGCTTAGCGTTCCATAGCTTCCGCCGATGGCAATCACTGCCTGGGCTGACTTCACCACCGCAACATTTCTGGCCTCGCCTATGCCAGTAACTATGGGAATATCTACCCAGGGGTTTGCCATGCTCGAATCTTGTCCGGGCAGAATGCCCACGGTCAAGCCACCTTTGGACTTAGCCCCGCGACAAGCAGCTTCCATCACGCCAGTCAAGCCACCGCATATTATGGTGACACTTCGCTGAGCTAACAATTCACCGACTGTTTCTGCCAGCTTAGCTTCTTCTGGGGAGCAGGAGGAATCTCCGATAACAGCGATAATCATTTCGTAGCTTAGTATATTATATTATCACACAGCTTGGGTCTCAGTGAACTGCATTGTAGCACGATTTCATCCCGCAGAAGAAAGCACGAAAGCTCTAAGCGATTATCGAACAATTCGCTCTGATGTTACTTTTTGGTTGCGATGGCTGCAAGGATTAGTAAGATTAAGATATACCGCTATTTTGGCTAGTACACCCTTTTCCTTATCAGTTGAGCTATAACTCCGCCGGTAATAAGCACCAGGCCAACAATAGTGACGACTACTACGCTTTGATCGGGCACCGTTGTAACTGAAAGTCGTTTTATCAGTATCCCGAGTAATGCCCAATCGACCACGAGGCAATAATAGATATCTTTTCGGGTGAAGAGTACGGATAATGCAATAGCAATACCAACGACAATCACGGCTACTGCCCAGAATTGCTCACCAAGACCCCATGTGTTCCAGTTGACATCCACGAGTAGAGCGGTGACATTGGCAATCGTGGCTATGGTAATCCAGCCAAGGTAGACGCTGAAAGGAAGATGCACTAGATATTTTTCAGCCTTCGTCGCCTCTGATTTGCCAATATTCAGCCTCAAGTAAATTGCTATCAGGCATCCCAGCAGTATTAGCATCAGAGCCAGGGATAGGGGGACGATTTCATAATGCCAGGCAAATATCCAGCCGATGTTAGCGATGCAGGAAATAAAGAATAACAGCCCGATTTTCTGTACAAAGTCAACCTTCTGGGCGTCTCTTCTAACAGAGGGTCTTAGTTGATATATGACGAAGATAGCAAGTAATACATAGATTACCCCCCAGATTGCAAAGGTCAGCCCCGCTGGCACAAACAAATTTGGATATTGGTCAGATAGGTAGGCGGTCGTTTTGTTATTTAGTGGGAGGGCATTGGCCAGCGCATTAACGACAACGGTACCCAGGAAGCCCAGCAAGTTTAGAATCGACAGGGATAACACTGAACGACTTTTATTCATAATTTTCCTCCGTTTGTGCCACTCTGTCAGGATTGAGGCTTTGGCTCCCGCCTCAGGAGCAGACGTAGAAAATGGACTGCTACTACCTCCACCCAGACTAGTGCGTTGCCTATTATAATTCGCTCATACAAACCAAACCAGCCCCTCTGCTCAGTAAAGAACGCTCCTACTATCAGAGCCAAGGCTAGAACACCGGCAATCAGGGTATAGACAAAAATGTTTTTCCAATTTGGAGTGCTCTTGAAGCTGGGTGAGAGCAATAAAATTGCGATAGGGAATAACAAGCCAAGTCCATAAGATGCTAGCGTGTGGATTGTTCCATCAATGGGCGGAGCTCCAGGGTGGTCCATATGAAAAGTGGCAATCAACATCAATACGAAACCACAGAGAGCAAGTAGTATGATGCCAGCATGGAAGCCTCGTGCTCTATGAATATTGAAAAAGAGCCCGGCTACAAAGATCTCCAGCAACAAGCCCATAGCCAGAAAACAAATTGATTGTAGCCAGCCTATGCCAGTCAACGCCAGACTGCTGACAGAATCGCGAACTAGGCTGTAACCGGGAGTGGATAACGATGCTGCGAGGTCCCCGACAATTACTACGATAGGTCCCACGATGCCGACTAGAGCCGGGACACTGTTGATGTTCAAACGTTTAGACATAGCCATTAGCTCCTACGTACTGAGTGTGTTCGCTGTATTTAGTCAATTTAGTCAGCGACCTTACGCATAATATTTCTCTTTAGTATTATAGCAAACATGTTTATGCAAAGCAGCTAGTGATATAGGTGAGAACTACGGGGACTGCAGAGGGAGACATACCGAAAAGGTGCTTCCCGCCCCCACCTGGCTTTCCACTTCTATCTTTCCACCATGAGCCTCAGCAATATGGCGGCATATTGCCAGGCCAAGACCGGTACCTCCCTCAGCGCGCGAGCGGGATTTATCAACCCGGTAGAACCGTTCGAAGATGAAAGGTATGTCTTCGGCGGGGATGCCGACTCCGGTATCCGTGATGGCAACGACGGCCATCTGCCCTTCGCGGCGAAGTGATATGGAGACAGTCCCTAGACTGGGCGTATATCTGATGGCATTATCCAAAAGGTTCATGAACAGTTCTCTTAGCCTGGCTTCATCGCCATTCACCAGCAAATCATCCATTTGACCTAATTGAAAGCTGAGCCGTTTTTCCTGGCAAAGGACCTCTATATCCGTGCTCAGGTTAGTGATGAGCTTGCCAAGATCGACTGCCACGAAGTTCCATTGCTCCTTTCCGGCATCAGCGCGAGCGAGGGTAAGTAGCTTGTCAATAAGGGAAGACATCTGTCTTGATTCCTGGGAAATAATCTCCAAAGATTGGCGATAATCGCTCGGTGATCTTTCCTTCTGGAGGGCCAGAGTAGATTCAGCCTCAATTACAGCTAAGGGAGTACGTAACTCGTGCGAGGCATCGCTGGTAAATTGCTTCTGGCGCTGGAACGCTTTTTCCAATCGTCCGATCATTGCATTCAGCGTCGCTGCCAGCCTCCCTAATTCGTCTTTGGTGTTAACATTAATCCTTCGACTCAGGTCAGTTTCCTCGATTTCCTGCGCTGTCTGGGCAATTTTGTCTACTGGCTTAAGCGCGCGGCGGGCTAGAAATATACCACCTCCGGCAGCTAATGCCAGAGCCAGCGGGATAGCTATGATGAGGGTGTGTACCAACCCAGCCAATGCCTGGTCTATCTGTTTTGTCGAGCGGGCGATGACCAGTGCAGCTGGCTGGATACCGGGCGGTGGTCCCAGTATGCTAAGGTTTATGGGGACAGCCAGGAGACGCAGCCCTTCGCCTTCCGTCGTCTGGATAGTGGTAAACAGACTTGTGCCAGCAATGGCTTGCGAAATTAATTCGTGAGGTGTGGGAATACTTATCCCTCGGGGAGATACCTCCGTCAATTGATCACCAGAGTAAAAGTACAATATGACGATTTCCCCCAGCTCTTCTTGAAATTCTCCTTGCCTGATGCTTTCCAGAATAGCCGGGATATTACTTAGCTGACTAGAACGTAGTATCAACGAATCATCCAGGCTCTGGTAAAGGCTTCGCGAGAGATAGAAATACACGCCGGCACTGAGGGCAATCAATAGAACTGCCAGCACCAACAGGTACCAGATGGTAAATCGGAATTTGATGCTATGAATAAAGCTCATGGCGCTTTCAGCCGATAGCCGGCTCCTCTCACCGTCTGAATCAGGCTATCCTCCCCCTCGCTGTCAATCTTGCGTCGCAATCTGCGGATATAAACATCTACCAGATTTGACAGGCTATCGAAGTCGTAATCCCAGGCGTGTTCTTCGACCATTGTCCGCGTGACTACCACGTTGGGATGGCGCATGAAGTACTCCAGGATGACGTATTCCTTAGTGGTCAATTCAATAGGTCTTTGTCCTCGCCAAACTTGGCGGGTAAGAGTGTTCAGAGTTAAGTCTCCTACTTGAAGCTCTGGCGATTTTAACATTCCCTCTCGCCGCAGGAGCGCCCGAACTCGGGCCAGGAGCTCACTGAAGGCGAAAGGTTTAACCAGATAATCATCGGCTCCCGTATCTAACCCTTTGACCCGGTCCTCCACAGTGTCTTTAGCCGTCAACATCAGAATGGGGGTATTAATTTTCTTAGCGCGAAGCTCATGGCAAACTTCGATGCCATCTTTATTGGGCAGCATGATGTCTAGAATGATGAGGTCATACGGATTGACCTCGGCGAGGTATTCTCCTTCCTCTCCGTCGTAGGCTAAGTCAACAGCGTAAGCTTCTTCTAGAAGCCCCCGCTTGATGACAGCACAGAGCCGCCGATCATCATCAACAACCAAAATTCGCATGACAAACTCCCCAAACACATTATATTACACCAAGATGAACATGAGATGAAATGGCTCAATTGTAGACTTTTTCTGACGTTCACTTCCGGTTCATGGTAGGTTCATGTTAGTGTGATAAGCTGGATTTGTACTGATGGGGACTAACTGGAAAGGGAAATGAGATGTGCCTATCAAAAAAGGAAGGCCGATATAACATCTAAGGAGAAAACATGTCCCCAACAGTAGAAAAAATAGAAAGGAGGTGACATGACAATGAAGAAACGTAAGTGGTTCATTCCAGTTGTGGTGGTGTCTGTACTGCTGATCGGAGGTATAACTGGAGGGTTAGTTGCTGCTGCAAACAATGGCTCAAGCAATACTACTGCAGGGAATCAAACCCAGGTTACCGATCGATACCAGGCGCTTCTGGACAGAGTTTGTGCTATCTACGAAGAAAAGACAGGTGTGGCCATCGACTCAGGGCAACTAAAGGATGCTCTGGAACAGGCTCGAAGCGAGATGCAGGATGAAGCTCTAAAAAGCTGGCTGCAAGACCGCGTAGACAAGGGCAAGATAACTCAAGAAGAAGCTGACCAGTATCTGGAATGGTGGCAGTCCCGGCCCGACATCGAATTACCATTACCGGGGCTTGGTGGACATGGTCATGGAGGCGGCATGATGTGGGGTGGAGGGTTTCGGGCTTGGGGTGGTCCATGCTCCCTTAATGCTTCCGATGGAGCAGGCGATTGATAAGACAATGAAACAGAATCTGTTTGGGGAGAGGGGTTGGGTCTTCCCCTCTCTCCTTGGCACGGAGGTGAAAAATGAGTAAGCTAAAGTACATTATAATAGGCATTCTCTTGCTTGTTAGTATCGGCCTAGTTGTTACCAGCACCATAGATAACTCCCCTAGTTCCGCCTCGGGATATCTGTCTGTTGACGAAAAGATTGGCCCTGAGCTTAGTACCCAGGAGTTAGTAGCCGAGGTGGCTCCTGCCGTGGTTTCCATCGTCACTGAAACGGTGAGCTATAACTGGTTCTGGCAGGCGGTTCCACAGACGGGAGCGGGAAGCGGGATCGTAATCAGCCCGGACGGCTATATTGTGACTAACAATCATGTGGTAGAAGGTGCCCAAAAAGTGACCGTAACTCTTAGTGACGGAAGTACCTATGCGGCAACTATAGTAGGTACAGACGCGCAAACTGATCTGGCGGTGGTGAAAATTAACGCCAATAATCTTTCCTACTTATATTTTCTGAACAATTCTCTAAAGCAGCTTAGTGTCCTTGACCCGGTGGTAGCTGTGGGGAATGCTCTAGCTCTGCCTGGAGGTCCTACCTGGACTACTGGCGTCATCAGCAATCTAGGACGCTCTATTGAAGAGGACACAGGTGTGGTGCTCAATGACATTATTCAGACTGATGCGGCTATCAACCCAGGGAACAGCGGCGGACCGCTGCTAGACACGGCAGGGCAGGTGGTCGGCATCAATGTGGCTATCGCCAGCAATTCCGAGAATATTGGCTTTGCCATAAGTACTGATACTGCTATACCTGTAGTGCAGAGTATAATAGCAAAAGGAAAGGTGGCCCGTCCCTGGCTTGGAGTGCAAGTGGCCACTGTCACCTCAACTATCCAGCAGTACTACAATCTCGCAGTCAACGAAGGAGCGCTCATCACCAGTGTAACTAGCGGTGGCCCGGCGGATGAAGCTGGACTAAGAGCGGGTGATGTTATCACCAAGATGGACGATAAGGATATCAGCACAACCGAAGACCTAATTTCAGCCATAGGTTCTCATCAGATCGGTGACCAGGTTGAGATTGTGTATTACCGTGGGAATGTACAGCAAGTAGCCGCTGCCACACTGGTGGAGTCCCCGTCTTAGGCCGACGACAAGTGTAAAAGAATTAAAGAAGGAGGTTCTTAGTATATGGGTGTAGTTCGCAGAGCAATACGCAATCTGATTCGGAGTCCCCTCCGCACAGGTGGGATCGTAGCCATTCTGTCAGTCAGCATAGGGCTGGCATTGATTATGGTCACAGTTCATGGTGCCACCGAAAACCAACTAGGGTCGATAGGAACGCAGATCGGCACGGAGATCACAATACAGCCAGCTGGTCGCTTTGGTATGATGGGTGGAAATGGGACACTGGCTCAAGAAGATGTGGACAAACTCAGTGACATCTCCCACGTGGTCTCCGTACAGGAGAGTGTTCAGACTCAGTATACTGGCGATAGCCTTGAGTCAGCCGTTGAGCAGGGAGGCCAAGGAGGAGGTTCCTTCCCCGGCGGTTTCCGCATGGGCATAATGGTCATGGGGTTTGATACTGCCACGGAAAATCCGACATTAACGGGTGGTGCGCAGATGGATATAGTAGAGGGCCGGTATTTCACCGCCGATGAAAACGATGCCGATGTGATGATCGTCGGTCAAGCCCTGGCTGATAAGAACAGCCTCACTATTGGTTCTACAGTCGGCATAAATGGCACGCCGGTAGGGGTCATCGGTATTTACGACAGTGGACAAGTCTTTGGAAATAACATGCTGGTTATGCCTATTGGCACCGTGCAGCGCCTATTTAGCTTGGGCGGAGTGACTTCAGTAACGGTGCAAGCCGATGATGTTAACAATGTGGATGCTGTAGTCAGCAGTATTCGGGAGATCTTTCCCGAAAGCGTTGCTGACGTCACCACTGCCCAAGATATGTATCAGCGAATAAATAGCTCTGTAGCAAGTGCTCAGAGCACCAGCCAGATGGCGATGATTGTTGCTTTCATTGTCGCCGGAGTAGTAATCCTGTTTGCCGTGGTCCTGATGGTGCGGCAGCGGGTAAAAGAGATTGGCATTCTGAAAGCCATCGGCGCTTCCAACCGGCAGATAGAGCTTCAGTTGGGTGGAGAGGCCCTAGGTATGAGCGTTATGGCTGCCATTATCGGTGCCCTTATCACCTATCCTCTGGCTCAGAAGGTTGCCAATTTGCTTGTGGCCTCCCTGGGAGGGGGATTCGGTGGCGGCATTACCCGTGTTGCCGGGATTAATATAGCCGTATCACCAGAAGTTTTCCTCTACGCACTGGGCATAGCCATAGCACTGGCTGTGGCCGCCAGCATATTCCCAGCCTGGTATATCTCACGAATTAAACCAGCGGAGGTGTTGCGCTATGAGTAACTATAAAGAGATGGTTATAGTAGTAGATGGATTGGTCAAACAGTTCAGCACATCGGAGTACACAACGGTGGCAGCGGTGAACGGTGTTAGCTTTAGCCTACCCAGGGAAAAGATGATAGCTATCAAAGGGCCCAGTGGCTGTGGCAAGACCACCTTGCTGAACCTGCTGGGGGCTCTGGACAAACCCACAGCCGGAAACATAGTCGTGGATGGGATTAAGGTCTCAGAGCTCTATGGTGTGAATGAGTCTGAGTACCGGCTCAGGAAAGTGGGATTCGTCTTTCAATACTATTACCTCATCCCCAGCTTAACCGCTCTGGAGAATGTTATGCTGCCGATGGACCTCCGGGGTATGAAGAGAAAGGGGCAGGAAGTAGGGGCGCGCCGGTTGCTGGAAAGAGTGGGATTGGATGCCAGTCACCAGGACCGCCGGCCTACCAGGCTTTCAGGGGGTGAACAGCAGCGGGTAGCTATCGCCCGCGCCCTAGCCAATGGCCCGGCTGTCATTCTGGCAGACGAGCCTACCGGCAATCTGGATTCTAAGACCAGCACACGGATTGTTGAACTCCTGTACAGCCTCACTACTCAAGAGGGCAGAACGGTAATAATAGCCACACATGACGCTGTTATAGCAGCCAGAGCTGACGTCGTCCTGGAAATGAAGGATGGCAAGCTAATAAGCCAGTCCGATCGCAAACTAGAAGGGTAGCATCACCTTTTTGACTGGCAGAAGGTATGTCAAATGGGTGTTCAGTTGTGCAGTGCGCCTATTAATATTGCTAACAATAAAGCTTCGAATTCTTTGGGGATGTCAACCCTTCTTAGCCCAGCCGAGCTACACATACCTCACCATTTTCTATGACGACGGTCATTGTCCGTCGACAGTTAGGGCAAGTAAGTGGCCCCCTGTAGTTAGCTTTAGATGGCTCCAAAGGAATACCTTTGCCACAGCCCAGGCAGATTACTCCTGAGGAGCTTCTTGGACCAGCCTGGTGCTGCTTCTTATGGCTGGCTAGCTGCTCTATAGTAGTGAATTCAATTCCGCAGGTAACACATTTGAAATGCATTTCTCTCCTTAGCGCATTCGCAATACCTAAAATCGCCCAATGACTAATTTATTATCCCACAATTATATCATGGTGTTCTCCCCTGACGAATAATTTGAGTTTAAGCTTAACATTCCGCTATATTGTTACGCCATAGGTAATAAGACAAGCTATTGTTCAGGGCTAGGGATATTCAACTCTGCCATCCTGGGCTATAATTTTGCTGGTCGTCCTTTTCATTCTTATTGGAGAAACATGGGGGAAAATACCAAATTTAAGCTGATTGTTGGATTTCTGGCAATTCTGGCTTTGATCATCTCGATTTACGCCAGGTTCACACCCCGGTTTCCAGGCGACCTGTACCTGACGCTCCGTTTGCAATCTTTTGATAATCATTTTTTGCTCTCATTCATGAACTGCGTTTCGTTTATATTTGGGGGCTGGTCCTCGGTGCTGGTAGTTGTTGCCATCGGTATCGTTGTTTGGTGGCGAGTAGGTAGGCTGGAGGCCATCATGATTCTCGTGGGGGGATTAATCACGCTTGTAAATACGGCATTGAAACTGGCTATCAATCGTCCGCGGCCCTCGGCCGACCTAGTTCACGTCTTATCCAGTGAGCAAGGTAATGGATTCCCTAGTGGACATGCATTCTTTGCTATTGTGATCTTGGGACTCCTAGCTTATTTTGCCTTCATCAATCTGAAGAATCGTACAATACGGATGGTGGTTCTTGCAGGTTTGATTGTTTTAATTCTCTTAATCGGCACTTCTCGGGTTTACCTGGGAGTCCACTGGCCAAGTGACGTCATAGGAGGCTACCTGATAGGTGGAGTCTTCTTAACTGCGCTTATCTGGTTCCACCGGACTTGGAAGGCTCATCATTCGTAGCAGCACAAGCAACTTTGAAATCACACGAAATGGGCTATTGTTCAGTTAGGTAACATTCCGCTAGATTGTGACTTGCTGATCAAAACAAGCCAATGTTTCCCAACAAAAGGCTCTTTAGTGATATTTGATAGCCTGGCAGGTATGTGGCTAATCCTCCGGGCTGGGGCAAGATTGACATAAATAAAAAAGCCCACTACTTTTGTAGCTGCTTTAGAGATTCTTTCACTATCGCTGTTAGCTCGTCGGGGGTAAATGGTTTGGGTAAAAATGGCCTACTACTTTGCTCTATAAAAGCCATGGTTTTCTCGTCTATCAGACTCCCGGTGGTGAATATTACATGGTTTGCCACCCGCGGATATTTTTTTTGCAGCCATTGGTATAGTTCTGCACCGCTCATTTTCGGTGTCCTGATATCAATCAGACAAATGTCATATTGCCTCTTCTTTATCATATCCTGAGCTAAGCTCCCATTGACGGCAATCTCCACCTCAAATCCTTCCTTAGCAAGGACTCTTTGGCACATATTGCCAATCGTTGGTTCGTCCTCGACCACCAAGATTCTCTTCGTGGTGCGATCAAGAGTATTTATTGTACGCCTCTTCTCTTTACTATTTGCTGATGGGTAATTCTACCACGAAAGTAGCTCCTTCACCAGGCTCGCTCTCGGCGTATAACTTGCCACCGTGTTCAGTAACTATCCCGTGACAAATACTTAGACCAAGCCCCGTGCCTTTGCCCACCTCTCTGGTGGTGAAGAATGGAGTGAAGAGTTGCTTCATGTTGTACGGACTGATTCCCGGGCCATCATCAGTAATAAAAGTCCGAACTATATCCCCAACCTGTTCTGTAGCAATGGTAAGCTTACCTCTCCCGTGGGCTTCAAGCATAGCCTGTTCGGCATTAATGATGATGTTTATGAAGGCCTGCTGCAGTTGAGCTCCATTTATATGATAATTCATTAGAGTAGAGCGGCTAGTTGAACTTGCTCATTGCTGCTTCTATCCCCTGGGTAAGAAAACAATCAATGGCTTCGGATACCTTGGCAATTACAGGCTTAATTATGGCTTCTTCGTGGGGGGAGAAATCACTGAGCACATAATTGACTATAGCGTCCTCGCTAATGGATTGCTCTTCTGCCTGAGGTCGCCCGATCCCCACCCTGATTCGGGGGAAATCCTCGCTTCCCAGGGCGGAAATAATAGAATTTATTCCCTTGTGCCCTCCCGAACCTCCACTCTGCCGCAGGCGAATCTTGCCCAGAGGCAAATCGAGGTCATCGTATATTACCAGGAGGTCGTTCAAAGGGATGTTATGCTTATGCACCAGGCCAGCCACGGATTTGCCGCTGAGATTCACAAACGTCCCGGGCCTGGCCAGCAGTAACTTCTCGTCCCTTACTTTGCCGGTGCCTACCCTAGCCTGGCACTGCCTGTGGTCAAAGCGGATAGAATGAAGCCTGGCGAAGTAATTAAGACACTGGAAGCCAATATTATGGCGATTGTGGGCATAAGTCTTACCGGGGTTCCCCAAACCAACTATGAGTTTCATTGATTTAGAGTTTATGGGAATTCAGTCACCCGATATTATGGCTGATTCTGCTGACACTAAGCAAATGCTACTTACCTTAAACAGCAAGCCCGCATAGAGAGGTAACATTTTGGCCTTTTGTTACGTCAGAGGTAACAACACAAGCTAAAGTGCAATATTCGAAAAGGTTGCTGATAGGGCTATGCCTTCACTGCTCGACGTCTCCGAAAGACTATGACTGCTATCACGAGGATGCCAATGGCTATTATTATTGCCCAGCCCCAGGTAGGCATCAGCGGGGGTTCTACAATCTGTACCAGCTTTGTGTAAACGAATTTGGCCCCGCTTTGGAGTGTTGCATTTATCGTCAAAGGATACGAGTCATTACTGCTAAATCCTGATCTGATTAGACCGAGTGTGGTACTGGTGCTTCTATTAGGTTGCAAAGGATTCGCAGGAGTAACATTAAAGGTAAAGTCGAGGGATTCACTTAATTCAAGGGTGGCAGTTAACGAAATAACAGGCTCAACACCCACATTCTTCAGGGTTATTTCGACTGCTGCCCCTCCGGGATTAGGGGGTCCGAGAGGGCCCAACACAGACACGATTTCAATCAGTTCCTGGTTTTGCGACGCTGAGACTGGATGGCAGCTGGATACTGTCACTGCTAGAAGCGTAGCAGTAAGAAGCATACCTGTGACTATGACGGACGCCAGTCTTCTGAACATACACTACTTCACCAATAATTTATTTTACACTATTACTGTGCAATTTAGCCTTTATACTTTAATGAATGTCGTTATAGAAAGGCTGCATAAACTAAAGGATACTGTATTAGTTAACTAGAAGTTAGCTTTCTAGCTACTTCAGGAAATAGTAAAGTGGAGTATAACCAATGCACCCCACTCATCACCTCCGACCACGGTGTAGATGCCAGGGGTGAAGTTGCTGAAGGTCGCGTTGCAGCAGCTACCGCTCCAAAATCCTGCCAATGTAACATTGGTAGTCATACTAATTGAGAACGACGGCCAGAGGTCGTGCATGGTATAGATATCAGCAGCGTCACTCCAAGGCTGAAAATCAAAATCATAGTAAGCAGCAGCTAGCATTGCTGGGCAACTATACATTGCATTCGGGTCAAAAAGCTGAAGCGGAGCGATGGCAACAGCACTTTTTGCGTCGTAATATCCCTGCAGGATGGATATTCCAAAAGGATAATAAAGCGTGCCGCAGGGGCTCAGGGTTAAGCCTTGAACTGGCCATGCATTGGCTCCGTGGATGTTATTTTCTATTGCTAGGGTATTCTTTTCATCAATGGTGACAGAAATCTGCTCTCCGGGGTGATAGGTCGTTGAGTTTAACGATAGAGTGAGGCTCAGGCCATACTTGGAGATAACAGTGGATGAATACTGGTCAAGGGTAATAGGTGTGTACGTTGCTGTTGGAGTTGGCGTAGTACATCCTACTATGATGATGATAGTAAGCACAGTCATGCTAGTAATCAGGAGAATTAGGTTCCGGTTTATGTTAGTTCTCATTTTCTGCTCTCCTGCTCTCGCGATTTTGTCTCTCGCTATTGCTTCGGCAGTGGTGAACTCGCTGGCGGTCTTGCGCCCGCTGAGCACTCCACCAGTAATGGCGAGAGCCCCGGGAAGCAGCATAAAACCAGTCAGTGCCATAATTACCCCTCCAACTACGCCCCATTTAAACCCGGATTCACCCCTTCTTGTTTTCTTCCAAGCAGTGAGGGCGAGTACCCATCCTAACAGCCCAATAAAAGCAACTAACACACGAAGCATGCTGTCCCACGAGAAGAAGAACACACGTACTAAAGGAGCCCCCCTAATAACCAAGTTTATAACCCACAGCATGCCTACTACTGCCCAGGTTATTCCCCCCAGAATGAAGCTAACCAGCAATACTGTGCTACCTCCTCTTTCTTCTGCCAATTTTTTCGCCCGAAATTTATTCCACAAGAAGCCGGTCAGTGTACCAAAGACCAGAGCAGACATAATGCTAATTAATGCGAGGCTAACCGATGACAGATTGATGGTTCCACCGTAATAAGTTCCGATATTCAGGATGCTCAAGATGCCGGTGGCCTGCCAAGGCCAGCTAAGGGTTGTGTAAGTAACCTCAATTACAGTGAATATCCAGAAGAATAATGAAAGCACTACTCCCTTCTCAACACTAGTAGTGCCAGGGAGGGAATTATACAAGGTCGCGAAAACCACCCCGAGTATAATTCCGCGAACGATTGGCTCGTATAAAGGTACAAGTCCGGCTGCGTCCCAAAAGCCCGAGGTGTATAAATACTGGTAACCAACTAGTGTAAATGTCAATATCGCAGAGATAGCTGCGTAGACGACTCCGGTGATTACGCCAGCTTTGATGCCCCGTCCGAAATCAGCCACTTATCTCACCTCACTATACATTATGCCAGCTCAGGAAGGGATAGGTTACCCCATTGACGATATTCCAGATGTAGGCAAGGTTAGTCTCGTTCAGAGTGACTGCGGTTATATGCCAGCCTGCCCCTGAGAACGTGTCGATGTCCTTCATTTCCGTGGTATTCTTGCCTGTCCCGCCAGCCGAAGTAGCTTGTCCGCTGGTTTTTATGTCCCAGAAGGAATTGCTCACAGTGCCTTCAATATTCTCTCCCACCAGACCACCAACTGATGAATTGCCAGTGACACTGCCTGTGGAATAAGAGTTGCTCACATTGCCTCCTTCATTCCATCCCACCAGGCCACCGACAGACTCATTGCCAGTCACATTGCCAGTAGAATAGGAGTTGCTCACCATGTCATTGAGAATCACTCCCACCACGTGGCCAGCGAGACTCCCTCCAACCAAGCCGCCAACAGACGAATTGCCTGTCACGCTGCCAGTGAAATAAGAGTTGCTTATGGTGCCGGAGAAAAGGTCACGTCCCACGAGACCACCAACACCATCTTTGCCAGTCACGTTGGCTTTGGAATAAGAGTTGCTCACAGTGGCATAACTAACTCCGACTAGACCGCCCACACCAGCAAGAAACTCCCATGAAACACAAGACAAATAGCTTGTCACATTGCCCGTAAAATAGCAGTTGCTTATGGTGGCCTCTTCAGTAAGTCCTATTAGGCCGCCAACGCCAAATCCTCCTATCACAGCGCCAACATTGCCAACAAGCCCACCAGCAACCACATTGCCTATGGCATAGCAGTTGCTCAGAGGGCCTTGATTGTACCCCACCAGACCGCCAACGTTAAAATTGCCACTTACGTTGCCGATGGCATAAGAGTTGCTGACAGTGCCCCCAATATTCCTTCCTACCAGACCACCAGTGCCCCAATTGCCAATCACAGTGATGTTCATCACGCCGATGTCTTCGATGACCCCTTCTTCGTAGACACAACCGAAAAGCCCCACCAGGTCTTCATCAGGGCGGTTGATATATAGGTCACGTATTTCGTATCCTTGCCCATCGAAAGTTCCCCTAACGCCCCCATAGACACACTCAGGGATAAAGGTTCCAATCGGCTCCCAGCCTTTTCCTCCATTGGCAGTCGGGCCCGCCAGCTCCGTATAACCGAGAGTGGTGGAGTTAAGGTCGTTCATTAGAGTGTGGTTGCCAGCCAGGTTGTCTCTGGTGGCATTCAAATCATACCAAGTCCGTATTTCCAGGTTTTGGGAAGGAGGTGGAGGAGTGCAAGGGATATGACCGCCACCACCATCACAGCCGACCATCCCGGCAATTAAAGCTGCCGTAATCAAAAAAACGCTAACTCTTGTCACCCAACAGTTTAGTTTTCCCAACATCTCTAGGTTACAGTATTATATGCTATTTTTGTTAAAATCCTGTTAATCTTAGATATATGTTACAATTCTTTGAATGATTATATCGCACTAGTCACATCATCAGAGGTGGCGATTTGGTGCTTGCGCCAATTGGGGGCATCACCTTTAATCTTCTACTTTCAAGCTCGATTGGCTAAATGGCCTTATATTCGCCAGTATTTAGCCTTAGCACTTTAGAATATCCTATTTTAGAAAGGCTGCATAAACCACACTAATTCAAACCGCTCTGGAAAATGAGAATTAAAGCGGAGAATCACTTATGATATAATAATAGTAGAAGTGCAGAGACTAATCGTCGGCGAAAGCTAGGATTCGGAATGAAAAAATGCCCGTTGTGTAATAAGAAGATTCCAGGGGATGCCAAGTTTTGTCCGCAGTGCGGGTGGGATTTAAGCGACCACGAAATGACTCCACTCCAAGTGGCAAGAATTCAGGAGGAAATTCAAGATGCCAGATTTAGAGCCACACAATGGACTGTTGTAATGATTCCATTCGTAACGATTGCGTTTATGTGCCTTCTGGTTGGTGGGCTTGCTCTATGGAAGGTTATTCCTGCGACGTGGGACTTCATGACGAATGTGGCTCTTGCCTTTATCACTATTGAGATTGCGTTCGCCTTTTTGCGAGACCGGCATAGAAAGAAGCAAGATAAGCTGAAAATGATGCTGAGGGACAGGCAACCGTCCCAATAGTACGGCAGAATTACCAGTATGACTAATTGAATTATGGCATTTTAGGGGTTCTTAGCTAGGTGGCCCTTTATCCGCCAGTATTTAGCCTTAACACTTTAGAATATCCTATTTTAGAAAGGCTGCATAAACTGACTGGCTTAGGCCATTTAGATGAAACTGAACTTAAAGCGTAGAAATTTTGGATACTCCCCGGCTCGAACCTTGTATGCTGCAGCTAGTGAGTAGGCCAGCTTTGTATCGGTTTCTTATAATGTTAATCCTTTTATTTCAGCCAAATGGTTTTTCATATCATTTGATAAGTCTTGGTACAATTTATATAGATTGCCAGTGTATTTTTTAGCTTCCTCGTCTCGCTCCTCTTCTGCTTTCTTCCTTTTTTCGAGTCGTTTTTTACGTTCATAGTCCTCTTCAAATTTTGGAATGAACTCTTCTGGCAAGGCTGGAAGATTATGAGCCATATTAGCGATTTTAGACTGTAGCTCTTGGAACCCCTTATAAATCTTTGCGTTTGATTTCAAGCTTAGTTGAATTTCCAACCTATAGAATTTCTCTAATTCTCCTTCTGAAGCGCTCCCTTTACCTCTAATCAATTTATCAAGACTATGCAAGGCATCTTCATAAGTACTTTCAAGGTCAGAGATATACTTATCAGTGTTTTTTCTCTTATATTCACGTTGTTCTTTATCGCGGGCAATTCTGGAATTGAAGTAAGAATTCAATATCATTGCAAGACCCGTAATGATACCACCGATGATAGCTCCTATAATGTATTCCATTGTACTGTAGCATAGCAATTAGTTATTTTGTTTTCAAGGTTATGCAACAATCTGACGTTTTGTTATGCTTGTGACGAAAGCCAAATCCCTTCTCAAAAGTTGCTCAATCCTCCGATAAAGCCTCAGGCTATCCTCAAGCTTCACTGAGCTAGCAAGTGGTATAATAAGATTAACAAACATAGAGTAGTCGAGAGGTAATTCAGCTGTAGGAATTTGGGAGATTGTAACGTGAAGCGGTTTTCCGAAACGTATGGCTACAAGCCAATCAAAACCGTCATGCAGGTTGATTCGATGGACATCGATTTACGCAATAGCTTATGGAATGGATTGGTCATTTTCTATTGGGTATCGTTGAGAAAGAGTGAAGTTCATCCTCTTAGCGTTAGCAAAGTTTGGCTGAAACGCTTAATCCTTGAGTTATGGATTGACTTCTTCAAACACCCCATTGACACTATTCCTGAGCATTCCTTTATCGCCTTTGAAGACATAAAAAACCGCTTCTTTTCTCTCCCATGGTATGAGGTTTATGACCTTATACAGTTCGTAGCCACTGAGTCGACGGAAAAGACGGTAAACGAAAACTTTATCGGGTACTGTAACGAGATATTGGAGCGTGAGATTTCTGGATGGAGGTTTGTGGGAGGGAAAATTACACCTGTTACGTCGAAAGAGGAAATCTCTGTAATTGAGGAAGCATTGGAGGCGGCAGAGTCTTTGCGACCTGTTGCCATTCACTTAAACTCAGCATTGGATTTCATGTCAGATAGGAAATCCCCTAACTATAGAAATTCCATAAAGGAATCCATAAGTGCTGTCGAGGCAATTTGCACGCTGGTAGCAGGCACAGAAAAGGCAGAATTAACACAAGCCTTAACAGCAATGAAGAAGAAAGGAATACGCCTACATCCTGCCTTAGAACAGGCGTTTACTAAGTTATATGGATACACAAGTGATGCGGACGGGATACGGCATGCCCTACTTGAAGAGCCTGATTTGCATCTTGAGGATGCCAAGTTCATGCTAGTAGCTTGTTCTGCATTTATCAACTATCTCAAATCGAAGTCATCGAAAGTGGAAATCAAGTTGTGAGGCCATGTCAAAGCCTCAAGCTTCACTGGCCTCTAGTATGGGCAAACCAGATTATTCCAAATATTGCAGTTTGGGGACCTCCATCTTGGACTTAACGAACTCAAATCAAAGCTAGAACGTTATAGCCCAATAAGACTAGTGAACGCAATCCCGGTAAACTTGATGTTGAGAGAATTTCTACGATTTGCTTACAGCCTTATCCAGCAACTCCAGGAACTCAGTTTCGCTGAGCGTCTTTGTCTCCAATTTTTGAACTTTAGCCAGCTTGGAGCCAGGGTCGGCGCCCACCACCACGTAAGAAGTCTTCCTGGTGACATCCGAGCCGGCTTTGCCACCGAGAGCCTTTATTTTCGCTTCTGCTTCTGGGCGGGAGAAGGATTTCAGCTTCCCGGTTAAAACAAATTCCAGTCCGGCTAAAGGTAACTCCTCAGGCTTGATGACTTCAGCCTTGCTCTTCCCCAGCCCTTGCCCCACCTCCTTTTCCCGCAGCTTCTCAATAATGCGTCTATTTCCTTTCTGTCGGAAAAAGGCAACAATGCTTTCAGCTATCTTGGGGCCGATAGATGGAATGGCTGAAAGCTCTTCCGGGCTGGCTTCAGCCAGTTGGTCAATACTCTGGAATTGCTCTGCCAGTAGTTCGGAATATTGCTCACCCACATGCAGGATTCCTAAGGCAAAAATCACCCGGGCTAAAGGTCTATTCTTGCTTTTTTCGATGGAATTAAGCACATTGGAGGCACTTTTGTCTGCCATTCTTTCCAGACTGAAAAGTTGCTCCTTGGTGAGGTAGTATAAATCGGCAGCATCCTTGACCAGGCCGGCCTCGAACAAAACTTGGCATAACTTTTCTCCCACGCCATCCATATCCATGGCCCCGCGGCTGACAAAGTGCTTGATTCTCTCCAGGGCTTGAGAGGGACAGGCGGCATTGGGGCAGCGATGCATAGCCTCACTCTCTGGCTTTATGACCTCGCTGTCACACACAGGACAGCGGGGGGGCATGGAGAAGATTTTCTCCTTGCCGGTACGGCGGCTGACAATGGGTTCGACAATCTTAGGAATGACGTCACCAGCCCGCTGCACCACAACCCAGTCTCCAATCCTGATGTCCTTGCGGTGAATATCTTCTTCATTATGCAGCGCCGCTGAACTGATAACCACGCCGCCTACTCGAACTGGCTCTAAAATAGCGTAAGGGTTAAGGCTCCCTGTCCTCCCCACGTTTATGCCGATGTCAATTAGCTTTGTGGTGCCTTGAATGGCGGGAAACTTATAAGCAATAGCCCATCTTGGCTCGTGAGCCACAGTGCCCAGCTCTTGCTGGAGGGCAATAGAATTGACCTTTACCACTATGCCGTCGGCTTCGTAGGGGAACTTTTCCCGGCTTTCTACCCAGCTCTGATGATATTTCTCCGCTTCATCGAGGGAATGGCATGGAGCAATATTGGGATTTATCTTGAAGCCCAGGGACTTGAGGTATTGCATGATTTCCCAGTGAGTGTCGGGCACCGCCTTGCCTTCAGCCCAACCTAACCCATAAATGAATATGTCGAGAGGACGTCGAGTGGTAATGCTGGAATCGAGCTGCCTTACCGAGCCGGCAGCGGCATTCCTGGGATTGGCAAAAAGCGGCAACTCCTCCTTAGCCCTCTCTTCGTTAAGCTTTTTAAAACCAGCCTTAGGAAGATAGACCTCGCCCCGGACTTCAAATCTGGGTGGCGCCTCCTTGGGTACGGAAAGGGGAATACTCCTGATGGTTCTCAAGTTCTGTGTGATGTTCTCACCCCGGTAGCCATCCCCCCTGGTTGCTCCTGTGGCGAGCAAGCCGTCAACATAAGTCAAAGCTACTGCCAGCCCGTCAATTTTAGGCTCGCAAACAAGGTCAAACTGGTGCCCGCCAAGGAGGTTGCTTACTCTTTTATGCCAGGCTGCCAGTTCTTCATAAGAAAAAGCATTGGCCAGGCTCAACAAAGGCTGGGGATGTTCGACAACTCCAAATGCCTCTACAGGAGGTGCCCCAATCCTTTGCGTCGGCGAGTCCGGGGTAACCAGCTTAGGATGCTCAGCTTCAAGCTGCCTGAGCTCTTTCATCAACTCATCGTACTCTGCATCGCTGATTTCAGGGCTATCCAGCACGTAGTAACGGTAATTATGATAATTAATTGCCTCCCGCAGCTCTTCTATCCTCTGCTTGACCTTATTTACGTCTCTCATAAGGCTCCGTCAACTATAATATTACCATAGCTAAAACGGCTGTGCAGAAATGGCGCTTATCAAACGCAGAGGTGAAAAGCAAACTGCGGAGACTACCCAGGAAAGTTTTTGCTCTTGTTTCTCCCGAACGGGCAGATATAAACGCATATACCGCAAGCCCTGTGCAGAGTCTCTCGTTTGCTTAGATAGTGGTCGCATACCTCAGCAGCGAATATCTCGCTCCTCGGTCTGGGCTTATCGAAAGTCTGTCCGGTAAAAGCATGTGCTGGACAATCTTTCACACATGTACAGCAGTCTTGGCACATCTCATCCATAGGCATTCCCGCTTCTAACGGAGCATCTGTGAGCACTGTGCCCCACCTCACGCGGGGGCCGTGTTCCGGTGTAATGAGCAAAGCACTCTTGCCAATCCATCCCAGCCCAGCCAAATGAGCTGCTAATTTGTGGGAGAACACACCAGTAAGCTTAGTTCTATCCACTGTTTGAGACGACGGGACAATGAAAGCTTGAAAACCGGCTTTATCCAGGGATTGGGCTAACATCAAGGAAATCGAGTCTATGCGAGGATTTATAGTTTGATACACGTAATACCAATAAGTATTCAGGGCAGCTGGATTATTATGATGGACCAGCGTATTTACAATGCCATCCGTAAGAACGAAGCCATGAGACACAGCTCGTGGAAACTGAGTGAGAAATTCTCCGCCCTGCTCGGAAATACGCTGTCGGGCAGGAGTAAGGTCAGCTATACCGAAGTAAGTTGACCCCATGTCCTTTGCCAAAGATTCCAGCTTGCCTCTAAGATTCACTTTACCCCCATCTTTCATAGCTAACTCCTATGTGTAAGTATAGCACAGCAAAGCTTCCCGACCTCAATTTTACGCTCAGCTGTATCGAAATTACTAACGTTGAGTAAGAGGTTGTTAAATTACTTCCTAACTCTACGATATTTGCTATAATCAAGGCAGATTTACAGAAATGAAATAGAGTATAAGCCCAAAGGAGGAGGATAAAACATGGCTACGAAACCAGTTGTAATCAGGTTCTTCGCCCCGGTGATTGATGCCACGGTCAATGCTCTGATGAGTGCCGTTGATCAGAAAATGAAGCAAGGGATAAAAGATTTCATCATCCTTATCTCTTCGCCGGGCGGCTCTGTTGATCACGGTTTAAGCGCATATAACTATTTGAAGGGGTTGCCTGCGTCCATAACTACGCACAATTTCGGCAGCGTGGACTCAATAGGCATCGTCCTCTACTGTGCCGGTTCGAAGAGGCTGTCAGTACCCCAGGCGAGATTCCTATTTCACGGCGTCAGCGCGCAGTTTAGAGGGGAACAGAATTTAGATGAGAAACTGCTGGAGGAAAGGTTAAAGGGGTTGAGGATTGATATGGAGAACATTGCTAAGGTAATCGCAGCCAATACGGGTAAAAGTGCCAAAGATGTTACTGATGCCATGCTCGAGAGGATAACTTTGAATCCAGAGGAAGCGCAGTCCTGGGGCCTGGTGCACGAAATCAAATCAGAGCTATTCGGAGAAGGAAGCGAAGTAATTGCCATACAGGCTCAACAACAACCACCACCACAACTGCCGCGGAAGCTGTAACATTAGGTAATAACCTTCCGTGTCATTGCGAACCCCGACTTGTCGGGGCGTGGCAATCTCATTGTGAAGCTGGAGCCTGCTATAGTTGAACTGAGGAACCTCGCTTAGAGATTGCTTCGTCGCTATCGCTCCTCGCAATGACAAAAAAGAAGTGAGCTAAGGTACTGAACGAGAACAAGGGCTTTACGATATACCTTTTATTACGATATACTCTTTTAGAAGGTTTTCCGGAGGCTGAAATGAATATTAGACAGACCCTGGAAGATACTGCCAGCGAAATCCCACACAAAGAAGCCATTGTTCTTGGTGCTCAGAGGATTACTTATGAGGAACTGGATGAAGCTTCTAACAGAGTAGCCAATGCCCTCCTGGAGCTGGGGATGGAAAAGGGTACGCATGTGGCTATCTTGATGTCCCATAGCCCTGAGTGGGTCATCAATTATTTCGGGGTCATTAAAGGTGGAGGTGTAGCTGTGCTACTCAACACTGCGCTTAAAGCGCCTGAACTTGATTCTTTGTTGCTAGACTCCGACTCGGAAATCCTGATAACCGAGAAGGAATTTTCTCAAATGATTTCCTCAGTTTTGCCTCACATTCCTTTACTAAAGCACGTAATTGAAGTTGATGCAGATTCTTACACCAGGATGGTAGCTAAGAGCTCTGCCGCATCACCGGCTATCGATATAAAAGACGAGGACGAAGCTACTATAATTTACACCTCTGGCGTCCTGGGGAGGCAAAGAGGGGTGGTACATACACATGCTTCCCTTATGGGAACTCCCCCCATAGTTTCCGCAGCTATACAGCGGAGGAAAGAAGATACCATCATAGACCCTGCTCGTTTCTCCCATCTTTTTGGCTTATGTGAGGTTCTTCTTGGTTCGTTTATCAAAGGCTCTACCATCGTACTTATCCCTAATTTCACTCCCAGAGTTGTTCTCGAGGCTGTGGAAAAAGAGAAAGGAAGTATTATCTTTGGCGTTCCTGCCATGTACAATGCCCTGGCGATGATGCGAGACGAAGTTTTGAGAGAATATAACCTGAATTCGCTGCGAATAGCAGTTACCGCTGGGGCCAAGTCCTTTCCCAAGCTAATGGAAAATTTGGAGGACAAGTTCGGGTTATCCCTTTATGAGGTATACGGTCTCACGGAAGTTTCAGCCGTTTCCATAAGCACCTTTAACAGTCGTAAACTAGGGACCGTGGGCAAGCCAATTTGCCGCTTTAAGATACTGGATGACAGCGGCAAGAAAGTTCCTAGGGGCGAAATAGGGGAAGCTGTGTTCAATGCCCCTTGGGCGATGAAAGGATACTATAAAGCACCTAAACTCACAGCTCAAGTCCTTAAGGATGGCTGGTTTTATACCGGAGATTTAGTCAGGATGGATGAAGAAGGCTACCTGGAATACGTAGAGAAAAAATCGTTCATAATAGTCACGTCTTCTGGACTTAAGGTTGGTCCGGCAGAGGTCGAATTTGTGCTGCTGAGCCACCCTAGCGTAGCTGAGGCAGTCTATGTAGGTATTGACGATGGCTATGGAGGACAGATACCCACGGCCTTTGTGGTACTCAAAGAAGGGCAAAGCGCTACTTCAGAGGAACTAGCCAATCTTTGTTACCACAACCTGGCTGATTTTAAGCTTCCTAAGAGAATTGAATTTATAGACAGCATACCTAAAACTGCCTCGGGGAAGATAGATAGAAAGAAGCTCAAAGAAAGAGAGCTGCCCCAGAACTAACTCAAACAGTAGCTCTTAGCCTTGTCTATTGGACTCCCCACAATGACATTACCAGACGCTCACATTATCCTAATGTTGACGTGGTTAACGCTTATTGGTAACATCATGAATTGAGCCGTGCTAGGCGGGGAACCAGCGGTGCCCTGTACCCGAAAACCGCTATAGCGGGGCTGAATTCCTGCTTGAGGTTGACGGCCGGCTAGATTTGTTTTTGCTGAGCGGTGTTGATAATCGGGTTCTATGCAACTGGAAACTATGAACCCCGTCAGGTCCGGAAGGAAGCAGCGGTAAGTAGCATTTCCAGTGTGATATAGAGGTGCCTGGTTGGAGCTAGTTGGTAGAGGCAGCTTCCCGGTTTGGAAATCGAGAGCAGGTGCACGGCTTACAAAAATTCAGAATAGATAGGAAAAAGTTCATAGATGGATTTCTTAGGGCTTGAAGGTAAAACAGCAATCGTTACTGGAGGTGGCTCCAATATTGGGAGGGGCATAGTTCTGGCTTTTGCTGAGCAAGGAGCGAACGTGGCTATAGCTGAACTAGATGAAGCTCAAGGAACTAAAGTAGCTAAGGAAGCCAATGCTCTGGGCAAGGGCAAAGTTGAGAATATAAGGACGGATGTAACCGACTGGAATTCGGTACAAGCGATGGTGAAGCGAACACTGGATAAGTTTGGTCAGGTAGATATACTAGTCAACATTGTTGGTTGGGTCAGGGACGACCTTTTTGTAAAGAAACCCAGAGAGGATTGGGAAAAAGAGATAGCCCGCAATTTTTGGAGCGATATAAACTGCACTAGGGCCGTTTTAGACCACATGATTGAGAGGGAGTACGGAAAAATCATCAACATCAGTTCTGATGCTGCCCGAGTAGGACAATTAAGAGAAGCTGTTTACAGTGGCTGCAAGGGTGCTGTGATTTCTATGACCAAGTCTCTAGCCAGGGAGCTTGGCCGTTATGGGATAAACATCAATGTGATTTGTCCAGGTGTTGTTATTCCTGCTAGCAGGGATGTTACTACTTCGGAGAGCATGTGGACGGATGATATGATGAAAATATTTGGCACTCCTGAGGCGCTAGAGAAAATAGCTAAGGGTATCCCTCTGGGACGGGTGGGGACACCAGATGATATAGCCAATGCTGTTCTCTTCTTGGCCTCGGACCGAGCTAACTTCATAACTGGACAGACTATTAGCGTTGATGGTGGTTACACCATGGCGTAAGAGATTTTAAACAGCCTCAAATAATCAAGGTGGTGATGAACATGGCAATAAAAAAGGTATGTGTTATTGGTTCAGGGACTATGGGCAGCGGCATAGCTCAAGTATCGGCACAGGCCGGCTATGAGACAACCATGGTCGACGTAAAACAAGAGTTTCTGGACCGTGGTATGAACATGATAAAGTCCAGCCTGGGTAAATTTGTGCAAAAAGAAAAAATTAAGCAAGAGGAGATGAATAAAGCTCTGGCCAGACTTCATACCTCGATTGACATGAAAAATGCCGCTAAAAATGCTGACTACGTTATAGAGGCGGTATTTGAGAGGGCAGAGGTCAAGCTGCCGATATTTGGACAGCTTGAAGAAATCTGCCCCAAAGAGACAATCCTGGCTTCTAACACATCCGGAATACCCGTGAGTCTACTGGCATCCGCGACCAGGCGTCCCGATAAGGTTATCGGCACACACTTTATGAACCCCGTACCGCTAATGAAGGGAGTAGAGATAGTAAAAACCTTGCTTACATCAGAGGAAACTCTG
>Ga0315277_10002052_pt1 | contig 28363 bp, 22 predicted proteins | sample YL17G05_15_MG_FD_203695 | JGI IMG/M metagenome (GOLD analysis project Ga0315277, IMG submission 203695) | Sediment microbial communities from Yellowstone Lake, YNP, Wyoming, USA - YL17G05_15 | ecosystem: Environmental > Aquatic > Freshwater > Lake > Sediment | place: USA: Wyoming | collected... | reverse complement strand
AGGATTGTGCCGCGATTGTGCGGCCGACGACGGACCCGAAATTCGGCGATTACCAGGCCAACGGCGTGATGGCCCTGGCCAAGCAGATCAAGACCAACCCGCGCAAGCTCGCCGAATCCGTGGTCGCCCAGCTTGACGTCAGCGACCTCTGCGAACCGCCGGAGATAGCCGGACCCGGATTCATCAACCTGCGCCTGAGACCCGAATACGTCGCCAGCGAATTGCTCCGGATTGCCGGCAACAAAGACCGCCTGGGCATCGAGAAAGTCGCAGAGCCACAGATCGTGGTGGTGGACTTCTCAAGCCCCAACATTGCCAAGGAAATGCACGTCGGCCACCTCCGCAGCACGATCATCGGCGATTGTATCTGGCGCCTCCTCGAATTCCAGGGCCACCATGTAATCGCCCAAAACCACATCGGCGACTGGGGAACTGCTTTAGGAAAGGTGATTCTTGGGCTGTGGCACATGTGCATGGATGAGAAGAAACATGGGTCCAAGCTGTACTATGCAAACGACCTTGAAGAGCTTAAGGCTCAGAGAGGGAACCGAGAAGGGCTGATGACCCTCTGTCAGAAGATACGTGATCGACATGAGAAAGATTGGGAGGAGGATTTCGAGCATACACGGGGAGACGGCGAAAGATACTTCAAGGCCTTCCTTGAAGAACTGAAGCATAGAAAGGAAAGTGAAATATGGGAGAAGATAACCATTCTGTACCAGTACGTAAATCTGCTGGAGGAATCATGTGGCGCATTTGAGCTAATGATCACAACGCGAAAGAAGAGGAAATCCCACAGGGAGAATGAAGACCCTTTCGAGTACCCTCTGATACGATATGAATCCCTTTCGCGTCACATAACAGCTATGCTGCAGAAGATCGATGATAAGGACAACGAACAGGAGAAGGACGCCTGGGAACTCATCAGGAAGATTTCGTTAGCATATTGCCATGAGATTTACAGAAGGCTCAATGTCAGGCTGTCTATGGAAGACGTTCGTGGCGAGAGCTTCTACAGACGGCTTCTGGGACCTCTGGTCAAGAGACTGTTACGGGAAGGAAAGGCCCAGGTTTCGGACGGTGCCGTCTGTGTATTCCCGGAAGGATTCAAAACCAAGGAAGGTGAGCCACTGCCGTTTATCATTGAGAAATCCGATAGGGCGCACCTTTATGCGACGACCGATTTGGCGGCACTGCGGTATAGAGTATACAAGCTTAAAGCCAATAGGATTGTCTATGTGACCGACGCCCGGCAGATTCAGCATTTTCAGATGCTCTTCAAGGTCGCCCAAATGGCGGGCTGGGACCGGCGCGACGGCAGGAAGGTCGAGCTCGTTCACGTGCCCTTCGGCAGCGTGCTGGGCGAGGACGACAGACCGTTGAAGACTCGCTCCGGCGAGAACGTCAAGCTCAAGGAGCTGCTCGACGAGGCCGTGGAGCGGGCCGGAGCCGTCGTCGAGGAGAAGAATCCGGAGTTGTCCGACAAAGAGAAGGACGAGATCGCCGAGGCCGTGGGGGTCGGGGCGGTCAAGTATGCCGACTATTCCAATAACCGGACCAGCGATTATGTATTCAGCTTCGACAAGATGCTGGCGATGGACGGCAATACGGCTCCGTACATGCAATATGCGTACGCTCGCATCCGATCCATCGAGCGAAGGGCCGAAAGCAAGAACGTAAACATCCCAAAAGAGCTTGAGGGGATCGCGCATCTCGACCTCGGCGAGCCGACGGAGCTGGATCTTGCGAAGCACCTGGTGCGTTACGCCGAGGCGGTGGAGTCGGCGTCCGGCGACTACCGGCCGAACTTCCTCACGTCGTACCTGTACGAGCTGGCCCAGAAGTTCAGTGCGTTTTACACGGAGTGTCCCGTGCTCGACGCTCCGCCGGGCAAGCGGCCCACCCGCCTGCTCCTGTGCGATCTGACGGCCGACACGATCAAGCATGGCCTGAGCCAACTGCTCGGCATCACAGTCGTCGAGCAGATGTAACCGCGATGGATACATCCGCTGACCCGTCGGTCAAACCAGTACGCCTTTCTCTCCGGGGGCTCTGCCCCCAGACCCCGGGCATTTTTCGCTTTGCACCAATGGCATGATGGGGAAATCAGACGAGCCGTCTTAACCAGATCAGGATGCGCCCCACTGTCAATACTCTGCACTGACTACCTCTTCAACGACTTTCCATGGCGGAGATTTCAATCCGCCCTCTTGCCCATGGTGAGTGTTCCCGGTAATCTGAGTGTGCCGCTGCGGAGGATAGGGCTCTGCTGGCAAGCACCCCGAGCGCCGCAGCGGTCCGGTGGCATAAGCGGCGCTGCTGTCACAGCGGTGCCGCTTTGCTCTGCCGTCATGCCATTGGCGCAAAGCGAAAAATGCCAGGGGTTCGGGGCCGGAGTCCCCGGAGTCAGGATGAAAATAGCACAAAAGGAATTTCACGTGAGCACGCGGAGCCGGACCGAGATGATCGACATCACGGACCGGGTCGAGGCGGCGGTCCGGGAGGCGGGCGTCCGAAACGGCAGCGTCATCGTCTTTTGCCCGCACACGACGGCCGCGATCACGATCAACGAGAACGCCGATCCCGACGTGGTCCACGACATTCTTCTGGCGCTCGACGAAATCGTGCCGAGGTCCAATCGCGGCTTCCAGCATTCCGAGGGAAACTCCGACGCCCACTGCAAAAGCTCGCTCGTCGGCTGCAGCGAGCAGGTCCTCGTCCAGGACGGCAGGCTCACCCTGGGCACGTGGCAGGCCGTCTACTTCTGCGAGTTCGACGGCCCGCGGAGCCGGCGGGTCATCGTCCAGGTGCAGGGAGAGTAACCATCACGGCGGTTCGCCGTTTCAGGCAAGACCCACATGGAACACAAAGCGTACAAAGGGATTTCCGTCAACGTCATTCTGCTCAGCATCGTCAGCTTCCTGAACGACCTGAGCAGCGAGATGATCATGCCGATTCTGCCGATGTTCCTGCAGTCGCTGGGCGGCGGCGGCGAGACGATCGGACTGGTCGGCGGCTTGCGCGACGCCGTCTCCAATGTCCTCAAGATCTTCGCCGGGTACTGGTCCGACAAAACCGGGCAGCGAAAGATCTTCGTCTATGGCGGGTATTTTATATCCAGTATCTTCAAGCTCCTGCTGGCGGTCTCCCGAACAGCGGCGAGCGCCGTGGCGTTCTCCTCGCTGGAACGGGTGGGCAAAGGCCTGCGCACCGCGCCGCGGGACGCGATCATCGCGGAGTCCATGACGGCCGAGCGGGGAAAAGGGTTCGGCATTCACAGGTCGCTGGAGACCGCGGGCGCGGTCCTCGGCACAACCGTCGCCTTCATCCTGTTCTGGTACCTCAAGCTCAGCTTCAGGAACATCGTCCTGATCGCGGGCGTGATCGGTTTTGCCGCCCTGGTTCCGATCCGCTTCGTCTCGGAGCCGCCGGACCGGCCACAGAAGATCACGTTGAAACTCGGACTGGCCGTCCTGCCTCCGCCGCTGAGGCTGTTCATCCTGGTCGCCAGCATCTTTGCCCTGGGCAACTTCGGGTATATGTTCTTCGTCCTCAAGGCCAACACGCTGTTCCCGGGGCGGTTCTCGCAGGCGGCCCCCATCCTGCTTTACGCGCTATTCAATATCGTCTACTGTCTGCTGGCGGCGCCGTTGGGCATTCTGTCGGACAGGATCGGGCGGCCGAAGGTGATCTTATTCGGCTATGCTCTATTCGCCGTCACGGCGGCCGGCTTTCTATTCTTCGACTCGCTGGCAGCCTTCATCATCCTTTTTGCCCTGTACGGGGCGCACAAAGCGGCGATCGACGGGACCCAGCGGGCGTTCGTGGCGGACCTGGCCCACTCGCATCTGAAGGCCACGGCGCTGGGGACATTCCATACGACTACAGGCCTGGCCGCCCTGCCCGGGGGGCTGCTGGCGGGCATGCTGTGGGAGCGGCTCTCGCCCCAGGCGACATTTCTCTATGGGGCGGTCATGAGCCTGTTCTCGGTTCTGCTGTTCCTCGGGTTCGGCGTGTACCTGAGGGCCGCGAGTCGCCGGGGGCAGGCGGCATAAGACGGCGATAGTAGCTGTGTGGAGGCAGCGTCTGGGCAAAATAAAAATGGCGAGGTGGTGGGACCGGCTGGGGGGGAGACCGGTGGACCACGCTGCCTCGCCGAGGTTTAATCGTTATCAACAGCACTTCCGCTTAGCTACAGCCGAAGTGATATCATTCGATTCGCTTGTCAACCCATCCAAAAAGACCGACTGTGTACCAGGGTGAGCCTCCCACCACCCCATTCGTTGATGATTATATCCGCCCATGTCACCAAATGCAAGACAAAAGCCTGCTTTTTCGTGGATTTTTTGTCACTCGTGCCGTCGCGACACGGCAGGCGATAAGTCCCATTGTGACAAGTGGTTACGTCACGCACGCTCGGCGACTGTCGTCGAGCGGCTGCCTGTGACTAGCGTTCTTTTCGCAGCGCAAGCCTCACAATCCTGCGGCGGTCCATGGCACGTCCGTCCGGAAATCGTCGCAGTAATCCCACAATTTTGCAGCTACTCTCTTGTACGGCCCGTCAAACTGTCATAAACTTGGCGTGGGGTGGGTGTGTCGTTGCAACGGTACGGAATTCTTGGTTGTTGGCTTGTAGCGCATGTATATGTTGAAAGTTGCCGACAGAGTGAAGCACGTTGAGGAGACAATCCGTGCGGCGTGCACACGCTCGGGCAGAGAGCCTGAGGACGTCAGGCTCGTCGTCGTGACCAAATCGGCCGATGTCGAGGCCATCAAGGAAGTCGTTCAGCTTGGCTACACCCACCTCGGCGAAAACCGCGTACAGCAACTGAAGAAGATCGCGACGCAGCTCGCGGAGTTGCTGGAGCAGCAGGAAGGCGGTGCGGAGCTGGCCCGGGGCATCCATTGGCACATGATCGGCCACCTCCAGCGCAACAAGGTGCGCCAGGTGCTGCCGACGGTCTCCCTGATCCACTCCGTGGACACGCTTCGGCTGGCCGAGGAAATCAGCGTTTCGGGGGCAAAACTCGGCCTGTCTCCGAAGATCCTGCTGCAGGTCAATACGTCCAACGAGCCGCAGAAGTACGGCGTGCCCGTCGGGGCAGCGACACACCTGGCCGAGCAGGTCGAAACCCTGCCGAACCTCAAGCTGATCGGGCTGATGACCATGGCCCCCCTGACGCGAAATAAGGACATCATCCGGGCCTGCTTCACCCGGGCCCGCGAGCTCTTCCACGAGATGCGAGGCGAGAAGATCGTCGGTCAGCAGTTCACAGAGCTGAGCATGGGAATGAGCTCCGATTACGAGATCGCCATCGAGGAAGGCGCCACTATTCTCCGCATCGGCTCGGCCATCTTTGCCTGAAGGTGAATAATCGCCACCGACGGCGCCCGTGTCGAAGGCGTCTCGCCTTCGGATCGCGGGCGAGATGCCCGCGGCGCATGCCGCCGCTTCAAGAGCTTCCAGTACAATGAGATCGGCCCCCGGATGTCATTCCCGCGAACGCGGGAATCCAGAAACCTCCAGTGGTTTCCTGGACCCCTGCTTTCGCAGGGGTGACAACCTGGGCGTTGAATACTGTGAAGCTGTGCAATGCTCATTCCGACCGCCGCTCTTGGCGAGCCTGATCCCAATTTTGCCGGACTTCACACAGAAATCGCCAAAGTGGCCTATCCCGCCAGACGACATAAGAGCCGTGGGATTACCCACCGGGTGCGTATTGCGCAAGAACAGTGCAGGACACAAAGCGATAGCTATGCCGAAAACGCAGGGACAAGGCCGGATTGAGTTGCCTGACAGCTTCACCGACGTCGTCTATCTGTCCGATAAAACGGACATCCCTGCGGAGGTCGGGGGATTGTTCCGCGACAAGAAGCTGACCTTCTGCCGGCTGCCGCTGACAGGGTACGGCGCGATCCGCAGCCGGCCCGACCTCGTGGGGGCTGTGGTGATCGACGCCTACGGCACGACCGCGTCCGAGAATCCGGAGCTCGGCCGAATCCTCGAATCCCTCGAAAGAGATAATATCGGGACTATCGTGCTCACGCAGCGGGTCGAGCAGCCCGTCACGAGTTCTCGCCCTTCCTCCCGCATTGACACCTTCTCCACGGCCGGCACGTCCGAGTCCGTCTCCCTCGATGATCTGTGGTCGCAGATCAGCATGAACCTGGCATATCGCAAGCGGCTCAATCCCGGGATCGCCGTCAAGCCGCCTACCATGCCGAACCCTTCGGAGAAGTTTCGCAACGGCCGGCTGGCAGGTCAGCCCCAGACGCCGGACGACCTCGTGGACAGCATGACGGAGCAGTTGCGTCTGGCCGGCCTGGTGCAACGCGATTTCCTGCCCTCTCATCTGCCGAACTCCAATGACGTCCGCTGGGCCGTCACGTTCCTGCCCGCCGAGTGGGTCTCCGGCGATATCTACGACGTCGCGAGAATCGACGAACAGCACGTGGGATTCTACCTGGCCGATGCGGTGGGACACTCGATGCCCGCCGCCCTGCTGACGATCTTCATCAAGCAGGCCCTGGCGATGCGTGAGACGACCGGCAATACGTACCGCATCTTCGCTCCTGCCGAGGTCATGAAGAACCTGAACCTGCGGATGACCGGCCAGAAACTCTCGGGATACCAGTTTGCGACGTGCTGCTATTGCCTGCTGAACATTAAGACGCGTCAACTGACCGTCGCGCGAGCCGGGCACCCCTACCCCATCCTGTTGCGTCACGGCCAGCCCCCGCTGCAGATCCAGACGCGAGGGGCCTTGCTCGGCATCTTTGAGAATGCGGAGTTCCTGCAACAGACCGTCCAGCTCGAAGCGGGCGACCGCATCCTGCTCTACTCCGACGGCGCCGAGTTCTTGATCGGCAACAATAATAAGGGTGAGGTCTTCCAGTTCAGTGAAGAGTTGACAGCCGTGAAAGATGCCCCGATCACTGAGATCGTCGACCGGCTGACGGAGCTGGCAGGCCGTCGCCAACTGGCCCCCGCCGAGATCGACGACCTGACCATCGTGGGCCTCGAAATTCTCTGAGGGGCCGTCTGAGGAATCTGTTCCCCGCAGCATGGGCCTACTGCCCATGAGTATCAGGGCCATCTTGGCCCTGCTCGTCACAATCTTTCCACGGGGCAGACGCCCGTGGGACACATGGGCAAGATGCCCACGCTACGTTCCAGATGCCACCTGACATCTGCGCCCACCGGGGCGGAGCATGTCCCGCCGCTCACTGTCCTTTGACTCCGATATCGCCGCAGCACGCGCCGCCATCGCACAGCACGGGAGACTAGACCCTAATCTAGCGGTCGGGGCGTACGGATATCATCCGACGGTGATGCGGCTGGTTTCGTTTGTTCGGAGTTCCGCGTTTACGCGGTCGCGGGCCGCCTGGAGGCGGAATTTCGAACCGCGCCACCACAACCGATCCAGCCATCCTCCAACTCTACCCACCACGTCAGGGTAGTCGCAGTACCAGCCATGTGAACCTGCCGACGCAAGTGTCTCTCAGCCGGGTTGCGGCCACTTGGATCAGTTGCGCGACAGCGACATCACACGGCGGGTCCGAGAATGTTCTTGGCAATGCCCCTGTACGTATCTCCCCATATTACCCCAACTTAGGTATTGACTTCATAGTGGGTAATTTAGTATAATTAGAAAAGTCTTGGTGGGAGTACCGGCTTTGCGCCAATGGCATTCTATTGTATATTTTACGTGGAAAAGCAGCCTCTCAGGGTGTATGGGCTGCCTGTACAGGCACTTTGGCACTGCCACGGGGGGCAGGCAAGGGCCTTTTCTCTGCCGTAAGGGAGGAAGGGGTGTTATGAAGAAGGTGTGGACCATTTCGTTTCTCGTCGCTGCCATGCTCTTGGCGGGCTGCCGAAGCACAAGCGCTTCGCGAAACGCCGACGCTCAGGGCGCTGCGGCGGCTCCGCAGCGCAGCTACTTCTGGGACAAGGACCTCAGGCCCGTGCAGACGGCCCCGGCGAAACCTGCAGAGGCGAGACGTGCGGAGAGGCCAAAACCGGCGGTGGAAACAGTCCAGCCGGCACTTACCGTGACAAAGCCGCCGGCCCAGGCGAAGACGACGCCCGCCGAGGCGAAGACTACCCCTGCCGCAAGACTGACGTCTGCGGACGCCAAGACGGTCCCCGCCGAAGCCAAAACCACGCCGGCCAGGGATACGACGGCAAGCAGGGGTACAACCAAACCGCCAACGACAATGCAAGCGACGCAGCCCGTACGCAAGGCGGAGACGCCGTTCAGCCAACCCGATGTCATCACCACGTCGATCGAAGAAGTTCAGCCGACGATGACCGACATGGAGCCCCCCATCGGGCTTTACGAGAAAACGACTCCCTTTGGGCCCGGCCTGGTGTCCGTCGATGAAATGGGCGGACGCACCCTCAGCATCGTCTACCCGAGGCAGGACTACGGGATTGTCCAGATCGACAAGACGATGCCGAATGAGGTTCGCCTCAATCAGCCTTTCACGTATGCCATCAAGGTGATGAACCTCACCGAAACGACGCTCACCGACATCAGCATCACCGAGACTCTTTCCAAGGAGTTCGCCTTCAAGGGCGCCGAGCCGACGCCCAAGACCGAAGACAACAAGCTCCTGTGGGAGATCGACTCTCTCGGACCTAAGGCGAGCAAGGATATCAAGGTCACCGGCGTGGCGAGCGGCACCCGGCAACTGGAGCACTGCACCGCGATCACGCACACGATCCGGGACTGCGCCGTGGTCCCGGTCGTCGAGCCGACGCTGGAGCTGGTCAAAGTTGTCCCGGCGGAAGCGCTGCTGTGCGAGCCGATCTCCGTCGAGTTCGTCGTGACCAATACCGGCACCGGGGCCGCTCAGAACGTGGAAATCACCGATACGCTGCCCGCCGGCATGCAGACGGCCGACGGGAAAGACAAGGTGAGCCTTGACGCAGGCACACTCGCCGCCGGCGAGTCCAGACGGTTCTCCGTCAAGCTGCGTGCGACAAAGACCGGCTCGTACATCAACAAGGCGGTCGCCACGTCCGCCGCGGGTCTCAGGGTCGAATCGGAGGCGACGCTCCTGACGGTCAGGCAGCCTGTCCTGACGATCTCCAAATCCGGGCCACAGCGGCAATACCTCGGCCGACCTCTCTCCTATGAAATCACAGTCGTCAACAAGGGCGACGGCCCGGCGCGGAACGTGACGGTGGAAGACGTTGTTCCGCCCGGCATGGTCGGCGTCGAGGCAACGCCCGGCGCCCAGTTCTCCACGTCGAAGCTGATCTGGGAGATCGGCACCCTGGAGCCCAACGGCTCCAAGAAGGTGCGCGTCTCCTACACGCCGACGAGGGAGGGCGAGGTCATGGGCACGGCATCGGCTACGGCCTACTGCGCCGAGACGGCAACCGACTCGGCCAGAACGATCGTCACCGGAATCGCCGCCACGCGCATCGAGGTCGTGGACCTTGAAGACCCCGTCGAAGTAAGCGGCCTGACCACCTACGTCATCACGGCGACGAACCAGGGTTCCGCGTCCGACCGCAACATACGGATCTCGTGCGTGCTCGACGACAAGCTGCAGCACGTGTCTTCCGCCGGCGCGACGGCGGGCTCGCTCATGGGCAAGACTGTCACTTTCGCACCTTTGAACACGCTGGAGCCCAAGGCAAAGGCCATCTGGCGCGTCGTCGTCCGAGGCACGCGACCGGGCGATGCACTGTTCAAGGTGACCTTGCATACGGATGCTCTGACGCTGCCGGTGGAAGAGGACGAGGCGACGCACATCTACCAACCGTCAGCCGGCGGCAAGTAACAGAGTAATTTGCGCCGCGGCGCGACCCATGCCGCGGCGTTTTTCTGCGCGCCTGCCGGAACGTCCGAGAATGTTCTGGCCTCGTGCCGCAGGCGAATTTCTGTTGCACAGAGGCCCGCAGCAGGTATACTGGGGTCTCAGTCAAGCTGCCGTCCAGACGCCCCACGGGACGGCCTTGGACAGGAATTCCATGCGGAATTCCCGCGGGGTTCCGGAAAGGATGCGGCAATGCCCGAGAAAGACCCGGACATCCAGAAGATCAAAGAGCTCATCAAGATCATGAAGGACAATGAGCTCGTCAATATCGAGATCCAGCATGGGGAGGACCGGATCGCTCTTCAGCGGGCCCAGCCCCAGCAGCCGATCGCGGCAGCCGGGCACATTCTGGCGGCCGTCCCGGGTGCTGTGCTGAACGCCCAGGCGGGTGCCGCCACCTCCGCATCCTCTGCCGCGGCAGCCGAGGGGACCGTGCAAATCAAGTCCCCGATCGTCGGCACCTTCTATGAGGCGCCCAGCCCGGATTCCGATGCGTACGTTGAGATTGGCTCCCACGTGGATCCTCAGACCGTCGTGTGCATCATCGAGGCCATGAAGGTGATGAATGAGATCAAGGCGGAGGTCAGCGGCACAATCATGGAGAAGCTGGTCAAGAACGGCCAGGCCGTAGAGTACGGCCAGCCCCTCTTCAGAGTCAAACCCGAGTAAGTCGAAGCCGACAGGTTATTCGCCGCTCGTGATTCCACAGCGACGGCTTTCATGGAGACAAGTAACACGCAATGCTATCGAGAGTCCTGATTGCCAATCGCGGTGAAATCGCCCTTCGCATCATTCGGGCCTGCCACGAACTGGGTATTGAGACCGTGGCGGTCTACTCCGAGGCGGACAGGGATGCCTCCTACGTGCGGCTGGCGAATGAAGCGGTCTGCATCGGGCCCGCCGACTGCAGCGAGAGTTACCTGAACATCCCGCGGATCATCAGCGCCGCCGAAATCACCAACGTCGATGCAATCCATCCCGGGTACGGGTTCCTCGCCGAGAACGTCAACTTTGCCGGCATTTGTCGCGACTGCGGCATCATCTTCATTGGTCCGCCCGTTGAGGCCATGCGGCTGCTGGGAGACAAAGTCGAGGCCCGAAAGCTGGCCAAGAAGGCCAAGGTCCCGATCGTCCCCGGATCAGAAGGTCCCGTCCCGGACGAGATGGAGGCATTGAAACTGGCCAACAAGATCGGCTACCCGATCATCATCAAGGCGGTCGCGGGCGGCGGCGGCCGCGGCATGCGGGTCGTCCACAACGACATCAGCCTGCGAGCCGCGTTCAACGCAGCCCGGACGGAGGCGGAAGCCGCCTTCGGAGATGGCAGCGTGTACCTGGAGAAGTTCGTGATCGAGCCGAGGCACGTGGAAGTCCAGGTGATGGCCGACCAGGAGGGCAACGCCCTTCACTTCTATGAGCGGGATTGCTCCATCCAGAGGCGCCACCAGAAGATGATCGAGGAGTCCCCCTGCCCGGTGCTGGAGGAGAAGGACCGCCAGCGTCTGGCGGAAGCGGCGCTGCGGCTGATCAAAGAGGCCAACTACGTCAATGCCGCCACCGTCGAGTTCCTCCTCGACAAAGACAAGAAGTTCTACTTCATCGAGGTGAACACCCGCATCCAGGTCGAGCATCCGGTCACCGAGATGGTGACCGGGCAGGACCTGATCAAGTGGCAGCTCAGGATCGCCAGCGGGCACACGATCCGGATCCGGCAGAAGAGCATCAAGCATCAGGGCGTGGCGATCGAGTGCCGCATCAACGCGGAGGACCCGGCGAACAATTTTGCCCCCTGCCCCGGCACGATCACACGGTATATCGCCCCCGGCGGGCCCGGCGTCCGTGTGGACACGCACGTCCACCAGGGCTGTACCATCGGGACGCACTACGACTCGCTGATTGCGAAGTTGATCGTACACCAGAAGACGAGGACGGAAGCCATCGCCACGATGAGACGGGCACTGCAGGAGTTCGTGATCAGCCCGCTCAAGACCACGATCCCCGCCTGCCTGGAAATCCTCTCGCACAACCTGTTCGTCAAGGGCAAGGTCGACACCGGCTTCGTCGAGCGGAACTTCTAAGAAGTTGTTGACCGCTGAATGTCTGTACACGCTCCCTGGGCCGTGGAATCGGGTAATCCCATGCGGTAACGCTATCAGCACCCCTAAACCGGAAGCCAGTAGCTCAAGGGTGGGCCAGCGATGCTCAAGAGGCAATTCAACTGGCTGAAAAGGTCCGCAGGTTGGTTCTGAAGTTGCTGTAGCGCACCAGCAGAAGTAATCATGTCTCCAGGACTATCAAGTCCGCGTAGGTTTCCCGCCGGCGGATCACCTCGAACTGATTTCCGTCCACAAGGACTTCCGGCGCACGGGGCCGGGCGTTGTAGTTGCTGCTCATGGTGAACCCGTAGGCGCCCGCCGTGAAGATGGCGAGCAGATCACCCCGCTGGACCGGGGGCATGCGTCGATCCTTCGCGAAAAAATCGGCGCCTTCGCAGATCGGCCCGACCACGTCGACGACTTCTCCTGCTTTCACCTTAAGCTTCTTGCTTCGCACAGCCGGGACAAATTGCGGCTGTACCGCTGCCGGCCAGATGAAATGAAATGCATCGTACAACGATGGCCGGATCAGATCGTTCATGCCTGCATCCACGATGACGAACTTTTTGCTTCCGCCCTGCTTCACGTACAGCACGCGCGTCAGGAGAATGCCCGCATTGGCCGAGATGCTCTTGCCGGGCTCGAGGATCAGTGCGAGGTCTCTACCTTTGAGCAACGGGACGATGCCGGCGGCATAGTCATCTGCCGATGGGACCGTCTCCGTTTCGTAGTCGGCGCCGTATCCGCCGCCAAGGTCCAGGGCCTCCACGGCGTGACCTTTCCTGCGGAGCTGATCGATCAGCGGCAGGATTTTCCGCACCGCCGTCACGAACGGGTCGATGGTCTTGCCGCCCGTGCCCAGGTGAACGTGAACGGCACAGAGCCGGACAAAGGGATTGCCACCGTAACGGTCGAAGGCCGCAACCGCTCTTTCGATGTCGACGCCGAACTTCGTCTCCCGCTTGCCGGTGGTCATGTAGGCATGGGTCTTGTAGTCGACATCCGGATTGACGCGGAGGGCGGCCTTGGGCGAAACCTTGATCTTGCCTGCGTTTCGCTCCACCAGGCTGATGAGATTGTCCAACTCCTGCTCGGATTCGATATTGAAGTACCCGATGCCGGCGTCGAGTGCGTCGAGGATCTCGCCGTCGGTCTTCCCGACGCCGGCGTAAACGATTTTGGCGGGATCGCCCCCGGCCTGGAGCACGCGGTACAGCTCTCCGCCGCTGACGATGTCGAATCCGCCGCCCTCCTGAGCCATGAACCGCAGGATATGAATGTTGCTACAGGCCTTCACCGAGAAACAGACGGTCGTCTCCAATTCCCTGTACGCCTGCTGAATCTTGCGCAAATGATCCGTGAACGTGGCTTTGCTGTAGATGTAGGCGGGCGTGCCGACCTCGGACGCGATGCGATCCGCGCCGACCTGCTCGACCTGCAGCTTGCCATCTACATAGCGAAAGAAATCCATCGACTACTTTCCCCTGAACCCTATTCACCCACTCACCGCGACACCCCGCGTGCGCAGCCTAGCTGCGAAACAGTATAGGACAATCGAGGGGAATTGCAAGGCGCCGCAGAGGGTGCATGACCGTTCTTGCACGGCTGTCTGCGCTCGGCATCGCTCTGGGCGTGCGTTTATCGCTTTGTGGGTACCGGCGGGGAGCCTGCCCTATGGCACCCTGAGAGGTAGATCGGTTGTGCCGGTTCGGAGGATAGGACAACGCTGGCGACCGACCCGAGCGCCGAAGCCGGTGGTATATGGTGGGGAGGGCCCGGCATCATGCCAGGTCTCCCACACTTCCCGCCGGTACCCACAAAGCGATAAACGCAGCATCGTCGAGTCAGGCGAAGCCGACGAGCCACCCTTGCGCCGGCGGGACCGCAAGAACGGTCATGCACCCCGCCGCAGACGGCCCGGCAGGGCAGGCGCAAAGCCGTTTTGGCAGATCCCATGTATGTCGTTGCGAGGAGCGCAGCGACGAAGCAATCTCAATTCCCAGCATGGGAGATTGCTTCGCTCCGTTCCCAAGAAGATGGGTTCAATCACCGAGCATGATTTAGAATGCGGCAAGAGGTGTCGCGGGCATCTTGCCCGCGATTCGAAGGCGGGACACCTTCGACACGAGCACCGCTTCGCGGAGGCCATTTCTCTTCCCGACACCAGCCGCGAAGCGGCTCAGCGACTCGCAATGACCTATTGGGCAGTTCAATGAAGGAACGTTGCGATTGTCTTGGACGAGTAAGGCGAGCGTGTCTTCTCCATCGCCCTTCTCGTGCAAAAAAAACGGAAGACTTCCCGTCTCTCGGAAAGTCTTCCATTTCATTAAAGCCTGCTGCAATCTTTCCTGGCTCTCGCCGACCCGCGCCTCGTGCATCGAGGTGTCAGGTCAAGCGGCATAATTCGCTGCGTCAGACGCCCTTAGCCGACACAATCGAGCAAGCAGGCTCTGCTCACTGCACATTACCTCTTCTTCTTCTTCTTCGCAGTCTTCTTGCGGGCTTTCTTGGCTGTTCTCCTCTTGGTGGTCTTTTTTGCTGTCTTTTTCTTTGCTTTCTTCTTGGCCATTACTTTTCTCCTTTAAGCTGACCACTACTGTTGCTTTGTGTATGTACTGTGTTGGATAATACTAAAATTGCCCGCCAACTTCTTGTCAACATCAATGTGAGAAACCGTAATACGAATACTTGTTCTCTTTATCGTCAAGATATTTCAAAATACTTCATAAAAATTTTTTTGGACCATGATGCGCATCATTGGATGAAGGAGAGTATCAGCGCTCGAAGAGACGCTGCGGCGATGCGCAAACGTTGCCTGTTGATGTCACTTCACGCGATGCAATCGCTGCTTTGCACAGCATGCGCGAGACAAAAGCAACTTGACTTCCAAAGCGTCACGGTGTTTCTTAACCTCTGCTGTGAGCCTGATATTTCACGACTCGTCCGGTGCAGGACGACCGAAAGAAAACACAGATTGGCTGTTACTTGTCGATGGTAAAGAGAACCATAGCCTTGTTCGGCGGCACGTTTGACCCGATTCATCTCGGTCACACCGGAGTGGCGCAGGCCGCCGCTGTGCAGATCGCTGCGGAGAAAGTCATCTTTATCCCCGCAAGATGCTCTCCCCTGAAGGGATTCTTCCCTCATGCGGCGGATGAAGATCGGCTGGCAATGATTGCGCTGGCGATTGCGGGCAACGATCTCTTCGCCGTCAGTGACTGTGAATTGAAGCGCCCCGTTCCCAGTTACACGCTCGACACGGTGCGGCAGTTCAACAACGAGTACGGCGCGGAGACAGCGGTCCACTGGCTCGTCGGCGCCGACACCGTCCCGGATCTCGTGCATTGGCATAGAATCCGCGAGCTGATCGACGCATGCAACCTGACGACGATGCAGCGGGCGGGCTATCCGCCTCCGGATTTCGATCGATTTGAGCCGTTGTGGGGTCCTGAGCGGGTGGCGAAATTGAAGCGCAACGTCGTCGAAACGCCGCGGATCGATATCAGCAGCACGAAGGTGCGAAAGCGGCTGGCTGCCGGCGAAGAGGTCACCGAGATGCTCCATCCTGACGTAATCGCGTATATTCGCCGCCACGGCCTCTATCAGAGAGTCGCCGAATAGGACCTCATGGCCCAAGTAGCACTCTAAAATCGTGTTCCGGCAAATTGACCTGTGAGCCAGTCATACCAGGCAGTCATGCCTTCGCCGGTCTTGGCCGACACGGGGAAGATCTCGATGCTCTTGTTCAGCCGTCGCGCATCCGTCCTGACGCGTTCGAGATCGAAGTCAATCAGCGCACCGCCTGACAGCAAATCGACTTTGCTTACGAGCAGAACTTTCGACTTGGCAAAGATCGCCGGATACTTCGCAGGCTTGTCGTCCCCCTCTGCGACGGACAGCACGACAATTTTCCCATCTTCACCCAACTCAAAGGCCGAGGGACACACCAGATTGCCAACATTTTCGATCAAGACAATATCCAAGTTATCGAGAGGCAGTTCTTCCAAGGCCCGATGGACCTGGACAGCGGACAGATGACACGCCCCGTCCGTATTGATTTGAACGGCCGGCGCGCTGGTGGCGCGGATACGCTGCGCGTCGATATCTGTCTGGATATCACCTTCGATCACGCCGATTCGGACGGCGCCCGCCAGATCGCTGATCGTTCGCACCAGCAGTGTCGTCTTGCCCGAGCCGGGAGAGGAAATCATGTTGAAGCACCGCTTCCCGTGCCGCGTCAGAAGCTCTCTGTTCTTCTGCGCGTACGCCTCATTGGCGCTCAGAATCTTGCGGGCCACGTCCACTTTCTTCATCATCTGCTCCTTGTTCAAACTCGATTTCTTCCAGAAGCAAGGGGGCATCCGGAAGCAACTCGAAATCCTCGCCGCCGCAGTTCGGGCACTGGGGGCCGCACAAATCGACGGCGAAGGCGCCGTCGCAGATCTTGCATAGGGCCTGGAGCGGCTTGTGCTCGATCTGCAATTGCATGCCCTCGCACGGCGTGCCTCGCGCGACGGCCTCAAATGCAAACGACAACGCTTCGTCGCTGACGGCGGCCAACTCGCCACAGCTCACCTTCGCACGCACGGGCGTCGCCCGGCGAATGCCCGCCTCGTCGGAGATCATCTCCACCAGGCTCTGCGCGATAGCCGTCTCGTGCATCAGCAAATCCTCGGCAATTCGCGTCCGTATGGCATCTGCACGACCCGCCGGCCTCCGATCTTCGTCCGCAGCTCCACCAGAGGAACATCCCGCGTCGTCACAATCTCGCCGATGACAGCAGCATCGCGGCCCAGCGGGTGCTCGCGACAGACTCTCAGGCACTCGTTTGCCATCTCGGGTGGCACCACGGCGACGAATTTGCCCTCGTTGGCCGCATTGAGCACGTCGAAGCCGAGCATGTCGGCAGCCGCCTGGACCGCCGGCCGGATCGGAATCGCTCTCTCATCGATCTGCGCGCTGCGGCCGCTGCCATCGACAATCTCGTTCAGGGTCGCCGCCAGCCCGCCCCGCGTCGGGTCCCGCATGAATCGGATGCCCGGCACACTCTCAAACAGGCTGCACGTCAGCTCGGCCAGTCCGGCACAATCGCTCTCCAGCGGCGACTCAAAGCCGATCCCCTCGCGCTGCGAGACAATCGTCATGCCGTGATCGCCGATCGTGCCGCTGAGGACGATTTTGTCCCCAACCTCGACCTTATCCAGCCCGAGATGCACGTTCGGCAGTCGGATGCCGATCCCCGCCGTATTGATGAAGATACCGTCCGCCGAGCCGTGCTCGACCGTTTTCGTGTCGCCCGTCACGATAGAGACGTGGTTGCGTTGAGCCGTGTCGCTGACGCTCTGCAGGATTCTCTCCAGGAGGTCGAACTCGAAACCCTCTTCGATGATCAGCGATAGCGACAAGGCAACCGGCCTTGAGCCGGCCACTGCCAGGTCGTTCACCGTCCCGCAGACGGAGAGCTTGCCGATGTCCCCGCCGCGGAAGAACAGCGGCTTGACCACGTAGCTGTCCGTCGTGAAACAGATATCGCTCGATGCGAGAGTCAGGTGCGCGGAATCCGCGAGCTCGCTGAGCGCCTCATTTTTGAATTTCGGCACGATGCGTTCGCGGATGAGCTGGCTGGTGAGCCGGCCTCCGCCGCCGTGAGCAAGCAGGATTCTCTCGGGATTGGCTGTCATCGCCCGCGTCATCTCCTCCGGCCGTATTTGAACCATGCCGCACATGTCCCCTCCGAGCTGACCATGCACGGCCCGATGGGCTTCTCGGGGGTGCATCGCTTGCCGAATAAGGGACATTGAATCGGGTCGATCAGCCCGCACAGGACCTCGCCGCATCGGCAGCCGCTGTTGTCTCTGCCAGGCTTGTCCTCCAGGCCGAACCGTCGAAAGGCGTCGAAGCGGGCATACCGCTCCTTAAGGGCCAGCGTGCTCCTGGTGATCTTCCCGAGCCCGCGCCAGTAGCCGTCCACCGGATCGAAACATTCCGCAATGATTTGCTGGGCCGCGGTGTTGCCCTTTTCCGTGACAACCGCTTTGTAGACCGACTTCAACTCGGCCTTGCCTGCCGCGAGCTGCCGACAAATCTCCGCCAGGCCCTCGATGATCTGCAGCGGCTCGAAACCCGCCACGACGCAGGGACGGTGATAGTCATTCACGATCTCCGCAAACGCGCCGGAGCCGATGATGACGCTGACGTGCCCCGGGCACAGGAAGCCGTCGATCCGGTCGTTCATGCCGCCGAGCAGGGCCCGCATCGCAGGAATCACCAGCTTGTGTCCGCTGAGAATACAGAAATTCCCAATGCTCTCAGCCGCCGCTTCCTTCACGACCACGGCGGTGGCGGGAGTCGTCGTCTCGAATCCGACCGCGACGAATACGACGGTCTTGTCCGCGTTCTCCCGCGCCAGTTGAAGTGCATCCTCACTGCTCAGGACGACTCTGACGTTGCCTTTCGAGGCCCGCGATTCGAGCGAGCCGTCGCTGCCCGGCACGCGAATCATGTCGCCATAGGTGGCAATCACGCAATCGTCCCGGTCCGCCAGTTCCATGACCGTGTCGATGTACCCCTGGTCGGTGACGCAGACGGGGCAGCCGGGACCCGATAGCAGTTTCAACCCGTCGGGCAGTACCGACCGGATACCGCTGCGGAAGATGGAAACCGTGTGTGTCCCGCAGACCTCCATGATCGTGATCTGCCGGCCGATCGTCCGGCAGGCATCATCGATCGCATGTTGTGCGTTGGCAATCCTGTCCAGCATGGCGGCTACCCGGAGACCTTGTTCGATGTCTTTTCAAAGTTGTCGATCTCGGCAAAGAGCTCCCAGGTCTTCCTGGCCTCCTCCTCATCGACAAGTGAAATGGCGAAGCCGGCGTGGACCAGCACAACGTCGCCAAGCTTTGCATCAGGCAAGAGCGTGGTCCGGGCCTTCCAGCGGTTGCCCATCGCGTCGACAATCGCCCGGTCGGCCTGCAACTCCACGATCCTCGCAGGTATGGCTAAACACATCGTTTATCACTCTCAGATACTGTTCGGACCCTTCTTCGCTGTTCGCTCCACCGGCTGTGCATGCGGATTCACGGATGCCGGGAACCATTGTACGGGAGCGGATGACGAGGGTCAAGCTCGCCAACCTACTGTACGGGCCGCAAGCCGGCGCAGTTCGCAACAGGGCGGGGCCCCGACTGACGAAGATTCAAGCGAGGCACGGACGCATCTCACGGCTGACGGCGAGCCAAGGCCTGCTCAAGTTCCCGATTGGAGTGCTTCGAGGCGCCGAGCAGGTCGGGAAACAGGCTCAAGTGATTGATGTTCATCCAGTGCAACTGCTTCAGGAATTCCTCCCGCCTTGCGGTCGGCAGCGCGATTCGTATGAGAATCCACGACGCATCGTCCTTCGGGTAGAATGTCTCGACGCATTTTTCGATGCTCCTGCCGTCTGGGGTGATTGTGAAGACCCCGATCTGGTTCAGGAGGCGTTTGTGCTCGGACGAAAGAGGGTCGAAATACTGGAAGCACGGAACCGGTGCGGCGGGCGGCTTATCCTCCTCCCTGTGATAGACGTTCCATCGGGCATCGTGCGCACGTTTCCACTGCGCGAACGTCCTGTCAAATTGGAGCAATTCCTTTCTGTGGCGCGAGTCGTTTCCGGCCTTGTCGGCCAGTTCCTTGTACTTCAGGCCGCAGAGGAACCGGTGATCGGGAAACAGCCTGCGCTTGAGGTCTTCCCTCAGAGTCGCCATGTCCGCTTCAGAGCGCGCCGGCCCTGCCGACTTCCCCCGGCGACATTTCTCCAGTTCTTGTTCAAGCCGTTCCTCGGACCAGTTCTCCAATTCCTCCTCGAAACGCGTCTCTGCCGCCGCGCGCTCCTGCTCGAACGCAAAGAACGCGCCGACAAAGGGCGAGAGCGTCCAGTCCAACAAAGGCGTGGCCAGATCGTAGTGCCGGCCAATCGCCCAGAAATGATTCTCGTTCATGTGGTTCTCCCGGATCGCCTGCTTCAGCTCCCGGATCGTCGGATTCTGCAGAATTCCCCGGAAGGCATAGGACGAGGACCGTTCGTGGTCTGCCAGGATTCTGCGCCGCTCGCGTGCGTCGGGGATCTGGCCTTCGAGCATCCGGTCGAACAATGACAGCAGCGGCCTGCCGTCGGGCTGGCCTCTCCAGCAGATGTGATCTTCCGGCTTCTCATAGCCCGACATGATCGTGCAAATCAAGCCGTAGAACTCGTTCCAGAATTCCTCCCACGGCCGTGTCTGATCCAGCTCCACGGTGCGGATTCCATGTTCGGTCTTCTCCTCTGCCATTTCGCACCTCCCAAAATTGTTGCAGGCTTATCCGCGACGGGAAACGATTCGCTCACCCTTGATTGCGACGGACGAAGTCTCGCCGGTCTTGAAGGCGGCGATTGCCGCCTGGCCGAGGGCGATGCCGCCGTCGTTGGATGGGACCTGGCGGTTCAGCAGCACGGCGAATCCCTCCTGCTTCAGCCTCGCGGCCAGGCGACTGGCCAGGTAGCGGTTGCAGAAGACGCCGCCGCTCAGGGCTGCCGTCTCCAGATGCGTCTTCTCCCGAGCCGCTTTAGCCATGGCCAGCAGGGCCTCGGCCAGAGTATTGTGAAACTTCGCGGCGATGACCGTCGGCGACTCTGCTCGCTGAAGATCTCTCACCAATCCTCGAAAGGCTTTGCCCAGGCTCAATTGCACCGGCCCGCCGCCGGGATTGTGCAGATCGTACTCGTACGACTGCTCGACATCCGGCTCGACGATGGATTCCAGGGCCATCGGCAGTTGCGCGTCGAAGTGATTGTAGCTGCCGAGTCCGAGCATCGCCGCGACGGCATCGAAGACTCTGCCCAAGCTGGAGGTATTCACGGTGTTGATGCCTTTGTCGATCTGCTCCAGGATCAGTGCGAGCTTTCTCTGCTCCGGCTCGATCCGTTCGAGCAGCCACGCGAATTCTCGAAGCGTGAAATTCTCGCCGTAAGCTTGTCGCACGAGGCTCAGAGCCGGGCGAATGGCCTCCTTGCTCGCCTTGTCACCACCGGCCAGAGGATAGTAGGCCAGATGGCCGAATCGCTCGAAGCCCGCCAGCGACGCGATCATGCATTCGCATCCCCAGATCGCGCCATCCGTGCCATAGCCGGTGCCGTCGCATTCAAGGCCGATGACCGGCCCGGCCAGTCCGTGCTCAGCCAGAACCGAAGCGATGTGCGCCCAATGATGCTGGACCTCGACGATCTGCACGCCGGGAAGCGATTTCGCGTATTGCGTGGATAGATAGCCCGGATGCAGGTCGCATGCGACAACCTGCGGCTTGACCTCGAACAGTCCGGCCAGATGTCCGATGGATCGGACGTAATGGTGATAGACCTCCGCGTCTTCCAGATCGCCGATGTGCTCGCTGAGGATGAGCTGGTTACGCTTGGCGAAGCAGAACGTATTCTTCAAGTCGGCCCCGGCCGCAAGCACATCCTGCCTCGCCGGCGGCTCCATGTAGATCGGCGTCGGCACGTAGCCCCTGGCCCTCCGCAACAGCACCGGCCCGCCCGCTGCGAAATACACAATCGAATCATCAACTTGCCGATAGATGTCACGGTCGTGCATCAGGAACGCGTCGGCCACGTCGCCGAGCCTCTCCAGGGCCAGCGCATTGTCGCAGATCAGCGGCTCGTCGGAGATGTTCCCGCTCGTCATCACCAGCACGTCCAGCCGCTCCGCAAACAGCAGGTAGTGCAGAGGCGCGTAGCACAACATGAATCCGAACGTGCCGGCGCCCTGTGCCACTGACGGCGCGATGGCCGCATCAGGCTTCTTGGGCAGCAGGACAATCGGACTCTCGGGACTTGTAAGAATTTCCTCAGCGGCACGATCGACAACGGCGTACTTTTGCACATCGGCCACGGATGCGGCCATCATCGCAAACGGCTTGTAGTCGCGCAGCTTGCGCTGACGCAATCTCTGCACCGCATCGTCGTTGAGCGCATCGCACGCCAAGTGAAAGCCGCCAACACCCTTAATAGCTACGACCTGCCCCGCCCGCAGCCGCCTCGCAGTCTCCGCAATCGCCTCATCGCCTTCCGTTTGCAGCACCTTGCCGGCGGCATCCGTCAGCCACACTCTCGGCCCGCACCGCGGACAGGCCACCGGCTGGGCATGGAACCGCCGGTCGGCGACATCGTGATACTGGGCCGCACACCGGCAACACATCTCGAAGGCCGACATCGTGGTGTTGGGCCGGTCGTAGGGAATCGTCCTGACGATCGAGTATCGCGGCCCGCAGTTCGTGCAATTGATGAACGGGTACCGATACCGGAAATCCTCTGTGTCCCAAAGCTCTCGGCGGCAATCCGCGCACGTGGCGGCATCGGCCGAGACTTCGGAGAGCACCGCCCCGCCGGATTTGCTCTCGCGGATCGCAAAGCCCCTCTCGCCCTCGGACACCGCCAAGTCCTGAACCTCGTAAGATTGAATCTCCGCCAGCGGCGGCGCGTCGGAGGACGTAAGACGTGTCAGGAATTCTTTGATCCGGTGCGGCTCGCCCTGCAGTTCAATCGTCACTCCCTGTGTGTCGTTCCAGACGAGGCCGCTCAGTCCCAGCGACGTGGCGAGCCGATGCACCGTGGGCCGGAACCCGACCCCCTGCACTCGACCCTTGACCAGTATTCGCGTTCGCTTCATCGCTGTCCTTACCCGAAACCGTGTCCTCCCTCCCCCGGGATCGGGATGACGGAGCCAAATCCCCCGGCGCTGTTCCTTCGCAGTTTCATCAGTACCAGCACGCGATAGATCATTGAGCGGAAGCCCGACGGGGGTTGAACGTCAAGCGGCCGCAGCGAAGACGCCTCATTCGCCTCCTGCACGAAGAGCGAGATTCCCGCTTCCTGCCAGCGGCGCAGCACGTGCGCGAGGTCGTCGGCGGGCGATCCATATCCTTCCTGGATGACGATCACTTGCGTGATCCCCCGCGACTTGAGAAACGCGGCCGACGGAAAGTCCTGCGGAAAGACGATCCAGCGATTGTCGTACATGCCGGGTGCGGGCCTGTTGTCGGGGCTGAGCCGGTGCGAGTCGAGCAGAAACGCGGGCGGGTTATCTCCAATGATCGAATTGCGCACATAATCCGGCAGCGGCGTGGACAGCACCTGCACCATGGCCGGGACATTCGCCAGCACGCACTTGGACGGCGGCACGCGCTGCCGTCTGCCCGAGGTGGTATTGAACTGCGGGACCGGCCGATACCCATCTCTGGCTAAGCTGAACGCCGCCATCAGCGATTGCAGGCCGGGCAGGTCGAGGACCAGAGCCGTATCGCGCCTGAATCCCGCGCTGCAGTGCAGGTTGGATTCCGCCGGCATGCCCGTCGTCGGCAGGGGCAGCGGAAGGTCCTCCATTTCGGTGAACAGCACCGGCTTGACCCATGGCGACCACTCGTCCCCCTCCGGCGCCCACATTTCGTAGAGTTCTCGTCCTGTCATCTGTCTCGATCTCCGAGAGCGGCCGCAGAGACTGCTTCCGCATCGGCCACATTCTTCTTCCCGGCTCGACTTCGTATCAGAATCGGTATATCTTGCGCTCGCCCGTCGATCAGCGGCACAGAAGATGCCCGCCCGTAGACCCCGCACGCCTGCCCGTCAATTACAAATACGCCGACGCACGGATAGAGGTTTTCGCCGCCGGCATCGGCAGGAACCGCCGCGAAGCGTTTCTGTGCGGCCCAGTAGCGAGGGAACCTTGCGACGTTGCGCGCGAGTCGCCGCCATTCTTTTTCCGCAGTGACCCCGCGGATACCGATCCACTCGCCGACCCTCCCAAGTGCCGGCTTCAACACCCATTCTTCACTGTCGCGCCACGGGACCTCGCGCGGGTCGCGCGTCTGCGGCAAAAGGCTTATCCACGTCGGCAGATTCGCCGCGAGGCGGTCCCAGACCAGGGGAAACCTCTTGCTCTGCACGATCAGCGAGTAGCCGGGATTGCTCTGGGGCGTGATGCCGCCGTGGAAGTAACGCTCCCAACTGTGCTTGCGCGGGATGTTCGGCAGCCACTCCGCCGGGAAGAAACGCACGATGCCATCCAAAGCCCCGCCACCTGCGGCCAGTTCCGCATTGCCTCCCGTCCAGAGCAAATCCGTCGGGCCGGCCAGCACAGGCTCCAAGCCCTTGCCGGCGAATCGCTCCGCCAAGAACAGCATCACCTGCCGGTCGTCGGTGTATGCCGTAGCGTGCACAAGGGCGACGCGCGAGCCTTTGCCGAGGACCGACGCAACCGCTCGTGCATATTGTACGGCGGCGTCGGGTGCAGGTATGGTCCCGTCATAATATCTGCATGCCAGCTCAGCGAATGCGCTCGACTCGATGAAGCCGCCCGGCACATCCGCATTGGCCTCCGAAATGCGCCAGCCCTCCGCTGTGAAATGGAAGTCGAATCGCATGACTCTCGCCATGCCTTTCGAGGGGACTCTCCCGGCGGTCGCGGTACATGCCCGTCGCAGCCGGCGGCCCAGCCCGAGCATGTTGCACAGATTAGGCCGATCCATGATTTCCCTCTCCGCTTCAAGAGCCTCGGCCCACAGTAACTCCGCTTGCCGCCGCAATTGCTCCCAGCTTTCTAACTCCAGAATGAGGCAGCAACGGCCTATCGTCGGGATATCTTCGAACTGACTGTCCCACTTGTGGTGATCGAAGATCATGCTCAGGCGAAGATCGCGGAACTGGGCCTGAGGGATCGGCTCCGGAATAGTCCACGGCAGTTTCAAGGCGCCCCCTGCCAGGCAAAGACATAAACGACGGACAGAGCCACAAAGATCCCGGCGACGAGCAACCCCACGAGCGAATCTTCCGTGTGGGCGTTCACATCATAGGGCGAAACCCGTTCAACAACCACCGCCGCACCCGCCAGCGGCAGGACAGGCCATGCGACGACCGCAAAATCGCGGACGGTCGCCTCGGCGGAGACCCAGTCCCCCGCCACGGCACGTCCGAGAATCATGCCCATCGCGACCAGAAATCCTGCGAGCCGCAAGCCAGCGCCATCCGCCCGCTCAATCGTTATCCGCTCACTGACGCCTGTGAGGTTCTCGACCAGCGCCCAGAGCACGAAGAAGGCGCCGGTGGACAGGCCAGCACTGAACACGACGACCCACCATCCGGGCCCATTGCCCACGTTGGCCCCGGCAAAGCAAAACGTGATTCCGGCCATTGCCCCCGCTGTCGCGAAGGCAGCCGCCAGATTTTGACGCTCGACGGCGTCGTCGCGGGGACTGATGCCGAGAAGACAACACACTTGTACACAGACCCCTATCCACGCCGCACACGCCACCATGTAGAATGTCAGGTAAGTTGTGCTGTCGCGGACGTCATCGGCCGCCCACTGCCGAAGGACAAGAAACAGCATCCCCAGGCAGGCAACCGGCGCCGCAATAAAGATGAACCGGCTTGCGTTGCGACTTACCAGCGTTTTGACCGTCGCGGCGGCATACCACCGATACCAGGCGAATGCCGCAACCACGGCCGAGAACAACAGAACCATGACCTCGTCACCAGACATAATCCATCCACACTTGCTTCGAAAGAGCCGCCGCAGCCGGCACAAGCCGCAACGAACCGGTCTTTGGGTCCGATATGGCCACGGCTGTGCACCGGGAGCCGGCATTTTCGCGAATCATACTGCCTTTGGCCGCAAATGGCAGCAAAAATTGCTTGCCCATATCGAGCGGCTGTGGTAACATAGTATGCGTCCATCATGAGTGGCGGTCGCTGGTGAGCAATCGCGAACGGCGGCAACCCGATGGCCCGGGGCCATAGCTCAGTTGGGAGAGCGCTTGCATGGCATGCAAGAGGTCGTGGGTTCGACTCCCATTGGCTCCATTGAAATCATTTCTCACAAACCCCCTTAGAATCAAGGCTTATGGCTTCTGGTGTGCCGGCTATCTTGGACGGATTCGGATTGGTGACATCGCTCCGCGTCTATTGCGCGTTCATCTTCTCACGGCCGGCCTTAGTGGGCTGAACGAATCTGCTCGTGGCGCGCCTGTGGCGCGCCTGTCGGCTTGGTTGGTCCATTGCGCGACAATAGTGACGCGCAGGTATGAAAGGCCTGGCGACCGTGTTGTCCGCCGGCCCTGGTCTGCCTGCCTAGCAAGTGCACCCCGTTACGGCTTTAAAACAGGACTATAAATGTCGGCACTATCTATCCGGCTCAACCGGATAGGGCTGTGCCTCAGGTTTCAGCGGCCGCCCGGTGGGCGACTGGACTTGCCTTGGTCCTCGTAGGCACCCATGTCGACAATTCCATCGACAACTCGGGGACTGCCACGCAGGTCGGTTGTGATGCCGGCCGGCACGCTGGTGTTAGTACCTGCATTGATACAAGGCGAACTTGCCTTCAAGCGTAGATCATCGTCCGGCGTTCCGACGATTCCGTCTGGTCCATCAGCATCCACAAACAGAGGATCATCACCGAGGTTGCCGCTTCCGCCCAGCATGCCCGTCCAGCCCGCCACGCAACAGTAGTTGACCTTCTGCGGCTGGTTGCCGCCGACCTGGGCCCACTCGTTGAACTGGTCAGTCTGGCGATTGCTGTTGCCCCAGAGGATGCAATTGGCCAGGGTAGCCGTGCAACCCAAGTTGAACACGCCTCCGGTCTGCTTGTTCGCCTCGTTGGCACTGAAGGTGCAGTTGATTACCGTCACATCATTGGCTTCGTTGTACATGCCACCGCCGTAAAGGGCCGCGACGTTCGTGTTGAAGACGCAGTTGATGAACGTGGCAGGGCTCTTGATGTTGCACGCTCCGCCGCCGCTGCCTGCGACAGCGGCATTGGCCACAAATGTGCAATTGCGCACGAGCGGACTGCCGCGGAGGTTGTATATGCCAGCGCCGCTGTCATTCGGCGAGATGGCATTGGCGTAGCCGCCGGTGATCGTGAAACCATCGAGGATGGCCGTCTTGCCCGTCCCGCTGGCGGTGACCACGTGATAGCTGTTGTCGGTAGCCACACCCGACGTGCCGATGTCGCCGTTGAGGACGGTGTCGTACAGATCGGGTTTGCGCTGCGCCCACGTGCTTCCGCCGGTAGGGAACCCGCCGTACACGGCTACTCCGTCCTTGAGCTGGAAGGTCGCCGCTCGATTGCGCAGCGTCTGCCCGCCGCCTACATCCGGCTGGTACGGACCCTGGGCCACCCAGATCTCATCGCCCGCCTTGGCCCGGACCATCGCATCCTGCAGGGAAACGAAGGCATCGGCCCAGCTCGTGCCGTCATTCTTGCCCTTTGCGGCCGTATCGACGTACCACGTCGTGCTCGTCGGGCCCCCATGGATGCTGAATACGTCGTCGCTCTCGTCACAGACGCTCGTGTCGTCCCCTGCGCTGATCCGGAGGAGGCAGCGATCCGAATTGACCAGGGGCACGAGCCAACTGCGCCGGCCTGTAGAGCCGCTGCAGGAGGCGACGAACCTCCACGTGTCACCCCCGTCCACGGACAGCTCAATAAGGATCATGGTGATGCCTCCCTGCGTCTGCCACCGGATATTGACCGTGCTGCCGGCGGTGAACTCCTCTCCGCCGTTGGGGGCCTGCACCTGCACCGAGGTCAGGACGCCCGGCGTGACAAAGCTGTATTCCTCGCTCCAGTCGCCGCTGCCTCCGGAGTTCCTGAGCTGCGACGCGAAGTAGTACGTGGAGCCGGAGGTCAGACCGCTGACATTGTGGCTGAATGACTCGCCGGTCGTCACTGAGCCGGTCCACGAGGTTTCCATGTACCAGTCTCCCGATCGCTTGTAGCGGAACCGGTATTCGCAGGTCTCACCCCCGTCATCGTTGACAGAGCCATTGAGGGTAGCGGAACTCTCCGTGACTTCGGTGGCATCCGATGTGGAGGCAACAGGAAGCCCTACGCCGAGGTCTACCAGGATCGGGTGATCCCCACACCATGAACCCAGATCGAGGAAATGATTGTCGATGTTGTCATGGGCGAGCCACCAGTCGGGACAGTCGTGGTTGTGGCGTGAGACGAAGTAATGCCGCCACGTCTCCCACCATGCTTCTCCATCCGCATAGCACCACGCCTCGGAGCTATAGTCCATCAGGCCCACGCTGTCGCAGAAAGCCTCGATGTCCTCTGAGAACAGGGCTCTGATGGTCGTCCAGTCGGCCACCGTTGCCTGCGGCCCGAATTCGTTCTTGACGGCCGCGTCCATTGCGGCGTCGCAATGATACACGCCCTGGGTCAGCGTGAACCGTGCAAACGGCGGTTCATCAGCCATAACATCGGCAGCAGCCGCACAGAGAAAGGTAAATACCAACCCTTTAACCAGAATACTCGACGTTCTGCTCATCGTAATCCTCCTTTTCACAAACCAACAGTGTCGTTTACAGGAACATACAGCAGCGTCGAACGCGGGACGGGGCTGCGAGTCATGCCCGCAGCCCCGTGGAG
>Ga0315277_10002050_pt1 | contig 28369 bp, 22 predicted proteins | sample YL17G05_15_MG_FD_203695 | JGI IMG/M metagenome (GOLD analysis project Ga0315277, IMG submission 203695) | Sediment microbial communities from Yellowstone Lake, YNP, Wyoming, USA - YL17G05_15 | ecosystem: Environmental > Aquatic > Freshwater > Lake > Sediment | place: USA: Wyoming | collected... | reverse complement strand
GTGGAATCTGCATCGCCACCACGTCGTAGCGTTCAGCAGTCTTCTGCAGGAATCTCCTTCCATCGGTGAACTCGACTCTCACGCGAGGGTCTTCCAGGTCAGACACGTATTTCTCGGGTAAGACCTCTTTGCTCAGAGTAATCAATTCAGGGTCGAGCTCAACATAATCCAGTCGCACGATTTCTTTGTGCTTGAGCATCTCCTTGACCACACCCCCCACTCCTCCACCTATGAGAAGCACACGCGAAGGAGCAGGATGTTCCAGCAGTGGGATGTGAGCGGTCTCTTCTGACGATTGAACGTCCTCCGTCGTGAAGACGAGGAATCCATTCTCGTAAGTGGAGAACTGTGAGTCTATCGAGACAACGGCCAGGTTCCCATAGTGTGACTGTCTCAATGCCACGACCTCGAACCCTTTCCACCTCTTCAAAGCCGCCCACTCTGTGACCGGATCGAGTACGCATACAACCAAAGCAATCGAAGCCACAAGATAGAGATACTGGCTGTGCCTGCGTCTTCCAACCTTACCGAGAAGAAAACTGGCCGAAAAGAGATTGACGGCCGAGAGAATCGCAACGTTTTGAAAGGAACTCATCAGATGGGTCAGAATCAGACCGAACAGAAAACCCCCGGCGCATGCTCCTATAGATTCGAGAAGATAAACCCGTGAGATCGAGGCGTTCAGTCGCTGACTGCGAGAATCGGTCGAGCCAAGAAGTCCAGCTCCCAAAGGAAAGAGAAGGCCTTGCAGCAGGCAGAAAGGGGAGAGAAAAAGAATGGCCGAAACAAGGGCGCCCACGAGCCCTGCAACTTCTCCTGGGCCGGGACTGAGGGGGCTCGGAAGAGCCAGCAAGCCAAGAACCGCAAATAGAAGACCGATTCCAGAGAGAGCCTGAATTATCGCAAAGCGCGTCACTGAGAAATTGTCGGCATCACTGCGGTCGGTGTCGCTGCCAGCAGACTTAACTCGAACCGAAAACAAACCACCCAACGCCCCGCTTCCCACAGCAGTGGCCAAAAGCCAGACCGAAAGGTAGATGCCTATGACTAGCTCGTTCCCATGAAAAGTGTTTATGAATTCACGGAGAAGTACAATCTGAGCGGACGTGGCCGTGAATCCAATCAGGAGAACGGCAAATTTGCGCAGCGACATCATTCTCGCTCTTCGGGGCTCTGCGGCCCTCCGGCCTCTGGCGCAGCCTGCGTGTTCTGCTGCGATTCCACGCCGCGCGGTGATTCCGTGGCCTTCGACCCTCCGCCATTCTGCCGCGGTTCGGGTTTTGACTTCTCTCGAAGTTTCACAGATTCTGCTTTTCCCGGGCGCTTCTCCGCGGTTCGTCCGGTTATCCAGGACCAGTTCATCGGGTACACGTGCGGGTCAAAGACGGTCCAGTAAAAATGCCATACGAGTATGGCCAACGTTGCAAGAACTGCCTCGTAGAAATGGATTGAAGTAAAGAGTTCCGCGACCCAAAGCGGGAAATACCTCAATGTGAAATTTTCAAAGACGAGACCCAGACCCGTGATTATCATGATCACCGAACCCCACACGAGCGCCCAGTATTCACTTTTCTCAATGTAGTTGTAGCGTCCGAATTGAGGGGGAGCTTTGGAAATGCCGGCGTTGTATTTCGCTGTGGAAAGAAGATCTCCAAAATCCTTCCATCCAGGCTTGAGTTCGCCCAACTGCTCCCTACCCCTTCGAGTCAGAAGAATAAACCAGATGTGGTAGAGGCAAAGCGCAATAAAGATGGCGGCGGCAACTCTGTGTATCAAACCGCGAGCGCTTGAGGGATCTTCAAAGAGTCTGAACGGCGACGACCACCATGCGTCTGGAAATCTTCGCGCAAAGCCGGAATAGGCCAGGACGACAAATGTGATCGTCAGAACTACGTGCTGCAGCCTTTCCGAGAGCACAAACCTGAACTCGGCAGCGTGGCTCTTCATGACCCGGAAATGATCGACAAGTTTTCTCAGAAAATCAACCACGTTGTGAAGCAGCATGCCGCCTATCACCAGCGTAATCAGGAGCAAATAGAAGGTGATGACATAGCGCACGACGGTGTTCTTGCTGGTGATCGGGGTAGAGTGAACGTATCCCCGTGCCAGCTTGGTCCCTGCGCCGGGGTGACACTTTCCGCAGGTGGCCGAGAGATTCGCCCTGTTCACGGACGAAGCGGGGTCGCTCGACGGGAGGATATCGTGGTTCCCGTGGCATGAAGCGCAGTTCGCAACTGTTATAGAACCATATCTGGCCGCGAGACCATGATAGCTCTGGTCATACGTTCTTGAGCGGTCGTTGGGAAGTTCGTATGCAGAATTGATCCTCTCAGCGTCGTGGCAACTACTACACGTTTTCTCTATTGTGGCTGGGTAGATGAGAGACAAGGGATTCTTGCTAGAGAGAATGAGATGCTCTCCGTGACAATCCGTACAGACCGGTGCCTCATCTATGCCTGCTCTTATGGCACGAGCGTGAACACTCTTGTCGAATGCTGCGAGCTCCTTGCCGTGGCACCTGCCGCACGTGGCGGGCACGTTCTGTCTGAATATCTCCGAACCGTGATCGGACGCGGACAGCAGCCTGTGCAGTCCATGGCAATCTGAGCACACCGGAACTCTCTCGTTTCCTCTGTCAAAGGCCTTTCCGTGAACGCTTTCCATGTAGGAATTGTACGGTCGCTTTTGCGCAAGATGAGTATTCTTCATCCTTTCTGAATTGTCGTGACATGAAGCACAGAGCGAGGGGACGCGGGAGCGATACACTGGTGAGTTCTGGTCAGATGTCGGAAGAATGCCATGAGGTTTACCGTGGCAATCGCCGCACGTCTCAGCCTGCGACCTCTCTCCTCCAACCTTTATTCCGTGCTGCCCGGCAAGATACTGCGTAGTTTCTGAAGAATGGCAAGAACCACAATTGACGGGTGTGAGTTTCTCTGGGTGAGGGATCGGAGATGCTTGAGCGTGGCACGAAACGCATGAGACGCCCCCGTGCGCTGAACCCTTGAGGGACGTCACATCCACAAACGGAGCCCCACCCTCTTCGGAATGGCACATCAAGCAATCTCCGGTGCTTTGCGAAACGGCATCAGAAACCAGAGGACCGGGAAGACAGGTGAACACAAGCAGAAATGCAGCCAATAGAGACGTTTTTGCCGGCGTCATGTCGCCTCCATAAAGGATCCTCACGATGCTTACCTGCCGCGCCCAGCGGTTCCAAGGGGCATCGGCTCAAAGTCGGCTCAAAAAAAGGACCGATTTCATATTCTAGGCACAACAGAAGGGTCGAGCAAGGGCTTTTAAGGGCTCCCGCCCGGCAATGCTTGGAGCCGTCAACAGCAAGCCCGGCTGCCGTAATCCCGACGGGCCGGCAACCGGGCTCACATCAAGCTAATCTCTCAAATGTCAGAGTCTATCTCTGAGCGCGCGCTACCGATTTCCGACCGCTTTCACGGTAGGCAACCGGTCCGCCTACACCAAGCTTTGCCAGAGACGATTCCAGAAGCGCCCTGGCGTAGTCGGTGTTGTGTATACCATCGCTCCTGTCGTCCTCAACAAACAAGAAGTTGTAGATAGCGCCGGCCTCTGCTTCAGAGTACTTTCCCGGCACAGGAAGCCCTTCAGAGTCGATAAAACCTCTGTCGAGGATCGCCGTGTGAAGCTCATCAAGCAGCACGGTGATTTCTGCTTGAGCGCCGCGGTAGCTAAAGTCGGTCACCGCGCCCCAGTGACAGTCTTGCACGTTGCAGCCGGTGGCCAGGTCGACTTCGGCGTCGTGGAACTCGTAGGTCATGTTCATGGTGTGACCGCCTGCCCTTGCACCGAACGGGGCGGCCATGTGACAGGACGGGCAGCCCTTCGTGACAACCCGTGCGTGGGGCGAGTCTTCGTACTCGTACCCTGCAAACTCGTGGCCACCGTTTCCGGAAAGAATGGCGCCTTGGGTACCGTGATGAGGACCCCAACGGTTGTTGGTAATGGTCGTGGAATCGGGAGCTAGGGCTACCCTCGGAGATGCTACGAGGGGCTGGTGACAATTGACACAGAGATTACCGTGCCCCATGTCAAAGACTCCCCCCACCATCATGTTGACGGGCGCCACCGTCCTAAGTCTGAAATCTCCGTTAGTATGAGGCGCATGGCAGGTGAAGCAGTGAATAGACGAGGGGTTGGTCGGAGTGCCGGGCGAACCCGTAGCAAGCCTGGCAAGGAATCCTTCGCTGGTGTGACAGCCGGAGCAGGGTGGAGTGTTGCGCTCAAAGTTCCCGCCTGTTGCGTGGACCGAATTGGCCCACTGTCCTCCAATCGCCACGATCGCAGTGTTCTCGGCGTGGCATTCCATGCACTCCGCAACTCCAGACTCGCCCTCGGAACCTCTCGGACCTGTAGGCCCCTCACAACCCATCACGGCGAGCAACACGCAAGTTGCCAGCGACAAAGCAACGTACCAGTATATCTTTCTCATTCTTCTCCCTCCTTGGAAAGACGTTCCTCCCATTCACCAGTGATGGCTTCGTATCGTCTCGACAGTCTCTTCATTGACGCCTCAGCGCGGCTGCGCAGGTACCGGGCAACTGCCTGGAGAGGACGCGGCATCGCCGGCATATCGCGTCGTTTTCTGCCGCGCAGTTGCCGAGCAACTCCCTAAACAGGATGCACCTCAAAGAGGATGCACCTCGGGAGCGTGCTCCATGGCCCAGTCAACAGTTTTCGAGACGTGACATCGCAGGCACACGTACTGAAGCGTTAAGTATCCGTTGGCATACTTTCCATCCGGCGTAAACATTTGAGCCGAGGCTCGAGTGTTGATTCTGAATAGATGCGATCTTACATCTCCCTCGTACCTAAATAGCTGCCCCTCTGCTGATTTCACGGCGTATGCCATGTGACACTCTATGCAGTTGATGCTCCCCAAATCGTAGTGAGGAAGCGTACTATTGGCATAATCCTCAGCCTCTTCGTAATGACATGTCTCGCATTTTGCCTTGATTGCGCTGGCGCGCGCTGGATTCGACCTATGCAGGCTGATGTGAGGGTCGTGGCAGTCAACGCATGCGAAGTTTATCTTCTTCGTCGCGTGCAGCTCGTTATACTGTTCATGATGGTCTATGAAACCATTCTTTGCAGGAATCCTGGAAACATCACCACGGATGTGGCACTCGCCGCACAATGCTGCTGAACGGTCAATCGTCATCCTGATATCGTATGGCGCATCAACATGCTTTCCGCCAGGCCCGTGACATCTCTCACACTGGACGCCATTCAGGGCCCACGTCCCGACTATACCCTCCATTCCATTCTGGTGTCCTTCGTATCTGTAGCCTGTCGTGTGGCACGGACCGCAGTCGTATGGCTTCGTAACGCCTGCCTCGTATGCCACCCACCTGTCAGTCGCCAGGTTGTATTGCACTTGAGTACCGGTAATAATGTAACCCTGTTTGTCAACGAACCTGGCTTTCCACCAGAAGCCTCCTATTACGTAGGAGGCATCGGCCCAGGTGTAGCCAGGTGGAGGCCCGGGCAGGTCACCAAACGGATAGTAGCCGGGTTTGCTTGCCGCCGAGACTGGATTGAGCTTAAAATTGTGACCAGACTTGCTGAACTCGGCGTACAGGTCGGGGTGGCAGGCCTGACAGGCCAGAGAGCCGACGTAGCTCTGAGGTTCGGGCTCAACGATGTTGGTTGTCTTTTCACACCCGGTCAACAATGACCCGAGTAAGAGCACCACGAAAAGCGTCGGAATAACAGCGCGCCCGGAGATTACGGCGTGCACAGACATCTCTTAAACCCTCCTTCTTCGGAGACCGCCTCACCTTGGCACAGTAGTCTCTGCCATATCGAAACGACATCAGGACGGAACGCCGGTTTCCGACCCGGCGCCCCGGCAATCCCGCGTGGGGCTGCATCAGCCCTAGAACGAATCGTCCCCAACGAATCGTCCCCGCGGGACTCTAATTTTCGCTGTAATCAGAGCCAAACTTCTTAGAGAAATTCAGAGTAACGACGTTCGCAGCATAGTTTTTCTGCGAACTCAACAGATCGTCATAACTAAAAAGGTCATACCTGAGCTCGATCGCGTAGCCAGAAACAAACTCGTACTGCATAGAAGCGATCGCTATGTCCTTTCTGATATCCAGATCCTTCCGCACGTCAATGTGCGTGATGCCGCCTTCGGCGCTAAGACCCCCGACAAGTCTGTATTTCAACCGGGCTGAGAGCAACACGTTGTCCGTCACGAAGCTCCCGTGGGGTTCGGTAAACTTGCTCCTGAATACGGAGCCACTCAGTCTCAGGGTGGGAGGGTACTGACCCGAAGGAGGCGTGATATTCGCGAAGACCGTGAATCCCCTGTTCCTTCCCGCAGTCATCAGCTCCTCGTTTGATCTCTCCCTGTCTTCGAACGCCAACGAGTACTGGACATAGGTATTGGCCCAGCCTTCCAGCTTGGAAATGAAGTTGTCTGTGTCGAACGGGCCGGTGAGCTCCTCGTATTCTGTCCTGTCAGTGGTTCTGGTCCGATACCTGAGAAGCAGCTTGGTCTTATCAGAAAACCGCGCAGTAATGCCGGCGAGGAAGGAATTACTGGAGAGCTCTCGCTTGCCTTCGGGGGTTCCGGCCGTCTCCGGAATAGACGTTCGTCTCGCATGTTCGTACCCGGCCTCGGTGGTGATAGACGGATATGGCCTGACACTGGCTTTTCCTCCGGCCGTGAGCACGCGAGACGAGAGACGAGTCAGGTCGTCTTCTGCATTCTTGTGATTCACGTGACCGGAAACAGTCAGAAATCTCGCCGGAACGAAAGTCAACATGCCAGAGTATGATTTAACGTAAACAGCAGCACCGGTCTCATCAAAAATGCTTTTGTCACCAACGTAAGAACCTGAGAAGCTGAACTTACTCACGACGGGACCATGGGCGGTGACACGCAGCCTGCGTCCGTCTCTATTGAGAAGAGAGCTTGTCCGGCTCTCAAACTGCCTCCATACGTAGTCCACCTCTATGCTTCTTCCCTTCCATCTCAGCTGGCTTCCAGCGTTTCTTGTTTCCGAAGAGTAGTCATAACTCGTGCCCGGAAAGTCGAGCCCGTCTGTCAGTAGGGCAACTCTGTCGCCCAGTTTTTCCTGGAAAGAAACGCCACCGTAAAGCTTGAGCCACCGCTGAGGCGTCAGGTTAGCCGCTACCCCTCCCAATTCGCGAGAGAACTCCGGCGTTCCGGGTCCGGGTCGCAGGTACCTAAGCCGGGTGCCGTCGAACCTGACGTTGAAGAGCCCCGGTGCGGCGAATTCAAGAGAACCCTTCATCTGATGTTCTGTCACGTTCTGTATGTCCAGAGAGACGGACTTGTTCTGCCCCACCTTCCCATTGAGCAAGATCTTGCTGAAAGTAAGTCCCCTGGAAATGTTGTACGACTCTATGGTGCTGGCGGCGTCTCCGTCCTGGCTTATCGCTGCCAGACCGAGCTTGATGTACCCGTAGAAAACCGGAGCTTCCTGTGAGATCGCCGGTACGACACGCACAGCGGAAAGACACAGGGCGCAAAGTGTGCAGACGATCAACGCGGAAGAAAAGGACGCCACGACACCTCTCAGCTTCCCGGCCTTTCGTGTCTCATGTCTCGTCTTTCGTGTCTCGTCCATAGTTTTTCGGCCGACCCTCTCGCTCGTTTTTTCCTTCTGTCAATATGAATGGCAGCCGGCTCGGAAGCAAGGCCTGCCAAACATGTTTTCGTTGAACAACTTCTGACTCGAATACGAACCATGCACGTCGGAGTGACATTCCTCACAGTTTCTCTCGGCCCAGATGCCGCCGTGTGCGGTAAAGTGCCTGGGGACCGCGTGACACCGGAGACACAATCTTCCGTCCGGTTCTTTGAGAAGCCTCCCGTTCGCCGAACCGTGCGCTTCGTGGCAGGTCGAGCATCCATGTTCCTCCATTACATAATCATTCATCGCCCCATGTTCGTAAGGAAAAGGCCCATCGTATTCAGTGTGACAATCGAGACAGATTGGCCTCGTGCCTTCAACGGAGAACGGGCTGTCAAACGCAGAGAGAACTCTATGACAATCAACGCACTTGAATGTGCCTTCTTTGACTGGGTGATGCGACGGCAGAGTGAAGGACTCTGACACGGAACGATGACACTCGAGGCAAAGCTCGACCGAGGGTTTCTTTAGAAGTTTGGGTTCGTTCGGGCGGTGCACCTTGTGACACGAAGCACACGTCATACCGCCTGTCAGATGAGGATTCCCTTCCGCAAGCTCAGTCACGTGCCGCGAAGAATGACAGACCGAACAAACGGCCAGCATCTGTTCGGCTGGCATGTCACCGGCTTTGCTTGCAGTCTCGACACTAGGATCCTGGAGATGTTTGTCCGGGTTTATGTGGCAATCCTGGCAGAAGACCTTCACTCTCGACCCCGATGTTCTGTCCTTGCCGGGCAGAACATGAGGGGTTCCCTGCAGGTTGGCCGCCTTGTCCTCGTGACACATTACACACTGTTCTGATATCTCTGACGGGGAAGAAGGAGCCTCCCCTTGCAGGGAGGAGGCAAGCGGAAGGAGAAAAACAATGCACAGGGCAAGGAGTAGTGTCAGTCTTAGAAAACTCATGTGCGGAAACCCGCGGTCGTATCGCCAACCGCGTAGAAACCAACCCCCAACAAACCAACTCCGAGGTACTTTCGCCTGGCCGAGTGCCGCCCGCATCTACAAAACCACAAAGAGGATCGATATGAATTTATCAGATATTGACAGGCACTCTAGACCAAGCTTTAGGTCTACTAGAAAGTTACCTCGGCTAAGGATGACTTAAGGTGAGAACCTCAAAGCCGCGGGTCTACTCAGGCTAACCGCAGCCACATCAACTGTCAAGGCAAAACTCACGCGTTACAAAAAGCGGTCATCTTGACGTGTTACAGACAGGCAGAATTCACGTGTATCGACAAATGTCATGGCGGCACGCAACCAGCCTGCACGGCCACGAGGTCAGCCCGATTCACTGGACTTTTTGTTGCGCGCTCCGCCCGACCAGGGAGGCAGAATAAGGCTAAGGATCACCAGGATAGCAAACGGCAAAAGCACCAGAATTGTGGAGGCAACGACACCCTCTCGTCCAGCAATGCCAATCTTATAAACAGTCAGTCCTCTCAGGCTCTTCGAGAAAAGCTGACCTCCGAGAACGACATTCCAGCGCATAAAGAAAATGGAGACAAGAACGATCGCACCGACGACAAAGTACACGACTTTACGGACAGATTCCCTTGGCTTCAGGGCTCGTAGCGCGGCCAGCGAGACCAAGGGCACAACCGTCCCAACAAGCACCTGAACCACGACCAGGGACACGAAAAGGCGACTCTCTACCATTTGAGCCAGGATATCTATTGACTCCTCTGCCTCGTACAGTCGATGTACAAAGTCGAGCAATTCGAGCGAGACATCAAGAATCATTGCGTAGAACAGGAAATGTCCGAGCTTATCAAGACAGGGCATCTCGATGGGAGTTTTCCTCAACCAGGAGCTCACCATGTAGATCAAAAGAACGAGAGCGATTCCTGAGACGATTGCGGAGAACAGGAATACGACGGGCATGAGGACGCTAGACCACCAGGGATTTGCCTTGACCGAACCGAAGATAAACCCAACGTAGCCGTGCAACAGAAAAGCTGAAGGTATTCCTATGATCGTTATGAACCTGCCCGCCTTCTGGTCAAACGCCAGCGCCTGATCGGAAGTGGAGCGCACGCCGAGCGTGAGGACTGAGTATAGAATCCGACGCCACCTCTTCTTACTGTTTGACCAGATTACAATGTCCTTCCTGTAGTCGAACCAGATCTCCAGCAAGAGCACAACCATCAAATACCATGCATACACAAAACCAAACATGGCCATTGCCGATTGAAAGTGTGGCGTAAGGAAAATCTCGAACGCCCTCTCTGGATGGCCCAGATGGGCCAGCAACGGCAACGGGGCCACGAGAAGGAACGCCAGGGCCGTAAGCAGGGAGAGCCTGTAGGTAGGTTGAATCTCTTTCACGTTGAAGACACGTTCGAGTGAGGCAAGAATGAATGCACCCGCTACAAGACCGGTGAGGAACGGGTAAAGCACGATGAGTAGTCCCCAATGTAGCTCAATCTCATTGGGGTAGATGAACCCGGTGACGTACTTCAGCGCTTCAGCAAGCTGTCTCAGAAGCTCTTCCACGACTAACGTACCTCACTGTCCAGATCGCTGTAGTACACCTTCGGCGACGTCCTGAGATGCGGCTTCAGCACGTGTATTTCGTGTGTTCTAACGAATCGCCACAGAGGTGTGCTTGCGCGGCGAGTCTCACCGAAGATGCGAGCCGACGTAGGACAGACTTCAACGCAAGCGGGTCTCAATCCCTTGGTGATTCTGTGATAACAGAACGTGCACTTATCTGCGACGCGCTTCTCGGGATGTAGATAGCGTGCCCCGTAAGGACAAGCCTGTATGCAGTACCGGCACCCTATGCAGTAGCTCTCGTCCACCAGCACAACTCCGTCTTTTGTGTTAAAGGTCGCACCTACCGGGCAAACCTGGACGCATGGTGGCTTCTCACAGTGATTGCATAGCTTGGGGAGGTAAAAGGTCCGCAGGATTTCCTGTTCGCTGACTCCGGCAGGAGGAAACGCGTTCATGCCACCGTTAGGAGAATCCACTATCATCTTGCCGTCTGGAGTCTTGATGTAGCGCTCAACCCAGGTTCGGAAGAAGTAAGGGTCACGCGGGACATTATTCTCTTCCTTGCATGCTTCGACACACCTGCCGCAACCTATGCAAAGCCCAACGTCGATGCCCATGCCGTACCAGTGCTCAGCCGGGTCATACTCTCGACCCTTCTCAGTAGCGGCAAGTGCGCCCAAGTTGAGTCCAAGAATCGGGAGTCCTACCACCGGGACAAACCCGATCAGACACTTCAAAAAGTCTCTTCTCGTAGTCACACGATCGTTTCCTGCGGTCGGTGAATCTCCGTTTGTTGTGGACGGGCCCGATCTCACAGAAAGCGGGTGATCCTCCTTCATCGCCCGGCCTCCGGCAGATGAGAGAAATGACATTGCCAGCACACGTAGTCTTCTCCGTGCGTGCTAGAATCAATCCGTGGAACGCTTTCCGGACTCGATGCGCCCTCAGAATGGCACTGCCCGCAGAACTCTCTCGTTCCCGGCACGTCGGGTCTGACTGAATCCGGGGCGCTCGTGTGCTCCGTCCCGGAACCGTGGCACGTGTGGCAATCCAGGTTCTTGTGGCGGCCCGACGCCAGGGTCCTCGTGATCTCCGAGTGGCACGCCCCGCACAACTCCTCTCCCTCACCAGGCTTGGGCTGATGAGGATTGTGACAACTCGTACAGGCTTCGTCACCTCCGTGTTGGGCCGGATCGATCTGGGGGAAACCCGTCGGCCTGGTCGCATCATAGTTGTGGCAGTAACCGCACCTTTCCCTCCCGGCAGGGATGGAGATGTTCTGTTCAGTCGGATCCTCTGAATGCGAAAGGCCGGGACCGTGGCAGGCCTCGCATGCAACCGAAGCATGCTGTGAGGTTCTTTTTACTGTTACGACGTCGTCATGACACTCGCCGCAGACCAGATGTCCCGCATAGCGAGGCGCAAGACCTGCGACCACGTTGACCGCCTCAGCTCTGTAGTGTCCGTACCGGCCAAAAGACTCTGGTACTGCGAAGTGACGGATAAGGACGAAAACAGCGGCAGCGAGGCCAAAAAGGAGAAGCAGTCTTTTCGCTTGGGCCGGCATTTGCCTGATACCCGCCAATCTTTAACGTGAATCGGTCTTCGCTGTGTGTCAGTCTCTATTGTGAATCTGTCACACCGGGACGTTGTCCCGAATCGACGCTTCGGCCTGTGGACTACGATGACTCTTCCTGACAGCGGCAACAATGTTCCAGGGCAAATGATTTGTCAAGACAAACAGATGCCCCCGTGTCCAGTAAAGCCGTTGATTTCAAAGCCGGCGGAATAAGACTCGTCGTCAAGCGTAAGTATGCAACCCGCCCACAAAAAGATTGCTAATGAAGGAGAAGATGGCGGCGGCAAAACCCAGAATCGACAGTATGGCGGATCGCTTTCCTCTCCATCCGGCCGTCATTCGTGCGTGCAGATAGGCCGAGTATATGAGCCAAATGACAAGAGACCCGACTTCTTTTGGGTCCCAGCCCCACGGTCTACCCCAGGCCTTGTAGGCCCAGATAGCCCCTGCGAACAGGGCACCAAGCGTGAACAAGGGATAGCCTACGACTATGGCCCTGTAGGTGAGGTCGTCCAGCACTTCAAGCGAGGGAAGCCTGTCCGCTCCCCGCATCTTCAGCAAATACATAACGCTGCTCGCGAACGCAACTGCAAAGGCGCCTTCGCCTATTACGGCGAGCGTGACGTGAATCTGGAGCCAGTAGCTTTGAAGGGCGGGTAGTAACTGATGCTCCATTTCCTTGGGGAATAGCGAGGCAACAACGATCACGATAAACGCGACGGGAGAAACAAAGATTCCTAGACCCTGGGCCGCGTGCCGGAATTGAAGTACGAGATAAAACAAGACGGTCGCCCACGCAAGACATGAAGCATACTCGTACATACCGACAAAGGGAGGATGCGCCGTGGCGATGTAACGAACGGCCAGTGCAACCGTGTGGGAAATGAACCCACCAATCAGGACCTGAAGGGCTGTTTTTCCGAACCACCTTCGGGGAAAGGCGGCATCCAGAGCATAGAGCAGCGTGGCAATCAGGTAGGCAAAGAGGGAAACCCAGAAGAAGGGTACGTCGTTTCCTAGCACTTATTTCTCCTTTTGATGCGTTTGGGTCACATACGTCTCCAGTTTCGCAGACGCAAACTCATTGAATGCGTTCATGTTGTCTTGGCTCCCGCCAACACAGTCTTCATTGCCGCACACAATACGCACACCAGATCGTAGGGGGCAGGTCTTCCTCGCACACGCTCATTCCGCACTTCTGCCTCGACTAGCTTCTACTGATACCCACAAGCTGATACAGGTTTTCTATCTCGTGTTTTAAAGCGAGCGGTTGCCTGTTGGAAACACCGGCAATTCTGACCTCAGATTGACCGGGGCGCTCTTCTACGATGCTCACCCATATTCTCCTAAACGAAACCAGGAAGGAAAGCGCGAGCCCCAGGCTGGCAACTCCGAAACCCGCAAACATGAGAGAAGTGCCTGGATTCTTAACTACGTCTATGCCTGTGTAGAGAAGCGGATAGTAATCAGCAAAATGAAACCTGGCAAGCTCGCCCGTAGAATGCGCATCCATTCCCATTATGAGCCAGCCGCTGTCTATGACCCTGCCTTGTCGAGTGATCTCCAGCCTGACAGCAGGAAGCTTGGGTTCGAGTGAGCGACTCCTCACTTCGCCCGTGACCAAGTCCTTTACAAAGTGAGGAACGTAGTCTGTCACCCTTATCCCAAGATCGGTTCCCGGCACGTCACGCATTTCCCCGAAGGGTACGTCTATCGCGGCAGAAAACTGTCCGTCCTCCAGGAAGTAGATCCTCACCTCCTTGATTTTGTCGGATTCCTCGCCGTAGCTAGCCTGATAAAACCCGATGCCCTTGTATGTGAGCGGATGGTTTACTCCTACCACCTTTGTTAGAATGTCCTTTCCATTCTCAATAACAGTCAAAGTGGATTTGTACGCTCGTACTCTGCCCTCTTCATTTGTGTCTATCACAAATTTATCCACTCTGACGCTGAAGTCTGCGCGAGGATCGATCTCGCTCACGTCGAGTGTTTCCCCGATACTCAGAGGTTGTTCACTTCTGTAGGCGAATTTTCCGTTGACGATGCCGGCGATCAGGACGAGGAACACGGCCGCGTGAGTTATGATGAACCCGATGCGCGATATGCCCCCCTTTTGCGCTGCGATCAGCCTGAGAGCTCCACTCCCGCCGCTGTCAACGGCGTAGCCTTTCTTCCTGAGGCCGGTTTCCAGGCTTTTCCATAATGTCACAGACCCAATCGAGACGTTCATGCAACGCGCGTCACGGAGAATGTCGTGATCTTGCGCCGTTGGTCTTGAAAATGCTTGACTGAAGCTGGGCTTGATGCGCTTCAGAGAACAAAGAACTAAATTGATTGAAATGAGCAGGATGAGTAGCAGGTACCACCAAACACTGTAGACATTACCCAGCCCCACCGCGTTGATGAAGTTACCCCAGGATTCACCATACTTTGAGATGTATTCTTCCCCGGGTGCGTTTTGCAGAATGAACATCCCAAGGAAAGAGACACATCCAATGACAAGTAAAAGCACAAGCCCGAGTCGCGATGAAGCGAGAAAAGAATAGAATGCCGACCATATCGATTCCGGCTTACGCGATTCTTGCTTGATCGAACCTTGCCTGAGTTCCGCCGGCGTGATCGATTCTTCCTTGTGGCTCGAAGGTCCTCCCTCCCCGGGAACGCGTGTTTTATTCATGTGCTACTTGACCGCTGGAACCTTTTTCTCTACCTTGTGTACCCCTTTCGCGAGGTACTTCGCGTAGTCGAAGCCCTTGAAGTTGGGACTCTCTTTGTTATGGCATTTCACGCACACGGATTCAGACACCGGGTAGATGAGTCCCGCGGCTTTGGCCTTTGCGGAGTCCTTCATAACGGCCATCTTCATGTAATCAGCGCCCGGACCGTGGCATGCCTCACACTGCACGCCGCTGAAATCGGGTGTTGCCTTCGCCGGGTTATAACCGCCCGTACCGCACCCCGTAGTATGGCACTTCACACACTTCGGGTCCTTGTCTTCCTTCTTGGCAACATTCAGCCGGGCAAAGGCCTTGGCGTGCGGGGTCTCAGCCCACGCTTTGAAGTAGGGCATGTGGCAGATCTTGCACTTTGCGACGCCGATGTAGGCATGCCCCGCTTTGGCAGTGTCTTTCACCGCCGATACCGCCGGGATCACCGGAACGCTCACATCAGCCGCTCTTGCCGGACACCACACCCCCAGACCAAGCACTGCTGTAACACAAAACGTAATTGTCAAAAGTGCACTCAACAACGCGGTCTTCATGGGTCTCTGGCCTCCTCTCGCGCTCAAGTTCCGTTTATCTTCAGGTTCGACATTCTAAGGAATCTTTGGCACCGCCCGCGTCAGGGGCGGCAACGGTCCATACACTTGTCCATGCACTTAACTATACCGGAACGATTGCGTCCGTCAAGCCATCTGTGGTTCCGATGAAATATCCTGGTTGTGGCGACGTGCCACCCGAACCCGTTTAATCCGCTGACCAGCATTGCGTTCGACGTCGCGAAAGCCGGCAGGGTTTCTCTGCGAATCTACGACATCGCAGGGCGGCCTGTGCGAACGCTTGCGGAAGGCTGGAGAGAACCTCAGCGCTACCAGATCAGCTGGGACGGTCGGGACGACAAGGGTAGGGCGAAAGTGAGGGGGAGGGCGTCGCACGATGCCCTCCCCCTTTGGTCTAGGTGCCAAGACCGCTATCTATCGCTTCGAGCTCCCAGCGATGTCAGACGTTCCAATGATGCCGGACTCCCCGACAGTGTCAAACACCCAGACAATGACGCTCTTGATCGTTCTTACGGACAGGTCCCGTAGATCTTCCTGATTCCATCAACGTCGCACTGGTGAAGCGTTCTCTTGTCGCACCAGCCGTAGTCCACGTAACCGTACATTGTCTTCTCGACGTCACCCGCGCCGTAAAGATCGCCCAGACAGAGCCAGTGACCGAGCTCGTGCGTCGCCACGTCCTGGAGGTCAAAGGCGTTGGCCGAGCCGCAACCTTCGTATGCCCAGAGCCAGCTATCGTCGAACACGAGGTCGGTCTCAATGATGCTTGATCTGTCCTTTCTGAGGTACCAGTTGTAAGTGGTAGCAACCGAGCCACCAGTCGAACCGAAGGTGATTTGGTTGACATAGTTCTGCACGGGGCCGGTAATGTTGTTGTGCGTAATCCCGCCCGAGTATGACCCAAAATTCCAGCAAGCACTCGCTCCGTTCCAGGCAGCGGTGCCGCCTGTAAGCGCAGTCGCAACCTGGTTGTCGGTGAGCCCATCCTGGCTATTGTTGTTGATTGACCAGCCCTGGTTCCCAGGTCCGTACTTGCCACCGGAGTAAGAGCCATTCTTCAACCACGTGTAGCCGCAGAGTTTGTAGCATGCCGGAATAGGTTTGCCTTTGTGGTGTCCAAGACCTTTCACCTCGTTCACGACCTCGTCCACTGGAACATCGAGCTCTTCCACTTTTCCGTTCTTGATCGTGAGCTTGCCCTGGTACCAGCCGACTACGGAATGTGCACCCTGCTTCTCGGGTGTGAGGAACACCATCACTTCCTGGCCCGGTTCAAACCAGGGAGCTTCTGATACATAGAGACCTATGTCGTCAACCTCACCGCCAGGAACCTGAACCACGACATCCTGCAAGGTCGGGGCGCCCTTGACGTGTTCGCGTACGCGCACTGTGACATAGGTGTTGATCATGCCGTCAGCTTCGCGTCTCGACTCCATCGAAACAACTTTTCCTATGATTACGCTAGAGGCCTCGTCTGAGAGTTGAGAAAGCTCTTTCTTCAAGACAACAGCGTTTGCGGGAACAGAAACGGCGGCGAGAAAGAAGAGAACCATTACTAAAAGAAAATACCGTGCTTTCACTTTGCATTTCCTCCCACGTCGAAGTAACCGAGAATTCAAGAACGGCGGCCACTCGAGGGTTCAATGAACTCTTTGGAAACCTGGTGTGCGGCTCATCACCTCCTTTAAGAAAAGAGGTCTCGAGCAGTGTCTAGCCCAGATGCAGGAACTCTCATCTTGGAAGGAAACGGTGCAGGCTTTGGGCACATCGGGAATAACCCGAAGGAGGCTCAGAAGTTTTGAAGACAACGGAAACTCTCCACCTACGTTCACATCGGTGATGATTGACGACTAGGACGGAAGAGCTTCCTCGGGCATGCCTCAGGGGCCTCCACCGGCACCTTACCTTCTCCGGCAGTCATCCAGATACAATTGGATACAATCGCGCCAAACCAAAACGTCAAACCGGGCAGTCGCATCACAAGAAAAATACTACTCATGTTAGGGTCTGTCAATAATTGTTTGCCTGTGGTATGACATCTGAGGGGAAGGAACCCTCGCGGGAGTGAGGGGTTGACCGGATCATGCTCGACCCGCTGTTCGTTTCTGTTGATAGCATGGAGAATCCGGAGTATCATTTGCTGATTTTGTTCGTGTTCCGCGATTCTTGATCACCGAAGCATCGGCAATCGGGTTACCCCAGCAGAAAATGATAGAGGATTTCCACTTGTCAAGCATAGTTCGGAAAACTGCTGTAGTAGTCACGGTCTTATTCTGTTTCGTGATTCTTTCTGTCAATGCCTGTGCAAGTCCCGAGAAGCTTACTGGCAATCCTGCATCGCCTGCGGACTCGTCTACGGTCGCGTTGAGCCAAGATACTTCCGCTTCACAGAACGCTGCCAGCTTGTCAAAGGCCACGCGTGGCTCGACGGATAGAGAAGCAGAGGGTCTTTATCTGGGCTCGCGTCTCCCGTTATTGAGCGGGCTACCGTTTCTTGGAATCTTGCTCTCAATTGCGCTTTTCCCGCTGTTGGCTCCAAAGTTCTGGATCGGCAACTATGCCAAAGTCTCGCTCCTCTGGGCCGCAGTGTTTGCGGTTCCGTTTCTGATTGCTTTCCGAGGGGCGGCCTTCTACCAGATCTGCCACATTTACCTGATTGACTACATACCTTTCATCATTCTTTTGTGGGGGCTTTTCACAGTATCGGGCGGGATACTGCTCAGGGGAAGGCTTGCTGGAACACCCAGCATCAACACTCTCCTTCTTCTCATCGGGACAATACTGGCGTCGTGGATGGGTACCACCGGTGCTTCGATGCTGATGATCAGGCCTTTCCTCAGGGCCAATCAGTCTCGGAAACACAAGGCTCACGTCTTCGTCTTTTTCATCTTTCTGATCGCGAACATTGGGGGGGCGCTCACACCGCTGGGTGACCCGCCACTGTTTCTGGGCTTTCTTCACGGAGTCCCGTTCTTCTGGACCTTCAAGATTCTCCCTCACATGCTCCTCGCGGTGGGCATAGTCCTTTTCGCTTTCTTCCTCGTGGACAGCTTTTTCTATCGTCGACAACACCACACGGCACGAGAACACGCTCCAACCGATGCCAGAGGAGGGAGGTTGCGCCTCGAGGGTGCTCACAACTTTATATTTCTTGGAGGGATTGTCGGAGCGGTTCTGCTTTCCGGTATGTGGCGGTCAGGTTCTTTCTCGCTCCTCGGCGTTTCCCTCAAAATCCAGAACGAGGTGAGGGATTTGTTAATCGTGATGATGGGTGTTCTTTCGCTCGCTACAACAGCAAAGAAGGTGAGAAAGGACAATAACTTTACGTGGTTTGCAATGAAGGAAGTGGCTTATCTTTTTGCGGGCATATTCATGACAATCCTCCCCTTGCTCATGATCCTGCGAGCCGGGGAACGGGGCGCAATGGCGTTTATCATAACCGCAATCAACCAGCCCGTCCATTACTTCTGGGCGAGCGGCGCCATATCCAGCTTCCTTGACAATGCACCAACCTATCTGGCGTTCTTCAATATGGCGCTGGGCAGGCTTCAGATACCCGAGGGAAATGTGACTGGAATTCTCACTGGTGCGCTCAACGTCACGGGTGGCCCGCAGTTTATCTTGTATCTAAAGGCTGTCTCCGCCGGGGCAGTGTTTTTCGGAGCCAATACGTATATTGGAAACGCCCCCAACTTCATGGTGCGTTCAATAGCCGAAGAACATCACGTGAAAATGCCGAGTTTCTTTGGCTACATGCTGTGGTCAATGGGAATACTTGTCCCCACGTTCATTTTGATCACGTTTATATTCTTCACATAGACCCAACCAAATGCACCAGCTCGAGGGGTGTGAGCCTTGCGGCTCGGGGGAGGTACGTTTTTGCATGACCACCTCAAGCGTCCGGGCCCGAAAGGGCCATCTCTTTTACCCTAAAGGTCGGACAACTGATGCCCCCCTTGAATACCAGGTCGTCAGCAACAGCGTCTATCGCCGCCAGCATATCAAGAACTGTAGAAGCAATAGTCACTCCCGAAACTGGCTGGGAGAATTCTCCGTTCTTTATCCACAGACCGCTTGCGGCGCTGGAAAAGTCCGAAGAGGCCGGATTCAACCCGAGCCACCAACCGGCAAGCTTGGTCACGTAAAGGCCGTTCGCCGTGTCCTTGATAATGTCTTGTGGCTTCGAACTGCCCTTCTCCATGTAGTAGTTGCTGAAACCGACCTGAGGCAGATCTCTGTAGCTCCCGCGCACCGCGTTCCCGGAAGGTTTCTTGCCGGCGCGAAGTGCAGAAGAATAATCGTAGAGGAAATCCTTGAGCACTCCTTTCTCAACAAGAACAAGGTCAGACGTGCTCACACCTTCTGAATCTATCGGCCGGCTTGACGGGCCTTGAGGCAACCTTCCGTTGTCACGAATCGTCACGAGTTCGGAAGCAATCTTGTCCCCAACGCGATCTCCGAGGTATGACATCCGTCTGTTTACGTTGTCTCCGCGCAGCGCCTGAGCAAGAGCCGCAAGAACGGTGAACCCCACCTGCGGGTCAAACACAACCGGTACCTTCTGCGAACTCACGGGCCGCGAGCCCAGAAGCAAGACGGCCCTTCTGGCCGCTTCTTTACCCAGTTCCTCTGGCGATGGGAGTCGTTTGAAACGGCAACTGGTCCGCTCTTCGTAACCAGTCTCCATCCTGCCGTCTCTCTCCGCCACCACTGACACGCCGAGGTGACAAGAGCTGGCGTCATACGAATAAGAGAGCCCATTCGTGTTGAACACGCCGACCGTTCCTGAAGTCTCGGAATATCCAACGTGCTCCGACCGTCTCACTGAGGGATCGTGCTTAAGAGCGGCCGCCTCCATTTCCCTCAAGAGCTCCACTTTTCGCTTTATGGAGATCGAAGTAATCTCGGGGTCGAATATCTCCATGACCATCTTTCTCGGGCTTTCAGCAGGGAGCTTGTTGAATTCGCTGGGAGAAGCCTGCTCTGCGAGCGAGATCGCCTTCTTGATGGTTTGTTTGAGCACATCTTTGCTGAAATCAGATGTGTGGACAAAGGATAGCTTTTGATTAACTATGCTCCTGATGCCGACCCCGGCCATCTGAGCTTGACTTATACTTTCAAGTTTTCCTTCTCTCACCTCGAGCTGAAGCGTCGAACCTTCCTGCATGAAGACTTCAGCCTGCTGAACTCCTGCCGACATCAGGTTTTCGAGCAGCCACTTGGACACACTCTTTGTAGACATTCTCAGCCTCCGGGCACATCGATTATTCTCTGCCGCCTATCGTTATCCGTGAAATCCTAAGAGTGGGGGCACCGCTTGTCACTGGCACCCACTGGCCCTTCCCGCACGTACCGGGCCAGTAAGAGATGTCGTTGCCTACCATGTCAACTCGTTTCATGATCTCGGGGCCACTGCCGATGAGCGTTGCTCCGAGAACGGGGGCTCCGATTTTTCCGTTCTCGATGAGGTAAGCTTCCCTCACACCAAACGTAAAATCTCCAGAGGCCGTATCGACCTCCCCACCTCCAAGATCTTTTGCATAGATGCCTTTCTGTGTGGCTTCGATTATTTCCTGCGGCTCAAGAGAGCCTGGTGCAAGGTAAGTGTTAGTCATTCTGACGAGAGGATAATTTCTGTAACTTTCTCTTCTACCGTTTCCTGTTGGCGGTACACCGAGGTACTTGGCCGTGATTAGATCGTTCATGTAGCCCACCAGAACACCCTTGTCTATGAGAACGTTTTTCTGAGCCGGTGTCCCCTCGCCGTCAAAATTGAAACTACCCCTCAAGTTGGGAATAGTGGCATCATCAACAACGGTGACATTGTCGCTGCCGACCACCTGACCCACCTTGCCCGCAAACATCGAGGTTTGTCTCTTCACGGCGTCAGCTTCCAGGCCGTGTCCAACGGCTTCATGAAACATCACTCCTCCGCCGGAAGCAAGCACTACCGGCATTTCTCCCATGGGGGCGGGCGATGAATCCAGCATTGTGACCGCCTGCTTTGCCGCCTTGCGTCCCGCATCCTCGGGGCTATTCCGGTTGAAGAACTCAAAACCGCTCCTCCCCGAAACCCGAACATATCCAGGCCTCTTCTTGCCGTTGTCAGCGGCAATTGCATCGACGGTAATCCAGATCAAAGGAAGTTCGTCGCTGACAAAAACGCCCTCGGAGTTCGCGAGAACGTAACTATCGATGGTGTCCTCATAGGTGAGTTTGACTTGCGTGATTCTCGGATCAACCGCTCGAGCGGCTGCGTTTGCCCGTTCAACTATCGCAACTTTCTCCTTTTCCTTTACGTCGAGGAAGTTCAAAGCAAAGGGAACGCAGTTCATGGACGTTCGAACGGATAACCTGGCTATCTTTTCCCTGGCAGGGCCGCTCGCTATGACTGCTGCGGTGCGCGCCGCCTTTACTATCGAGGAAAGCTCCAGATCCTGAGAGTATGCATACCCGGTCTGATCACCCTTGAGAACCCTCACGCCTGCTCCCTGATCGAGTCCGTATTTCACGCTCTCGACTCTGCCCTCAGAAAACGCGATGGTGGTGACGAAGATTCTCTCAACGTAAACGTCAGCAAAGTCACCTCCCTTTGAGAGAGCCTCTCTTATGATCTGCGCAAGTCCCTCGCGCGTGAACATGCCGCTCAAAGGTTCGTCCTGAGCTTGGGCCTCTCCATTTGAGAGAAGGCTCGAAAAGATTGGCGCTCCTGCAAGCACGGCTCCTCCTAGTATTGTGCGCTTGAGAAATTTCCTTCTCGGGATTTGTTCTCCGAGTATTTCGTCAAGACCCATTTTTCCCCCTTATCACCTACGTTATTGATCCTATCAATGGTTTCGCCCACTCGTTGACCAGGAATACCATCCTTCCGATGAGAAGCGATATACGACCCATCACTGTGTAGCCGAACGCCGCACCGAATGAAATCATCAGAAACCATATTCCGATTCTCGAAATCCCCCCGATAAGACCCTTGTGTTCAACGGAAAAGTAGAAGTAGATCAGGACAGAAAGCACACCCACCACCATTATGAGGTTCCACAGAGTACCAACTCCGCTATAACTCAGGGAAAGCATCGAGTCACCTATTTGTGGGATGACCTCTCCGTGAAGTTTCTGCATCATGTTCACGCCCACGTAGTAACCCACGTAGACCGCGAGCGCCCACCTGCTCACCCAGGCAACCCGCTTGATGTAGCGGAAATAAAGTATTACGCCCAGCCCTGCGGCAAAAACCAGATTCCAATTGGCACCAAAGTCGTGAATGAGGGGAAGCACGAGGTTCGGTTTGAGCGTCTGATTCATGACTATACCGATGTAATAGCCTAGAGAAAGCCCTGCGAAGAAACTCTCGGCAAGTCTAAAGAAAGGATTGTCCTTGTATAGAAAGCTGAGCATGCAGAGAGTGAAGAATGCTGCTAGCCATGTTCCCAAGCTTGGCATAAGGTAACCTCCCTAGCTCGCCTTGCGCGGTTTTTTTCTTGAAGTGAAGTACACAATGTTACCTAAAACGATAAACGCAATCATGATCATGTGGACGATTGACTGAACGTCCATGCCCTTTGTTGCGGTGTAAAGGCCTGGAGTCGCATAAACCTCGGCGAGCTTCGGGTACTTTTCAACCACCAGCCTCTCGTACTCCGAGGCACCTTTGAGTCCACCCAACAGACCCGCCATCTGCTTTGCCTCGAGGTAAGCATAGTACTTCGGCGCAGACACCGCGGTCGGGCCAACGATTACCGGAATCCCGAACTGGGCGTTTACAAGATTCGCCCACCATTCCCCGATTATCCCGGTGGCAAGACTCACGACGAGTTTCATGTCCCTGTACGTTCTTATGTTCTGCATGATCGGAAGCTCGCTCAGCGGAGTGCCTCTCATGTCTGTCGGGAAAACTTCATGAATGTTCTCGGCCATTTTTTTCATGGCAGCCTGGGCTCCATCTTTGTATCCCAGGTTGACGTAGTCAACTCCGTACTCCAATTCCGGAAATTCCGCTGCCACCTTGCTCACTTCGTTAACCGCTTCCGAGAGCCCGCCCAACGGGTAAAGCGCAATCACCACCACCTTGATTCCCTTAGAGAAACAATGTCTCAGAAAGGCATCTGCCATCGGTGCATTCTCGGGAGCCGAAGAAGGCCCGTAGTCAAATGAGATCAGGACCACGTCACCCTTTTGCAGTTGGTTCTCAATTCTGTCAAACGCCATTTGCACGGGCGGCGTTATTGAGACAGGTAGACCTATCACAAAAAGGATAGGTAGAATCGTACCAATGGCGATGAAGAGGTAGATAATCCGCCTGTCAACCTGCATCACTCTTTCTAGATTCATCGGATTCTCCTTTCTCCTCTATTCGCCTTTTCCGAGGCCAAGGTACGAACGCTCTATTCCCAGAATCACTCTGAGCGCCATCGAGGCCGCGCCCAGGGCCGCGCCTATCATGATTCCCCGCTGGGCAGCCATGTTCGGCTTGCTCATGATCCATTCGGTGACGCGCGGGAACCAGGGGGAGACCATCTCACCGAACGGAATCCTTCCAAACATCACTATCAACGCAGCCACGAGCAGTATTGTGGCTTCCGGGTTTCTGGCCCTGAAAGCCCTGTATGAAGCGCTTGCCATGAAGAATGCGAGCAGCGCAAACATTGTGCCCTGAAGCGGAAGGAAGCCATACTTGTAAAGCCAGTCAAACGGCGTCGATGAACCGTCCGGTCTTGTGGCAATGCCGCCGAACACGTTGAACGCACCCGCAAAACCGAAGAACCCCATTATGGCAAGACCGAGAAGAAGAACGATCGCGTAAGGCCAGCCCGGGGCTTGTCTCCTGATCTTGTTTGCGTTCATCTGGATGACGTTCACCACGCCGAGGAGCAGGGCGAATCCGGCCACTATTATCAGCCACGAATCAAGGTTTGTGCTCACAAGACCCACGTGTCTCTGGGGCACAAAAAAGGCAACGATTGGGATCGTTCCAGCAAGAAAAGTCAGTAACAGCGGGAGTTGCCTTTTCATCTACCAACCTCCTTAGAACCTTCTCAGTTTGATTGTGCGGTGTGTTTCGGTCGCGTTTCTCATACTTCTTATGTCGCTCGGGAAACTCATCGCGATTACTAACTCCGACGTCACTGCATCCTGAATGCAGTCGTCATAAGCGTTATGCCAATGGACTCGAGGACAACTCCCAGTCCCAGCGCCACTATCAGCAAAAACTTGGTTATGTCCTGCCCCTTTATGCTTCCGAGGAGAACCGGCTCCCTCGAAAGATACGCGCTGGCAGCGTAGAGCTCTTCCCCGATCAGCGTGTAGTCACACGCCACCACGAAGAAAGGAAGCTGCGCGACCTCAGCAGTGCCCGAGATCTGGATGGCACCAATTGATTGACCTGTCTCCGCCAAAAGCAGGCTCTCTGCATAGAATGAACCGATGAGGAAGTTCGTGGCGGGTCTCTCTCTGACCATCTTCCCGGTGACCGAGGCAGTGTATGCAAACTGGTCATACGTGACGTAGTTCACCATCTCTTCACGGAAGAGGTCGGGTCTTCCCGCTTCAAGATAAGCTTCCTTCACGGTCTCTCGTGCCGCCGCAAAGGTAAGCGGGTCTTTGTTCGGAACTTCTAGATCTGCGTTATATGTAGCGCTAAGCTTCGCGACGTGCCCAAGTATCGCCAGGCTAGCGATTGTTTGTATTTCGTCAACACTCATGATGCCCGGGATGTAGAGCATCTTCTTACCCATCTCGGTCGCTCGTCCTACGGCTTCATCCACTGCATCAAGCCCGGCGATTTTTCTGATATAGATGGGCTTGGCTTTGCGAGCACGCGTGATGTAGTAGAGTACCGCGGAAGCGAAAACAACCAGAAGGACAAGCGCGTTGAGCCGATAGAGTCTAAACCAGTTGCCTTTTGAAAAAGCCGCTTGAGTCGGCTCAGAATCCGCGAAAGTGCTGCCGAGCACCGAACGGACTTTGTAGTAGTATGCCTGCCCATCAGTGAGACCCGTGTCCACATATTCATGCTGAGCTGCGCCGGCTTCTCCCACCTGTACGTATGCACCGTCGAGCTTGTCAGAGCGCAACACCTGATAAGTGAGGCCCAATTCCATCGCGTTCTCCGGCTCGACCCACTTGATCGTTATGGACCCTCCCTCGTCGCTACGAGTATCCGAGGCCGTTACCCCCCACAGAGCGCGCGGGGCAGGTTCGGCCGCGACGGGCGCGGCCTGAGCCGCGGTTCCTTCAACGGGAGCACCGGCCTCAGGCGTGGACTGTGCGGCTTCCTGGGCTCCAGTCCCTGTGGCAGGCTTCGACTCGCTCGTGACACCAGAGGGAGGAGCCTGGCCCTGGACCTGTGTCGAGAAGAGAGTAAAGAAAAGTGTGGCCGCAACACATGCGAGAAAAAGTGCACATGGAAGTCTCGACGACAAGGCTCGTAGGAGAAAGTTCCTCCAAGGTACTGTCCTCGCCCTCAATAAACGGAGCAGAGGACGAGGCAATGCTGAGAGAGGGCTGGCACTGTGAACGCGATTGGGCATTCCATCCTCCTTTTCGGAGCAAAAGGTGTTGTCCCGGCAATGAGCCCACTCAGGACGGGCGAATGACTTGCTCGAGAATCAGGCATCGACCCGTTGCGCGCCGACGCCTGGCACACCGGCGACAAATGACGGCCGGTCTGCGCTACGTAGAGCTACGTAGAAACGTACCCCTTCTCCTTGGTGATTCGCTGTCCTTCTGGAGAAAACACAAACTCAAGAAAACTCAAGGCCAGACTGCTGACCTTGTTGCTGGCGTAGATGTGGAGCGGTCTTTCCAAGAGATAGCTCCCATCAAGGACGGTTGCGTATAAAGGCAGGACGGCAACACTCCCGGAGTTCTTTTTCACGCCAATCACCTTGACGCCGGCGCCCTGAACGTAGGCAAGACCGACATACCCGATACTCCAGAACTCCCGACTTACAGATTGGACAACGGCCCCGCTGGATGTCACCAACTGGACGCCCGGCCCATAGTCATCTTTCTGTAGCACACGTTCCTGGAAAAACGCCGAGGTTCCGGAGTCTGAGTCACGCGATACCAGCCGGATGGCCTGGTTTGGCCCGCCGACCTCCCTCCAGTTCTTGATTCCCCCGTTGAATATCTGGCGGAGTTGACTCATCGTGAGTTCGTTTGCGGGATTCTGAGAATGCACAATCACGGCGACTCCATCGAGCGCGACTATCACATCCTGTAGCGCAATCCGGCGATAATCGGCCCTCTGGGTCTCCCCGGCGTTGACCGCGCGCGAGGACATGCAGAGGTCTACCGCGCCGTCAATCAGGGCACTGATTCCGACCGTGGACCCCCCGCCCGCAACCGAAATCTGCGTGTCTGGATGCAGCTTCGTATATGCTTCGGCCAGGGCGGTTATCATGGGAAGCATGGTGTCAGACCCCTTTATCTTAAGAGTTGCCTGCTCTGCTCCCTCTGTTTTAGCTTTTTCCTTGCTTTTTTTCCCGCAACCCCCGCAACCGCCCGCCACCACGAAAAGCGTGAGGAAAAACGTGAGAACTAGCATGAACGTCGTGAAACCGAAAACGCGCGTGACGCACGTGTCCCGACCAACATCTATCCTATGTCTCTTGCTCATTTTCTTTCCAATCTCAGTTACGATCAGGAACAGCAAGGAATCTGCAAGTAACCCAAACCCTGCTCCTCAATCAAGTAATCTGATCTCTACCCTAATCAAGTAGTCTGATCCCTACCCTTCGATCAAGCAACCTGGGTCTTGCTCTTCAAACAAGTAACCTAACCACCATCCTCGCCCCCACCGGCCTAACCCCTGCTTTTCAATCGCGCCAACCTCTGCCGCGCGTCTGTAATTTCAGGAATTCCTGGATCGGCATTCTTCCAGATGTCCAGAAACTCCTCGTATTTCTCAACGGCTTTCTCATTCCACCCGGATTTCTCGTAAGCCAGTCCCATAAGGTAGTAAGCTTTCACCGCCCAAACGGCATGTTGCGGTCTTTCCTCGTCGTATCTCAAGAGCAACTTTTCACATTCAGCCACGGCCTCGGCCAGTTTACCGGATTCCAGACAGGCATGGACGAGCCAGTATCTAACTTCAAACGAGGGCGGTTGGGTTTGCTGCATTGCTTTTTCAAGATATGTCACTGCATCCTTTGAGTTGCCCTTTATCAACTCAACAGTTCCGCTGGCGGTCAGATAGTCACTCATCTGGGATTTGTTTTTTTCCTCAATGTCTTTCTTTAGGGAGCGGAGCACTTCTTCGGCCTTTGCAACTTTCCCGCTTGCTGCAAGGATCATTGCCCTATACGGCCTCATCCTCACAACGCTCTTGGGGTTTATTTGCGCATAAAGCAGATTGCCAGTTTCGATTTCTGCTAAAGCTCGGACAAAATCCTTTTTCTCAGCGTAGATAAATACCTTCAACCAGTGTTTGCCAATTCTAGCCTCACTTGGTGCTCCCTTGCCTTGCTCCATTTCATCCGCGGCGATCCCATTGTCAAGAACCTGAAGGGCTTCTTGTAGCTTCCCCTGATACAGAGGGATAAGTGCGAGACAGAACCTACCCCCTGACCGCAGATCCTTGTTACTACTTGAAGCCATTTCTTTGTAGCAACTGTCTGCTTTGGCATATTCTCTCTTGAAAAGATACATGTTCCCCAGCTTTCCCAAGGACGCGTAGAAATCCGGCTTTATCTTCAAAGCAATTCTGTAAGATTGAATCGCCTCGTCCAGCCTGCCGTTGTACGCGTAGAGATCAGCTCTCGAATCGTAGGGATTCGCTTGGTCAGGGGCCAGGGAAATGTACTTGTTGATGGCCCAGATGGACTTGTCGAAGTCACCGTTGTCATTATAAACATAGGCAAGCATGTTGTAGGCCACCTCGAAAAGCGGGTCTATTTCAATGGCCTTGTTCAAGTAGCCGACGGCCTCTCCGTATTCCCGCAGATTGGCGAAATAGAACCCACCAAGGGTCAAGTAAGCCAGTTTTTCGTCGGGATAACGTTCCACTATTTTTTTGAGTTCGTTGATCGCTAGCCTGTAATTCTCGGTCTTTCCAGTTTCCTCGCCTCTAAGAGAGTATTGTAGAGCCTTTATGTAGTGCTTTTCCCTGTCGCTAACTTTGTCCGAATATTTCACTGCTTTCGTTACCCACTTCTTCCGTTCATCCATCTGCCCAGCAACTTGGGCGAGGCCGTAGTAAGCCATCGCGAATGTAGAGTCAAACTCCAGTGCGCGCTTAAAGCTCCTCTCCGCATCCACGTAGTAGACTTTGAGCATGAAATCTCGACCTTCAAGAAAGTAACGATA
>Ga0315277_10002048_pt1 | contig 28390 bp, 24 predicted proteins | sample YL17G05_15_MG_FD_203695 | JGI IMG/M metagenome (GOLD analysis project Ga0315277, IMG submission 203695) | Sediment microbial communities from Yellowstone Lake, YNP, Wyoming, USA - YL17G05_15 | ecosystem: Environmental > Aquatic > Freshwater > Lake > Sediment | place: USA: Wyoming | collected... | reverse complement strand
GCAGTCGCTGTTAATAATGTAACTATCCCTGGAACATCGATGTTTACCTATGACCCTGGCACGGTGGTCAACCTAACGGCAACTTCAGATAGCGGCTACCGGTTTGTCAACTGGACGGCCACAGCGGGCACATTTGGTAGTGCCACTGCTGCGACGACTACCTTCACCATGCCGTCTCAAAACGCGACGGTCACCGCTCACTTCGCCTTCAATATGACTTTCATAGCCAATGTTCCCGACACAAACCAGCCACCTACTAACACCTTACCGACTCCCAACCCTACTAATTTCTGTGCCCCCATAGCCATGGCCAACATCCTGGAGTATTGGGACGATGTAGCGAACCACGCTAATGCTCAAAACGCGACCGCCGGTCTTATACCTGAGACGGTGGCGGAGTACCTCGGCTGGTTTATGGATACCAATAATGCCGGCAGCCCAGACCGAACCAATGCTGGCTTCCCCGGAACCGAGAATGCTGATATAGCTCCGGGGACTCTGGAATTTGTCCGCTGGGATGCTGCCCACAACCCACCTGGCATCACCGCTCCTCCTTTTGCTCTCCCTGCCGGGAAACTTGGTTACAACTGGTCGGTGCTTACGAATTGTGATATCAGTTATAATAACACCCTTGCTTTATACAAGCATGAGATTGATAACGGCCGGCCTCTGGTAGTCTCTTTTGACTACTGGAACCCGCAACCTGTCGGAACAAATGTCACTGACCCCCAAACCGGAGAGTTGATATGTTCATTTATTTGGGGGACTAATTACGGCTATTCATCCCCTCCTGACCCTGACGAGGTCTGGACTTACGGCGATATCGGGCACGCCGTTACCGGTGTAGGGTATGTTCTGAACTGGGACCCCGATGGCGCGGGTCCGTCACCTTTAACCGACTGGGTTATCGTCCATGATAACTGGGCGACCACCCCCGAGAATGTAGCCGTACCGTGGGCCAACTGGATGTGCCTCTTTCCCGTTAGTCCCTAGCTCGTAGGAGTGACCATAACCAGGCTTTTTGTGATTGCCCCGCCCTGACTGGTCAAGGCGGGGCAATTTTATTATCTCACCGAGATTGCTTCGGCTGACTCCGTCAGCCTCGCAAAGACAGAAGGAAGGGTGTCATTGCGAGCACCTGAAAGGTGCGTGGCAATCTCATTGGCTCCTCGCAACGACAGAAGGGGAAATGGGGTTGAGCTCTCTTATATTTCCACTGTCCTGTTTTCGGTGGGCAGGATGATGTCTATCCCGCTGCCGCTCAGATTATCCACGTAGAATTCGGGCTTCTCAGAGTGCACCGGTATAAGCACCTCCGGTTGAATTCCCCTGGCAACCCGCAGCAGGTCGGGACCACAGGCATGCCCCGAGGCATGCAGTCCCTTCTCCTCTTCAGCTATTTCCCACTTGCCATTCCTTTCTACAGGGAGCCCAAATCCGCGCAGTCCGAAGTGTTCCAGCCATTTGTGCAGGCGCCGGAAGTCCATCTCCTGTTCCTCGTTGTGAGGCTCGCTGGAGCTAAAGACATAAAGGCTGCCGGCCCCGGGCTGTATGCTGGGCAGCTCATTCAAATCCCAGAAGCTGAAGCAGAGGACGAAATCATCCTGATTAGAGGCAACGTCCTTAGCCAGGACAACCTTACTGGAGTATTCTTCGTAAATCTTCTTCAACCATTGAGCAGGGCTCTTACTAGCAGTTGTTTCTTGATAGATGACAATGGCATCCTCCTGGGCAATATCCGGTATCTCTGGCTCGAGAAGCCGCATGGTCTTTAAAAGATAGGCGTCCTTAGGCAAAATGGTCAGCTTCCTTTTGGTATCAATGGCAACCTGCAAGAAAGTAAGCAAGCGGTCCATATCTCGGGCAGGAAAATCGGCGATGACCAAACCTTTGGCATCGTTAATGACTTTGAAGGCATTCTCATAAACCTCCTTCTCGGCAATATTCGCCTTTTTGTCCACATTGGTGCCTTCCAGGATCAGTACCCTGGGGTGTAACTGAGCTGCTTCCTTTATGAATGCCTCAGTGAGTTTACCTCGCTTGCCATGAAGCCGCAGGTCGCCGCTGTAAACCACCCAGCCAGAGCTTGTCTCAATGCCCCAGGAACAGGCACCAGGAATGGAATGGTCCACGGGGAAGCATCGCAGATTAAAGCTACATTTGCCGATATCGTCCAGTGGTTGCGAGTCAAGTTTCTTTTGTCGAGTGGCTCTTCCCCAAAAATTCCTGGCCTCTTCGCTCAGCCCCGATTGGTCAGCAACGCCAAAGCGACGCTGGTGGTCACCACTGCTGCTGGCAACGTAAGCCCCCTGCTTCCATCCCTTCAGACATTCCTCAACCCGGGGCGTAAAGTAGCACACCTGCTGATCGAAATCTGCCTTTCCTGAGTCCTGTATCGCCTTAGCGATGAAGGCTGTGCTCGCCGTGGCATATACCGGAATGTCCTCTCTCAGAAAGGATATGTGGCCGGAGTGGTCGAGGTGGGCGTGGGTCAACAGAATTCCATCTATATCTTCAAGTTTGCGGTAATGCCCGGCCCGGCGAAACTGCTGCCACAGGTTTTCTGTCTCCAGGTCAGTGCGGTAGATGCCTTCAAGATGGGGAAGCAGCCCCATCGCCAACAGGTCGAGAAGTCCGGCTCCGGCTCGAGGCTTCAGGTATTCCTCGAAGAAAACTCGATACTTGCTATAAGGATAGCCAAAGTCCAGGAAAATCTTCCCTTCATCATCTTCCAGGAGGACTTTGTTGCCCCCGATTTCCCTGACGCCGCCGTAGAAAGTAAGCTTAACCATATTGGTAGTGTACCATAGAAAAATGGGCAACTCTATCCTTCCCCAACTAATTGCTTAAATTCCAAAATCTAAGCTCCGAATGAATCCAAATGACAATTGAAACCCAAATGCCTGAATGCCAAAATTACCTTTTTGTTATTTGGATTTTGAACTTCACTTGACATTTGCGCTTTGACATTTGTCATTGTTCAATACCACAGGGTCGGGGCTTGTCCCCGGCCGAGGAGACGTCGTTCTAAGCGAACGAAGTGATAAAGCCGGCCTGATTTCCCTAGGGGAGTGCTAAGCTGCGGGTTTTCCAGTATACTTACGGGGATGGACAAGATGTTCCTGGTGGACAAGCCTAAAGGGCTCACCTCCTCCCGGGTGGTGGAGCGGATAAAAAAGAAGTTCAACGTGAAGACTGGTCACACGGGGACCTTAGACCCCCTGGCAACGGGGCTTTTGATTGTTCTCACCGGTAAGTTCACGAAAAACGCCTCCTCATTCCTCAAGCTGGACAAGGCTTACGAAGTCAAGGCTGTTCTCGGTATCGAGACAGACACATTTGACTCTGAAGGGACGGTTTTACGGCGCAACGATAACGGAGTAACCAGAGAGGAATTGGAAAAGGTTTTGAAGGAATTTTCCGGTGATATCTGGCAGACCCCTCCACGGTTTTCAGCTAAAAAAATGGCGGGCCAAAAAGCTTATCAACTAGCCAGAAAGGGCATCAGTGTAGACATGCCTCCTAACAAAGTAAGCATTTATTCGCTGGAGCTCAAGGAGTTCCAGTTTCCCTATCTCACCCTTGTTTGCGAGGTGTCTTCGGGATTTTACGTTAGAAGCCTTGCCCATGATATCGGAGAGAAACTCGGGGTGGGCGCTACTGTCGTGGCAGTTCGCCGCACCAGAGTAGGCCCTTATCGCGTGGAACAGGCTAAAGGTCTGGAGGAGATCCTGAGCTACAAGTAGAAAAACTTCGCTTTTCAGCGACAGTCGTAAGCTCAGGCAAATTCCCACGCTAAAAAGTGTAGACCACGCATTGTTTCTCCATTGATTGAGTTATAGTCCCCATGATACAATATCCACAGAGTGGCTACTGAGAAAGAGAAAGCAGTCGAGCTGGCCATAGAGCAAATCGAGAGGCAATATGGCAAAGGTTCGATTATGAAGTTGGGCGAAGTTCCAGCCAGAGTAGCTGGAGATGCCATTCCCACCGGGGCACTGTCTCTTGATCTGGCTTTAGGAATAGGTGGCATACCCCGAGGGCGAGTTACCGAGATATTTGGTTCTGAGGCTTCGGGCAAAACTACACTTGCCCAGCATATAATCGCTGAAGCTCAAAAAGCCGGCGGTATTGCGGCATATATTGATGTTGAGCACGCTTTTGACGCCAGATATGCCGCTAACTGCGGTGTCAACCTGCGCGATTTACTTATCTCCCAACCTGACACCGGCGAGCAAGCTCTGGAAATTACGGAAACCCTGGTGAGAAGCAGTGGTGTAGACGTGGTAGTCATAGATAGCGTAGCTGCCCTGGCGCCCAAAGCTGAGCTAGAAGGCGAGATGGGCGATGCCCATGTCGGTTTGCAGGCACGATTGATGTCCCAGGCACTGAGAAAATTGACTGCTGCTATCAGTAAGTCTAAAACAGCGGTTATTTTTATTAACCAGTTGCGAGAAAAGGTGGGCATTTTTTTCGGTAATCCGGAGGTAACTCCGGGGGGCAGGGCACTCAAGTTCTATAGTTCGGTGAGAATAGATTTGAGGCGGGGTGACTCCATCAAGCAGGGCACAGAAATGGTAGGCGCAAAGGTAAAGGCCAGGGTGGTTAAGAATAAGGTCGCTCCTCCCTTTCGCAGTGCTGAATTTGATATTATGTTTAATCACGGGATAAGTAAGGAGGGGAATCTGGTTGACCTTGGAGTGGCAACAGGCTTGATAAAGAAAGCTGGCGCCTTCTTCACTTACAGTGATACGAAGTTGGGGCAGGGCAGGGAAAATGCCAAGGATTACCTGAGACAGCATCCTGAACTAGCTGCGCAATTAGAAGAAAAAATAAGAGCTTCAAAAGCTGTCCCCAGCATCTCTCTCGGAGAAGGTTCAGAGTCTTTCCCACAAGAAGCTTGATGTAGTTCGGAAAGAAGTCAGTTGACAGACACTAATTCCTTGCAGGATTGCCTTGATGCAGCCTATTATTATCTCAGTTATCGCCCGCGAAGCGAAGGGGAAATCAAACAGTGGCTTCGCAAACGCGGTTTTACTAATGAAGTGGCAGAGAAGGCAATTGCCAAACTCAAAGAGCAAAACTTGAGCGATGATTTTGCCTTCGCCCAATTCTGGAAGGACAACCGCCTATCCTTCAGGCCTAAGAGCAAAAGATCGATAAAAAAGGAATTAAGAGATAAAAAAGTAGCCGCAGAAATCATTGAGCAGGTGACCAGGGACATAGATGACGAACAGATTGCTTACAAGCTAGGCTCTAGCCGGCTGCCGTCCCTTGCCCATTTAGATTATCCGGACTTTTGTCGCCGCCTATCAAGTTATCTTGCTTACCGCGGTTTTAGTTACGAGGTCATAAAGCACACCGCATCTCTTGTCTGGCAGGAAAAGGAACAAGGCTGAGATGATAGACTGGGGATTAGTGGCAAAAATATGGGCTGGCTACGGCGTAAACATTATTGTTCTGGTTATTCTGTTGATAGTAGTCTGGATAGTGGGGCTGGCCGTGCAGCGGTTGTTGACCAGGGGCACAAAAGGTCCAAAGAAGGAGTAACGAATGTTTGGTTTATATGATATGGCTTTCGGGTCAATGACTTGGGGTAATATCATAATGCTCCTGTTGGGTGGGCTGTTGATTTACTTAGGGATTGCCAAAGACTTTGAACCGCTTCTGCTCGTACCAATCGGCTTCGGCATTATTATGGTCAACATCCCTCTCGGTGGCTTGATGGTTTACACGCCTGATGGTTTACCCGCCGAGTCAGCAACCCTGGGGCAACTGTTGCAGGATATCGCTGACGGCAAAGTCGGCTTAATGAATGTTCTGTATGCCTATGGAGTTAAGAGTGAGATAATTCCATTTCTCATCTTCCTGGGTTTAGGGGCTTTGATTGATTTCTCCGCCACCATTGCACGCCCTATTTCCTTGTTCTTTGGAGCTACCGCGCAACTGGGTGTCTTCGTTGTCTTCTTTATTGCCTATGTCTCCGGTCTTTTCACGATAAATGAAGCAGCTTGCGTTGGAATCATCGGGGGCTCAGACGGACCACCGACGATTTACCTTACTGCTGCTTTGGCCCCTCGCCTTCTTGGTCCCATTGCTCTGGCTGCCTACTCCTACATGGCACTGGTACCCGTCATCCAGCCACCCATAATAAGGCTGTTTACTACTAAGAAAGAGCGGGCCATATATATGAAGCCGCAGGTGCGCGAGGTATCCAAGCTTGAACTTATTCTTTTCCCGATTGTCATTTTCATTGTGGCGGTACTACTTGTCCCCAAGTGTGCGCCCATTATTGGCATGCTCATGTTTGGTAACCTGCTCCGCGTCACCGGCGTCACCGATAGATTGGCTCAATCAGCGGGTACAGTATTTATCGATGTGCTCACTTTCCTGCTGGCATTGACGGTGGGTAGCTTAATGACTGCCGAGATATTTCTCACGCCCAGGACTCTGGCTATCATTGGATTCGCTGCGCTGGCTTTTGTATTTTCCACCATCGGGGGCGTGCTGGGTGCCAAGTTTACAAACCTATTCCTTAAAGAGAAGATAAACCCCATGATAGGCGCTGCTGGAGTCTCAGCCGTTCCGATGTCTGCCAGAGTAGTACAGAGAATGGGGCAGAAAGCCAACCCGAGGAATTTCTTACTCATGCATGCCATGGGTCCTAACGCGGCTGGAGTTATCGGCACCGCGGTGGTAACCGGCATACTCTACGGTATGCTAAAGTAGAATAGTGCTTGCCTTTCTACTCAAAGATCCAAGTTACCTGCGATTGGAGAAACAAGAAGCCAAGCCTAGAAAGTTCTTGCTGATGCACGCCATGGGTCCCTAACGCGGCTGGTTGCATCACCACCGCAGTGGTTGCTGGCATATTCATGTCCATGGTCTAAATAGCTTGACAGCCACCCCCACAAAAGCTATATTTTGCCTGCCGAGGGCCATTAGCTCAGTTGGTTAGAGCACGGTCCTGATAAGACCGGGGTCTGTGGTTCGAATCCACAATGGCCCACTTTCTTGCTTGCCAGACTTCGCGAATCAGGCCCCATTCAAATGACGCGAGGGACAGGCTACAAAGCGCAAGCTTCTCCTGCGCGAAGAGCAAGGGCATCACGCGAGGGGCTGGGTAAGGGCCAGGATTGAACATGTCGGACTAAGGAGGGTAACAATGAAGAAAATCGAGCAAGCAGAATTCTACCGTCGAGCGGGGAAATTCATAGACAGATTCATGGAAGAGGCCCCCGTGGTTGCCACAGAGATGGGCGACCATCGCTTTGACGATCGTCTGGCCGATTACAGCAAGGCTGCACTGGAGCGACAGCTGAGGGAAATCAGAGCCGTCGTTGAGGAATTTGCCAGCTTCGACACGACGAACTTTGATGTGGATGCCAGGATTGACCACCGCGTGATCATTCAGGTCGCTAAGTCGGCTTTGCGCGGCTTTGAGAAGTTCAAGGATCATCTACGCAACCCCGGCACATATTGCGACGAGTGCATGGGCGGAGTTTTCGTGTTGCTGATTAAGGAGTTTGCCCCGCTGGAGGAGCGGCTGGAGAAGACTCTAGGCAGGCTACGGGCGATACCTCAGGTACTGGCCCAGGGGAAGGAAAACATAAGACCGCAGGAGGTCCCTCCTGTATGGAACGACGTGGCACTGGAGAGCTCTCAACAAGGGTTGGCACTCTTCACCATGCTCATCCCTGCCTTGGCTCAGCAGGCTCCGAAGCTGGCGACGGATCTGACTCTGGCCAGTCAGAAGGCGGCTCAGGCCCTCGAGGACTATACCCGCTTCCTCCGGGAAGTCGTAGCACCGAAGGCGCAAGGAGATTTCGCCGCTGGCAGGGAATTGTTTGAAGAGTTAGTCCACGAGAATCACATGCTCGATTACAGCGCCGACGAGCTCTTGAAAACAGGCTGGAGACTGTTCCGGGAAACAGAGAAGGCGATGGAGGAACTTGCTCAGCGGATCGACCGTCAGAAGACCGCCAGAGAACTCCTGGAGGTAGCCAAAGCCGATCATCCCAGAGCTGACGAACTGCTAGATGTCTATCGCAGGGAAATGGCCAGGGCCAGACAATTCGTAGCCGACCGGGACATTGTCACCATACCGAAAGGGGAATCCTTGAAAATCGAGCCAACGCCACCTTTCATGCGAGGAATCATCCCCTATGCGGCCTACATGATGCCGGGGCCGCTGGAAAAGATGCAGCAGGGGGTCTTTCTGGTGACGCCGGTTGATCCCCAGAGCCCCAAAGAGGAGCAGGAGGAAAAGCTCAAGGGACATTACTATGGCAAACTTCCGGTGACTGCTCTGCACGAAGCTTATCCGGGACATCATCTCCAACTTGTATATGCCAACAGTGTTGGCTCGCTCCCCCGGAAAACGGGAGCGTTTATCTCCACTCTGTTCATAGAGGGTTGGGCCTTCTACTGCGAAGAACTGATGGAGCAACTGGGCTATATCGACCAGCCGTTGCAGCGGCTGGGGCGACTTTCCGATCAGTTGTGGCGAGCGGCTCGGATTATTCTGGATGTCTCGCTCCATACTGGAAAGATGACTGTCGAGGAGGGGATCGATTTTCTGGTAGACAAGTGTGGCTTGGAGCGAAGCAACGCACAGGCCGAGGTGCGACGCTACACTGCAAGCCCGACCCAGCCAATGAGCTACCTTATCGGGAAACTGGAGATCCTCAAGCTCATCGACGAATACAAGAAGAGGCATCCCAAGGCGTCGCTAAAGGAAGTTCATGATGCCGTCCTCTCCTGCGGCTCGCTTCCACCGCGCTTGATGCGCGAGAAGCTGCTAGGAAAGTGAGAGCACGGTCCTGATAAGACCGGGGGGGGTCTCTGGTTCGAATCCACAATGGCCCATTGACATTTCCGCCAATTTCCTGTGATATCAGCACTGCACATGATGAGAACAATCGGAGATTGGATTCAGTGTTAAATAGTGGTGGGATTTCCATTGAGACACAGCGTTTACTACTACGCCCTATGGAGATTACTGATATTGATGCCATGCTTCGCATTTTTACCGACCCGTTAGTGATAGCTTCCTTTGGCATACCTCCGTTTGAACGACATCAAATGAAACAGTGGGTACAACGTAATCTTTCACATCAGAATGAATTTGGATATGGGTTGTTTTCTGTCATTCTAAAACACAATAATTCGCTTATTGGAGATTGCGGGCTCGAACACAGAGATATTGATGGAGAAATGGTAACGGAGCTTGGCTATGACTTTCTCAGTGACTATTGGCATAAGGGACTGGCCACAGAAGCAGCAAAAGCTGTACGTGACTACGCGTTCATAGAACTAAGATTACCCCGTCTGGTCAGCCTGATCCGGCTTGGTAATGATGGATCCAAGCGCGTTGCGGAGAGAGTGGGGATGACACTTATTTCTGAACTCACCCACTGTGGTAACAAGTATTGGAAATATGGTATTGAACGGATGTAGAGATGCCGTTAGCAAAGCATTATCGTTATCAGGACTATAGGTCTAGGATGAGTTGTTGTTGCATGGATGCTTGTCTTCATGGAGCCAAGCAAAGGCTCTTCATCCCAGGCTTAATACCAACCTGAATGTCTTAGTTCTGTCTATGGCAAGGTACCCCCCACCTCGTTGATTTCATTCACCTCGCTTCGGTCGGCAGCCAGGGCTTATCACAGAGGGCTGGGAAAAGGCCAAGTTGTGATTTTCCTATTATAGCTGTAATATGTCCCAGGCATAAGATTTAAGTTGTTACCAGTCGGAGGATATCATGGCAGAAGATTATGGAATCATTGACGTCTGGATGCAGCACCCCACACCTAAACATATGAACCAGCCTATTTTTGATTCTCTCCGCAAATGGACAGGCCAGGAGAAACTGACCGGGGATGTTCCGGTAGAGTTCACCCTTGGTGCCATGGATGAAGCGGGTGTTCAGTTGGGTCTGATATGTGCCTGGTGGGGTCCTCAGGGGCCAACCATATCAAACGACGAGGTGGCAGCGATTGTCAAAAAGCATCCTGACCGCTTTGTGGGTATCGCGTCGGTTGATTTGTACCGCCCTATGGATGGCATTCGAGAGCTGAGGCGCTGCGTGCGTCAGCTTGGCTTTAAGGGTTTGAGAATCGTCCAGTGGTACTGGAACCTGCCCCCGACTGACAGGCATTACTATCCCCTCTACGCCGAGTGTATCGAGCTCGGGATTCCGTTCTGTTGCCAGGTCGGCCATACCGGTCCTCTTTGTCCTTCCGAACCGGGACGGCCTATCCCCTACATTGATGAAGTAGCCATTGAATTTCCTGAGCTTAGAATCGTGTGTGGGCACATCGGGTATCCCTGGACGGTAGAAATGATAGCGGTGGCAACGAAACACGAAAATGTATACATAGATACCTCGGCTTATATCGCTAAAAGATATCCGGCGGAGTTGGTGAATTACATGAACAAGAACGGCAAGAAGAAGGTCATGTTCGGAACTAATTACCCGATGGTTACAGCAGCGATGTGCTTAAAAGACCTTGATACCCTTGAACTCAGCGATGACGTGAAGAGGTTGTTCCTCTGCGACAATGCCAAACGGGTATTCGGGCTTCAATGAGGGACCAGTTTCCCCTATTGCCGGAATTCCCCGGTCAGCCTCTTCATTCTTCATGAACTGCCCATCAAGGCCCACTGTTTACTTGCCAAATTAACGGCTGTCACAACCCTAATTATCGCTTGGCGACTCAATACTTCGAAGCACCTATTTCTTCCATTTTGCCGGTGACAATAAAGACCACTCGCTCACAGATGTTGGTGACTCTATCGGCGGCTCGTTCCAGATTATGAGCTGTCCACATGAGACGGGTTGCCCGTGTAATCGTCTTCGGGTCTTCCGCCATAAAGACAAGCAGTTCGCGGAAGACCTGGTCATAGAGGTGGTCTACCAGGTCATCCTCGGTAGCGATTTTCCTCGCGGATTCAGCATCCCGATTTATGAAAGAATCCAGGCTACGGCGAAGCATATCTACAGTTTGTTCAGCCATTCGGGGAATATCAATCAATGGCTTAAGAGGCGGCTCATCGCCAATCATTATTGTAATCCGGGCAATGCCAACGGCATAATCACCTATCCGCTCTATTTCAGTCGTAATATTGAGGATAGCAATAATGATGCGAAGGTCACTGGCCATGGGTTGCTGAGTAGCTATAAGCTCAACACACCTCTCCTCGATTTCAAATCGCTTCTGGTTTACCTTCAGGTCATCGCTGATTATCTGGTGCGCCAGGTCAAGGTCTCTCTCCTTGAGAGCTTTAACTGAAGATATGAGGGTTTTCTCCACCATGCTGCCCATGACCAGAACCTCATCCTGCATCTCCCTCAACTTCTTATGGAAAGTTGTTCTTATCTCCATTGTTTATAACCTCCTTCGGCCTCTAGCCAAATCGACCGGTAATATAGTCCTCAGTTCGTTTATCTTTGGGGTTAGTAAAGAGCTCAGACGTAGGTCCGTATTCTACCAACACCCCGGCTCTATCTTCTTCCATCATCATAAACGCAGCCATCTCTGATACCCGCGCTGCCTGCTGCATATTGTGGGTAACAATGATAATAGTGTACTCTTGAGCCAGATTTCTCATCAAATCCTCAATTTTGAGGGTGGCTAGCGGGTCCAGGGCGCTACACGGTTCATCCATCAAAATGACCTCTGGCTCCACTGCCAGTACTCGAGCAATGCATAGCCTCTGTTGCTGCCCGCCAGATAGCGCTAGCCCTGACTGCTCCAGCTTATCTTTAACTTCATCCCATAGAGCGGCATGTCGCAGGCTTTTTTCAACTATTTCTTCCAGTTCAGCACGATTACTCATACCATGTCGCCTGGGTCCGAAAGCCACGTTCTCGAACACCGACATAGGGAAAGGATTAGGTTTCTGGAACACCATGCCTACCTTCTTTCTAAGTTCGACAACATCGATTCCCGGACTGTAGATGAGGATACCATCAAGCTCGACGTTCCCTTCCACTCTAGCCCCTGGAATCAAGTCATTCATTCGATTAAAGAGACGGAGTAAGGATGACTTGCCACAGCCTGATGGACCTATTATCGCCGTGATAGCACATGCGTGTATATCTAAAGTTATATTCCTCAGGGCCTGGAAAGAGCCATAATAGAGATTTACCTTTTCGGTTCTAAGTTTGGTAGCGCATGCCTGCGCAGTTAGTGTTTTGTTGCTTAACAACGCATGGTTTCTATTCATCCATCTAAATCCTTTGTCGCGACCGAAATCTTATAACAGCTGCGAGAACATCAAAAGAGAGCACAACCACCAACAAGACCAAGGCTACCCCCCACATGGTGGTTTTAGACATGCCGGGTACATTGGAGGATACCGTATAGAGGTGGTAAGGCAATGCCATGAACTGGTCCAAAGGAGAACCGGGAAGTCTTGGAACCAAAAAGGCAGCTCCGGTGACTAATATCGGGGCCGTTTCCCCAGCAGCGCGGCTTATGGCTAGCACCGCCCCAGTGATTATCCCAGGAAGAGCCTGCGGTAAAACTATGTGTCTGACCGTCTGCCATTTAGTAACGCCAATAGCGAGACTACCCTCTCGGTATTCCCTCGGCACAGCCAGTATAGCTTCCCTGGAGGTGGTAATCACCATCGCCAGTGCTTGAGAAGCCAAAGTGAGGCTGGCAGCAAGCAGAGATAAGCCAAAATGGAACGCTAACACGAATACACTGAGTCCGAAAAGCCCGAAGACGATGCTGGGTACACCAGCCAGATTCATAATAGCCATATTGATGAGTCTGGTCAGCCAGTTATCCCTGGCATATTCAGTGAGGTAGATGCCAGCCATTACCCCTATCGGTAACGCAAAGACTAAGGTACCAAGCATAAGGTAGAAAGTGCCAATGATTACTGGCAAAATACCGCCCGCTTTTCCCGCCTGTGAGGGAGCTTGCGTTAGGAAGCTCCAGCTTATGGCACCGGCACCGTTGATGATGGTATAGACGATGATAAACAAGACTGGCAACACAGCCAGAGCAGTAGCCAATCCAAGGAAAACAAAGGCGGTGCGCTCTGAAATCTTCCGTGTCATCTTAGCTTTGATTACTGCTAAGACAATTACCGCGATGTTAACCACGACATAGATATAAAAGGCAATCAACCATCGATCAACCATGAGTTTCCTCCATTCATTGCTATCTACCTCGCAAACTTCCTCTTCTGGCGCTCGAGCACTTTATCGGCTATCAAGTTAACAGCTAGAGTCATGATAAATAGTATTAGACCAATAGCGAACAATGCCTGGTACTGCAATCCACCACGCACAGCATTGCCGATCCCGGAAGCAATGGCTGACGTCATCGTTGTCATCGGGTCAGTCGGTGACAATGGCACGGCCAGAGCCCCGCCCGCCACCATGAGCACTGTCATGGTTTCGCCAATAGCGCGCCCCACTCCTAACATTATGGCAGCGCCAATTCCTGAAAGAGCCGCCGGAATACATACATGCCGTATCGTTTCCCACTTAGTGGCGCCTAGGGCATAGGATGCTTCCTTAAACTCTTTGGGAACAGCATGCAGAGCGTCTTCAGAGACGCTGACTATAATAGGCAGACTCATTAGAGACAGCATTATCGCAGCCGTAAGACCGCATAAACCTGTATTCAGGTGGAAGATACTTCTAACCAGCGGAGAGAGAAGCATCAACCCGATGAATCCCATCATTACCGACGGGACTCCTGCTAGTAGCTCAATGATAGGCTTTACAGTTTCCCTGATTCGTGGAGGCGCTAACTCTGCCAGGTAAGCAGCACAGCCGACCCCGATGGGCACGGCCGCCGCTGTCGCTATCAAGGTAATCATCAGTGTAGATAAGAAGAAGGGCAATATGCCAAAAGTAGGCGGCTCGGAAGTAGGATACCACTTGGTGCCAAACAGGAATTGCCATGGTGAAGAGTAAGTAAATATCGGCAAACCTTCCTTAATGAGAATAGCGATGATGCCTACTAGGATAATGATGGCAAACAGGCCGGCTAAGAATATCCAGCTTTCTATGAATCTCTCACCCAATCGCAGCCGCCGCCTCAGGCTATCTTTAGTATTTGAGGCGGCGATCACGCTGGAAATCTCTGGCTTCAACACTTTTCTTTTAACCTATTTCTTTTAAGACGGCCGTCCATCTTATTGTTATCATGCTAATGGTATGTAGCCTACCTCACTTACCTTCTCCTGACCTTCGGACGACAGACAGTAATCAATGAAAGCCTTGATGACACCGGTGGGTTCGCCATTGGTGTAGAAGAAGAGTGGTCGGGCAATGGGGTAGGTGCCGTCAAGGACTGTCTCCTTGCCGGGCAGTATGCCCGGGTCACTGGCTGTCTTCTTTACCGCCACAGTTTTCACCTGGCTGGTGACATAGCCCAGGCCCGCATAGAAAATAGCGTTGGGGTTTTGGGCAACCTCTGTTAAACCTGCTTCGGTCGAGGGCAGGAAAAGGACCTCAGGACCATATTGGAGTGTTTTATTCTCGGTTGGTAGGCCCTGCATTTGCACAATGCGCTCTAGGAAGAAATCATGACTGCCGGAGTTGGTATCGCGGGAGAGTACCACTATGGGAGTATCGCTTCCCCCGCCTTCTTGCCAGTTGGTTATGTGGTTGGTGTAGATTGCCGAGAGTTGAGCTATCGTCAGCTCGGACACGAGGTTGGACGGATGCACGACCACGGAGAGGCCATCATTAGCGACCTGGATTTCGTAGGGGTGGACGCCCTTGGCTACTGCCTGGTCAATTTCACTCTGTTTTATCTGTCTTGAAGCCTGGGCGATATCAGTGGTGCCATCAATGAGTGCGGCGATACCAGGTCCAGTGCCGGGACCGCTGACGGATATGCTTACGTTGGAGTTAGCTTTCATGAACTCCTCAGCCCATACCGAGGTCAGCGGCGTTAACGTATTGGAACCGATAATATTAATAGAACTACCACCACGACCGCTTAGGGCAATAATGGTGACAATCAAGGCCACTACCACCACTACCGGTAATATTATGAACAGTCTTTTTCGCATATTCAGTTCTTTTCCTCCTTTTGATTAAATTCCTTAATACAAAAAAACCTTAAACCTGCTGTCCTTGTCATCTACTATTACTGTAACAAGTGGAGTTTAAGGACGGTTTAAGGCTATGTTAAGAATTCGTTAATTTTTTTTGGTCTTTACTTAGAGCCCGCCTGGAGCGGCAGGCTGAAACTAAAAGTTGACCCCTTTCCTCCCTCACTTTCTACCCAGATATTACCGCTGTGAGCCTCAACGACATGCTTGGCAATAGCCAGTCCGAGCCCACTTCCACCCCTTGGCCGGGCTTTATCGGCTTTGTAGAAGCGCTCAAATACATGGGGTAAGTCCTCTTTAGAAATTCCAATTCCGGTATCACAAACGCTAACAGTGACAGACTCCCTGTCAGCTTTAGTGGATACAGTTACCTTTCCGCCGAGGTGGTTAAACTTGATAGCATTATGAACTAGATTGGTGAGTGTTTGTCTGATCCTGTCGTTGTCAGCTCTGACGATGGGAGGGTCTGTGGCCAGGTCGGTGGTTATGGTCACCTGCTGTCTTTGCGCCAGCGGGTTCAACTGGGCGACGACCTCTTCTACCAGTAGATTGAGATTCACTGGTGATATCCTTAGCTCAGCGTGTCCAGTCTCAATCCGTGATAGTTCAGTAAGCTCGGATACGATTTGGGTCAGGTGGTCAACCTCACTATCAATCCTAGTCAAGAAATCCATTGCTGCCTCTTTATCGTCAATAGCACTATCTTTTAATGTCTCAACCATAGCCTTGATCCCAGCTATAGGGGTTCTCAACTCGTGGGATATGTTACCTACCAGTTCTCTGCGCATGGTCTGCAGGCTTCTCAGTTCGGTCAGGTCTTGAAATAGCAGTAGTGCCCCGGTTAGTCTGTCCTCTATAAGCGGGATAACTATTGCCCTGATAAATCTCTTTGAGGTAACTGACTCAAACTGGACGGTTTGCATTTGGCTGGTTCTCAAACACAGTTTCAAAATCTCATCTGCCTCATGGTCATGCACTACCTCTATCAAGGGCTTGTTTATCGCGTCCTTCTCTCGGAAACCGAAGAGCCTTTCAGTAGCTTGGTTAGCTAGAACTATTTTCCCTTCCACATCCGCCATGATAACGCCATCAGCCATGTTAGCAAGAACGGTCTGAAGCTTAGTCTTTTCTGTCGAGATATCTCCCACCAGTTTGTTTAAGTTCGACGACATCTCGTTAAAAGCTTGAGCAAGCTGTCCTGTTTCATCTCTGGTACGTACTGGTATTTTCTGTCCCAGTTCCCCTGAGGCAATTCTTTTAGATGCTTTAGTGATCTCCCTTAAGGGGCGGGTTGTCGCCCGGCTAATAAGCACAGCAGCCACTATAGCCAGTACAGCCATCATCACCACTGCCAGGGTGATAATTAAGGTTACCTGATTAAGCGAATTTTCTACTGCAGCCAGTGGAAGTGCTACCCTGGCCACTCCCACAGTATTGGTCTGGTTTGTTATAGGTACCGCCACGTACATCATCATCTCACCTAGAGTAGTGCTGTAACGAGTGATTTCACCCAGACCTGAGGCCAGTGCGTCTATCACTTCGGGCCGTGTGGCGTGATTCTCCATGGTCGCTGGGTTTTCGTCGGAATCGCCTAAGACTGTGCCATTCAGTGCGATGATGGTGACGCGGGCATCAATCTCCTTTCCTAGCTTCTTGGCAAAAGTATCTAGGCCACCACCCTGGCCGAGAAATGCGGGCTGGCTGGCCTCTGCGGTAATTCTCGCCTCATCCTCCAGGCGTGAGCGTAAATTTTCAAGCTGAGTGTTTCTGGCAAAACTTGTTAGGTAAATACCTAGCACACTCATACTGACCACAATGAGCAGGATGAACGGTACGGCGATTCGCCACTGAACTCTGCGAAACAATTCTATCCTTCTAACTTATAGCCGGTACCCCTGACAGTTACGAGATGCTTAGGATTATTGGGGTCGGTCTCTATTTTTTGTCTCAACCAGCTAATATGTACGTCGACGGTCCTAGTATCACCGGCGAAATCATAGCCCCACACTTTCTCTAAGAGCTGATCTCGGTTGAATACGAAGCCTTTATTTCTGGCTAGAAACGCCAGCAAATCAAACTCTTTTGGTGTTAACTGCAGCATCGTCGCTCCTTTTGAGGCTTTATGACGGGCTGCGTCAACCTCAATATCACCGACTTTTAGCAATGCCTCTCTTGGTCCGGGCTGCATTTCAACCATCTTAGCCCGGCGAAGCATCGCTCTTACACGAGCCAAAAGCTCTCTCAGGCTGAATGGTTTGGTCATGTAATCGTCAGCACCAATTTCAAGTCCAACTATCTTATCGGTCTCTTCTGTCTTCGCTGTGAGCATCAGTATGGGGACTATCATCTCACCACGAAGAATGCGGCATACCTCGAAGCCGCTCATCTTGGGCAACATTATATCGAGGATGATGAGATCGGGCTTTTCCCGGCGGGCGACATCCAGCGCCTCAGCGCCATCAACCGCAGCGACCGCATTGTAGCCCTCTTTACGAAGATTATATTTAAGGGTATCTAACAGGTTGCGGTCATCTTCAACAATCAGGATTTTTGCCATTTGTGACTTAAATGATAGTATAAATCTAACAGTAGGGTCTATCAAATGTTGAGATTGAGTAAGGTGCCTCAACATTCCGCTACGAACCGAAGGAGAGAGGACTGTTGCCCACTAGGTAGATTAAGTGGTGTGATTCTACCAGGGGTCAAATGGGAAGATTGAAGGCTAACGTAAAAGTTCTTCTTTCTGTCCAGTAAGCCCTACTTTTTACCTGCAAAATTTAGCAAATCAGGCCCCATTTAAATCACGTTATTGACAAACTACAGGACAAGGTTTATATTTTAAATAATTAAATATGGGAAAAGGCTGAGAACAGGACTAGTACAGCTTAAGGCGGAGGTCAGAGAGTCGGGGAAGGTGTGAGCCGATACTTGCGCAAGGCTGGAATGGACCTGGGAGCCGCAAACCGAAAGGTTAACACTGAGTAGGCTTTGCCGCAGGGGCAGCGTTATCAGAGTCCAGGGTATCGCCAAATTGGGCTGTACCTGAAAAGAGATGGCCGAAAAGGCCGAAAAAGGGTGGCACCGCGAAGGTTAAAACCTCTCGCCCCTGGGCGAGAGGTTTTTTTATTGTGAAGTGATATGTATTATCCGACACTGAAAGAGGTCCGCCAACTTAAACAGTACGGCAATCTGGTACCAGTTTGCCGTGACATTAAGGCTGACCCCGAGACGCCGGTATCCGCTTACCTCAAGATAGCCCGCGGCGATTATTCCTTCCTTCTAGAAAATGTGGAGGGCGGTGAGCGACCGGCCCGATACAGCTTCAAGGAGCATGCCGAGGGTATCATGCTCGTTGACCTGGGGCGCAATGACATCGGGAGAATCAGCGAGCCAGGCACAGTCGAGGTAACTCAGCTCATGGACGTGGAACGCTACTCTCATGTTATGCATTTGGTATCACAAGTTCAGGGTAAGCTCAGGGCCGGACTTTCCCAGTTTGATGCCCTCCGTTCCTGCTTTCCCGCCGGCACTGTTTCCGGCGCTCCCAAAATTCGGGCTATGGAGATACATGCCGAACTGGAAAGAGATCAAAGAGGACCCCATGCCGGCGCCGTGGGCTATTTCGACTTCTCGGGCAACATGGACACTGCTATTGCCATACGTACCATTGTTATCAAGAATAACATCGCCTATATCCAGGCGGGCGCTGGCCTCGTCGCGGATAGCATCCCTGAGCACGAATACCAGGAAAATCTGAACAGAGTTCAGGCGTCGCTGGCTGCTATTGACCAGGCAGAGGCTGACCAGTATGTTTTTTCGTGTTCACTTTCGTCCTGAGTCAATTATGAGTGAAGTGGAGAAGGACTTGTTGAAGAATTTTCCCAAGCAAGGAGCACAATGATGATCAAAGAAGCCATCGAAACCGTGGTCAACGGTCGCTCGCTGACCTTTGAGCAAGCGGCATCTGTAATGGATGAAATAATGATCGGCGAAGCCACGCCAGCCCAGGTCGCCTCTCTTGTCACCGCCCTGCGTATTAAAGGAGAGACGGTAGATGAGATTGCCGGCTTAGCCACCGTCATGCAGGCCAGAGCAACACCGGTCAGGGTCACGTCACCAGTGGTTGACACCTGTGGGACAGGGGGCGATGGCTCTTCGAGTTTTAATATCTCCACAACCGCCGCCTTCATTGTGGCCGGCGCAGGACTCAAAGTGGCCAAGCATGGTAACCGGGCAATGTCCAGCCACTGCGGCAGTGCCGATGTCCTGGAGGCGCTGGGGGTGAAGATTGAGCTCCGGGCTGAGGCCGTCGCTCAATGTGTGGAGACCATTGGCATCGGCTTCATGTTCGCTCCCAATTTTCACCCAGCCATGAAATACGCCGCTGTTCCCCGACGCGAAATAGGAATTCACACTGTGTTTAATATTCTCGGCCCTCTCACTAATCCCGCAAAAGTCAGGTTTCAGGTCATTGGCGTTCCCTCCAAGGAGCTGGGGGAGAAGATTGCCTCTGTTCTCCACCGCCTGGGCACAGAGCATTCCCTGGTAGTACACGGCACAGATGGCATGGATGAAATTTCCATCAGTGGGAAATCTCTGGTGTGGGATGTCAACCAACAGCGAGTATCGCTACCTTATGAAGTTTTCCCCGAGGATTTGGGGTTTATGAAAGCCAGCGTGACTCAAATCAGGGGAGGAACAGCCCGGCAAAATGCCAGGATACTGCGCGGCATACTAAGCGGAGAAGTAGGAGTCAGGCGGAACATAGTTATCATGAATGCTGCTGCAGCGCTGGTAGCTGGCAACCAGGCCTTAGACCTCAAAGAAGGTGTTTGTATCGCTGAGAAGACAATTGACGGTGGCAAGGCTCTGGCTAAGCTCGATGAGTTAATCAGGCTCACCCGGAGTCTGAACAAGGAGCAGTAACAAAAAGTAGTCAGTGGCTGGGAGTCAGGAATCAGTAGCTAGCTGATAATTGATGACTGAAAGCTGGAAAGATGCTGGATAAAATTATCGCCCAGAAAAGAGAAGAGGTTGAGCTCCTTTATCAAACGTCTGAGAGAGGCCTTATTGTAAAAGGAGGTTAATGTGTAACGTACCCAGTTTGAAATCATAGCCAAACAAGAAATCGAAAGGAGGAGAAATGGATACAAAGATTATGTTAACTGAAAGAGAGATGCCCACTCGCTGGTACAACATTCAAGCCGACCTGCCCAAGCCCTTACCACCACTGCGGCATCCAGCGACAAAAGAGCCGACGCGCCTTCCCCCTCCCCTCTTCCCCGAGACCCTGAACGAACAAGAGTTCAGCAAAGAAAGGTGGATTGAAATCCCCGAGGAAATTCAAGAGATTTATAAGCTCTGGCGGCCTACCCCTTTAATAAGAGCTTACCGCCTGGAGAAGGCCCTGGGAACCCCAGCCAGGATTTACTATAAGTATGAAGGAGTAAGCCCGGCCGGCAGTCACAAACCCAACACGGCCGTAGCCCAGGCCTACTACAACAAGAAGGAGGGCGTCAAGCGATTGACCACCGAGACGGGTGCTGGACAGTGGGGCAGTGCCCTAGCTATGGGCTGTATGTTTTTGGGTCTTGAGTGCAAGGTCTATATGGTCAAGGCGAGTTATTACCAGAAACCGTATCGCCGGGTGATGATGGAGACCTGGGGAGCCAAGGTAGTGCCCAGCCCCAGCCAGGAAACCGAGATAGGAAGAAAAATCCTCAAAGATGACCCTAATTGCTCGGGAAGCCTGGGCATCGCCATCAGCGAGGCTTGTGAGGAGGCTTTTGCCCGCGAGGATACCAAGTATTCGTTGGGCAGCGTGCTGAACCATGTCCTGATGCACCAGACTATCATAGGACAGGAGGCTAAAAAACAGCTCGAGAAGATCGATGTTTATCCAGACGTCATCATTGGATGTATTGGTGGCGGCTCCAATTTCGCTGGACTGTTCCTGCCCTTTGTCATAGACAAGATCAAAGGAAAGAAACCAAAACTTCAGATCATCTGTGTTGAGCCCCAGGCTTGCCCTACAGTGACTAAAGGTCCTTATGCCTGGGACTACGGCGATGTAGCTGGGCTGGCGCCAATTGCCCTGATGTATACCCTAGGACACAGCTTCGTTCCACCTCCAGTCCATGCCGGAGGCCTAAGGTATCATGGCATGGCTCCCATCGTATCCCACCTTCATAAGCTGGGCTTCATTGAAGCTCGCGCCGAGTATCAGATCCCTGTTTTCAAGGCAGCGGTGCAATTCGCTTGCACCGAGGGCATCATACCGGCGCCGGAACCGGCACATGCCATAAAAGTCGTCATTGATGAAGCTTTAAAATGCAAGGAGTCGGGAGAGAAGAAGAACATTCTCCTGGGCCTGAGCGGACATGGACACTTCGACCTGGGTGCCTACGATGAGTATTTATCAGGCAAACTTCAGGATTACGAATATCCCAAGGAGCTCGCAGAGAAGGCGCTAGCCGACTTGCCGAAGGTAGACTGAAGAAAATGACTGGCGCCGTGGGCAGATGGCTCGCCATGGCGCCAGCCTGAGGCGCGAGCCATCCCGACTAGTCGGGAGTTGATAACAGAGAAAATAGCAGTGATGCGCTGGGTGGCGATTACAAGGTAATTTCCATGTCCTCATAGCCCAGGCTTATGTCAGCCTCCAATTCTTGAGCCACTTGAGCCACTTCTTCCTTAATCTCCTGCTCATAAGGATTCCCGATATGGATAACAATGACGCGAGGTAAATACCCCTTGATTCGGCGGAATTGTATGAGCTCCTCTTTTAGAAACCCGGCACAAAGATGCCCAGCTTTCTTGAGCCAATCTCCATACTTATTAGGTCCGGCAACTTCAGCAATAAGCAACTGGGGAGAAATATGCTGCCAGCAATCAGATATTCCCACTGTGGTATCGCCTGTGTAAAACAGGCTTTTGCCATCCAGAGAGGCGATTTGATAGCCGACAGCGGGTACGGAATGTGTTGCCGGCACTGCTAAAACATCATAACCGGCGATGGTTTTTCTGCCATAGGGCTCAATAGCTTCAAGTATGAGAGTCGGTTTCTCCTTACTGGGATATTCGATAAAATTGGTATATATCTTGCCATCAAGAAGGCAGCTAGTGACAATATCAAGCGTGTAGCGCAGGGCATAAACTACCAGTTGCCTTCGCCAGTAGTAACTAGCGTTGGCAGCCAGGGTAACTAGATCACGAGTATGGTCGAAGTGGTGATGGGTAAGTAAAACGCTTTCTATCTTTTTCTGTTCGGGCAGAGACAGGGCAGAGGTAAGTCCACCAGCGTCCACAACCAAAACACCGTCAATTAATAGAGAAGTTAACCGGGCCCCTTTTTGCTCAGCTAAATGGGCCCCTAGGATTTGGATTTTCACTTCACTGGCTGTCTATGACTCTCTCAGTAGCACCAAGAAACTTCTGCCATTGAGTTAATTCTTCAGCCAGAATCTGACGACCTTTCTCGGTCAACTCATAACATCGGCGCTTTTGCTTAGAAATCTGCTCCCACGAGCTTGCCACAAGTCCTCTGCTCTCCAAGCGGCGTAACGCGGAATAAAGAGTGCTGGCTGTAAGATTAAAATAGCCTTCACTCCTGCGCTCCAGTTCTCTGGCAATTTCATAGCCATGTATGGGTAGTAGTTCGCCTATAATAAAGAGCAACAAAGGCTCCACAACACCCCTCAGTGACTGGTAAACATAAGACCGAGCCATAGTTACTTTAGTATACCATTTTTGAAATATTAAATCACCCTGTCAATTTGATTCAATGCTCCGGAATAGATGAATTGCTATTCATCCCATGTAATGTGTCGAAGATCCATCAGGCAACTACTAAGCACCCTTCTTTCCTTCCTGACTGCAAAATCTGATGACTTCAGCAAAATTATTGATTTTCGTAAGGTTGTTGCTTTCCACAAAGCCGTCATAGGTGAGATTAATCCAGGGCTTGCGATACAGTGCACTGAATTTCTCGGACATGGCAGCCACAATTCCCCCGGGCATGCAACCATGGGGCATTACCGATATCACACCGGTAAACTCGGGATTCTCCATCCATTCGATTCCACTACCTATACTGAGGACTGCCTCGCTTCCGCATTTCGGAGAAAGCCATAGGCTGGTCTGTGCCAGTAATTCTCCCGTTGAGGGCTCCTTCTCATCGATTAAATCCTGGAAATGCTTGATTACCGTGTGTTCGTCATGCTCCCAGACACGCTTTATTATGTAACTAACCAGCGCCTTCAGGAATTTGCGGTCGCTGACAGCATCCTCAACATGCCGGTAGAAGATATATTTCATCCACTCACTGATTGACGAAACGACGACCTCCAGCCCAGCCTTTTCGCACTCCCTGACCAGGTCCTGGTTGCTAAATCTGTTAGAGCGCAGAAAAATCTCGCCGTTAATGCCCACCAGAGGCCTGCGGGGTAGTTCGGGGTCAATGAGTGACTTGAAATCAAGAGTAGCTTGATGCAGGACATCATCGAAACCTGCCTGCTTACGGACGCGACCGACAATTCTGCCCAGATATTCGTCAAACATTTCGTCAGCCGAGCCTGGTCGCTTTTCATAAGGGCGAGTGCGCCAGAGTAACCTCTGGAGATAATCAACAGCCACGCAGCCTTTCCAGGCGAGGCGGGCAAAACGAGGGCTGATCTCCGTATCCCGATACGCATTGTTCGACACAGTGGTCCGTATGGGAAGGTCAATACCCACCTCTTTAAGTATCTTGATTTGTTCCAGGGCATATTTCCCAAAGCGGCAGGGACCGTATGCCCCAGCCATGACCGCCTCGACATTTTTCAAATCAGCGCCATCTTCGTAACTGAACCTCAAGAAGTCGCCCAGGGTTACCCGATAGGGCAAACATTCCACCCCCGATGTTATCTTATCGGCGTAAAACAGATTGCGTTCATTCGCCTCAGGAAGCACAACCGCTCTGAAACCACTGCCCTCTAAAAGCGCACCTATAAGCTCAATGTGCGGCGCCATTCTGGGAATAATAAAAGTCTTCGTGGCATCAATAACCGGCGGAAACGCTTTCCGATAAATATCTTCTTTGTGTGGCGCTTCGTATTTCCCCGCAGAACGGGCAAATCCCTTAATGGTGTCCACGAAGGCTTCGAGGCGAGTAACGAGACCAGCCTCAGCAGCATGCTCGTCTATTTCCAACTGCCCCATAGGCTTGCCTCCCATGATATCTTCCACAAGGTGGATTATGAAGGAATTCGGGCCGCATCCGAAGTTCGTCAGCCATAACCCATAAATCTGAGGGTCTGAGGCAGTTATAGCCGCACCGGCTATATATTTGTTTTCATAGTACCAGTAAGGGCGGTCGGAGTAATCCCTGGCATTCACCGACTCCAGGGGCAAAAAGTCCAGTGGTATGGGCACCACCCCAAGCTGAGCGAGCTTCTCTGCTATGCCCAGATTTGCGCCGGCATCCTGCGACATATAAGACCGGGACAAGAGGACCACGCCCAACTGGTCGCTTCGGCGCAGTTGCTCCAGTAGTTCCCGGCCCAGCACTGCCTGGTCAGCCTGGAACCTCCGCTGGGATGCAATGCCAGCCAGAGCTGCTTCCTGGCCTCTCTTTCTACTGAACCCCATCTTCACGGCGACGTCCCCAAGGTTCTTTACTACATCGGCATCGCCCTGACTAAAATCAATTATGGGTATCAACAGCCGCTCCCCAAGGCCCAGCACATTGCGTATTATGAACGGAGAAGCCTGAACTAAGGGACAGGAGTACTTTTGGCTCGCATCTCCATCTTTCCTACCCAGGCGAATGGCGCAGGGATAAAGGATGTAATCCACGTCCTTAAGCATTGCCGCATGTCCATGGAGAAGCTTAAGGGGAAAACAACTATCGGAGTAGCTCAACTCGGTAGCCTGCTCCATGATTGCGTTGTTGGTCTGGCTGGAAAGGACAACCCTGGCGTCGAGTGCATTGAGGAATCCGATAATGAGCGGAGCATAGTCGTAGACTAGAAGTCCTCTGGGAACACCTACCGCAGGCCCTGTGCCGGAACCCTTCTTGTACTCTCGAAAGAGCAACTGTTCTCGCTTATCGAAGAAGGTCTCTCTCTTGGCATGGCTGGCTATGGCGTCGTACTTGTCGCACCTGCTGCCATAGAAACTGGAGTCTTCGCCGGGCATCTCCATCCGCGTAATGGTGCAGTTGTTGTCGCACCCTTTGCACACGAATGTAGTAAGCTTACACTCTCTGTCCACTACCTCCTGAAAGCCCTTGAATTTCGATTTCTCCGACTTTGTCGGAGCCATAGCCTCTTTGGCCAAGAGGGCTGCGCCTATGGCACCGCTGACCTCCTTGTGTTCCGCCACAGCCAGTTCTCTCCCCTCGAGTTGACGATGGAAGGCAGAGACTACGGCCTTGTTATAGAATACTGCTCCCGTAAGGATAATCTTGTTGCCCAGTTTTCTGTGCTCCACTACCTTGGAGAGATAATTCTTGGCTATGGAGTTGGCCAGGCTGGCCGTGATTATTTCCAGAGGCACGCCCTCCTGCTGTGCCGAAGCCACCGCCTGACCCATAAATGCAGCGCATCTTGTCCCCAGCTCAATGGTATGCGGAGCGGCAAATGCCAGGTCGGCAAACTGACCATTGGTCACAGAAACGCCAAGCATCTCGGCCAGCTCATCAATGAAGCTTCCTGTCCCCGCGGCACAGGCTTTGTTCATATGATAGTCCACGACAATGCCGTTTTTCTTGATGACCAGCTTGGAGTCCTGCCCGCCAATCTCGATGATGTCGGCTTCGGGGTCCAGCTCAGCGGCAGCTCTGGTCTGTGCTGTTATCTCGTTCTTAATCAAGTCTGCCCCGATGAAGCCACCCACCAGATATCTGCCCGAGCCGGTAACACCGACGCCAGCTATTTCGACCTTGTCGGCGCCCTCCCGAAGCAAGTTCCTGAAAACCTGCCTGACAGCCTCAACTGGCCTGCCCGCAGTCATTAGATAGTTTTTCGCCACCACCCTTGTGCCCGATTCATCCATTATCACTGCCTTGGTACTGGTGGAGCCCACGTCAACACCCAAGTAGCCGACACATGGTTCTTCTATCCTCTGTCCATCCTTCCTATCTTGAACGTCAACGACTTCCAGCTTGGGCATTTCAAAATGGCGCTGTTTGGCGTCCGTTCCTGACAGAATAACGCCCTGGGAGGTTTTCCCTATGGACAATAATGCCGACCCCAGGGACTCCATGTGAAGGTAGTTTTCGGGAATGATTACATCAACGGGATGCTCATTCCTGGTAGAAATCATCTCATTGAGGGATTTGGCCACAGCAGGATTGGCGGCAACGCCGCCCACAAAATAGACCGGCTCCTGGAAAATCCCCTTCTTCAAAGAGGCGACCATCCGGGCCACGCTTTCGCACAGTGCGTAAAGCATGGCGTCCAGCGGGACGCCCTTCTGCTGGAGGTGGATGAGATCGGTTTTGGCAAAGACGCTGCACCGGGCGGCTATCCGGGGGGCAGTGCCTTTGAATTTCAAGGCCAAGCTGGCAAAGTCCTCCATGCTGATGCCAATCCTGTATGCCTGTTGCTCCAGGAATCTTCCTGTGCCCGCGGCACAAAGGGGATTGGATGCCACCTTCCACGGCTTTCTTAAGCCATCTTCCAGTTCTATCACCAGGGTGCTTTGGCCGCCGATTTGTATGACAGTTTTGACATCGGGGTAACGGTGGAGCAGCCCGGAGGCAATCGCCAGTGAGCTACTGTATTCTGTCCAGCCAAGTTCTTTGGAGATAACAGCCCTTCCGGAGCCCGATACGCCGGCAGCGACAATTTCTTTGAGATTGAACCCATCGCCCAGCCTAGCTATAAGTGAACTGACTGCGGCCCGGGGACTGGAGGTCACCTTCTCTGTATCGAGCTGGACGGCACTGCCCTTCTCATCTATGAGCGCCAGTTTTACGTTGACAGAGCCGATATCTACGCCTAAGTAATATACCATTGCCAAGCGTTGAATTGTAGCAAAAAATGGCCTTTCTTAAAAGCGCCTGCACATCTCTGGGATTGCTTCGGCTGACTGAAGTCAGCCCCGCAATGACGCTTTATTCCGCCCTCAGGTATATTCCGAACCTCTGCCTCGCCGCCTCGTAGCCCATATAGCCACTGCTACCGCCACCAGCGCCAGCAAGCCTGTTATGGCCGCCTTTTCGACCGGAGAAGCGTTGACGGCTATAGCGCTCATGGCCACAGCAGGCAACAGCGCGGCCCTCACTATTGGCTTCAGGCTGGGATGCTCAGTTATGAACTCGGCTATTGGTGGGCTGACCCTATAATAGACATCTACCATGGCTTGCCCTACCACGTTGGTGAGCAGGTATTCATCTCTGAACTCACGGAGAATCTGTATTTCCTCGGCCATTGGGGTGCCATAGGCTGCGGTGGCGATGAAGCACCCCCCAGCCCCACTAAAATCGGCTCGGATGGAGTAAGGGCTGTCCATAGTGATAGTGGTCGAGGCAGCGTAGACATCAGTAATGGTGCCTAAATCGCCCGACCAGCGGGTAAAATTGCAGCCTTCGTCAGACTCAGCCACAAGGGGGACGCTGGCACCGAGAGGATACAAGAATGTCCCTTCACCGGGAGTGGTTACCGAACCGCCTCTGGTGCTGGATACTGTCAATAACACCCTGGGTTCAGGCTGCCACAACCCAAAATTGGCAGTGATGTAGTAAGAGCCGTTCATGGTGATGATGGTCTCGGCGGCGCTGACATTGCCAATAGTGCCCACATCGCCCGTCCATCCTACAAATTGGTAGCCTGTGTCAGGCACAGCCATAAGGTTGACCACCGTGCTATCACTGTAGACATGAGTCCCCATGCCGGGTTCGGTCACATTACCACCTGGAGTGCTGGAGACAGTGAGCCTATGCCAACCTGGCTCTAGTGCGAAGTTGGCGGTGATGGAGTAAGAGTCGTTCATGGTGATATTGGTCGAGGCAGCAGTAATATTACCGATGGCGCTTGTTGCATTGCCAGTCCATTCTACAAATTGGTAGCCTGTGTCAGGCACAGCGGTAAGGTTGCCCACTGTGCTGTCGCTGTAGACATGAGTCCCCATGCCGGGTTCGGTTACATTACCACCTGGAGTACTCGAGACGGTGAGGCTATGCCAACCTGGCTCTAGTGCGAAGTTGGCGGTGATGGAGTAAGAGTCGTTCATGGTAATGTTAGTCGAGGCAGCAGTAATATTACCGATGGCGCTTGTTGCATTGCCAGTCCAATAAACAAAATGGTAGACTTAGTAA
>Ga0315277_10002047_pt1 | contig 28394 bp, 24 predicted proteins | sample YL17G05_15_MG_FD_203695 | JGI IMG/M metagenome (GOLD analysis project Ga0315277, IMG submission 203695) | Sediment microbial communities from Yellowstone Lake, YNP, Wyoming, USA - YL17G05_15 | ecosystem: Environmental > Aquatic > Freshwater > Lake > Sediment | place: USA: Wyoming | collected... | reverse complement strand
GCGTTGCGCTCGGTCGGTCTCCTCGACGTACTGTCAAGTACGCCTGCGGAGACCTCCCGTCGCGCGCCTTGTAGCCATGCCCGTCTGCGCCGCCTCGCTACGAAACCTGGTGAGAAATGCGGGCTAGAGTTACCGGGCGGCTGCATGCTGAGGGCTGAAGACCGCATCAGAGGAGACCTGATCCAGGTGATCTCGTTCAGGAAATGGAAACCGGGACGGGAGTAAAACAGATGATCAGGATAGCAAAAGCCACGGCTCCCATCACCTTGCGCCCGGGCCCCAGTTCGATGCATTCATCCAGCATCGGCGGGTGGTAAAACCGGTGGCGCATGCCAAAGAAAAGAATCAGGCAGGCGAATACCAGATATGAAGGGATCGGCCAGCCGACGAAACTGATCATCATCAGGGCAACCGCGGCTGCGATGGAGATCTGCTTCTGCCGCTCCCGGCCAAGAAGTGCGTAGGCAATATGGCCGCCGTCCAGTTGCCAGATCGGAAGCAGGTTCAGACTGGTGGCCAGCAGGCCGAACCAGGCTGCCATGGCAACCGGATGGGCAATCATGTCCTGGCGGGCGGACACATACCCGAGCATCCAATTTCCTGCCAGCTTGAAGATCAAGGGTTCGCCGAATTCGAGAACTCCTTGCGCATGGAACATGCCCTTGGGAATCAGCCTGGAATACGCTACGCCGATAAAGAGAGCGGGGATGGCGAATGCAAATCCGGCCAGGGGGCCGGCAATGCCAACGTCGAACAAGGCCCGCCGGTGCTGAAAATGCGATCGAATGCGGATGAAGGCGCCAAGGGTGCCGGCATAGGAAATGGGAAACGGGATGAAAAACGGCGGCGTGCAACGGATCCCGTAGTGCCGGCAGGCCAGGAAATGGCCCATTTCGTGAGCCAGAAGAATTGCGATCAGGGTGAACGAAAAGGGCAGGCCTTGAAGCAGGATCCATGGGTGATTGAGAACTGCCAGCATCATGGCCAGGAATCCTGCGTCTCCGTAGACGTAGAACAGGCCCGCATACGTAGTGCTGAAAAAAGTAACCAGGAACAGCAGGATGGGAATCCGCCACTCCCGCCAGCCGGCTGCCTGATGAGCAGGATCGGATGCGGGTTGCTCGGGAGAGCTCTCAAGCCACGAAACTGCGGGCTGCGGGCTTGAATCTTCGGCAGGATTAGCGCTCACAGGTTAGCAATTCTCACGGAGTCGCCGGCTAGGAAGCTGCGGGGATAATCCCTAAGATCAGAATATCTTATCGGCACGGATCTCTTTGCCCGGTTTGAAGCGGATGGTCTTCCCGGGGGGAATGGCGACTTCTTCACCCGTTCTTGGATTGCGTCCCACGCCGCTCTTACGCGGCTTGACAATAAAGACCCCGAAACCGCGCAGCTCGATCCTCTCCCCACGTTGCAGCGCATTCTTGAGTGAGGTAAAGACAGATTCCACCGCAATTTCCGCTTTTACCTTGGTGATGTTCAACTGGTCGGCAACACGGTTCACGATGTCCTGTTTGATCACGCTTCTCCTCCATAAGTTAGTGCAAAGATATTAGTTGTGGCTGCCAACCCTGTCAAGCCAATTCTATTTGCGCACTGCGCGGGGCGGATGATAGACTCACATCTTCATTTCAGGAGGATAACCGATGGGAGTGATGCCCGACCGCTGGATCGCGGAGATGGCCCGCAAGCACGCGATGATCAGTCCATTTGCCCGCAACCACAAGCGCAGCGGCAGGATTTCATATGGGGTCAGTTCCTATGGTTACGATTTCCGGTTGTCGAAAGAGTTCAAGATACCGTCCTTCAGCACTGCGAAGCGATGGGATCCCAAGAAGATGGATCAGGGGGCATGGATTGATCACAAGTCTTCCTATTGTTGGATCGGCCCGAACTCCTATGTTCTGGGCCGGTCGCTCGAGTACTTCCGCATCCCGCGTGACGTTCTGGTAATCTGTCAGGGAAAATCAACTTATGCGCGCTGTGGCCTCATCGTCAACGTCACCCCTTTTGAACCTGAGTGGGAAGGCTTCGCAACCCTAGCCCTGGTGAACTCCGCGCCGGTCCCAGTCCGCGTCTATGCCGGCGAAGGGATAGCCCAAGTCATATTTATCAAAGCAGAAGAGGCGTGTGCGACTTCATATGCCGACCGCAAAGGAAAGTATCAGGCGCAAAAAAAGATTCAAGTTGCACGTATTTGAGATTAGGCCGCAATTCCCAGCAGGTTTCGTGGCGATGCGGCTTGATAGCGCAAGCATCCGGCCTGCGACGGCCCGCAAATCCTGCGAGGCCGCAGGCTGAAAGCCCGCGCTCCACTTGTAACTGGGTCCGGCCTTCACTATGATCAACCTCAACCACTGGCATGAGAGTGTCGGATGAAACCTGATTCTCCTGAAATGAAGGCGATTTGCATTCTCGGCGGGGTGCTGCTGGTTTTTCAGTTGAGCTGCGGCTATCGCGTGGCCGGTTCCGCCGGGACTCTGCCGCAGGGCATTCGTTCCCTGGGAATTCCGACTTTTAAAAACGCTACGCGCGAGTTCAAGCTGGAGCAGCAGCTTACGGCGGCGGTACTCAAGGAATTCCTGATTCGGACGCGAATTCCGGTCAACTCGCAGTCCTCCGGAGTGGACGCCGTGTTGGAAGGCGAGATCCGAAACCTGAACTCCAGCCCGATCACCTTCGGAGCGGACGCGTTCGCATCCGCCTTTAATGTGACCGTCGAAATTTCGGTCAGGCTTGTGCGGCTGAAGGATCACGCGGTCATTTGGGAAAATCCGGGTTTCAGTTTCCGGGCTCAATATGTCCTCAACAGCAAGGTAACGCAGTTCTTCTCGGAGGAGAATACGGCCGTCGACCGGTTGGCGCGTGATTTCGCCGCCAGTCTGGCAAGCAGCATTCTTTCGCGATAACCATTGCCATCTCAGAGTTTTGACCAACTGGAATTCGAAATATTGCGCGGCCGGTTCGCGCCCGTCTATCTGTTTCTCGGACGGGAGGAATATCTCCTGCGCCAGGCAATTGTCACGCTCAGGGAAAAAGCTGTGGCGCTGGAAGTCCAGCCATTCAACATGGTTGTCTGCAGCGCACGCGATACCGAGGCCGACAGGATCATCGCGGAAGCCAATACCTTTCCCATGATGTCGCCGCGCCGGCTGGTGCTTGTGACCGAAACCGATCAGCTGCCCGCCGAGGGAATGGAAGCCATTATGGCTTATGCGGCATCGCCGCAGAACAGAACCGTGCTCGTGCTCGTGGCCCCGGATCTGGATCGGCGCACCACTTTTTACCGGCGCATGTCGGACCTTGCGTGCGTGGTTGAATTTGCCAAGCTGAAAGGGCAGGCCCTGCAAAGGTGGACCGAAAACCTCCTGTCGCGGCGCGGTTACCGTCTCGGGCCGGCCGCGCTGAGCAAGCTGGTGGATCTCGCCGGAGCAGACCTGCTGACACTTGCAGCTGAGGTAGAAAAGCTGATCCTGTACGCCGGCAGCCAAAAGCAGATTCCTGAGGCGGCCGTGGATCTGCTGGTCCCTGCAAGCCGGCAGGCCGGTATCTTTGAATTAACCGCCGCAATCGGAAAACGGGATCAAAAAAATGCCCTGCGGCTGCTTGGAAACCTCCTGGAAGCAGGGGAGCCAAGCCTCATGATCCTGACGATGATGGCCCGGCATTATCGGCAAGTCATTATTGCCAAGGAACTTTTGTCCGAAGGTCGCAGCCAGCGCGAAATCGGGCGCGCGGCCCAGGTGCCAGATTTTTTGCTTGCGGAGTTTTTGCGGCAGGTCCAGAGCCTCGATTCGGACGCGGCTCGCAAGCTATATCAAAAACTGGCCCGAATCGATCTCAGCTTCAAATCCAGCAGGCCGGATGAACGCATGCTCCTTGAGCAACTCATCTGCTCACTGTAAAAGAGCGGACGCCGAAACAACAGGCCGACGCTTCGGCCTGCTTCGTCGATTCATGGATTCGCTTGTGGCGGGGCTTACACGGAGCTGCTATTTTTGCGCAGGAGGATTTGCCGCATTCAAATGCCTGGTTAGCCGAGACTTATGCCTGGATGCCGCATTCTTGCTCAGGACGCCTTTACCGACTGCGCTATCGATTCTGGAGTAAATCTGAGGCAATTCCACCTTGGATTCATCCACGTTTATTGCTTGAAGCTTGTCGGTAAAATTCTTCAAAGCCGTCCGAAAGGCGCTGCGATTGCTGCGGTTATTATTCTTTCTCCTGATGCTCTGCCGGTGCGCCTTGAGCGCGGACGCATGGTTTGCCATTCCTGCCACTCCTCCCTGATGGATCCATTGCCGGCAGCCCGGTACGAGCTTCCGGAAAAAGAGCTTATAATACAAGGATTTACCACATGAGTCAAACGGTATTTTGGCATTGACTTGACTTTAGCCCGGGCCTAAAATGGCTTCGGACATGCAAACAACGCTTATGGAGCTATGCCTTCCTGTCGGGCGGCGCACAGGACCCTTCGCCTGCTCTTGCCGTTTCCCCTTTGAGGTTAGCAGAGACCTGAGATGAAAAAGGTGCTTCTCTCGGATCGCAGTCTGCAACTGCTCTTTGGGCCCCTCGACGAAAACATTCGATTCCTCGAGGCTCTGTTCTCGGTGACCATTCACGCGCGGGATTCCGCGCTCACAATTGACGGCGAAGAAGAAAACGTGAATGCGCTGGAGAGAATCCTCGTCGATTTTTCCGGGCTGGTAGACAAGGGACACCAAATCAGCAACGGTGACCTGAAATCCGCCTTCAAGCAGATTGCCGAGGATGCCGCGCTGTCTCTGCATGATTTCTTTCCCAAGATGCAGCTCCTGCCCGCCGGAAAGCGGCAAGTCACTCCCAAAAGCTTGAACCAGCGGCGATACATCGATGCGATCCGGCAGGACGACATCGTGTTCGCAATCGGGCCTGGAGGCACCGGGAAGACGTTTCTCGCGGTGGCAATGGCGCTTACGTATCTGTTCGAAAAGGCGGTGTCGCGCATAATTCTCACGCGGCCTGCGGTCGAAGCGGGGGAAAAGCTCGGTTTTCTCCCGGGCGACCTGGAAGAGAAGATCAATCCCTATCTGCGGCCGCTCTATGATGCCCTGCATATCCTGCTGGAAGCGGAAAAGATCGGCCGCTATCTGGAGACGGGAGTGATCGAAATCGCCCCGCTTGCTTTCATGCGCGGCAGGACTCTCAATGACGCGTTCATCATCCTTGATGAGGCGCAGAACACGACTTCCGAGCAAATGAAGATGTTCCTGACCCGAATCGGGCTGCGCTCCAAAGCGGTAATTACCGGCGACATTACCCAGATCGATTTGCCGTTCGGCCGCGGGTCAGGTCTGGTAGAGGCCAGGGAAGTCCTGCGCGACGTGGACGGGTTGGCGTTCTGCTACTTCAATGAAGGAGATGTGGTCCGGCACCGTCTGGTCCGGTTGATCATCAAGGCGTATCAGCAACATTCCGAGAATGAGGCGCAGGACATCGGAAACGGCAATGCCAAGAAGGAAAGATAAGATTCGCATCGGAATTCTGTTTGGCGGCAAATCCGGTGAGCACGAAGTGTCGATTTCCTCCGCGGCGTCGGTAATCGCTGCGCTGGATCCCGATGAATACCGGATAGCGGCCATTGCCATCACGAGGAGCGGAAGGCTGGCGACTGCCGCCGAAGTCCGGTGCATGCTGGGTCCTGAGCTGTCCGGGCTCGTGGAGGTCTGCGGCGGAGCGGATGGGCTCACGGCATTGATTGCCGGTTTCTGCGGCGGCGCCGGCAGTGAAAAGCCTGCTCCGGAGGTCATCTTCCCTCTGCTGCACGGACCTTACGGCGAGGACGGGACGATCCAGGGGCTGTTGGAAATGGCCGGTATTCCCTACGTCGGGTGTGGCGTGCTGGCGTCGGCGGTGGGAATGGACAAGGTCATCATGAAACGGCTTTTTGAGCAGGCTTCCTTGCCGATTGTGCCCTACCATGTCGAGCGGATTCATGGCCTGAAGGGGCGGATCAGGAGCGTGCGTGAGAAGATCGAGGCCGATTTCGGATATCCGTTTTTTTCCAAGCCGGCCAATCTTGGTTCTTCTGTGGGCGTACACAAGATTCACGGCGCCGGCGAATTCGAAAGGGCAGTCCTGTCTTCTGCGCGCTTCGACCGCAAAATCATCATTGAAAAGGGAATCGATGCCCGCGAACTGGAATGCGCCGTTCTAGGCAACGACAACGCAGAGGCCTCGATTGTCGGGGAGATCATCCCGGGATGTGAATTCTACGACTACGAGGCTAAATACCGGAATCCGGATAGCAGAGTGCGGATTCCGGCACCGATCTCCACAGCGCAGGCTGAGGAGGTCCGGCGCCTGGCCCTGCGGGCCTATGAGGCAATTGATGGGTCCGGCCTGGCACGGGTCGATTTTTTTCTTGACCGCAAGGACGGGAAAATCTGGCTGAATGAAATCAACACCATGCCGGGATTCACCCCGATCAGCATGTATCCGAAGTTATGGGATGCCTGTGGCGTGCCCTTTGGAGCCCTGGTGAGACGCCTGATCGACCTGGGGCTCGAACGCCAAAAGGAGCGTGCGACGCTCGCTGCCGCACCGGTTGAACCGGTCATGGCAGATGGAGCGGATAAAACCTAGAGATTCCGAGCCCCCGCGGGCCCGGGATCCGGATGCAAGTTTATCGTCCAGGGAAGCTTTGTGTTGCAGGAGAGGAGGAATACCGCTATGAGCGTTCTAATAGGTGAGGCAGAACTCCATCAGCAGTTGCTTGCGCGGAACGAAGAATTCCGCAAACTGGCAGCCGAACACCAATCCTATGACCGGCAACTGGAGTTATTGAGTCACCGTCACCACCTCAGCGACGAAGAGAGGATGCAGGAAATTACGCTCAAGAAAAAGAAGTTGTTGCTCAAGGACCAAATGTATTCGATGGTTCAGAAATATCGCAAGGAAATGAAGACGGAAATCCGGCCTTAAGGATTTTCTTTTCAGGCGATCCTGCGGGCACTGGGATTTCCAGGGCACCACCCGGATATGCAAAGGGCGTCTGGTTCGCGGGACCGCCCGATTCTTCCCACATGATCAGAGACGCGTTTTGGTTTCTCATTCCCCTACTCATGATTGCCGCGCTGTGCGCTTTCTTCGGGCTTACGGCGGCGGTTGTGCTGTGGTTGCTGCTGGCGGTCTTTGTCGCCTATTTCTTCCGCAACCCGGCGCGGGAAATCCCCGCGGGCGAACACCGGGTGGTATCGCCCGCTGACGGCAAGGTGGTCCGTATCGTGGGCATTCCCGATACGGCGGAGGAGATGCCCGGCGGCCAAAACGTAAGCATTTTTCTTAACATCTTTGACGTCCATGTCAACCGGGCGCCGATCGGCGGGAAGCTCGAGCGCCTGGAATATCGACGCGGCCGGTTCAAGGTGGCGTATGACGAACAGGCCTCCGAGGTAAATGAGCAGAACATCCTGGCCATCCAGGGCTCCGGCGTGTGCGTGGTCGTCAAGCAAATTGCCGGTTTGATTGCCCGGAGAGTGGTATGCTGGAAACGTCCGGGGTATCTGCTGCAGCGCGGGGAGCTTTTCGGCCTCATCCGGTTCGGTTCGCGGGTCGATATTCTGGTTCCGAAGGAGATCAAAATTCTGGTGAGAGTGGGTGACCGCGTAAAGGGCGGCAGTTCGGTCATTGGAGAGGTGATGCAATGACAGCCAAACCAGAGGCTGTGCAGGTGGAAGACGGACAGCCCAGGCGCCGGCTGGGGCGCTCGATCTATATACTCCCCAGCCTTTTCACCGTGGGAAACATTTTCTGCGGTTACTATGCAATCATTGCCACGATACACGCCAATTACGACATCGCTGCGGAGGCGATCGGAATCGCGATCATCCTCGACATGCTCGACGGCAAGATCGCCCGGCTGACCAATTCCACGTCCGGATTCGGCCTTCAGCTGGATTCGCTGGCAGATGTGATCTCCTTCGGGATCGCCCCCTCGATCCTTGCGTTCTTCTGGGGCCTGCAGGCCGTCGACCCAAAACTGGCCTGGATTGCTGCCTTCACTTTCACCATCTGCGGCGCGATGCGCCTGGCGCGTTTCAACGCTCAGGCGGGGAACCTGAAGCACTTTGTCGGCATGCCGATACCTGCCGGCGGCGGTACGATTGCGGCAACTGTTCATTTCTTCGGCGCTCCCGTGACCAGCAAGATAGGGGCAAGCATGCTGGTTGCCGCCGTCTTTCTGTTGGCTTTCCTGATGATCAGCACATTCAAGTACAGCAGCCTGAAAAATCTGACGATCGGCAGGAAATCTCACTTTACGATTCTGGCCATCGCTTTGCTGGTGGCGTTGATTTACGCTTATTCCACCTACACACTCATGGCTCTGGCCATGGTCTACTCGCTGTCGGGGCCTGCGGTGCGGCTTGGTTCGCTGTTGCGGCACAGATAGCGGGGATCCGGCCGCATTTCCGGAGCCGGTGGAGCGGAATGCATGAATGGCTCCAGGCTGATGCACCTCCTGGCGACGATGGGCTGCGGGCTTCTCATGGTCTGCTGCTCGAGCCTGCAGGCGCCGGTTACCGTGCCCGCTTTCGATGCGGGCGCGCTGACGCGCGCGGCGAAAGACGGAATCGAGCTGGCGGTCAAGGCCATCTGCGGAGAGGACGACTACCTGGATCTGTTCGACGAGGATCTGCCGAAGAGCGGGATCGTGGCGCTGTGGGTGCAGATGCGCAACGCGGGCTCGGCCCGGGTGGAGCCGAATGTGAGGGAATGGTCCCTGCAGATCGGCGCCCGAAGCTATTCCGCGCTCAGCCTGGATGAACTGTTCAGGCGCTACCAGCGCGCGAACCGCATTCGAATGGTCGCCGCCCAAACGGAAGGCGCAGCGAAACAGAACATGGAGCGCGTCTCATTTCGGGGCAACGTCCTTGGGCCCGCCGCGATCTGTGAAGGATTTGTTTTTTTTCGAATCGATCCAGCGCTCGCGCCCGGCTGGACCCGATCGGCCAGCCTGCGGGCCCGCAATATCAGGATCGGCCCGCGCAACCGCACCAGCATTGAAATCCTATTGCCCCATGCCGGTCCGTGAAGCTGAAGCGATTGTTCTGCGCCAGTATGCGCTTGCGGAAGCGGATCGCATCATTGTGCTCCTGACGCGCGAGTCGGGCATGCTCCGTGCGGTGGCTCAGGGAGCTAAGAAGCCACGCAGCCGACTCGGAGGATGCCTGGAACCGCTGAATCACGTGCGCGTGCGCTTTTATGCCAAGGAGGGCGCAGACCTCGCACGCGTCTGGCAATGTGAAATCCTCCATTCCTTCCTGAGCCGGAATCCGACCCCGGACCGGCTTTTCGGTTTCAGTTACCTTTCCGAACTGGCTCTGGAAATGGTGCCGGAAAGCAGCCCGAACGAACTCCTGTTCCGCTTGCTGCTCGCGGTTCTGGAAGTTGGCGAGCGGATCGGCGTCAACGAGCCCCTGCTGCGCTATTTCGAGATCTGGGCGTTGAAGCTCAACGGCTGGCTTCCCGATTATGACTATTGCTCGGATTGCGGCAGATGTGTTAAAGATGAAGGGTTTTACGCATGGATGCCTTCCGGCGAAGGGAGGTGCGGGGCGTGTGCGCAGGAGCGGGGCATCAGGATTGGTGCGGAAAGCGCCCGTCTGGTGCGCAGCATCAAGGAAATTTCTCCGGGACAGTTTGCGTCCCGGCCGCAACCGGGTGTTTCGAACCGTGAACTGGAGCGATTAACGCAGAGTCTGATTGAGTGGCATCTGGAGAAACGACTCAAATCCTACGGCCCGCTGAAGGAAATGATGCGCAGCGGCTGAACGGGCTGCGGCCTGACTGCGGGCTTCAGGATTTGAACCAACCGGCGGTGCCTTTTTATATACGATAACCTAAGTGCGCGAAAAAAAACTGAACCGCAAAGACCTCGAAGACCTCGAAGTTTTTGGAGCGCTTTATGCCTGCGCACTCGCTTCCCCCGCAGTTATGGCGGAGGAAGCGAAATAATGAACCTTTGGGGTCTTTGCGGTCTTCGAGGTTCAAATAAGGCGGCGGCTTATTTCGCCATGTATAAAATGCGTCGGCCGCCCGCGTGGCTCGGGAAGATATGCAACCGAAAAATTTTCAGCAGATCATTCTGGCTTTGGAACAATACTGGGATCGTGCGGGGTGCGCATTGCAGCAACCCTATGATCTCGAAGTCGGAGCGGGAACCATGGCTCCGGAGACCTTTCTGCGCGTGCTGGGGCCGGAACCGTACAATGTCGCCTATGTGATGCCGTCGCGCAGGCCTGCCGATGGCCGATACGGTGACAATCCCAATCGCCTGCAGAAGTACTTTCAGTACCAGGTGATTCTCAAGCCCTCGCCGCGCAACGCACAGGACCTCTACCTGCGGAGCCTTCTGGCGCTGGGCATTGATCTGCAGGAACATGACCTGCGCTTCGAGGAGGACAACTGGGAATCTCCCACGCTGGGCGCCTGGGGCATCGGCTGGCAAGTGCTGCTCGACGGCCTGGAGATCACGCAATTCACCTATTTCCAGCAGGCGGGCGGGATCGATCTGGATCCGATCAGCTGCGAAATCACCTACGGCCTCGAGCGGATCGGCACATTCATCTCCGAAGTCGACAGCGTGTATAAACTGGTATGGACCGGCGGCCTCACCTACCGTGACGTGCGCCACCGCGAAGAAGTCGAGTTCTCCAGGCATAATTTCGAGGCCGCCAATGTCGAGATGCTTTTCAGCCTCTTCGGCATGTATGAGGAGGAGTGTAAGCGCCTGCTGGCCGTCGATCTCGTATTGCCGGCTTACGATTACTGCCTGAAATGCTCGCACACTTTCAACCTGCTGGATGCCAGGGGGGCCATCAGCGTTACCGAACGGGTCGGCCTGATTGCCCGCGTGCGCCAGCTTGCCTGCGAGGTGGCACGCCGCTATGTGGAGAGCCGGGCGCAACAGAATTTCCCGTTGCTCCATGCCGCCGCTGCCGCTGCGGGCAGGAGCGCGGAGAGAGCCGGGGATTGATCATGGAAAATGCGGAACTCTTGGTGGAACTGGGAACCGAGGAAATCCCGGCCTCTATGCTGGAGCGAGCCGCGCATCAATTCGCCGCCGCCCTGCTCGAGGGCCTGCGCGCGGAGCGCCTGCACGCCGTAACGGAAACTGTCTGGTACACGCCGCGCCGCATGATCGTCGGACTCAAAGACATCCCGGTGCGTCAGGAAGATCTGCTGGAAACGGTCACGGGCCCGCCAAGACGAATCGCCTATGACGGCGAAGGCAAACCCACGCGTGCCGCCATTGCATTTGCTGAAAAAAACGGTGTGCCGCTCGCGAAACTCAAGATTGAGGCTACCCCAAAAGGCGAGTACCTCACGGCCGTGCGCCGGCAAAAGGGGGAGTCAACCGCGCGCGTTCTTGGGCGTGTGATTCCGGCCGCGATCGCCAGGATCGAATTCCCGAAAACCATGTACTGGACCGCGGACAAGTTCCGCTTCAGCCGTCCGTTGCGCTGGATCGTGGCTCTTTTCGGGGGCAAGGTCATCCGGTTTGGGATTGCCGATGTGACCGCGTCACGCTACACCTCGGGCCACCGTTTCGAAGGGAAATCGAGAATTGCCATCCTGAACCTCGCTTCGCACAAGGAATCGCTGCTCGCCAACGGCGTCGTGGCCGATCCCGCCGAGCGCGCAGCGCGCATGCGCGCCGGCCTCGGGGAGGCGGCAATCGCAGCCGGCGGCCTGCTTCTGACCGACGAGGACCTGTTCAAGACTGTAGTGAACCTGAACGAAAATCCCTCCGTCATTTGCGGCACGTTCGACCGGCGCTTCCTCGAACTCCCCGAGGAAATCCTGGTTACCGTAATGAGGGAGCATCAGAAATATTTCTCGGTAATTGATGCAGAACGGCGCTTGCTGCCGAATTTCCTCGCCGTCATCAATCTGGCTTCCGATCCCAAAGGCAAGATTTGCGCAGGCCACGAGCGCGTCCTGAAGGCCCGCTTCGCCGACGCGGAGTTCTTCTGGAACACCGACCGCAAAATGAAACTCGCCGGGCGCGAGGCCGCACTCAAGAGCGTCCTGTTTCAGCAGAAACTCGGCTCCTACTACGAAAAGACTCAGCGCGTGCTGGCACTCCTGCCCAAAGTGGCCGATGCGGCCGGTTGCGCAGGTGAACTGGCGGATCTGGAAGCTGCCGCGCACATGATGAAGTGCGACCTGGTCACCGAAATGGTAAAGGAATTCACCGACTTGCAAGGCATCGTGGGCGGCCTGTATGCCCGGGCTGAAGGGTACCCGGAATCGGTCTGGCGTCCGATATATCAGCAATATATGCCGAAGTCGTCCACTTCCGCGTCTCCCTGCACGCTCGGTGCCGCCGTGCTTGCTCTGACCGACCGGCTGGATTCGGTTTGCGGGTGCTTTTCCGCGGGCCTGGTGCCGACCGGTTCCAAGGATCCGTTCGCCGTGCGTCGGCAGGGAAACTGCATCTTGAAGATCATGCTGGATCACCGCATCGGCGCGTCGCTGGAAAACCTGATTTCCTGGGGGCTGGCCGGAATGAATTCCGCTCCCGACGACACCGCGGGCGAACTCAAGAAGTTCTTCGAAGGCCGATTGCGTTTCCTGTTCGAGGAAATGGGACATCCTTATGATTGCATCAACGCGGCCCTGGCGGTCGGGTTCGACAATCCGGTCGATGCGGCCGACCGGGTGCGTGCACTGCAGGCGATGCGTGAAGAATCGGACTTCCTGGCGCTTGCATCGAGCTTCAAGCGGGTCATGAACCTGGTGAGCCAGGCCGGTTTTCCTGCGGAAGAACCGGATCCGGCATTAATGAGCGACACCGCCGAAAAGGAGCTGTGGCGGAGCTATTGCAGCATCCGCCCGGAAGCCGAGAGGGCGGGACGGAGCGGCCGACATACGGACGCTCTGCGCCTTATGGCATCGTTGCGCGGAGCAGTGGATGCTTTTTTCAATGAAGTACTGGTCATGGCAGAAGATCAGGTGTTGCGCAGGAACCGGCTCGCGCTGCTCAGTCAGCTGGCCCGGCTGTTCCTGAGTATTGCCGATATTTCGCAGATTGTATTCGCCGGCTGAAAACCGAAGTGATGAGTAATGAGTGATGAGTGGTGCAATTCATAGGATTTTGTCTCATCACTCGTTGCTCATCACTCATCACTCAATAGAGGAACTCGAAAATGATCTCAAAAGGAGTCAAGATCGCGCCTGCACATGGAAAACTCGGTGTCGTCCTGCCCGGGATGGGTGCCGTCAGTTCTACCTTCATCGCCGGAGTGGAAGCCGTAAAACAGGGGCTCGCAAAGCCCATCGGCTCGCTCACCCAGATGGGCACCATTCGTCTGGGCAAGCGTTCGGAACGCCGCGTGCCGGCCATAAAGGACTTTGTTCCCCTCGCATCATTGAAAGATCTGGTTTTCGGCGGGTGGGACATTTTTACGGAAAATGTCTACCAGGCCGGTTTGAATGCCGGAGTGCTGGAGCGCTCCCTGCTGGAATCGGTCAAACCGGCGCTCAGCAAGATCCGCCCATGGCCGGCCGCGTTCGACAGCTATTATGTAAAGCGCCTGCACGGCCCGAACGTGAAGAAAGGCCCCAACAAGATGGACCTGGCTGAGCAGGTGATGGAAGATATCGCCAATTTCAAGAAGAAGAACAAGCTCGATCGTGTCGTCATGGTGTGGTGCGGGAGCACCGAAATCTTCCTCAAACCGAAACCCGTGCACCGGACCATCGCCAGTTTCGAAAAGGGATTGCTCACTAACGACCGGGCGATCGCCCCGAGCATGATTTATGCCTATGCGGCCATCAAATCGGGAATCCCCTACGCCAACGGCGCCCCGAACCTGAGCGCCGATATTCCGGCGCTGATTCAGCTTGCCGGCCAAAACAACGTTCCGATCTGCGGTAAGGACTTCAAAACCGGCCAGACCCTGATGAAGACTATCCTGGCTCCCGGCCTGAAATCGCGTCTGCTCGGCTTGAACGGATGGTTCTCCACCAATATTCTCGGCAACCGGGATGGCGAGGTGCTCGACGACCCCGAATCGTTCAAGACCAAGGAAGAGAGCAAGCTTTCGGTGCTGTCGCAGATACTGCAGCCCGATGTCTATCCGGACCTGTATTCCAAGTTCACCCACTGCGTGCGCATCAATTACTATCCGCCGCGCGGGGACAACAAGGAAGGCTGGGACAACATTGACATTTTCGGCTGGCTCGGCTACCCGATGCAGATCAAGGTCGACTTCCTCTGCCGGGACTCGATCCTGGCTGCGCCGCTTGTTCTCGATCTCGTCATGTTCCTCGATCTGGCGCACCGCTGCGGGATGAAGGGAATTCAGGAGTGGCTCTCATTCTACTTCAAGAGCCCGATGTGCGCGCCGGAACTCTATCCCGAGCATGATCTGTTCATCCAGCTCATGAAGCTCAAGAACACGCTCCGGTATTTGCGCGGCGAGGAACTCATCACCCACCTCGGCCTGGAGTACTACGACTAGCCCGCATTCGAGTGATGAGTGATGAGTGGGGCCGCAATCACTCATTACTCATCACTCATCACTGCCTTCAGGCGGTTCTGGAGACGGATTCGGTGGAACCGAGCGCTGCGTGTGCCGCTGCCAGCCGCGCGATCGGCACCCGGTATGGCGAGCACGACACATAGTTCAGGCCGACCTCGTGGCAGAACATGACCGAGGAAGGCTCGCCGCCGTGTTCACCGCAGATGCCCACTTTGAGGCCGCTGCGCGTCCCACGCCCCTTCTCCGTGGCCAATCTCACCAACTGGCCCACGCCGTCGCGATCCAGAACCTGGAATGGATCATATTGGAAAACGCGGTGCTCAATGTAGTGGGGCAGGAACTTGCCGGAGTCGTCCCGCGAAATCCCGAAGGTCGTCTGGGTGAGGTCATTGGTGCCGAATGAGAAGAACTCGGCCACCTCTGCAATCTTATCCGCCGTGATGGCTGCGCGCGGCAGCTCGATCATGGTGCCCACGAGGAACTCGACAGTCATTTTGGCTTTTTCGAATACCGCGGCGGCCACTCGCCGGACCACGTCGCTCTGCAGCCTGAGCTCAGTCAGGTCGGCGACCAGCGGAATCATGATTTCTGGGCGGACGTCCACGCCGCGCTTTTTGACGTTCACGGCCGCCTCGAAGATGGCGCGCGCCTGCATCTCGGTGATCTCCGGGAAGACAATGCCAAGACGGCAGCCGCGGTGTCCGAGCATCGGATTCGCCTCATGCAGCGACTGCACGCGCCCCCAGAGGTGCTGTGCGCGCACCTTCAGTTTGCGTGCCAGCTTGCGCGTGTCTTTCTCAGTGTGCGGCAGGAATTCGTGCAATGGCGGATCGAGAGTGCGGATCGTGACCGGGTAACCGTTCATCGCGGTAAATATGCCTTCGAAATCCTTGCGCTGAAGCTTCAGAAGCTGACCGAGGCCTCCCAGGTACAGCTTTCTGGGTTCGACGAGCTCCTTCTGGAGCTGTTTGCGCTTCTGGGTGAGTTCTTTGCGCCTTTTCGCCGAGATGCCCCGTTTGAGCTCTTCGGCAATCGCGCCGATCTCTTTCTCCAGACGCTTGAAATCGAGGGAGCCCAGGATCATCTGGCGCATGAAATCGATGCGGTTGCCTTCAAAGAACATGTGCTCGGTGCGGCACAGGCCGATTCCCTCGGCGCCGAATCCGCGCGCCACTTTCGAATCCGCGGGAGTGTCTGCGTTAGTGCGCACACCCAGCCGGCGGAATTGGTCGGCCCACGCCATCAGCTGTCTGAAATCGTCTCCCAGTTCCGGGTCCACGAGCGGTGCCGGGCCGAGAATCACGCGCCCGGTGGTACCGTCCACCGTGATCCAGTCGCCCTGCCGCACTTTGATGTCGTCGACAGTGAATTCGTTCCTTGCGTAATTGATCTGGAGCGCGCCGGCGCCGACGATGCACGGCTTGCCCCAGCCGCGCGCCACGACGGCCGCATGGCTGGTCGGACCGCCCGTGGAGGTCAGGATTCCCACGGCGGCATCCATGCCGCGCACGTCTTCCGGAGAAGTCTCGCTGCGCACCAGAATGACCTTTTCCTTCTTCTCCGCCATGGCTTCGGCTTCAGCGGGAGTGAAAACCACGCGGCCGCAAGCGGCTCCCGGGCTGGCGTTGATGCCCGTGGTCAGGACATTCAGCTTGGCCTTGGGATCGATCATTTTGTGCAACAGCTGGTCAAGATCACCGGGCGGCACGCGCAGGACGGCGGTTTTTTCGTCGATCAACCCTTCCCGCACCATGTCCACCGCGATTTTCACTGCCGCCGGGCCGGTGCGTTTGCCGTTGCGGGTCTGCAGCATCCAGAGCTTGCCGCGCTCCACGGTGAATTCCAGGTCCTGAATGTCTCGATAGTGCTGCTCGAGTTTTTGCGCCACCGCCAGAAACTGAGCATAAACCTCGGGCATTTCGCTCTTCAGTTCCCTGATGTGCTTGGGGGTGCGAATGCCTGCGACCACGTCTTCTCCCTGGGCGTTGGTGAGGTAATCGCCGAAGAGCTCTTTGGCGCCCGTTGCCGGATCGCGGGTGAAGGCTACCCCCGTACCGGAGTCGCTTCCCATGTTGCCGAACACCATGGTCACCACATTGACTCCCGTGCCCAGGTCATCCGCGATATGCTCGCGCCGGCGGTAGGCCTTGGCGCGTTCGCCATTCCAGGAACGGAATACCGCCTTGATGGCCGCCTCCAGCTGTTTGTGCGGATCCGTGGGGAAGTCCGCTCCCGTCTCCCTGCGGATGACCTTTTTGAACTCATCGCAGACCACCTTGAGGTGGGCCGCGGTCAGGTCAGTATCGAGTTTGGCACGCGCCCGCTGCTTGGTCTTGGCGAGAATTTCTTCAAACAGCCCCCCCTCAATGCCCAGCACAATCTTGCCGAACATCTGGATAAAACGGCGGTAGGCATCATAGGCAAAGCGCTCGTTCGAAGTCAGGCGCGCAAGACCCTGCAGCGTGGTTTCGTTCAGGCCGAGGTTGAGGACGGTGTCCATCATGCCCGGCATTGAAAATTTTGCCCCCGACCTTACCGACACGAGCAGCGGATTGTCGGCATCGCCGAATCCCTTCCCGGTTGCCTTCTCAACCCGAGCCAGAGCAGCCAGGACTTCCTCCCACATCCCCTCGGAGAACTGCTCGCCGGAAGCGAGGTAGGCGTTGCAGGCCTCGGTTGTGATCGTAAAACCGGGAGGCACCGGCAGTCCCGCGCTGGTCATTTCGGCAAGGCCCGCGCCTTTGCCGCCCAGCAGGTCCTTCATGTTGCCGGTCCCGTCCGCTCTTCCGTCCGCAAAAACAAACACGTATTTATGAGTCATCAAAGGATTCTCCTGAATCAATTTGAGCCATGATGCCGCAGGAAAAATGCCGGCCGCGCCGGCCTGCCAGAGACAAAACAAACAACCACAGGAAATGCAAATCTATCGAATACTGAATTGAATCGTGAATGTCAAATGAATACGGAGGAGACAGGAGACAGTAGACAAGTTCAGCCTGAGACCGCCCAACCCGGCGAACCGGGAGCGCAGCCTCAGGCTGAGTCAGCTTCTCGAATAGCCTAAAATTCTCATCGGCAATGGCGGCCGCAACTGCAGCGATTATTTTTCATTTCCCGATTGAATCTGCGCTTTAAGAGCGGCGAGTTCCTTTTCCAGCGCCCTGATCTGACGCTGGATTTCGGGCAGTTTTGGGAAAAGTGCAGCAGACCGCCGCCACACACTGCCGTCAAATGCGGGAGAACCGGACAACACGGAGCCGGCGGCCACATCTCCATGGATTCCGCTTTGGGCCATGATAACCGAATTGTCGCCGATATCCTGGTGCCCGGCAAAACCGGCCTGCCCGCCGGCCTGGACGTTGCGCCCCAGCCTGGTCGAACCTGCGAGCCCCACCTGCGCCGCCAGCACGGAATCCTCCCCTACCTGGGCCCCATGTCCGATCTGCACGAGATTGTCGAGTTTGGCGCCCCGGCGGATTCTGGTTTCGCCGATCGCGGCCCGGTCGATCGTGCAATTGGAACCGACTTCCACGTCATTCTCGATGATAACCCTGCCGGTTTGGCGGATTTTGTGATAGGTGCCGTCCCCAATCGGTGCAAAGCCGAATCCATCGGAACCGACGATCGTGCCGTTTTGAATGATGACCCGGTGGCCCAGGATACAGCATTCGCGGACGATGACCCCGGCGTGCAGGATCACATCCTCCCCCAGGCATACTTCTGGATAAAGCACGACGTGGGGATAAATCGTGACCCGGGCGCCGATCCGGCAACCGCGCTCAACCACGGCATAGGCCCCGATGCTCGCTCCGGATCCGATCTCGGCATCCCCGGCAATCACTGCGGTTGGATGAATGCCGGAGGGTGGCAGAACCGGCTCATGAAACAGCTCCAGGGCGCGGGCAAACGCCAGATAGGGATTGGGAGTCCTCAGACTCGGGATGTCGACCGGCGGCAAGTCGATCCCCAAGATGATCGCGGAGGCCCTGGTATTCTTAATGTGCCTGATATATTTCCGATTGGATACAAACGTCAGATGGCCGGGTCCGGCCTCTTCGATGCCGGCGATGCCGGTGATGTCAAGGTCGTGCGCGGCTTCCATCCGGCATTCCAGAATGAGGGCGATTTCAGACAGCTTCATAGATCTCCCAAAGATCCCGTTGGCAGGAAATCACCACGGTGATCGCTTTTCGGGCGCGCCCGGCCTCTTTTATCTGAGTCGAGGAAAGTCATGGAAATCAACGTATTGCCGATTGCCGGCCTATGGTAGTATAGGTTGCTGGGGCAGTCAAGATTCGGCAGCCGGCAGGTTTCCGTTCACAACTATTCGATGCCAGACCAAAGGTGGATTCTTCTCCCGCACAAAGCAGGTCAGTAATTCGATCCGCAAGTTCCGTCAGCCTGGCGACCATGATCAGCCGGCTGCTGGCCGTCGGACGCGAAATGATCATGTCCAGGTATTTCGGGGCCGGTTTTGCGACCGACGCATTCAATGCCGCTTTCCGCGTCCCCAACCTTCTGCGTGACCTTTTTGCCGAAGGGGCGCTGAGCTCTGCATTCGTTCCGACCTTTATCGGGCGGCGAGTCCAAAAGGGCGATCAGGAAGCCTGGCTCCTGGCCAGCCGGGTCATCAATGCGGTCATCGTGGTTCTCTCGGGCGTGACCCTGCTCTTTTATTTTGGCGCCTCCTGGTTTGTCTACCTTCTCGCTTCTCCGTTTGCCGCCACACCGGGCAAGTTCGAGCTGACCGTCCACATGACGCGCATCATGTCCCCCTTTGTGCTTTTCATGGCCCTGGCATCGGCGTTGATGGGCATGCTCAATGCAAACGGCAGGTTCTTTATTCCGGCGCTTGCGCCGGCGGCGTTCAACGTATGCACGATTCTGGCGGGCATTTTCCTGCGGGAGCCGTTGCAGAGATTCGGGATCGAGCCGGTGGTCGCCATGGCAATCGGGGCTTTGGCCGGCGGATTGGCCCAGGTGCTCCTGCAGGCGCCCTCCGCATGGCGCATCGGATTTCGCCACCAGCTTAGCCTCGATCTCAAGGACCCGGGGGTCAGGAAAATCGCAATGCTCATGTTGCCTGCGGTCATCGGCTTGTCTGCCACCCAGATCAACATTGCCGTGGATACTCAGCTGGCGGCGCGCTTCGGAGACGGGCCGGTATCGTATCTGAATTATGCTTTCAGGCTCATCCAGCTTCCGATCGGGCTGTTCGGCGTCGCCATTGCCACCGGCACGCTTACCGCTGTTTCCATCCATGCCGCTTCCAATGACCTGGAGAGGCTGCGCAGCACCGCCGCAGGCAGCTTGAGGCTGGCGGCCTGCCTGACCTTCCCGGCTGCGACCGGCCTGATGATATTCCGCCGTGAAATCATCCAGTTGCTCTTCGAGCGGGGCGCTTTTCTTTCCAGCGATACTCTGCAGACCAGCAACGCGCTGCTTATGTACGCAGCCGCATTATTTGCCTATTCAGGGATAAAAATACTGGTGCCCGCATTTTATGCCCTGGGAGAAACCAGGGTACCGGTGCAGGCAAGCATGATCGCGGTCGGGCTGAAAGTCGCACTCAATTTTCTCCTGATTATTCCCCTGGGCTTCCTTGGACTGGCCCTGGCGACGTCGGCCGCATCGTTGATCAACTTTGCACTCCTGGCCGCGCGCTTTCAAAAGCGGACGCGCGCACGCGGTAACTGGCAGGGATTGACAGTCTATCTGCGGATCGCACTGGCCTCCGCATCCATGGGTCTACTCGCACTTCTGGCCCATCGCTTCATGCAGAAGCTTGTGGATATGAACGGCACCTCCGGACAGGCGGTTTCTCTTGGCGCGGCCATCGGTGTGGGCATCCTGGCCATCCTTCCGTTGCTGCGCCTATTCGGCGTGAAGGAAGAGCGGGAGCTCTCGGCCCTGTGGAAGCGGCTGGCAGGAAAGAAGATATGACCCGCGATTGGTTGGGAGAATTCGAGGTGTACCTGCGAGTCGAAAAGAGGCTCGCGCAGAATTCCGTTTATTCCTACCTGCTGGACCTCGCGAAGCTGAATGAATTCATGAGTGCTCGCGATGTGGCGCTGACCGGTGTCTCCCGCGATGATATCCTCTGCTTTTCAAAGGAACTGCGTGCCCGGGGCCTGTCGTCACGCTCGGTAGCCCGGACCCTGATTGCGGTGCGCGGATTTTACCGCTACCTCGTCAAGGACGGGATCATGGTAGGGGATCCCACCGAGAACCTAGAATCGCCCCCAACTCACCGGCATCTGCCCAGATTTCTCTCCGGCCACGAAGTGGGCCGGCTGTTGAATGCGCCGAATCCTGGTGACCCCAGGGGAATCCGCGACCGCGCCATGATCGAAGTGCTCTATGCCACCGGATTGCGGGTCAGCGAACTGGTGGGCCTGAAAACCAACCAGTTGAATCTGCAGCTCGGAGTGCTTGCCTGTATGGGGAAGGGAAGCAAGGAGAGGATCGTGCCCATCGGCATGGAGGCAATCCGGTGCGTTCAAAGTTACCTTGATGATTCCAGGCTCCTGCTTTTGAAAAACAGGCGGAGCAATTATCTGTTCGTCAGCAGGCTCGGATCAGGATTGACCAGGCAGGGATTCTGGAAGATTCTGCGAGCCCATGGCCGCCAGGCAGGCATTCGCCAGGCGCTCACACCCCATATGCTGCGCCACTCCTTCGCCACGCACCTGCTGGAAAATGGCGCCGACCTGCGATCCGTGCAGGTCATGCTGGGCCATTCCGACATCTCCACTACCCAGATTTATACCCATATTGCCCGCGAACGCCTGCGCCAGATATACAAGAAATTCCATCCGCGAGCATGATTCATCTGGGCAAGCCCACGCCTCTGGGGGCGTGACTCGCAAAGGCTCTGCCGTTCCGGCATCAAATTTCCAATTTTTTTCAGAAGGCCTCGGCAGGAGCGATGGAGCCGCGCGCGTGAGCAAGCGGATCTTCCACCATCCGCTTGCTCACGCGCGCGGATCTGAAATAGTCTCCAATCATAGTATCGATGCGGCTCAAGTTCGGATGGTCAAAAGCAGGACCAGCCCGGCGGCGCCGAACAGAAGATTCGGAGCCCAGGCGGCCAGAAATGGCGCCAGCATGCCGTATGCGCCGAGCTGCTCGAAAACGCGGAAGATTCCCCAATAGCAAATGGCGATGGCAACACTGGAGGTAATGCCGAAAAAAGCGCCTTTCTTGCCCATGGAAAAGGAAAACGGAACCCCGAGCAGGACCATAACCAGGCAACTAAGCGGGAAGGAGATCTTCATATGAAGCTGTACCAGCAATTCTGTTGCGTTATAGCCGGATTGCTTAAGATAATCAATGTAATTCTTTAACTCCCAATAGGTCCTTTTCGCCGACTCTCTGGGTTCGAAAATCTCTCTCTTGAAGTACGCCGACCGCTCGGGAAAGTCAAATTTGGCTCTCTGGATGGCCTCGAATCCCTTGTAGCCGGATTCGAAATTACGCACCCAGCCGTCCTCGAGGACCCACGATCCGTCTTTCTCGATGATCGCACGTTTGGCAAAAAGCCGCCGGGTAATGGTGTGCCGGCGGAAATCGACGTCGTAGACGTTCAGTCTGACAAAGACGTCCTTGATTTGATCGAAGAAGTCGTAGTTATAGATCCTGTTGGACTTGCCTAGGATCCATTTTCGCTGGCTGCCGCTGGTTTGTGCCGGCCTGCCTTTGATCTGGTTGCGGATCATGTCCTGTTGGATGTTTGCATAGGGGAGGAGGTAATCCTGCATGAGATAGACGCCTGCGCAGAAGGCAGCTGCCAATAAAAAGACAGGGAAGGCGATTCGATACAGGCTCCAACCGCCGGCTTTCATTGCGGTGATTTCCGATCCCTTTTCCAGGATTCCAAACAGGATCAGCGACGCGAGCAGAAGCGCCATCGGAACAATCAGCAGCAGGATGTGAGGTGTGAGGAAAAAGAAATATTCAATAACCTTGGTTAGCGGGGTCTTTTGGGTGATGATCTCGTCCAGCAGGTCGAAAAGCGTCAGAATCACGAACAGCATGTAGCAGGTGACGGCAGACCACAAAAAATAGATCAGAAAGCCTCTATAAATATAGGAATCCAGAACCTTCGGGAAAATCGAGCGCACAAGGCTGCTGGTGGAGGAAATCGCCAGACGGTCAAACTTCACGAATGCGGATTTAATTGACACGAGGTGGAGCTTCCGCACGAGGATTTCGAGTCTGACCCTCCACTGCCATTCACCGGCACATTGAGCTAGCCGGCTGTTCTGCTCGGCGCTTGTGAGGAGGATGATGCCGACGGCGAGCAGGATCAGGTTCGCTCCCCAGACACTCAGCCACGGAGGCGCGGTTCCCAGCCTGGCGAATTTCACGCCCTGCATGAACATAACGTAAAATAGCAGCGTAATGACAAGGCTCAGCGCCGATCCTGCGGTCCGGCCGCCGCGGCGCGCGCAAATGCCGAGCGACAGGCCAAGCAAGGCAAAACCGAAAACCGAGCAGGGAAGCGCCAGCCTGCTGTGCAATTCCACCAGTTCTTCCCGCCTCTGGCCGGGATCGGGATCACCGGATCCAGCCAGTAAACTTAATGTACTCAGGGAATTGGGGTTCTTAGCCTTGGCAGATCCGGCGTTGCCTGCGCCGCCGGCAATCTTGAGCGAAATAGGGATGTCAGTTGAGGAAAAATAGCTTATGTTGTCTTGGTCGGGATCCTGCCCGTTGACCTCGTATATGGTGCCTTGTTCCAAATGAAGCTGCAGGTGCCTGCTGTTCAACTCGGAGGTCACCCAGGTACCCTGGCGTGCCATGAGGATCTTGGGAGCATCCTTGTTGCTGTTATCGGCCAGAAAAACCCTGTCCCAATACTGCCGGTTAACCGAAAGGTCGTCGAAATAGAAAACGACATTTTCGAATTTTTCGTTGAACGTGCGCGGCATGATCATGGAGGTTGCCTGGCGGATACTGACGAGGTCCCTTAGATTTGCCAGGATATTGTTCGTTCGCGGAAGGATAATCGTCGACATGAGGGCAGTCGAAAATCCGGCCGCCAGCGCAACAATCAGCACCGGCTTCAGCAAGCGGCGGAGGGAGACGCCGCAGGCGCGCAGGGCGGTAATCTGATGCTCGCCCGACAATCCGCTGAGGCCGATGAGAGTGCCGATCAGGAACGAAAGCGGAATCGTGAAGATCAGCACGCGGGGAGCAATGGTCGCCAGGATAATGAGAACGACTTCAGGGGAGGCATTTCCGGTGATCAGCAATTCGGAGAGGCGGCTGAGTTCGTTCATGAAGGCGACGAAGGTCAAGACCGCAAGGGCAATCAGAAAGGGCGGAATTATCGAAATATAGAGGAGTTTATCAATCTTGCGCATCGTCCGGAAGACTAGCATACACAAAGGAAGCCGTAAATAGGTTCGAGAGGGCCCGTGGCGGATCCTGGCTGCCGGATCGGCGTGAACCTCAACTTCTGATAAGATATATTATGTAAACTAGAAATTATCGCCCTTTTCCTTACCCGATCCCGCTGCCCGACCGGCTTCCCTCTTCCTGCAGGGTCAGGCATGGACATCGCCTTGCCGGTCGCATTCAACTAAGATCCATGAATTCAAGCGGCTATTGTCCGATGCTGGGAGGGTCAAAACCCCCGCCTTTCGGCGACGGCCTCAGCAGTTTTTCTTGGCAAGGTCGCGCCTAATCTGAATGGGACTGGCCGTTGATTTTCGGCGTCGGGGTCGGTATCGGGGTCGCAATCGGAATCGCTATCGTGATCATTTTTTTGCCGGGTACAAAGTGCCGCGGGTGAAAGCCGAAACTGATTGCGACCCCGATGCGCGTCACACGAAGCCGAGTTGTGCCGCGACGACCGGACTTCCCTCACATCTTGTACTTCCCCAGATCTTCGGGATTGAGATTCTCAAGCCACTGGCGGATTTCCTCGGGAGTGCTGCGATCGGCAGACAGCGTGGAAGCAGTCGTGCTGGCAGATTTGGAAAGCACTTCATCGGTTACATAAATGGGCGAATCTGTCCTGAGCGCCAGCGCGATGGCATCCGAAGGCCTCGAATCCACGGTTACGATCTTGCCGGCTACGTCTAGAAAGATCAGGGCATAAAACGTATTGTCCTTGAGTTCGGTAACGACGATTTTGGTCACGCGCGCATCCAGGTGGTTCAGCAGTCCCTTGATAAGATCATGGGTCATGGGACGCGGTGTATCGACCTTTTCGATTTGCAGGGCTATGGCGTTGGCCTCGAAAATGCCGACCCAGATCGGCAGAAGGGTCTCGCCGGTGGTATCCTGCAATACAACGATCGGGGAGTTGGTCAGCGGGTCCATCATCAGTCCTTTGATCTTGAACTCAATCTCTTTCATGCTTCCTCCGTGTTACTGAACCCAGATCCCCTTGAGGCTGTTGGCGCTGAAACCTGAAATCCGCACCGGGACGATCCGGCCCAGCAGATCCGCGGGGCCGTCGAAGTTTACAATGCGATTGTTACTCATCCGTCCCGAGAGCTGGAACCGGGCGCGGGCCTTTCCGTCGGCCAGCACGTCCACCACCTGCCCCATGTGCGCGGCATTTTTGTTGAACTGGATCAGCTTTTGCTGCTCCTGCAAAATGCTCAATCTCCTCCCCTTTTCTTCCTCCGGCACGCTATCTTCCAACTGAAGAGCAGCGGTATTAGGCCGGGGCGAGTATTTAAAGGAGAAAACGCAATCGTATTGTACCTCATCGAGCAGGCTGAGAGTATGGCGAAAGTCCTCCTCCGTCTCTCCGGGAAATCCCACAATGATATCGGTCGAAATGGCGATCGGGCGCGGCGCAGCACGGAGTTTGGCGATCGTTTCCATATATCGCTCGCGCGTGTATCCGCGGCGCATTGCCTTTAGCACGCGCGTCGATCCGGATTGAACCGGTATGTGCACCTGATCGCAAACCGCAGGAACGGTTGCAATGACCTCAATCAGCTCGTCATCAAAGTCATTCGGGTGGGGCGAAGTGAAACGGATGCGTTGCAGGCCGTCGATCTGAGACAGGCTGCGCAATAATCCCGCAAAGGTCAGGCCTGCCGGGGACGGATCGCGATAGGCATTCACGGTCTGGCCCAGGAGCATGATCTCCAGGTACCCCTGCGCCACGAGATTCCGGACCTCTTCGATGATGGGAGCGCTGGCGCGGTCTCTTTGCCTGCCTCTGGTAAACGGAACCACGCAAAAGCTGCACTGCCGGTCACAGCCCTCACTGATGGTTACTCCGGCGCGCCACCGGCTCTCGCGCAGCACATAGGCGGTTTCAAGCGGCTCCGGATCTTCATCCATGCGAAGATCGATTGCCGGCGCGCGGCCCTGGGTCGCGCGCGCCACCAGGTCACCCATCACGTGCCCTTTTTGAGGTCCGGCGAGCAGATTGACAAAAGGCACTTTCTTCAAGACCCGGTCGCCCTCGAGTTGAGGCATGCAGCCGACAACGCCGACGATAACCTCCGGGCGTGCATTTTTTAGACGTTTGACTTCGCCAAGGCGGGCATAGACCTTTTGCACGGCCTTCTCGCGCACGCTGCAGGTATTGAGAATGATCACGTCGGCCGCGGCAGCATCCTGCGCCTGTTCCATGCCGTGATGAATCAGATTGCCGGCGATCTTTTCGGAATCCAGCTCATTCATCTGGCATCCGAATGTCTCAACAATAAACTTCCTGGCCATGCCTGCCTGCTTTATCGGGGATTCAGATCGCGCTCACTGCCGCGTTCTCGTTAAATGTAGCATGAGAAGCGTGAAGTCAGAAGATGCAATCAAGGCGCTCGGTATAGCTATACATGGCGTCGTGAATGCGCGACCAAAATCAACTCGCTCCCCGCGGTTCTTGTTTGCCTGTCCCGCTTTACCCTGGGGCTTTTCCGCCCTTGGAGGCATGTGCGAGCATTTCCCTTGCATGGCGGCGAGTCGTTTCGGTCAGGACTTCCCCGCCGAGCATGCGCGCCAGTTCCTCGACCCGGGCCGAGCCTTGCAGCGGTTCCACCAGCGTCTCCGTGCGCCCGGCCAGAGTCTCCTTGCGGACGCACAGGTGGTTGCGAGCGTGTGCGGCGATCTGCGGCAAATGGGTCACGCACAGCACCTGGCTGTGGGAGGAAACGTCGCGCAGACGTTTGCCGACGACTTCGGCGACGCGCCCGCCGATTCCCGCATCGATCTCATCAAACACAAGCGTCTTCCCTCCTTCGCCTCCGCCGCACAGCGTTTTGATTGCCAGCATAATGCGTGACAATTCCCCGCCGGACGCAATCCTGGATAAAGGCCGCATATCCTCCCCGGGATTCGGCGCAAGCAGGAACTCGATTTGATCCACACCATCCGGGCCACAAAATGCCGGAATCTGCCGGTAGGATGCAACCGTGGGCCGATCCCGCAGGTGGAAATGGACGCCCAATTCCATTTTTTCCATGGCCAGCGTCTGGAACTCCTTGCGGATTTCGCGCTCCAGCCGCAGCGCGTCCTTATGCCGCTTGGAGGAGAGCATTTCGGCACGATCGAGGTATTCCTTCAGGCCGGCCTCGAACTCCACCGCCAGCCGGACCGACCAATCGTCGGATGTTTCCAGCTCCAGAAGGCGCTTCTCCGACCGGTCGGCGAAGGCGAGGACTTCCTCCATCGACTTGCCGTACTTGGCGAGGAGCCTGTCGAAATCGGCAAGCCGCCTTTCGATCTGATCAAGGCGTTCAGGGGTAAAATCAATGCTGCCGGGATAATCACGCGCCACCAGGGTCAGGTCTTCGAGCCGGTACTGGCTCTCCCGCAAGCCCTCGACATGTGCCGCCCATGTGGCATCGAATTCGGCCAGTTGCTGCACAAGGCGCATGATGCGGTCGAACAGGCCGGCAAGCGATGGCTCTCCCTCGTAAAGGAGGCGTTGGGTTTCGCTTGCCAGCGCGAAGATCTTCTCCCTGTTGGCAAGCACGGAACGTTCGTTCTCGAGTTCTTCTTTTTCACCTGCCCGGATGTCCGCGCGGCGGATTTCCTCGACTTGAAATCGCAGGATGTCGAGCAGACGTTTGCGCTCCTGCTCGTCCATCGCGAGCGCTTCCAGCCGCCGGGCAATATCCCGCAGGCCTCCGTAACGACTGCGCAACTCGCCGGTCTCTCCAGTGTTGCCGGCGAAACGGTCGAGCCATTTGAGGTGCGTCGCCAGATCGAGCAGCGCCTGGTGATCCTGCTGGCCATGGATGTCGGCGAGCAGACTCCCAAGCGATTTGAGCAGCGACAGGGTGGAGAGGCTGTTGTTGACAAACACCCTCCCCCTGCCGCCGGCTGTTATCTCGCGGCGGATAAGCAGGAGATCGTCTTCCAATTCGAACCCTGCCGATTCCAGCAGTTCCCCAACAGATTTGTTCTCGACGGAAAAAGCTCCCTCGATTACCGCAGTGTCGCAGTTGCTGCGCACCATTTCAGGGGAAGAGCGGGATCCTGCCAGCAATCCGAAGGCATCCACCAGGATCGATTTCCCCGAACCGGTTTCACCCGTCAATACGGTGAGACCCTCGTTGAATTCAATTTCAAGGCTCCGTATCAGTGCAAAATCGCGGATTCTCATGAACCGGAGCATGCATTTGCCCCTTGATTGGATCAGACTGTAAATGAATTATCAAATTCACGACGAGCCGCTGGATTTCACGGCAGAAAGTAGTTTAGCACAAGGCTCGCATGCCGCCACACCCGGATGGATCCTTAAAATGATTAGACCTTATCCTGCCGTTTCGCGTCTCTAATACTGGAGAAGGGCGTAGCTGCACCTTGTGATGCTGCTAGTCGGGGGGGATATGGAGCGCGCGCGTCAGCAAGCGGTTATTTGAAGACTGTTCAGCCGCTTGCTCA
>Ga0315277_10002046_pt1 | contig 28414 bp, 32 predicted proteins | sample YL17G05_15_MG_FD_203695 | JGI IMG/M metagenome (GOLD analysis project Ga0315277, IMG submission 203695) | Sediment microbial communities from Yellowstone Lake, YNP, Wyoming, USA - YL17G05_15 | ecosystem: Environmental > Aquatic > Freshwater > Lake > Sediment | place: USA: Wyoming | collected... | reverse complement strand
GTATGGCTCGGGCCGCCGCGCCCAGATGGAATGGTTCTCGGTGGGAGGAAAAACCGGCACGGCGCAAAAACCGGTGCCCGGCGGGCGCGGCTATCTGAAAGGCCATTATATCGCTTCCTTTATCGGAATGGCGCCGCTCGCCGATCCGGAAGTGGTGGCACTGGTCATTATTGATGACCCCAGGGGATCCATCTGGGGGGAAAGCGTTTGCGGCCCGGTCTTTAAAAATGTGGTCGAATACACGCTCCGTTATTTGAACGTCAAACCTGATATGTTATAATCAAAATATGAAAGACAGAAAAAGAGTATTGTCAGGAATCCAGCCGACAGGAAGATTGCATCTCGGCAATTTGATCGGGGCGGTGGAGAACTGGGTCAAACTGCAGGAAGAGCACGAATGTTATTTTTTTATCGCCGATTTCCACGCTCTGACCACGGCTTACGCCGAAACCGCGACGCTCAAGGAAGATATCCGGCAGGTGGCGATCGATCTTTTGTCCGCCGGCATTGCCCCCGAAAAATGCGTTCTGTTCAAACAATCCGATATTCCCGAACACGCCGAACTGCACCTCCTCTTTTCCATGATAACGCCGCTCCCGTGGCTGGAGAGAGTTCCAACCTATAAAAGCAAAATAGAAGAGCTCAAGGAAAAAGACCTGGGTACCTATGGATTCCTCGGCTATCCGGTTCTCCAGGCGGCGGATATCTTGATCTATAAAGCGAACCTGGTTCCGGTGGGTGAAGACCAGCTGCCGCACCTGGAGCTGACCCGCGAGATCGCGCGCCGCTTCAATTATCTCTATAAAGAAATTTTCCCTGAGCCCAAAGGGGACCTGACCGCTTTCCCGGTCCTGCCGGGAATTGACGGCAGAAAAATGAGCAAGTCTTATCAGAACACGATCGCCATTTCGGATCCTCCGGAAACGATCAGGAAAAAGATCAGCGCCATGGTGACCGATCCGGCGCGGGTGAAAAGGGAAGATGTCGGCCACCCCGAAGTCTGCCCGGTTTATGCTTATTACAAAGTATTTGCCAAAGCTCGGGTGGAAACGGTGGCGCAAGAATGCGCTGCGGCAAAACGCGGCTGCGTTGAGTGCAAAAAGGAAATGGCGGAGGTCCTGATCGGTTATCTGGCGCCGATCCATGCGGCACGGAAAGAGCTGGAGAAAGACCCCAAGATCCTGGGCCGGATCCTGGCCGATGGGTCGCAGAGGGCGCGAAAAGTTGCTTCCCAAACCTTGCTTGAAGCCAAGCAAGCCGTAGGACTGGCATGACCGAAGAATTAGCCTATCAGATCAAAATCGATGTTTTTGAGGGTCCGTTCGATCTCCTGCTCCAGGCCATCAATGACGGCAAAATCGACATCTATCACGTTTCACTTTCACAGATCACCGCCTCTTATTTGGAATATTGGAGGATGGCGTTTCCCGATCTCATTGCCGCTTCGGATTTTATTTACATGGCAGCCTATCTGATCGAGCTTAAGTCGCGCAGCATCTTGCCGCACAAAGAAGAGCCGGAGCTGGAGGAAGAGATATTGAAAGTGGAGGCCTCCCTGCTCAGCCATATTCAGGAATACGAAGTCTACAAGAAACTGGCGCAGAGCTTGAGACAGCGCAAAGAAATTTTTGAGCGGATCTACGGAAGGCACGAGGGGGAGGCACAGGAAAAGGAGTTCGAGCTGGTGGATGTTTCGCTGCGCGACCTGGTCCTGGCTTTTCAGCGGGTATACGCCGAGGCGGCGGAGCGCGAGAGGGTGGTCCCGATCGAGGCGGAATCGATCACCCTGGAAGACAAGATCATCGAGATCAAACGGCGGGTGGCGGGCCGAAAAGACGGCCTGCCGTTTGAGGATCTATTTTTGTCAAAGACCCGGCTGGAGATTGTGGTTACCTTTTTGGCGATCCTGGAGCTGGCCAAGCAGAGATTTATCAGCATCCGGCAGGGAAGGGGATTCGGTTCGATCCTGATCTTTGCGGTAGGCCTGATAGAAGAGGAAAGGATAGTTGATGGAATCAGATCAAATTAAAAATATTTTGGAATCGCTGCTGTTGGTGGCGCGCAAACCGCTGACGCCGGAAGAACTCGCTAAGGCGACCGGATTCCCGCCGGAGATGATATTGGCTGGCCTGGAGGAGCTTTGCGCCGAATATGAAAACCGGGGCATCCGGATCGTCAAAGTTGCCGGCGGGTATCTAATGGGAACCAACCCGGACAATGCGGATTTTGTGCATACACTGCTGCACGCTAAAATGGAAACGACGCTTTCTCCGCAGGCCCTGGAAACTTTAGCCATTATCGCTTACAAGCAGCCGGTGACGCGGGTGGAGATTGAGCGGCTGCGCGGAGTGATTTCCGACTGGGTGATCGATTCCCTGCTGGCCAAGAAAATGATCTATGAGATAGCGCGCAGTGAAGCGGTGGGCCGGCCTTATTTATATGGGACCACCAAGGAATTTTTGAGACACTTTGGTTTGAAGGACCTCTCCGACCTTCCCAAGCTTCCGGAATCTACTGCCGAGCAGGAAGACCTCTTCAGATCCGCTCTGCACGAAACCGTTCAGTGAGGATTATTCGTATTCCAGGGGCAGATTGAGTTTTTGCTTGAGCGCGATATTGTAGTTATCGATTTTTTCTTTGGCATAGTCCGGCTGGATATAATGATGGGGCGCCAGATTGAAGGCGCTGATAAAGAAGCCGGCTACCATCGTCAGAGCTCCGCCGGTGATGGTTGACTGGCTGGCTGACAGCCCGGCTCCGCCGATCATGACCAGAGCACCCACTCCGATCGAAAGATTGCCGATCATTCTTATTCGTGCCTTCGAACTGTCCAGGTCATAAACGCGCCGGTATTCATCCTGGGCACCGACCAGTTGCAGAAAATCCAGGTCCGAGAGTTCTCGCACCGTGCCCTTATAAATAAACCAATCTGTAATTTCCTTATTTTCCTGGCGCTGCAGCGAAGAGGTGGAAATATTGCCGTAAGTTTGCGCGTAAGCTTCCAGAGTGTAGGTGGTGGTATCAATGTTGGTCGATGAATAGCTGCTGGTCTCGCCGATGACGCGCGTCTTAGCCACCAGCGTTAATTTATTGCGCTGATAGTCGAGTTTATTGATATAGGCCTGATCGGACGCCTGGTCGGCCAAAACCGCCGGAGCCAGAACCAGGATCGTCAGAAAAACGGCAAGGATTCTTTTCAACATGACCATTTTATTATAGCACTTCGCGCAGAAAATTTAAACACCGGCTTGAACTTTTGCAGGCATCGTTCTAAAATTCAGGTGTGAAACTTTATTTGCTTCGCCATGGCGACGCCGAAAAAGCCAAAGGGAAAGAAGATGATTCCGAGCGGCCGCTGACCGAGCTGGGAAAGCAGCAGAGTCTAAAGGCCGCTGAAGAAATTAAATCGAAGGGGATAACTTTTGATGTTATTTTCACTTCTCCTTTTCTTCGCGCTTATCAAACCGCGGAAATAGTTGTCGGCGCGTTGGGGACGGGGGATAAGATTATTAAAGAGCCGCTCTTGGCTCCGGGCCTGGAATTCGTAAATCTGATGGAACTGCTTGAGGATTACAGCGATCGCAGCCGCATCCTGGTGGTTGGCCACGAACCCGACCTCGGTGAAATTGCCGGCCAGTTCCTTTGTCTAGATGGCCCCCGCCCGCTAAAAAAAGCGGAATTGGTAGAGATCGATTTTTAAAATTTTCAGCTGAAATTTACGTTCGAAAGCGCAGATAATCTTTCAAATGTCTACCGAAGCGACCCGTTTAAAAGCTAGATGGCAACATTTTGCCGGCCGGCTAGGCAATTGGCTGGGTATCGGTAAGGAACGCTTTATGGAACACGCACGGGAGCGGCTGACTGATATTTTAACCAGTTATGGCACGGTTCGCCTGGGATCAAAGATGTGGGTCCCCAAGCCTGAGATAAAGATGTCGGAGAAAGGGACGCTTTATCCGGCTGATTTGGAAAACCTGGCTTATGACCGGGTTCAGTCACGCTTCGGAACCAATGGGAAATTTATTGATAAATTTATGCGATTTTTCAAATACGAATCAATTAATGAGATCGAAGCTGCGCTAGTAAAACTCAGAAGGCTTTTCACTTGCGCAGCACAAGCTGGCAGTGATATCAGGAGACTGATCCCATTATTGCATGCCATAATGACGGAGCCTTCTTTCTGTCATTTCTCGGGTTATCCCGGCAAATTTTCTTTGGATCTGGATGATATATCTCAGAAGATAGCTGACGGTAAAGATCCAGTTAAAGAATTAGATTTTGATGAGTACATCGCAAAGTTAATCAAAGAAGAAATCGACCGGATAATCAATTACTGATCAAGATTCTAATTTTTCCACCAGCTTTGAATATTTTTCGTGGATCAGTTTTCGATCGAATTCATAGCATTCTTCGAGCATGGCTTCCTGTTCAAGCTGGTCAAAATAGCGCGAGGAAGCGGGAAAGAAAATTTTATCTTCTTTCTGAATGTGTTTCGGGTAGAAATCGATCAGCTGTTCGCAGAATTTAATAATATCCTTTAAGGATCCCTTATTTCCCTGAGCGTATTGGTTTTTGGCATCTACCAGGCTGCCGACCGTTTTCCTGCCCCAGACGTGTTCAGATATTAGTTCCTCCATCATTTTTTTATCTTTATCCGACATAGGTTTTTTGCCCAGGATATTAAAGAGAATATCTTCTTCTTTGCCATGATGGCACCGGTCGGCGTAGGTCCGGATAAAGTCGACCGCCGTGTCAATAAAGTTCAGATCAGCCTGGCCGGCCTGTTTTGCTCGTTCAACTTCTTTGGCCATCAATTTGATCATGCGTTCGATCAATCGGTGCTCAATCATTAAAAGTCCAATTGTCAGCATAATGCTGTATTATATCACATTCGATTTCTGATATAATTCAAGCAGGAAAAAGGAGGACGTCGTGAGTAAAAGAATATTTTTGTTTTTAATTTTGTTTTTCCTTTTTGCGACTGCCGGGGGAGCGCAGAGCCGCAGTCTTTACTGGGAGAGAATTGACGTGGATCTGTTCATTAATAAGGATTCCAGTGTCGATGTTTCGGAGAGGCAGGAGTACGTTTTCACCGGCGCCTGGAATGGCGGCTATCGAGATATTAAGATCAAAGGTTTTGATAGCATTACAAAGGTAGAGGTTTCGGAAGATGATATCATTTATAAAGAGGGAAGTTTGGATAAATATCATTTTACGGTTTCGAAGGGTGGGGGAAACTATCAGATAAAATGGCGCTCCCGCTGGCCGGCCGATCCCGAATACAATAACACCCACAAGCTCTTTACCATCAAATATCAAGTGAATGGACTGATAACTTATCAGGACAAATTCGATGAGATCTACTGGAAGGCCATCTTCGAAGAACGCGATGGCAACGTCAATAATGCTACCGTCAGGCTGCATTTTCCCGGGCCGGTCGATCCCAAAGCCCTTGCGGTAAGTCTTTTTTCGGGAGCCGAGGGGGCGCAGTGGAAAATAATTAATCCCGAAACGATCCTTTTTTCCGGCAAAGACCTTTCCCCCAGCACCCTTTTTGAGGTCAAAGTTGATTTTCCGGCGGGAATGGTGGAGAGAAAGTTCAGCTTGAATAAATTCATCAGAGCCAACATTTCCCCCTATCTGCCTTATGTTTTTCCTTTTATCACATTGATGCTAATGTCATTCCTGTATGTGCGGCTGGGAAAGGATTATGAAGTGAAGGGGATTCCCCGGGTGGTCTCGAAACTGCCTTCTGACCTGGCTCCCGCCCTGGCGGGGACGGTGATCGATGAAGAAGCCGGGATGAAAGAGATCATCGCTACAATCGTTGATCTTTCCCGGCGCGGTTATCTGGAGATCACCGAGAAAGTGGAAAAGGCCTGGATCTTCACCAGCCGGGACTTCGAAATTGAATTAAAGAAGTTGCCGGTCGGTTTGCTTGATTATGAAAATAAAATTATTAACGGCATGTTCGGCATCCCAAAAGCGGGTGACAAGATCAAGATGTCGGATTTGCGCGAAAAATTTTATAAGAACATCGATGGGATCAAAGATCTGATCTTTGGCCAAACCGTAAAGAAGGGTTTTTTTGAGAGCGATCCGCGCAAGGTGAGGAATAAATATCTTCTGGTTGGCCTGGCGATCGCTTTGGCGGGACTTATTCTGGTCGGGTTGACGGATTTCACCATTGCTTTCATGTCCTTTTGGCTGGCGGGATTCTCGGGCATCCCGGCTTTCTTCGTGGTCCGCGGAATGGGCCAGAAACAAATGTTTCAAACTGCTTTTCTTTCGATTTTTGTCATCTTTGGCGTTTCATTGGCCGGGCCGATAATAATCAGCCTGATAGCCGAATCAAACTCGATCTTATTGGTTCCGCTGGGAGCGGGAATATTGTTCTCGGGAATAATCGTTGCTATTTTTGCTCCTTTCATGCCGAGAAAAACGCTTTTGGGATCAAAAGAAAAAGAGAAATGGATTGGATTCAAAAATTATCTGGAGCATGCGTCAAAGCTGGAAGGAGAAAAGCAGTTCGATAAATTTTTGCCGTACGCCATCGCTTTTGGCGTTGAAAAGAAATGGATGAAAAGATTTGAGGGTCTCAGTCTGCTGGCTCCGCTCTGGTATCATTCGTCATTCAAAAGTGACAGCGGAGAGTCTTTTAACACCTCAAGTTTTCCGGGTTTCGGTGGCGGGGCCAGCGGGGGAGGAGGTGCCGGCAGGAGTTTTAGTGTCGATCAGATGTCGGGCGGCTTTTCCCACATGGTATCGGACATGTCTTCTTCCCTTTCAAGCAGCCCGTCCAGCAGCGGTAGCGGTGGAAGTGGAGGCGGTGGTGGTGGAGGTGGTGGAGGAGGGGGTGGAGGTGGCGGCGGCGGGGGAGGGTGGTAAGATGAAAACGCTGGATGAAAAAACCAGGAATCTGATTCTCGGATTTCAAAAAAATGAGATCAGCGAACATCTTATTTATAAGCGGCTTTCTCTTCTTGAAAAGAAAGAAAACAATCGCCAAACCCTGGCCAGCATCTCCGCGGATGAGTTTCGCCATTACAATGTCTGGAAAAGCTATACCGGCGAAGAAATCGAGCCGGACGGATTAAAGGTTGCCTGGTATTTATTTCTGGCCCGGATTCTGGGAATAACTTTTAGCATCAAGCTGATGGAGAACGGGGAAAAGGGCGCGCAGGCAACTTACGAAAATCTAATTAGTATCATACCCGAGGCAGAAAAGATCGAACAGGATGAAAATGAGCATGAAAAAGAGCTTATCGGCATGATCGATGAAGAAAGGCTGAAGTATATCGGTTCGGTGGTGCTGGGATTGAACGATGCTTTAGTTGAGCTTACCGGAACGCTGGCCGGCCTTACCTTTGCTTTGCAGAATGCGAAGATCGTAGGGGTGGCAGGTTTGATCACCGGTATCGCTGCTTCTCTTTCCATGGCCGCTTCAGAGTATCTTTCCACCAAAACGGAGGGAGGAGAAAAGAACCCGCTGAAGGCTTCGATCTATACCGGGATCACCTATGTGCTGGCAGTCGCAGTTCTGATTGCGCCGTTTCTTATACTTAACAATCACTTTTTGTCGTTGTTCTTGGCTTTTCTGGGGTCAGTTGTCCTGATCCTGCTCTTTACCTTTTATTGTTCCGTCGTCAGCGAAGTTTCTTTTAGAAAGCGCTTTACGGAGATGCTGGTCATAAGCCTGGGGGTGGCGTTTTTGAGTTTTATTATTGGGTTGGCGGCAAGGCAGTTATTGGGGGTCAGTATTTAGAATGGATATAAGAAATAAAGTCGCAATAGTCACCGGGGCCTCTCATGGGATCGGCTTAGCCACTGCTAAACTGTTCGCTGAAAGAGGAGCCAAACTGGTTCTGGCAGCGCGCTCGAAGGATCTCCTGGATAAACTCGCCGCGAGTCTTCCGGATGCCATCGCTATTCAAACAGATATGACCAAAGCAGATTCGATTAAAAATATGGTTGATCAGGCCTTCAAGCATTACGGCCGGATCGATATTCTGGTCAACAATGCGGGGCAGGGGCATGACAGCGCGGTGGAGAATATCGAAGTTGATAAGTTCCAGCATATTTTTGACTTGACGATCATCGGCCCGGTCACTGCTATTCAACAAGTCATTCCAATCATGCGGCAGCAAGGCGGGGGAGCCATTGTCAACATCAGTTCCGGGCTGGCGAAGATGGACCTGCCGAATATGTCGCCTTATGCCTCGCTGAAAGCCGCACTGGCCAAGCTCTCGTTGGCCGCCCGGCAGGAGCTGGAAAAGGACCAGATCGTCGTTAGCGTGGTCTTCCCTTATACAACCGCGACCGATTTCGAAAAGAACACGCTCCGGTCCGGTCCGATCGTCGAGTGGGAAGGAGATTCCAATCTTCCTCCCGCTGATCCTCCCGAAAAGGTGGCGCAAGCCATTTTGGAAACGGTGGAGACGGGGAAAGCGGAGCAGAGTTTGATCCCAAAGCTCAATCAAGGGAGGTAAAAAAGATGGCAACCGATCCCGTCTGCGGAATGAATGTCGATGAAAAAACGGCTAAATGGATCTCGGAATATAAAGGGGTAAAGTACTATTTTTGCGACAAGCATGACAAAGGCGAATTTGATAAGAACCCGGAAAAGTATGTTACAAAGGAAAAAAAATAATCACCGAAAACCTGCCTGCCGGTTTATCCTGAGTTCCATCGAAGGACAGGCAGGCTCGCCAGAGAATGTTGGGGTAGGCGGCGAGCTGATTGCAGATAGACGGAAGAAGTAACTATTTCTTACTCGTAGCCAGGCCGGTCAATATGAAGCTTGCTTTTTCCAGCAGAGCGGTCAACCGTTCCCGGTTCGCGGCCGGATCGACGCAGAGCCGATTAACTTCCCGGACGATGGCATCCAAGCTTTTAACCCGGGACAAAGCGCCCCGCTGGGTTGGCGGATAATATTCCGTTACTGGGTATACTTGAAAATAGGTTTTCATCGGATGTTGTTTCAGGCGAGCGATACCCTCACGATCATTCAGCAGCATCAATCGCGCCACGATCTCGTTTTTATAATCAAATGTCAGCCCGGTCAGCCGGCTGAGCTGGAAATTTGGCTTAAGATGGAGCAAATTGATCCGGATCATACTGAATTAATATCGTTAATTAACGGGAGGAGTTTCAGGGTAATTCCCGGATCCCGCTATCTCGTTACCACGATCACAGAAAACCTGCCTGTCGGTTTATCCTGAGTTCCATCGAAGGACAGGCAGGCCCGCCGGAGAATGTTGGGGTGGGCGGGGAGCTGATAATTGATAGAGGCAAAAATAAATAAGAGTCGAATGATGATTAGGAATCAGGTTGTTGAATTGAAAAGCATTTTAATTATGTTTTAATTATTTTAGCTTTAATAATCTCAAACAATTTTTTTGAGGTAATATCAATTAATTCCTTTTTCCTCTTCTCGCCCATGAACGGGACACCAATTCTTGACATATAAGTGGAATACCGAACAGGAATTTGTTCTCTGAATGGAGAATTTAAGCTAAACAATCTGTTTTTATCTCTTGCTTCGTTAATATGTAGAGAAGAAACGACTTGAAAATCAACTAAATGGAGTTCTTCAGATTTTGGGAATGGATATAAACAATGATAACGAGGGAAGTGATAATTAGCTAATAACAGTGATATTTTTTTCTCAATATTCTCTTTATTCTTTCTAGATAGGCTATCATATGTGTCTGAAGAATCAATTATTCCTTCTAATTCGGGCCAACTAGTTTTTACTAAAGGTTCTGCTAGTTCAGAAAATGGGAATATTCCACAAAATATTAAATAATCAGCTTTATCATGCACGATATCACATATCGGTGTAACAAGTATTGCTAAACGTTCTTCGTCTCTGGAATAAAAATAAAGTCTTTCAAATATATCACCCTGGTCAATATTGGGTCGAGGTTTGTCATACATAGATATTACGAAGATGATTTGCGAGGGTTATTTATTCTTTGATATTGTCTCGCTTTTAGCTCATCGATATTTGAAGGAATTAAGTTGGGACTCATAAATAACATATCCTCTTCGGCCGCACCTTTACCGGATAGATAATACGTTCTAGGCATAATTTCTTCTTCGGGATTTAATACCTTTTCGTATTCTTCTCCTGTAATAATGTCATATTTTGAAATAGAATAATTTGAATTTGTGATAATCCAATTCAAGTAATCTTCGTATGAAAATCTAGGTATATGTCGGTAGGTAAATGCTTCGCTCTCAAGCCCCAACAATGATGATAGCGCAGAAGGCCTTGTTTTTGCCTTTTCTAACAATGCAGGAGAAAGATTCATTTAATTTTTTCCAAATATTCTTCTTTTATGCAACTTATAAAACAATTATAAATATTCTCATGAGCTTCATTTATCCATTTCTCTATTTCTCCTATTTCTATGGAATGACTTATTAACAAATAATGGTCCAAATCAATTGTCATTTCTTTTGTTGGCACATCATTCTTTATAAGATTTGCGATGACTAATCTTAATTTGCCTGCTGAATTCTCATTAATACGAAATCTATAAGTAAATGCTTCTAATTTATCTTTTATAACGGTGGGTAATTTGATCTCCATTACTAATATTTCTGATGGATCGTTAGTAAATGGTATTTTATTAATATATCTCAGTCCTAATCTCTGGATGTTAGGGTTTGGCTCAACATTTTCCACTTCTTTGATAACCTTTTTAATTAAGGAAAGAAAAGAATTAAAACGATCGTATTTAGACTGATTAATTGACACGATGCCATGTCCAAGTTGGATTAAAGCAGTCCCATCTTTTCGTTTGAAACAGTTTCTTAATAACTTCGGCCCATCAGCAAAATCAGGAATATCAAATGGGGCCAATGTTTCAGCAATAGGAAAATCATTTTTTAAAGTGCTGAATATTTGTGCTAAAAATAGACCATAATCATTTTTGGGATCAAATCTAAGCTCAAATACAGTTTCGACAAGCGGAGAATTCTTTAATTTTGGATGTTCGCTCATAAAATATTTTAAAATAATTACAACCTGCTCTTATGAATAATTATACATTATTGAATTGTTTAATACAATATCGATCACATCTTAAACTCACAAAAGTCTCATGACAGTATTTCATTTTTCCCTTCCAGGCCAGCCGACGGTCTGGGCAAAAAGGACGCGCTGGCTGGAGCGCAATTTTAACTTTTCGGCCAGTGCCGCCTTTTGACAGTTATGGAACCAGGCCGTTAAACCTTGCGAGGCGGCGAAGACGGCAAGATTGCCCGCGATCCAGCCGGTATCCACAAAATAATACGACTTCTGTATCTCATCGTCCTTTAACCCCGGCTCCTGATAACCGTGCGAATGAACTAACTTATCAAGATCGACCACATAAATGACACGAACCGGAGCATTGGATCCGAAACTCTCTTGCCCCTGGTTGATCGCCAGCTTGCGCAGGTCTCCGGCCACAACGGGAGTGAGGCGGTGAGGGCCCGCTTCGTAAAGGTAGATCCCTTCCGGCAGCGCGACATAGAGGTCGATCTCCTGCGAGTTGCTGGCCGAGCCGGCGGTTCGGCCGTAAATGCCAAACGGACCCTTTTTGCGGTTAACGCCAAATGCCGCCCAGAGGAGATCGGAAAGGAGCGGAAGGGGGAGTTTTTTACTGCTGATCTCGCGGACCGTCCTTCTTGCCTTCAGCGCCGCCAACACGGTCTTTTTCCTGAGCTCTTTGGGGACGGGAAGCTTGATCGGCCGCTGATCTTTCATTTCTGATCCTCCTTCATTCGAGGATGTAGGCAAAGTAGGGCAAAGGTTATGTTAGGCCTCGATTCCTCACGTTTGAAACTTGTCTCGAGCTACGAGTAGAGAGACTCGGCCGACGTTTCCCCTGCCAACTAAACCGTCCATTTCTTTGATTATACCAAACACCATTCATGGGTGCAAAAAGAAGGATTTGAATAAGATGTAAGCTATTCGAAAAATCCCTTTTCGCCTCCCCCACACCCCCGGCGAAAAGGGATTTTTATAATAATCATGTTATAATAAATACCCTACAGTGGGGAGAGATAGCTATGGATTGATTGCCTTGGCGATTTCACTCGCCCCAATTAATTTGCTGATGAGCGGATTGTAGGCGCGATAAGAGGATTATGCGTTAGTAATACCCATGAAAAAAAGAGTTTTTATTTTTGGTTCTGGTGTTTCAGTTCAAGCCGGGTTCCCCCTTGCATACAATTTTATTCCTCGTATTAGAGAATATTTAAATGTTTCAAGAGATAAGCTGAACATAGATTTCAAGGATGAATTTAATCGAGTTATCATGCATGTTGAGAATTTAGCCCCTCTTTTAGTGCAAGATATTGAGCTATTCTTTACTTACCTTGATTTATTCAACCAAAATAATCGAATTGATCTGTATAACGAATTGTTCTTGGAAACAGATAATGTAACCGCATTCAGGAAGGAACTTTCTGGCACACTACTAAGCCTTTTTGAAAGTATACATATTGACATATATTCCAGGACTGATTTGGAAATCAGAAAAGCATTGTTGGAACCATACAGTTTATTCTGCCGAGATCTATCAAATGATTCCGAAGATACTTTAATTACGTTTAACTACGATTTACTCTTTGAACGAGAACTGTGGATACAAAATAAATGGACATTTCTAGATGGGCACGGAATTGATAAGGATGTTCGTAGCTTTGAAGATGATTCTTATCGCTATCCTAATAATAAACCTAAACGATCAAAAGTCATAATTTATAAATTACACGGCTCCGTAGGATGGGTTAAGAGCTCTCCTAGTAATGATAATATATATTTTGGAATCGAAAGAAATGTATTCCCAGATTATACTGGCAAATTATTCGAAAAGGATGATTATCTTGATACCGAAGCAATGGCTCGTGATCGAGGGACTACACTTATTGATCCAAGTTATTTAAAGACTTTCGAAAACGAAAAAATTAAAGAACTTTGGCAAAAGGCTGATTCAGCAATCCAAGAATGTAATGAACTATTTATAATGGGGTATAGCTTCCCTAGAGCGGATATATCTGCGCAGCAATTGATAGCAAGGGCAGTCAGAAAATCCATGATATCAAAGATAGTAATTGTTAATCCAGATCATACCGTCAAAAACAAAGCAGAGATTGTGCTTGGCAGAAAGATGCTCTTTGCGCCTAATACATTTGAAGAATGGGTCCGGCATAATAAGGTAAATCATGACAAATTCTGATATCTGGGAAGTTTCTATTAGTTCATTTTTGTCATCTATCATATTTGCGTTGTTTCTTGGTATTCCAATATATTTCTTATTTCAGCCAACAATTCCTTCCTTTTGGGCGACAATATTTATTGTTGCTTATGTAGTTACTGCATTATTTAATGTTGTTGTCACTGTTTCTATCCCGAATATCTGGAAAAAAAGAAAGAACGATATAAATATGCTTAAAATTCTTGGCAAAGAGAAATCGAAGGGATTTCCATCATTAGCAAAGGCATATGATGATTACTTTCTCCTTCGAGATATCGAATTAGAAAATTCATTAAAAAATAAAAAACACCCCGCCATTAAGAGCGCCATTATAGTGAAAGATGAAGCAAAAAGAAGAAGACAAGCCGAATATTCTAATAAGATAATAAAATATAAATTATTATCTTTGTTTAATTTGTTCCCATACCTTGAAGAATATATTGACATTGAAGAGCAAGAAGAGGAATTTCAAATAGATTCAAACTATACTGAAGAGGAAAAACAAGATCCGGCTACATGGTATATGCCAAGAAAGGAATGGGTTAAACTTTCAACGGCAGAACGTAATGATTTAGCCCTTCAAAGATATTGGAAGAGAAGAAAAAATAATGTTGAAATAGGCAGAATTTATGAAAGGTACATCGGATATCTATTTGAAAAACAAGGATATAATGTTGAATATACAGGCATCCTGGAAGGATTTGAGGACTTAGGCCGAGATTTGGTCGCAAAAAAGAAGGAAAATAATAATGAAGTTGTCATTATTCAATGTAAGTATTGGTCAAAGTATAGAAATATTCACGTGGCACATATAAATCAATTATTTGGAACTGCGACACAATATAAAATGAAGAATAAGAACAACAATGTCACGCCCATGTTTTATACAACAACATCATTGGATGATATCGCCAAGGAGTTTTCCATTTATCTCGGTATAAAAGTCAATGAACTATATCCGATGGATGAAACCTACCCTTGTGTAAAGTGTAATGTTTCTTTGAGAAATAGAGAAAAGATATATCATCTGCCTTTTGACCAACAATATGATAACACAAAAATTATTGAAGAGAAAAATGAGCTTTATGTATCAACATGTAAAGAAGCAGAAAAATTAGGGTTTAGAAGAGCTTTTCAATGGCATGGTGGGTAGCTCTTCCTCCTATACTATTGCGAAATGTAATTGATGATTTATTTTTAGGAATAAATGTATTCAGCGGGCGCAATTATTAATGTGGGGGCTGAATGTATGCGCCCGATAGAAAAAGGGGGAAGAAATCAAAGAAATGGACGGTTTAGTTGGCAGGGGAAACGTCGGCCGAGCTTCTTTTTTAAGGCGAACCTTCGCGGTTGGGCGGCTTTGAGGCGACGATAGTTGCCGAAAAGCCGCCCCATCTTTAGGATAGGCTGAAAACCGATCTTCCGCCGAAGGTCTGCGCAGCAGGTCGGAGGCGGCTTTGTTGGCCTTCAGGCACGGCGCTACGCTCTCGGAATACAATAATGACTTCTATGCCTCTTTCGAATTAAATGACACTTTTCGATGTGCCTTTTTAGTCCTTTTTTTCTTTCTCCAGCTTTCCCATTGTAGCATTCCATCGCCTATTCCCTGTCAAGGTCGGGGATATGATACACATTATCCGGCATCTGATGTAATCCCCTCCCTGCTACAGTCGTCCTCGCTTTCCCCTCACATTTTTTTAAGGAGGCATCTTAGTTCGGGCTCGCTCGGACTCCTTCCGCCCCTTTCGCACATATGCTCGGCATCTATCTCGCATATGTGCTACGGGTGACAGGGGCGATGGAATGCTACTGCCATCTCATCTTTTTCATAGGAGGTGGCTCATATGTCTCGTTTGGCTGGTTTCGTTGGTTCCCGGTCTCTCCCCGTTTCTTTTTCCCCGTTTGTTTCCTCTTTGGTCTCTGCTTTCTGCGCTCGTGGTTTCCAGGTGGCCTCTGGCGGCGCAGTTGGGGCTGATCAGTATTCCCTTTCTGCCCTGGTTGAGCAGGGTGCGTCTGCTTCCGGTGTGGTCTTCTCTGCCTGGTCTTCTGCTTCAGGTTTCCCGGCTTCGGTTCGGCCCTCGGTTGACCGTTTTCTGGCTTCTGGCGGTCAGGTGTTTTGGGGTTCGGGTTCTGCTGGCGCGCCGCGTCAACAGGCGGTTTCCGCTCTCCTGGGGCGCAATCAGCGCCTTGTCTCTGCCTGCTCGGCCCTGGTTGCTTTCCTGCACGGTTCGTCCCGGGGCACGCTGTTCACGGTGCGCCAGGCGGTCAGGCGCGGCATCCCGGTCTATGTGTTCCTTTGTGGTGGTGGTGCTTATTTGCCCGCTGATCTTGCCAGTCATTGCATCGTTTTAAATAGGGAGGTGATTTAGTATGCCGTTTTATCCAATTCATCCCTGCTGTTATTGCGAGCAGAGAGCGGCCGGACTTGTTTGCAGTATGGCCCAAAAGGTCGAATGCAATAAGTTTTTGGCTTATATCCAGAAGCTGAACAGCATGAACGCGCAAACAGTCTTAATAAAAGAGCTTAGATATCTATTATCAACAAATAAAGGGGGGAAATAATTATGAAAGTAGCGATTTATACAAGAGTCTCAACTGACAATCAGGCCGAGGTCGAATTTAATTCCTGCGAGGCCCAAGAAGCAAAGATAAAGTCGTTTATCGCCAGTCAGGATAAGATGGACCTATTTAAAGCTTATTCAGATCAGGGATATAGTGGAGCAAATACTGATCGCCCAGCTCTGAAAGAGATGATCTGGGATATTCAGCAGAAGAGAATTGACCTGGTGATCTCTTACAAGATCGACCGGCTTACCAGATCACCTAAAGACTTTTACCAGCTTATTGAGATATTTGAGCAATTCAGCGTCAATTTCATTTCCGTCACCGAAAGATTTGATACCTCCACCCCCGCCGGAAGGCTTTTGAGGAACATAATGCTTACTTTCGCGCAGTTTGAAAGAGAGCTTATCAGCGAAAGAACGAAAGATAAGATGCTGGAACGGGCCAAGAAAGGATTCTGGCATGGCGGGCCTGCGCCTTACGGGTATAAATTAGAGAATAAAAGGCTGGTAATTAATCCGCAAGAAGCCAGGATAATAAAATACATTTTCAGCGATTTCGCCGCTACCAAATCAACCGGCATGGTTTACAGCAAGTTAAAAAGCAGAAAAATGCTTTACAGGAACGGTTTGCCCCTGACCAAGACCACCATTAGTCATATTTTACGAAGCGTTATCTACACTGGCAAAATCAATTATGGCGCTGAGATATATAACGGCCTTCACGAACCGATCATTTCCGAGGATGTGCTTAACAACGTCCAACTACTTCGTAAATCATTTATTAAGAAAAGCAGGGTTTTCAATAACACCTTTTTCCCCGGCTTGATCAAATGTGCTGATTGTGGCTCGATAATGAGCTCCGTCTTTACCAACAAAATTAGAAAGGGAAAAAGAACTCGCTATTACTATTACCGCTGCACCATCACTGACAAACGAGATCGCAGCTTCTGCGATATAAAACAGATTAGCGCCGACAGACTCGACCAGCTTATTATAAATTACCTTGATAATGCGATAAAAAATAATCAGTATCTCGATAGTTTGATTTTTACGCTCAACAATAAGTCAGGGAGCGACCCGAAAGGACTCGAACTAAATGGGGAGCAGTCTCCTTACACTGCCGAAAAGCTACGGAAAATCCTGCAAAGCATAGTCGAAGCGTCAAAACTTTGTGGTAAATATGAGAAACGGGACATACTAAAAAGGCACATCGAAAGCATCATTTATTCGAAAGAGACAATAGAAGTCAAATTATTGTATTCCGAGAGCGTAGCGCCGTGCCTGAAGGCCAACAAAGCCGCCTCCGACCTGCTGCGCAGACCTTCGGCGGAAGATCGGTTTTCAGCCTATCCTAAAGATGGGGCGGCTTTTCGGCAACTATCGTCGCCTCAAAGCCGCCCAACCGCGAAGGTTCGCCTTAAAAAAGAAGCTCCCCCGGCTGGACTCGAACCAGCAACACCCTGATTAACAGTCAGGTGCTCTACCATTGAGCTACAGGGGAAAGTCAATATGAGTCCTATTTTAACATTGGCTGTTTAGATGGTCAATTCTTAAAGAGTAATTTCAAGAAGTTAGATGCGGATCGGAACGCTTCTGTTCCGCCGAGCGGCTACCAGCATTATGTCTCCAAAATTTACCGGCACCAGATGATCCTGGAAGGGCAATTGTGAAACAGCCCCAAGTAATGCTTTGGGAATCCGGTAGCCAAGCATGACATTGATCATGTAAGCCAGATGCTTGAGCGCGACATATCCCGCGGGACTGGTCATGCTCATGACTTCTAGTCCGCTCATCGCCAGGATATTGGCCATGGCCTGCCTGGTAAAATAGGTTACGTGCAGCGGCGGCAGCAGCAGCCTCCAGTGCCGCCCAAAAATCCTCGCGTTCAGGCTGCCTGCATCCGGCGTGGTCATGATCAGGACTCCCGCCTTCGGATCGAGCAGCCGGCTTATGATCTGCAGCGTACCCCTTGGGTCCAGAAGGTGTTCGAAAGTGTCAAATAAGGCGATGCACTGGAAAGAACCCGGTTCAAACCTGAAATCTTCCAGACTGCCACGGACCGCCCTGCCGTTCAATATTTGCGGGACCTGTGCGATGGCATTTTCCGCCAGGTCGATCCCCAACACTTCATCAAAATAGCGGCTGGCCATCCTTAGAAATAATCCGCTCGCGCAGCCGATTTCCAGTAATCTTTTTGGGCGTTCCGAACCGTTAAATGAGGCCACGGCTGCCAGGTTCCTCTCGAAATTAACTTCCCGCGATCTGACCACGGCCGGATCGGCATAACTCACATACCTTCCCTGACCCGCCGTATAATCCCCGCTTCCGTGGACGTTTTCATATATTTTTTTTATCGCATCGCGATCCGGCAAAGGGGAGATAAAGCCAACGGCGCAATCGCCGCATCGCCTAATCTTGTATTCCCGGACTTTATACAAAAAACGGGTGTTCGAGCTGGTGCAGACTAAACATTTATTCATCCATTATTTATCTAAAAGAATTATGCATAATTTCATGTGTTTGCTCAATTGGCATGGGAGGTGGCAGGGGAAACGCCGGCCGAGCCACTCTTAATATAAGACTTTTAAATCCTCTTTTGTTATAATACCCCTAAGATGGAAGCAGACATAATAATAAAAAATGCCATGGTTCTCACCATGGATGCGCAATTTACTCTGCACGATAGGGCCGACCTCGCGATACAAGATTCTAAAATTGTTGATATTTCTCCCCAAACGAAGTTTAGCGGGAAGAAAGTTATTGAAGCGCAGGGCAAATTAGTTATGCCCGGCTTAATTAACACTCACACCCACGCTGCCATGGTGATGATGCGAGGCCTGGCGGATGATATGCCGCTCGATGTCTGGTGGCAGAAGTTCATTTTCCCGATCGAAAAAAAATTGCTTGATCCGGAGTTTATCCGCATCGGAGTCAGTCTGGCGGCGATTGAGATGATCAAATCGGGGACAACTTCTTTTGCTGATATGTATTTCTTTGAAGACACGGCGGCGGAAGTTTGCAAAAAAATAGGGATGCGCTGCTTTTTGGGGGAGGGGGTGCTCGATTTTCCCAGTCCGGATGCGCAGAAAGCAGAGGAAACTTTTAAGATCATTAACGGTTTATATGAAAAATGGGGTAAAGATCCCATTGTTCATTTGATGGTAGCGCCCCATGCCCCTTATTCCTGCGGCGAAGAAAACCTTAAAAGATCCAAAGCTCTGGCGGATAAACTTGGACTGCCCCTGCATATCCACGTTTCGGAGACGGCGGGCGAAGTGGCGGAGTTCAGACAGAAACACGGAATGAGTCCGGTGGCGTTTCTCGAAAAGATCGGATTCCTGGGCGAGAATGTAATAGCGGTTCACTGTGTCCATCTTGACAACAATGACATGCAAATTTTACAGAAGAGAAAAGTTAAAGTTTCTCACTGCCAGGAAAGCAATATGAAGCTGGCATCGGGCAGCGCTCCCATCGTCGAAATGCAAGATCTGGACATTCTGGTCGGACTCGGCACCGACGGAGCGGCGTCCAATAATAACCTGGATATGTTCGATGAGATGGATTCGGTGGCCAAATATCACAAAGCGGTGCGCTCCGATCCAACCGTGATGCCAGCTAAAACAGTGGTTCAGATGGCTACCAGGAATGGCGCACGAGCCCTCATGCGGCCCGACCTTGGTTCCTTAGAAGTGGGGAAAACGGCGGACATCATTATGGTTGATCTTAATAAGCCCAATCTGGTCCCGCTTTATAACATTTATTCTCACCTGGTTTATAGTGCGGGTGGCTCCGAAGTTGATTCAGTTATTATTAATGGCAAATTGATCATGGAGAATCGCAGATTGCTCACTATCGATGAGCAAGAAATTATTGACCAGGCCAATCATCTGGCCAAAAAGATCAAAGCGGAGGTCCAAAATGTCTAAAATCGGTATCATTGCCGGCTCCGGTGTGGATGAGCTTCTTTTCACCAAGGATTTTCAAATTAAAGATATAAATACCAAATACGGCGCGATCACAGTTAAAGAGGGTATGGTTGAAGGCAAAAAAGTAATCTTTTTAAACCGGCATGGTTTGCAATACTGCTCGCCCCACGAGATCAATTTTAGAGGAAATATCCAGGCTTTGCAGCAGGCAGGGGTTGAGAAGGTCCTGGCTACGGCTGCGGTTGGTTCAATGGATATCAAGATGAAGCCGGGTAACTTTGTTCTGCTTTCCGATTTTATCGACTTTACCCGAGGCAGAGTAGAATATTTTAATCCCGCGGATTTTACTGATGTCAGTTCGCCTTATAATGAATTTCTGCGCAAAACGGTTCAAAAAACGGCAGCCGGGTTGAAAATAAAAATACATCCATCGGCGGTTTACGTTTGTACCGAGGGTCCCCGGTTTGAATCAAAGGCCGAGATCAAAATGTTTAAGAAACTGGGCGGCGATGTGGTGGGGATGACCAATATGCCGGAAGTGGTTTTGGCGGCGGAGGCAGACCTTCCTTACGCCGTCATCGGAGTTGTCACTAACTACGCCGCCGGCATCAGCCCCAGGAAAATAACTTCCGAAGAAGTAATTAGCATGATGAAGGGAAAAGCGGCTAAACTCTCTCAATTGCTTCAGCAAACGATCAAGATGATTTAATCTGGAAACCGCGACGTTTAGTCGCCGGTTTCCCGGCAAAAATAATTCTTTCTATTCCAGAGTAGTCTTTAATAATCTTAATTTCTTTAAATTGTTTTTCTGACAATGATTTTATCTTTTCCGCCTGATTTTCTCCGAATTCCAGAATCAAATAACCATTTTCTTTAAGATATTTAGGACCTTCACTAATTAATTGCTTTATATAATCCAGTCCGTCCGGACCCCCATCCAAAGCGAATCTTGGCTCCCAATCTCTAACTTCCGGTTGAAGATTGTCGATATCAGCCGAAGGAATATAAGGTGGATTCGAAATGATGATATTGACGGGTTCTGTAAGAGGCTCGAAGAGATTTCCTTGAATAAATCTACGGCGGTCATTAACTTTATGATATTTGGCATTTTTTTGGGCAATTTCAATCGCTGCTGCTGACGAATCGATCCCGATCACTTTAACATTGGGTAAATATTTGGCCAGGCTTATGGCAATGGCGCCGCTACCGGTACCGATATCGGCGATAGTGTAATTGATAGTTGGTGATTTGAAATATGTGATTGCTGTTTCGACCAGAAGCTCCGTTTCCGGTCGAGGGATGAGGACCGAGCGATCGACGAAAAAATCAAGGGACATGAAAGGTTGAATGCGGGTTATATAGGCGGAGGGTTCATGCAGAGAGCGGCGAACGATCAGATCATTATATTTAGCAAAATCTTCCGGGGTTAAAACCTTTTCAAGGTCAATAATTATTTTGGTTCGAGTGATTTTTATAGAATAGGAAAGGAGAATTTCCGCTTCCAGCCGCGCATCATCGATCTGATAGTATTTGAGGTAATCGGTTCCCCAATTTATTGTCCGGGCTATGGTTGGGCAAGAATTCCCCACACTTAAGTGTGGGGAATTAATATTTGGAATCATTCCATCTTTGCCAGTTTTGCGGTGCGATCGGCGGTAGAGAGCGCGTCAATTATTTCATTTAGATCCCCATCTAAAACATCATTCAGACGATAAATGGTGAACCCGATGCGGTGGTCGGTGATGCGCCCCTGCGGAAAATTATAAGTGCGGATCTTCTCGGACCGGTCGCCGGTCCCCACCATGATCCTGCGGGAGATCTCTCTCTTTTTCCTTCCCTCTTCTTCCTTCATCTCCCAAAGTTTAGCGCGGAGGAGCTTCATCGCCTTAAAGCGGTTTTGATGCTGGGAGCGCTCATCCTGGCAGGCAACCACGATCCCGGTGGGGAGGTGGGTGATGCGAATAGCCGAACTTACTTTATTGACATTTTGTCCGCCGGCTCCGGAAGCCCGGTAGGTATCGATTCTGAGCTCTTTGTCTTCGATCTTCACGTCCACTTCCTCTGCTTCGGGGAGGACCGCGACGGTTGCGGCAGAGGTGTGGATCCTTCCGCCGGCTTCGGTTTTGGGAACCCGCTGCACCCGGTGGGTGCCGCCTTCATATTTCAGTTTGCTGTAAGCGCCCTTGCCGATGACATTGATGATAGCCTCCTTATAGCCGCCCAGGCCGGTGGGATTGGCGTCGATCATTTCGGTCTTCCAGCCCTGGCGTTCGGCATAGCGCAGATACATGCGCAGCAGTTCTCCCGCAAAAAGGGCGGCTTCTTCCCCGCCGGTGCCGGCGCGAATTTCGAAGATAATATTCTTTTCGTCCAGGGGGTCTTTGGGGATCAGCAGGATTTCGAGTGCTTGAGTGAGGTTTATCTTTTTTTCTTCGAGTTTTTTTATCTCTGCCTCTGCCATCTCTTTCATCTCTTCTTCTTTCAAAAGGGCGGTGGTTTCTTCGACTTCTTTGGCGGTTTGTTTATATTCCCGGTATTTTTCAACCAATTCTTTCAGGTCACTTAACTCTTTTGAACATTGAGTGAATTGTTCACGGTTCCCGATGACTTCAGAAGAACTCAGAAGTTTTTCCAGCTCAAGATACCTTTTTTCTACGTTTTCTAATTTGTCTAGAAACATGAAGGATTATGGGTGAGGTTACTTTTTGCCCGGGGTCTTTTTGGCCTTTTTCTTTTTAACCGGTTTTTTTGCCCGCGGAGTCACACCGGCGTATTTTTTCTTGAACTTCTGGATCCTTCCTTCGGTGTCAAGCAGCTTTTGCTTGCCGGTAAAGAGCGGATGGCAGGCGGAGCAGATATCGACCCGGATGTTCTCCTTGGTCGATCCGATCTCATAGGTGGCACCGCAGGCGCAGGTGGCGGTGGTTTTAAAATATTTAGGATGAATTTCAGATTTCATACAGTTTGTATTATATCACCCGCTTATATTTTTGACAATCCTTCTTCCAATCCCAGCCGGTACTGATATTCTTCCAAAAGATACTGATGGAAAGGGGAGGTAGATGCTTTTCTTTTGATAGTTTCTAAAAGGGAAGGATGTTTTTTAACAAAATGATAAATCACCATGGCAATCGGGTTCATCCCCAAAAACATTTTAATTTCTGAATTAGGATGTTTTTTGTAAAAGAGAGCGGCGGACTTTCCCATCTCGTATTTCCTTTCCGCCATTCCTTCTTTTGAAATCGGATGGTGGTGATGATTAACGGCTGAAGGCAGATAATAAAGCGGAAGCTTCATCTGGTGCAAGCGGTAACCCAGCTCGAGGTCCTCCCAACCGTAACCTTTAAAATTTTCGTCAAAAATGCCCGCCTCTATCAGGGCTGCTTTTCTGATCGACAGATTACCGGTCAAAAAATAGGCCCATTTTAAACTTTGCATAGGTTTTAATGGTGCCTGGATGTAAGGCTTTCCGTCCGGATTTATGGTTAAGCCTTCAAAAGCAGCATTTTTGTGCTTTTCGTGAGCTTTGAAGTGTTCCTCCAGCAGATTTGGCTCGGCTACCATGTCAGCATCGGTCAAAAAGATGATCTCGCCTTTAGCGGCCTTGATGCCGAGGTTGCGGGCAGCGGCTTTTCCTTTGTTTTCCACCCGCAGATAATCAAAGCGGCAGGTGGGCTTTAATTCCTCGATCATCTTGTCGGTTCCGTCAAAAGAAGAGCTGTCGACCAGCTGGATTTCATAAAGCTCGGGTGAAAGCTTTTGGTGAAAGAGTGAAAGCAGGGTCTTTTTTAGGACTTCTCTCTGGTTGTGGGTGCCGATAACGACGCTTAATTTTAAATTTATTTCCATTTTAATTTAGCCAGGACCGGGACTTTACTTATCTTTTCGATTGCTTCCGCATTACTTTTTTCAGAAAGATCTTTTCCCCGGTAGCCGTTCATAATTATACCTGAAATAGTTATCTTTCGCCTTTTTAGCGCTTCAATGGTTAAAAGAGTATGATTAATTGTTCCCAAGCCGGCACGAGCGACAATGAGGGCAGGGAGTTTTAAGTCTTTGATTAAATCGGCCACGAAATAATCTTGAGTAATGGGGACTAAAACTCCGCCAATGCCCTCGACTAAAATTAAATCGTGAGCCTTGGAAAGCTTTCCGAAAGCTTTATGAATAGCATTGAAATTGATTCTCGATTTTAATCTTGCTGCGGCAACATAAGGTGCCAGCGGTAATTTTAGATGGACCGGGTTAATAAGTTCCAGGGGATCTTTTAATTTCAAGGTTTTTTTTAAGTAAAGAGCATCGTTATCCTTCACCGGTCCGGCGGCGATCGGCTTCATAACTCCAACATCGATCCCCTGGGAGATCAAATATTTTGCCAGCAGGGCAGTTACATAGGTTTTGCCGCTGCCGGTATCAGTTCCTGTAATAAAGATGCCAGGCATTCAATGTCCTCCTTCGTATGCAAAGCGGTAACGGTTAGTCGAATTCTACATTCATTATTAGGAACAGTCGGCGGACGGATTCCCGATGCCAGAATTCCTTTCTCAAAAAGCCTCGCGGAGATCTCCATGGTTTTATTTAAGTCTTTGATAATAATTGGGATTATAGGGGTTTCTGAACCCAGGAGCCGCGAATTTATTCGCAGGTTCCTGATTAGCTCCGGCTGGCTTTCGATTATGCCTAAAGCTGCAATTGAAGCTGCGCAAACCGATGGCGGGAGGGCGGTGGTATAAATAAAACTTCGCGCTTTGTTTCTTAAATAATCGATCAGGCTTTCACTTCCGGCGACGAACCCACCCAAGCTTCCGATAGCCTTCGAAAGCGTTCCCATCACGATATCGATTTGCCCTTCGATTCCAAATTGTTCTTCGGCTCCGCGGCCGGTTTTGCCCAGAACTCCGGTAGCATGGGCCTCATCGATCATGGTAATTGCCCCATATTTTTTCGCCAGTTGGGCGATTTCGGGAAGCGGCGCGATATCGCCATCCATGCTGAAAACCGAATCGGTGACGATCAAGCGTTTTTTGAATTTCGTCGATCGCTGAAGGATCTTTTCCAGCGCCGCCATATCTTTGTGCGGATAAACTTGAAGTTTGGCTCTAGACAACCGGCAGGCGTCGATGATTGAAGCATGATTCAATCGATCAATTATAATCGTGTCACCTTCACCAACCAGCGAAGTGATCACGCCCAGGTTAGCCATATAGCCGGTGGGAAATACTATCGCGGCTTCACGCCCTTTGAACCTGGCGATTTTCCTTTCCAGTTCTTCATGCAGTATGGTATTGCCGGAAATCAGTCTCGATGCCCCCGAACCCGCTCCAAATTCTTTGCAAGCGGCCTGGGCAGCCTCGATAACTTTGGGATGATGGGATAGTCCGAGATAATCATTGGAGCAAAAGTTGATATACTCTTTGCCATCGATTTCGATAAACCGGCCATTAGTTTTAGTGATGGTTTTTAATGAGCGGTAAAGGCCTGCTTCTTTGAGCTGTTTTAGTTGCTCTTCCAAAAATTCAAGCATAGACCTTATTATAGCAATTTTTATACAAGTTTAGTTAAATTTATATCGATATATAAGTGTATGTCATACGATGTCAGACCAGCTACACATAGGCAATATGCCGCACCTGCTTTACAATCGGTAACGATCGATATTTTACGGCAAGCGACCCAATTTCCTACCAGCCCGAAGGCATTATTTCTAATTAACGCCTTAATCATCCAGGGTTACTTAAAAGGAGACCTGCAAGCGCGTGCCTTGCTAAAGGGGCTTCCCGTAGAAGCAAAAGGCATGGTATTGAAGATGATCTCTGAGGCCATCTTAATAAGGAATGCCAGGTCGGGCAGCGACATTCCTCCGCCCGAAGCTTTGCATCCCGTTATTGCACGGCCTTTTTGTCCATGGGCGAAGCAATCGGAGCAAATTCCTGCGCATCGATTACCGGAAGGAATCCGGAGACAGATTGAAGTCTTATTTAAAAGAACTGCCGAGGATGATCCTTATGGTAAAAGATCAGAATATGCCAGCGTTGTTTTAGAATTAGCAGATGGAACAGCAATTCGTCCCATTGGTTTTGAAGCCACTTCTTATAAAGAAAGCCACGTCGCAGTTCGTGAAATAATACGAAATGCTGAAGATGCATTTTACAGAGCTCAAGAGAGAGCAAAACAGAAGCAGGAAATTCGTGATAGAAAGGTTAAAGTTTACATTATACATACGCACCCGCAGCATAAGGAAAATCTTGATGCGGTTAATGTGCACGAAGACGGGCGTTATTTTACCCATCTAAGCCCCGGTGATTGTTTCGCTGTGGACAAATATTTTGATGGGATTGTTGACAGATTACGAAAGGCTGGTTTTACCGGCCCGATTGATATAACCATAAGCGCCATTCCCGTGCCATTGAGACCACAGCAAGATCTGAGCGAAAGATTATATGTCGCAACTTATACCAGGGAAATTCCAGGGGTAAAAACCGCTTCCATCGCAGCTTAATTTATTTATCGATTTCCAATCCCAAGTCTTTAATCATCTGCAGGTCTTTTTCCGGCGGCTGGCCTTTGGTGGTTAAATAATCGCCTATCAAAGTGACATTCGCTCCGGCGATAAACATCAAGGGCTGCAGGCTTCCCAGAGCTCTTTCCCTCCCTCCAAAAATTCCAATGTCCTTATCAGGTAAGATGAAGCGATAAGTGGCGACCAGCTTTAGAACTTCAAAGGCAGACATCGGCTGGTAGTTTTCGGCGGCGGGGGTGCCGGGAACCGGATTTAAGATATTAATAGGAACAGATTGGACATTAAGCTCCCTCAATGCAAAAGCCAATTCGATCCTTTGTTCCGGAGTTTCTCCCAGACCAAAGATCCCTCCCGAACAGACTTCCAGTCCTGCTTCTTTGGCTAATTTAATGGTGGCAAGACGTTCTTTATAAGTATGAGTCGTGCAAATCTTATTAAAATAACTTTCCGCGGTTTCCAGATTGTGGTGCAGGCGTTTGAGACCGGAATTTTTTAACTCTGCGATTTGCTTTGAAGTTAATGACCCCAGGGAAACACAGCGGTTAAGGCCGGTTTCCTTAGATATGCTCTTTAAAGCTGCGCCTATGGTAGAGATCTCAGGATCGGAATGGATCGACTTTCCCGCGGTGACGATCGAAAAACAGGTGGCGGACATATCCTTTTCCGCCGATGCCGCGGCAGCGATCAACTCTTCTTCGAATAATAAAGGATAGGTTTTAACTTCGGTTTTGTAATGGCCGGACTGAGCGCAAAAAATACAATTTTCCGAGCAGCGGCCGGACTTGGCGTTGATGATGGCGCAAAGCTTCACCTTGTTTCCTTTGAAATGCCTCACGATTTTATAAGCAGCGGCTAAAAGCGAAAAGATTTCATCATCGGGAATGTGAATTAAATCTCGCGCTTGCTCTTGATTGACGGGCTTTCCAGAAATTACACGGCCCGCTAATTCTTGATAATTCATCGTAGAAATTATAACATACTTATATGCAGTTGGTTTATTTACACGGCTTTGCCACCACGCCAGATATCTGGTCTAGAGCCTGGAAACCAGCGAATAAACTTCGCGGTTTCCAGGATGATGGTAATAGTGAGGAAACCGAGACCTGCCTGCCGGCAGGCACGGCGTTTAGTCTCAGGTTTCCGAACCTTAATTTTGGAAACATGGATGCCGAAAGCCAAAAGCTCGCCAACCAGCTCAGGCCCGGTTCCATCCTTATCGGCTGGTCAATGGGCGGAATGCTGGCTTTGAAAACAACGGAACTGGCAGGAGATAAAATAAAGGCGCTGGTTTTAATTTCAACCACGCCAAAGTTTATTAGATCACCGGATTTCCCTCACGGTCTGCCGATGGCTTTGCTGAAAAGACTAGAAAAGAAGATCAGGGCCGAGGGAACGGCGGCTTTTCATAATTTAGTTTTTAAAAATACGCCATCGATTGGTTTGGCCCACCTTTCCTGGGAAGAAGTGGGAAAAGAGTTTACCGAGTTAGTTCGAATCGACCTAAGAGGATCACTAAAAAAGATTCGAATTCCAACCTTGATCGTCCATGGCGATCGGGACGAAATCTGCCTCCCTTCCGCTGCCGAATATATGAGGGAGAACATTCTCAATAGCGATTTGGTGATGCTTCCCGGGGTAGGGCATGCCCCCATGATTGAGAACCCCGAGCTTTTCAATTCACACCTTAGTAGGTTTATTGAAAAATATGTTTAATAAAGAAGAAATTAAAAAGAACTTTTCCCAGAGCGCGCCTGATTACGAAGATCATGCCATACTGCAAAAAGAGTTGGCGGATGAATTATTCCGATCGGTTCAAAGCCTGCAGCCGCTGAGAATTTTAGATATCGGCTGCGGCACCGGTTATCTGGCGAGAAGACTGGCGGAGCACTTTTCCAAAGCCAGGGTAATAGGGGTTGATATCGCTCCCGGCATGATCGAAGTGGCGGGAGGGAAAAACAGTCGAAAAAATTTAACTTTCGAGATCGGTGACGGAGAAACTCTTTCTTTCCCGAAAGGGTCTTTTGATCTGGTGGTTTCCAATGCATCGCTGCAGTGGATGGATGCCCAAAAGGTTTTTCAAACGGTTTTAAAAATATTAAAACCAAAGGGACATTTCGTTTTTACCACTTTTGGCCCGCAAACTCTTTTTGA